>Ga0207753_1000714_pt1 | contig 12272 bp, 11 predicted proteins | sample PonA233FremontCA_2_FD_187273 | JGI IMG/M metagenome (GOLD analysis project Ga0207753, IMG submission 187273) | Salt pond sediment microbial community from Fremont, CA, USA - Pond A23 Sediment 3 (SPAdes) | ecosystem: Environmental > Aquatic > Non-marine Saline and Alkaline > Saline | place: USA...
TCGCCCGGAGTACGACCGGTAGTGCCTACCTCCTCCTGGAACCCTCCGCGAGTCAGGCGACGATGGAGACACTCCACGAGATCGAAGCCAACGAGTTCGACCTGGGAGCCCACGCACTGGAATTTCACGATCTGGTGCAGGACCGTCTGTGAAAACAGTCCGCGCTGTCCGAACTTCTGTGCGTCCGAAACGCTTAGGACTCGGCGACGTCGGCGTTCGGCGCGTTCCGTTTCACGCCGTTGATCGCGGCTTCCACGCCGGACCGGGCCGCGTATCCCTGACCGCTGTCGGCCAGGATGTTGCCGTTGCGGTGTCGGAGCCGCCAGCGCCACTCCTCGGCGGCGTCCCGGTAAATCTCGAAGGCTGCACTGCCGATATCGAGGACGTGAGCGACGGGTGCGTAACTGCGGACCCGGACGACGGCATCCTCCGCACCGCTTTCCGAGGCGTACCCCTCGCCGCTGTCCGCAATGATGTTGCCGTTGCGGTGTCGGAGCCGCCAGCGGTACTCGCCGGCATTGTCCTCGTAGACTTCGAACTCGGCGTTGCCGTCCTCGGCGACGTTTCGCTGGACGCTTTCGAGACCCTGTCGAGCCTTCTGCCGTGAGGCGTAGCCCTGCCCGCTATCCGCGAGGATGTTCCCGTTTTTGTACAGCAGCCGCCAGCGGTAGTTGCCAGCCCTGTCCCGGAACAGTTCGAACGCGGCCGGTTTGATCCGCAGATAATCCGCACTCTGGACGTACCCTCTGACCCGCTCGACGGCGTCGTCGCGGCTGCTCGTCGAACTGTATCCCTCCGAGCTATCGGCGATGATGTTGCCGTTGTCGTGGCGAAGCCGCCAGCGGTGGTCGCCGCCGGCGTCCTCGTAGGTCTCGAAGGCGGCCTTGCTCTCGACCTCGTCGACGAATTCCGGCGCGTCGTCGCCCTCGACAGCATCGTCGACGCTCTCGACGGTCACCTCCTCGTCGAGTCTGTCGAGATCGACGACGGTGGCACCGAAGGCGTCGCGTTTGACCGCACTCAGCCCCTTCTGGGCGTTCTGTCGCGAGGAGTACCCCTGCGAGCTGTCGGCGATGATGTTCCGGTTGCGGTGTCGGAGCCGCCAGCGGTGCTTGCCACTTCTGTCGGTGAACAGTTCGAACTGTGACTGGCTGTCGCCGATCCGTCGCAGCTCTGCTTCGAGCAGTTCCCGCTCGGCACGTTCGTCGACAGCCGCGTCAGCCTGGCGTTTGGCTTCCTCGGCCTGGCGTTCGGCCTCGCGTGCGCGGTCTTCTGCTTCAGCGATGGCGGCATCACGCTCGCTTTCGGCCCTCGCCGCGCGGCTTTCGGCCGCCAACTGTTCTTCTCGCGGGCTCGTCAGCAGCGGGACGAAGACGCTCCCGAGCGCGATGATCAGAATGCCGAGCCCGTACAGCCCGATGATCTGGACCTCGCTGTTGGTGAACTGTGCCGTCCAGTTGTCGGGAAACGCCGTCACGAACCACCCGACTGCGAGCAGACAGATCAGTGCACCCAGATACGAAAGCAGCGTGGCTTTCCGTTTCAGCGGGAGGCGAATAATCGGCCCGATAACCAGGAAGAGGAGTCCGATGGCTGCGATCGCGATGCCAGCACCCCGCTCCATCGCTCCGGCGGTATCACTGAGCATCACCAGCCCGATCCCCAGGAACCCCGCCAGCACACCGAGCACGAATACCCAGTAGCCGTAGGCCTCGTCGGCCGTCGACGGGACGCCGATCCGGTTGCTGTAAGAGTCTACGAGGGGATCTGTGTCACTAGTACCCATATAAGGGGAAACAGTAGCCAGACATATTAAGATATTTACTAAAGCTGTCAAAAATAAATAACCACGTCGGGTTGAGACCCTGCACTGGCCGGGATCGATTCTACTATACAGATTTTATATACTCAGTGACCTGTCCCAGCGTGAACAACAGCAGTGAGCCTACTCCGTCCCGGTCTCGAAGTGATCCGAGATGCTGTCGATCTGTTCGCCGCGTGCGGACCGGCCGAGGAGATGGCCGCCGATGACGGCCGGACTGAAGACGGTATCAGCGCCGGCACGGCGGAGTTTCTGGAGGTTGTTGCGGGCCGTCGCGGCGGCGATAATGCGCGCGTCGGGGCTGAGTTCCCGGGCGGTCAGGATTGCGAAGGCATCCTCAGCGTCGTTTTCGGTCGCGCAGATGATCGCACTCGCGCGTTCGATCCCGGCCTGCTGGAGTGGGTCGTCGTCGCTTGGATCGCCGACGATGACGTTGTACTCCCTGTTACGGAGTCGGACCGCGAGTTCGTTGTCCGGCGTGACGATCACGAACTCCCGTTCGCCCGCGAGTTCTTCCAGGAGCGGTTCTGTCAGGTCGCCGTAGCCGAGAATCACGATGTGATTCTCGAGCAAGTCGTAGTCTGTGTCAGTCATGGTTCCGAGTGCGCGTGCGAATCTGGCTTCGATCGCCGGGCCGAGCACCGAACCGAGTGCCACCGCGAAACTCGCCGTCCCGAGGACGACGACCGTGATGCTGAACACCCGGGCCTGCTGTGAGAGGGGAGTCAGATCGCCGTAGCCGACGGTACTCGCCGTGACAATAGTATAATAAAATGCGTCTGCGACGGTGTTGACCTGGCCGAACTCCTCTCTGAGTGCGTAGGTCCCGACCGTCCCGTAGGCGAGCGTGCCGGCGAGCGCGACCAGCGCGGAGATCTGTGCGGTCGAAAGCGAGACAGGCCGCTCGAACCGACGCCGGTGATAGACGAGCCCCGGCATGGAGAGCAAAGAGAGGACGACCAGCGGCAGCGAGTACGTACTCGCCTGGACGAGTCCCTGGAGCGCCGTGATCGGGAGCAACAGCAGCGTCGCGTACAGCCCGAACCGGTGTCGGTGCCGTAACGACCAGGTGCTCAAAAGCAACACGAAGCCCGTCAACGCGCCAGTGAAGCCAGCAGCCTCCTGGATGACCTCCGGGATGATCCCCGAGAGTGGCCCGCCGATCGTCATCCCGACAGTCATGTTCGTGATCCCGGTCACGAGCGAGAGAACGGCCACGAGCGCCGGCAACAGGACTGCGAGCCGTGCGCCAAAGAGGTGGCTGCGTGGACGTTCTTCGATTGCCATATACTCCCAGTGCAGATGGGCAAAGTAAATTGTACCGTTCGCCAGCAGGTGGTGTCAGCCATCCGAAAACGGTGCTATCCACGCACCCCGAGGAGTTATACCGGAAGGGGCGACCAGTTCGTCGGGATGGTCGGTGTTGCAGTCGGCGTGGCACCCGGACGGACGCTCGTCCTGGCTGCGTTCGTCTTCGGCGGGGTCGGACTCGGAACAGCGAGCGGATTGACGCCGGGGCTGCACGCCAACAACTTCGCGCTGTTGCTCGCGGGTGTTGCGCCAGCGATTCCGGCCGATCCTCTCGCTGTCGGGGCTGCGATGCTCGCGGCGGGTGTCGTCCACACGTTTCTGGATATCGTCCCCGCGCTCGCACTCGGTGTCCCCGATCCGGCGATGGCACCGACGGCGCTGCCCGGCCACCGACTCGTCCTCCAGGGACGGGGCCGGGAAGCGCTTCGGCTCTCGGCGCTCGGCAGCGCGCTCGCCGTCGCCTTCGCGATCCCGCTGGCCGTCCCGATCACGCTCGCGATGCAGCGACTCTACCCCACGATCGCCGCGAATCTCACCGCTGTCCTCGGGACGGTCTGTCTGCTGCTGGTCGGCACCGAACCGACGACCCGGGCGCGGATCGGGGCCGCGGTCGCCGTGACTGCGAGTGGCCTCCTCGGTGTACTGACGCTCGATATCCCGACCGGCGGACTGGTTTCCGCAGGCGGGATGCTCCCGGGGCTGTTTGCCGGCCTCTTCGGCGCACCGATCCTCATCGAGGCGGTCGGTGGTGCGGGGGTCCCCGAACAGGACGATCCCCAGATCACGACCTCCCGGCGGTTCGTCGTGCTGGTGGGGCTGATCGGCTGTGTCTCCGGGGCTGTGGTCGGCTACCTCCCCGGGATTTCGAGTGCGATCGCCGCTGCGGGCGCGCTCGTGCTGGTCCCCTATCGTGGTCCGCGGGCCTTCGTCGTCGCAACGAGTGGCGTGAACACAGCAAATACGATCTTCGCGCTCTTTGCGCTCGTCGCCCTCGGGAGCCCACGAACGGGGGTGCTGGTCGCGCTCGAATCGGCGAACGTCCCCCACAACTTGCCAGTGCTGCTCGGAACTATCGCCATCGCTGCCGGTGCGGGGTTCGTTCTGGTCCTCGCAGTCGGGGACCGGTATCTGGCTGCTGTCGGGTCGATCGACAACGCTCGCCTCTCCGTCGCCGTCCTCGGCTTCCTCTCCGTGCTCGTCTTTCTGTTCACTGGCGTTGTCGGCGTCGGTGTGTTCGTCGTCGCAACTGCCGTCGGCCTCGTCCCGGTGCAGTTCGGCGCGCGGCGGATGTCGCTGATGGGCGTCTTGCTCGTGCCGCTCGCACTGTGATAGTGATTGTTGCGGGTCTTTTCCCGGACTCGAAGAATCAGCGGGGATATTTAGGCGAGTTAACACGTAACTAGAGACATGTACGACAGAATCCTGGTGGCAACCGACGGGAGTGAAGCGGCAGCAGCGGCTGGCGACGTGGCTGTCACACTGGCCGAAGCGTTCGCGGCCGACCTCCACGCCGTGTTCGTCGAAGAAACAGAACGGTGGCCGTTTACGTTCGACGAGCAGCAGGCTGCTGAAATGCGCCAGGAGGGAGAAGAGGTGGTCTCGTCGGTCGCCGACCGGGCAGCCGAGGCCGGTATCGAGGCGACGACGGCGGTACTCGGAGGCGAGGACCCGATCCACCGGACAGTTCTGACGTACGCAGACGAACAGGGCGTCGACGCCATCGTGATGGGGACCCACGGTCGAACCGGTGTCGGTCGGCTGCTCATCGGGAGCGTCACCGAGCAACTCCTCCGCGAGTCGACCGTCCCCGTCGTCACAGTGCGTGAGAAGACGACAGTCGAGTGGCCGTTCGAGGACGTACTCGTCCCGATCGACGGGAGTGCCTCCGCACACGCGGCACTGTCGGAGGCGATCGAACTCGCGAAACAGACCGACGCGGCAGTCCACCTGGTCCACGTGGTCGACACTGGTCTCGTTACGGGAGACGTCGACGGCGGTCTGGTACTCGAAGCACTCGAAGAAGCCGGGGAACAGGCACTCGACATCGCCAGCGACCGTGTGGCACAGTCGGCTGTCACGACGGTCGAAGCGTCGGTCGTGAGCGGGTCACCCAGCACTGCGATCTGTGCCTACGCCGACGAGCGCGACGTCGACGCCATCGTGATGGGGACCCACGGTCGAACCGGTGTCGAGCGGGTGCTGCTCGGGAGTGTGGCCGAAGGAGTGATCCGGCGCAGCGAGTTGCCAGTGTTCGCGATCAAAGCAGCGCAGGAATCGTAGTGGGGCTACGCTCCCCTGTCGAGATACGACATGGCGCGTTCGTCTGAAACCTGATCGAACCGGTCGTAGGCCTGGCCGACAGCCCGGAACCGCGTGGGGACCTCCAGACAGACCATCTCGTCGACCGCGGCTGCGAGTTCCGCGATCGTATCCGACGGGCCGACCGGCAGCGCGACGACGATGCTGGCCGGGTCCGCGTTCCGGATCTGTTCGAGACAGGCCCTGATCGTCGATCCGGTGGCGACACCGTCGTCGACGAGGATCACCGTTTTGTCCGTCAGGTCGGGTTCTGGCCGGTCACCCCGGTACCGGCGGGCTTTCTCCCGGGCGTTTGCTCGCTCCGTCTCGCGTTGCTGTTCGAAATATCGCTCGTCGATAGCCGAAGTCCGGAACGCCTCTTCGTTCCGCCAGACACTGCCGTCACTCGCGACGGCACCGAGGGCGTACTCCGGATTGTGCGGCGCGCCGATCTTCGAGGCGACGACGATATCCAGCGGCGCGTCCAGCGCGTCGGCAACTGCCCGACCGAGCGGCAGTCCACCGCGGGGTATCGCGAGCACGATGTCTGCGTCGATCCCCTGCTCGCGGAGTCGTTCGCCCAGTTCCGCGCCAGCCTGTTCCCTGTCGGTGAATCGGTTCGGGGCCATGTGTAGAGATGCGAACGCCAGTACCCTATGCTTGCGGTGGTGCTGGGCAGTACGTGAGAGTAGATGAATTGATACTGTATCCAGGCGTAGGTACTCGGCAACGAGCCGACTGGTCGTTTCGGACATCTTAAGTTCGATCTGTGTGAGAATACGAGTATCCGATGGAACCAGCGCTCTGGGTCCTCGCCGTCGCGATCGGCCTTCCCTTCGTTGCAGCAGCGCTGACACCGCTGCTCTCCCGGGTTGTCGGTGAGCGGGTCGGCTATTTCGGGGCCGCGGTCGCGACGGTCTCCTTCGGACTCGTCCTCACACAGGTCGGGACCGAGGGGACAGTCGCCACGCCGTGGATCCCCTCACACGACGTTGCCCTCCGCTTCCACGTCGATGGGCTGGCGCTTCTGTTCGGTCTGCTGGCGAGTGGCATCGGCGTCCTGATCTTCGCGTACGCGGCGACGTACATGCACGGCATGCCCGACCTGGGCCGGTTCTACATGGCGCTACTGGCGTTTATGGGCTCGATTCTCGGCGTCGCGTTCGCGGCCGACCTCGTCGTCCTGTTTCTGTTCTGGGAGCTCACGAGTGTGACCTCCTTCGTCCTCATCGGCTACCACACCGAGGACGCCAGTTCGCGGTACTCCGCGCGGATGGCGATGGTCATCACTGTCGGGGGCGGGCTCTGTCTGCTCGTCGGCCTGCTCGTGCTCGCCGTCGCTGCCGAACTGGCCGGGGTAGGCGCGTTCGACCTCGCAGCGATCCTCGAAAACGGCGACGCGGTCCGGGCCGTCATGGAGGAAAACGGGCTGTTCGTCCCGGCGCTCGTGCTGGTGACCGTCGCTGCTGCGGCCAAATCCGCACAGGTCCCGCTGTATTTCTGGCTGCCGGGGGCGATGGTCGCGCCGACGCCGGTCTCCGCGTTCCTCCACTCGGCGACGATGGTGAAAGTCGGTGTCTACGCGCTCGGCAGAGTTCGACCGCTGTTTCACGGCCCCGAGTGGACGGCACTCGTCGCGACGCTCGGGATGCTGACGATGGCGGTCGGTGCGATACTCGCGGTCCTCGCCAGCGATATCAAGGAGTTGCTCGCCTACTCGACGGCGAGTCACCTCGGCCTGATGATCGCTGCCTTCGGCTTTCAGACACACTACGGCCCCGAAGCCGGTGCCTTTCACCTGTTCAACCACGCACTGTTCAAGGCTGCACTCTTTCTCGTCGCCGGGATCGTCGCCCACGAGGCCGGGAGTCGGCAGATCGACGAACTCGGCGGGCTCCGGCGTGGGCTGCCGGTGACCGCGGCGATTACCGCGGTCGCGACACTCAGCATGGCCGGCCTGCCGCCCTTCAGTGGCTTCTACTCCAAGGAGATCCTCTTCGAGGCCGCCTGGGAGACCGCCCAGGCTGGCGGCGGGCTGGCGTGGCTCTACCCGGCGACGGCGGTGTTCGCGAGTATCTTCACCGTGCTGTACTCGCTTCGCTTTCTCTGGCTGTTCCTGGGCGAGAAACCCGGGGAACTCGGGACGGTCCACCGGGCCCCATTCCTGCTGGTCGCCCCACCGGCGGTCCTCGCGGTCGGCGTCGCGTTCGTGAGTCTGCTCCCGGATACTGCAATCGGCTTCATCGTCGACGATGCTGCGAGCGCAGCGGCACTGGAACCGGTCGAGATCAACGCCAAGATCCCGACTAAACTCTCCGGCCCGGTGGCGATGAGTATCGTCACGATCGGTGCTGGGTTCGCGGCGTTTCCGTACTACAGCGAGATCCGGGCCGTCCTCACCCGCATCCACGGGGCGACGAGACAGGTGCACCCGGTCACGGTCTACAACGGGGTGCTCGGGGCGACCGACCGGACCAGCACGGCCGTCAGTGCCCACGTCCATACCGGCCAGATCAGGACCTACGTCTGGTGGCTGCTCGCTTCCACGTGTGCGCTCGCGGTCGCCGGCTACGCGAGCACTGCGACGGGGCTGCCGACCCCGACGAGCGCCGAGACGCCGGTCGCGATGATCCTCGTGCTGGGTGTGGCAGTGCTCGCGGCGATCGCGGTCTCGATCGCCGAGAGTCACGTCACTGGTGTGTTGACACTCGGCATCCTGGGGTTCATGGTCGCCATCTTCTACATCCTCGCGAGCGGCCCGGATCTGGCGCTGACTCAGCTCGTCGTCGAGACACTGTTGCTTCTGATCTTCCTGCTCGTGATCGAGGAGCTGCCGGCTTTCTACGGCGAACTGGAACGGGGGAAAGTAGTCAGAGACGCCGCACTCTCGGTGCTCGTGGGTGCAACGGCGTTCGTCTCCGTGCTGTACGCTGCGCCGGCTGCCGACAGCGGGCTGACCGAGACTGCCGAGAAATACGTCTCGGCCGCGGTTCCCGAAGGGGGTGGGACGAACGTCGTCAACGTGATCCTCACCGACTTCCGGGCGTTCGATACGCTCGGTGAGTCGATCGTCATCGTCATCGCCGCCCTCTCGGTGCTGGTGTTGCTCACGATGCGAGACAGAGGTGAGACACAGTGACGACGACGATTATGCGGACGACAGCACGCATCGTCGTGCCGATCATCCTCGTCGTGGCAATCTCCCTGTTCTTGCAGGGACACAACATGCCGGGCGGCGGCTTTATCGGTGGCGTGTTGACCGTCGCCGCCTTCACACTGATCTACGTCGCCTACAGCCTCGACTATCTCGAAGTCGGCGTTCTCGACCGCGAGGTGGATTACGACAGACAGATCGGCGAACACCGGACGGTGACCGCCTACCGCCGGCTGTTCAAGTTCGGACTGGTCGTGACCGTCGGGAGCGGGCTGGCCGCACTCCTCTTCGGCGAGCCGTTCCTCTCGCAGGGTTTCGCATACTTCCAGTTCCCGCTGTTCGGCGAAGTCAAGATCGCGAGCGCGATCGTCTTCGATCTCGGGATCTTCTGTGTCGTCGTCGGCGGCCTGCTCACGATCTTCTCGGTGGTGGGTGCGGAATGACGCTGACTGTCGCGGCGACGGTCGGTGCGCTGTTCGCGCTGGGCACCTTCCTTCTGCTCCGGGAGGATCTGGTGAAAGTCGTCTGGGGGCTGGCGATCATCTCACAGGCCGCGAACGTCTATCTCATCGGGATGGGCGGGATCGTGGAAGGGACCGCGGAGACGGTGCCGGTGCTCGCGACCACCCACGAACCGTTCCCCGAAACGGTCGATCCCGTCGTCCAGGCGCTCGTGTTGACCGCCATCGTCATCAGTTTCGGGATGACCGCCTTCGCGCTGACCCTCTCCTATCGCGCCTACCAGGAAAACGAGTCGATAAACGTCACGGAGTGGGAGCAATGACGAGTTGGCTCGCGATTGCACCGGTGCTGGTCGCGGTTGTGACAGGAACGGTCGCACTGCTGGTCCGGAGCCGGCCGCGTCTCCAGCGGGCTGTCAACGTGGCGGGAACGCTTTCTTACGCCGCCGTCGTCGGCTACCTCGCCTGGCGGGTCGTCTTCGCAGCCGACGGCGGTGGCGTCATGTACCAGCTCGGCGGCTGGGAGGCCCCCTTCGGGATCATCCTCGTCGCGGACGCACTGTCGGCCTTTATGCTCGTGCTGACGGCAATCGTCGCCGTCTATGCGGTCGTCTTCTCCGGCCAGTTTATCGACGAGCAAAACCAGCGTGTCTACTACTACCCCCTCTTCCAGTTCCTCCTGCTCGGGGCAACGGGCGCGATTCTGACGGGCGACCTGTTCAACCTCTTCGTCTGGTTCGAGGTAATGTTGATGGCGAGTTACGTCTTCGTCGCCTTCTACGGCAACGCCCAGCACACCGCCGCGGCCGTCCGCTACGTCGTGTTGAACATCGTCGGCAGCGCGCTCATGCTGCTCGGAGTCGGCGGGCTCTACGCCGCGACCGGGACGCTCAACATGGCAGATATGGCCGTCCAGCTCTCGGCGCCGGGTGCGGTGACCGAACCGGTCGTCGGCCTCTCCGCGCTGATCTTCGTCACCTTCTCGCTGAAAGCCGGGCTCGCCCCCTTCCAGTTCTGGGTGCCCTCGGCCTACCGGGCCACGCCGCTGCCGGTCGTCGCCGTCTTCGCCGGTGCGACGAAGAAAGTCGGCATCTACGCGATCATCCGGCTGTATTTCACCATCTTCGGGAACGCAGACGTCTCGGCGACTGTCCCGGCTGTCGCCGGCGACACGGCACTCGCCTTCCTCGCACCGGTCCTGCTCGTGATGGGACTGGCGAGCGTTCTGGTCGGTGGCTTCGGCGCGGTCAGCCGGGACTCACTCGAAGAGCTACTGGCCTACTCCAGCATCGGCCAGATTGGCTTCATCGCCGTGGCGGTCGCGGTCGCCGCGGCGACGACCGCGGCGGAGCTTCGCCATCTCGGCATCTTCGCCGGGCTGGTCTTCGCGCTCCATCACGCAGTCAGCAAGGGGTTACTGTTCCTGTCGACGGCGGTCATCCGGGATATGGCCGGGACGACGAAGCTCTCCGAACTCGGAGGGCTCGGTGACCGCTCCCCGCTGTTCGCGAGTGTCTTCCTCGTCGGCGGGCTCTCACTCGTCGGGATTCCGCCGCTTGCGGGCTTTTTCGGCAAGCTGTTCGTCTTCGACGCTGCGACGAGACAGTTCGCGGCAGCGACGGGTGACAGCACCGCAACGGCCGTCGCCGTGCTGACACTCGGGATACTGTTCGTCGGTGCGGTCCTGACGATCCTGTACGCGACCCGCGCCTGGATCGGAACGTTCTGGGGCAGCCAGACAGAGCGTATCCAGACAGGGGTGATTCACGATGGGCAGGTTGCGGTGCTCGCGACACTCGCCATCGTCGTTCTCGCGATCGGCGTCGGCTTCGAACCAGTCTACCAGTTCGCCGACGCCGCGAGCGAAGCGGCACTCGACACCGACGGCTACATCGAGATCGTCGGCCCCGGAGGTGAGAGCAGATGAGAACGCGACGGTGGATCGTTGCCGGCCTGCTGTTTGCAGTGCTGTGGGTGTTCGTCAGCGGCAACTCGCTCGACCCACAGGTGGTGGTGACGACGTTCGTCGTCGGGACGGCCGTCGGCCTCCCGGTCGCCTACGTCTTCCGGCGGCTGTACGAAGAAGAGTTCAGAGTCGGCCGGCTGGCGACGATCGGTCCCTACATCGTCCTCTACATCCTGGTCTTTCTCAAGGAGGTGATCGTCGCGAACGTGGACGTCGCCTACCGCGTGCTCGCGCCGAATATGCCACTCGAACCGCAGGTGATCCTCGTCCCCCTGCGCGTCGAGACGGAGCTCGGGATCACGACGATCGCGAACAGCATCACGATCACACCGGGGACGATGACGCTCGATCACGACCCCGACGAGAACGCGCTGTACGTCCACATGATCGACGGCCGCGACCCCCACGAAGTCGTCGAACCGATCCGCCAGTGGGAAGATTACGCGCTCCTGATCTTCGACGAACAGCGAGCGCCCGGGGATCCGGCCCCGGAGATCACGATCCACCCGCCGGATCATCCGCCGGAACCGAAGACGGTTCCCGAATCACTGACGCAGTTCGGACTGCCAGGAGACGAAGACGAGGAGGAAAACGATGGTTGAACAGCTGACAGCGATGGTGATAAACGGCGCGCTCGTCCTCGTCGCAGCCCTGTGTCTGCTCTGTGGCTACCGGGTGATCCGCGGGCCGACCGTGCCCGACCGTGTGGTCGGGCTGGATACGATCGCGACGAACGTCATCGCCATCGCCGTGTTGTTCGCACTGAAGACCGACCGTGGCCTGTTCGTGACGGTGAGTATCGTGCTCGCGATCATCGGCTTCCTGTCGACGGTCACCGTCGCGAAGTACGTCACAGAGGGCGATATCATCACACGGAGGGGATGATGAGGGGACAGTTCACAGCGAGAGCGACGACAGGAGGGATCTAGTATGGTCGAACTCGAAGCCATCCGGCAGGTGACGATACTGGGGCTGGTCATCGTCGGCTGCTTTTTCCTCACAGTCGGAACGATCGGCCTGTTGCGACTCCCGAACGTCTACAACCGGATGCACGCGACGAGCAAGCCGACGACGCTGGGGACGGTGTCGATCTTTCTGGCCGGGTTCGTCCAGTTCGGTCCTGGCGGTGCCGGGCTGACCTCGCTGGTCGGCATCGTCTTCCTGTTCCTGACGGTGCCGACCGGGGCGCACATGATCGCACGGGCGGCCCAGAAGATCGGGGTCCCGTTTCTCGGGAGTGTGACCTGGCCGACAGAGGAG
>Ga0207753_1000716_pt1 | contig 12245 bp, 11 predicted proteins | sample PonA233FremontCA_2_FD_187273 | JGI IMG/M metagenome (GOLD analysis project Ga0207753, IMG submission 187273) | Salt pond sediment microbial community from Fremont, CA, USA - Pond A23 Sediment 3 (SPAdes) | ecosystem: Environmental > Aquatic > Non-marine Saline and Alkaline > Saline | place: USA...
GAGGCGCTCCGATTCCTTCGGGAGATTCTCGAGCGCCGTATCAAGGTCGACCGCCAGCGAATACTGGTTCTCGTCTCCACGACCTCGACCCTGCCGCTTATTGAGCACGTTCGTATCGGCGAGATCGTTGAGCCGATCACGGAATCGCCGGTTCGAGAGGACGTTCACATCGGCGTACTCACAGAACGTCTTGTACTGAGTGTAGATCGGTGTCGTCGTCACGGGTGTGTCGTCGTGTATTCCGTGATACGTAACCGCCATGAGCGCGAGCATTCGTTGATTCGGGAGTGTCTGAATCCCCGATTCGATAGCCTTCGTCTCAAGGAAGTCTCGTGCTTCGCGCACGTGCCCCTCTGTGACGGTCGTCTCTCCCCTATCGTCGGCAAACCGGGTCGCACGGAACAGCAGACGGATCGCCTCGCGGGCGTCGCCCGTATCCTGTGCACCTAACGCAGCGGCAAGCGGAATCGTGTCGTCGCTCAGAATCTCGCTTTGGAGATGCTGGTAGTCCTCGATATCGTCCTCGAAATACGTGTCCCGAAGGGCACCGACGGCACGCCGTGCGAGGATGTTGCGCAGCTGATCGGCGTCATAGGGCTCGAAGCGAACCTCGTCCTCGCCGAGGCTCGACCGGACGTCGGCGTCGAGGTTCTCGCGGAACTGGAGGTCGTTCGTGATCCCGATGAGCGAGAGGCGGACCCCGTCCGGATTCGACCGTGGGAGTTCGTAGAGGATGTAGTCGTCGTCGCCAATGGCATCGATCTCGTCGAGGACAACGATGACCGTCCCGCCGACCTTCTCCAGGTTCTCGATCACCATGTTGAGGAGAGTCTTCCGCTGGTGACCGCTCGGGAGTTCCTCACCGGGGCCGAATCGCTTCTCACGGAGTCGCTTGACAAGATGCGTCAGGACGTGATAGGAACCGTCCATTCCCTTACAACGAATGTGAACCACAGTGAGGCCCATCTCAGAGTCGTCAGCGTACTCCTGAAGTTGGTCGGTCTTGAGACGGATTCCGACTGTCTTTCCTTGACCAGATTGACCGTATACGATCAGGTTGAGCGGCGTTGAGCCCATCGTCGCTGGACGGAGGGCGGAGTGGATCTGATCGAGTTCGGCCTCGCGCTCCGGCAGCGACTCGGGCTGATACGTCTGCTCGTTAGGGTTGAGGACGTCCATATCCTCGAAGATTGTGTCCTCGTCGCCGAACGCCTTCATACGTTCCCGTTTTCAGGTATCACAAATAAAACCCCCGTGTCCTACATGTCTTTCTGTCTTATATACGGGGTAGCGTCCTGAACACTGTCGTTGATTCTCGTACGGTTCTACTGCACTTTGGCTGGAAGACGGGGACAGAGGGGGGTGCGTCCAGCAAACCATCGAGACAGTCAACTGGGAATCCAGTTCCGTGGCAACGAGGCACGATCCCAGAACCGCCCCTGCATCTCGAACAGCGATCATGGTCATCGCCTCCGGACCAATATCCGGGGCAGGGGGGTACGTCCGGCAACGAGTCTCAAATCACTCGTCACTATCAAATTGCGATGTGACCTCTTGGATACCCTCGTCGGTGTCTCACCCCACCAGTAATGGTGTACTGGATAGGTCCACGCGAATCGTTCATAATGAACCCATCACTCCGTCTTCGAATCACCATCCACCGTCGTGAGGCCAACATGATACTGCTACAAGTCAAAGAACCCCACAGGATGAGTTGCTTAGCTGGCGACCTTCCAGACGCACTTGCCATCAAAGACACCAAGCCGGATCGACACGAGATAGTTCGACTAGATCTGCAGAATCAAGTGGGACTCGGCGCGTATCTTGATGGATACTCATCGATCCTTTTTGTGGTTTTATTTGTTATACCCTTGTAATATTAGATATGGTGACTCGAGAGCAGGCAGTCGCTGGCGGATCCGGTGGATTCGCAGTTCTACTAGGATTGGGAGTTGCAGGAGTCGATCCGTTCACTGCAGTTCTGGCGGGGGTCTTCGCGTACGCTGGTAGTTTTGATCCAATTCTAGGCGAGGCGCTTTCCATAGCCGGGAACTCGATATCGTCTGCCAAAATTGCATCAGACGGCCTCAGTATTCAGCCGGTTCTGGAGATCCTTCCGACAGAAGTTCTCAACATAATATCAGGACTCATCCTAGGAGCAGCAGCCGTATCTCTTTGGATCGAAGTTACAGGAGACGGCTCTTTGCGTAGCGAGTGATGCTAGTGTTTGAACGACATTATCAGTGTGATAGACGCACTACGTGGGCATCCTACGTAGCATCGTCTTGTTGGACGCACCCCCCTCCCCCAGTATCTAGTTTGAACTCCAGGCTCCGCGAACTTCCCTATTGGAGATTAGTTTCAGGAGTATACTGCATACAAAGCGCGAAATTTGTAAGATACCGTCTCAAGAACTCATCTGCAAATTATTTCATGACAGCGCCAACAACGTGTCACATGGAGTTTATTCGGTCTGACTCGAAAGACGTTCGAATCCGTGTTCATCTCCGTGCCGGAAGTATGGATGGTGATGACGTGGTTGCCTACGAGGATGTGGATGAACTGCCCGACGACGCAGCGACTCGAATACAGCAGATTCTCGATAATCACCCTCTCGAACGATATCCAGTGGGAGCGTATATTGGAACATTAGCTCCACCAGGACTCAAATCGAGACAGATCCGACATCCAGATGAGATACTCTCCGAGCCATATCCAAGAGATATTGAATTGGCTGAGTTTCCGCCTGAAGAAGACCAACTATACAAGTGGTAACGTCCTGTTACCCGCTTCGTTGTCGTGGTTCCCAGGGATGTAGTACACTGGGACCCCCGCATCGTGGGTTCGGCGGGTTTCCTCACGAACGTGGTCCCTGTCTTCTCGGGTTATCTCGTGGTCAAACACGTCGCCGGCGTGGACAACTGCATCGGCATCGAGGTCCCGAGCACGGGCGAGACTCCGAGTGAACGTCTGTCTGTTGTCGACCTCTTGGGCCCACAGCGGTTTCATATTCGATGCTCGATGTCGATACCCGACGTGTGTATCGCCAACGACGAGGAGACGTAACCGGTCTGAGGCAGCTGTAACCCGCTCAACAGCAAAATCCACGTTCTGTGGATATGTAGTTCCGGACCTGAGGCCTCGATGTATCGTTTGGCTCGGCCATCCCGGATCGCATATGTGGCACCGATCTCCCACTCGGCCGTTACCTCGTGTGTCTCCCAGGTAACGACCTGTAGCTCCACCCCATCAGCATCGATTGCGATGAGTTCCACATCCCGAGGAGGTACTGGGTTGGTGTCGATGTCGCGGATCGTCACTTCCAGCGGACCCGTTACGGACTGATTGTGCCGGAGGCCGCTAGTGGTCTCCACGGAGCATGCCACTCCGGATATCTTGTTAGTTCTGCTGATAGTGGCGACCAGACCGAGTTTGGGTATTCCTCCAAGCTAGTGGGCGTCCAGAACGAATTGATCGAACCAACGCGTCACTGTCGCGCGAGAACTTTCCCGCCACAAACACCCCGATATTGATGCGCTCCTCACGAGCGGAGGAACCTCTTGCCGGGGATATGAAACACCAATCTCGGCGTGCTGTATAGCGATTTGGCAAGATGGATCGTTCGTCGATATGAATTGGTAGCTAGCCTGTGATTCCGCGTCTATAGTTGGTAACCAGACACAAATACGGAACCATAATTGGCAACAGAATAGTCTATTCGATCAAATTAATGCCAGAATTGTAGTCTGGTTTGTAGTAATTAGTGAATATAGACCCTCTAACCACCAATTCTGGCCAACCTATATCAGTAAGTTCGATCTGCGCACTGACGTGACCAATCGCACTGAATCGGTCGCCGCTCGTGTCGAACCGGACTCGAAGACCAAACTCACCCGCGCTGCCGAGGAGTGTAACGTCACCGTCTCGGCATACCTCGAGAGCGTTATCGAGGAACGCATCGACCGGAACCCCCGTGATCTTCGAGCACTCGAATCGTCTCCTCCCCGAGATCCTGACCGGACGACGACTACTACACCCGAGGAATCACCGGATGGATTCGTTGAGGAAATGCTTGAGGGGTTGGAGTAACCGTGTCCAACGAGGTTCCCTCCCTCGCCGAGCCGGACAGCCTAGAGACTCGTCTCGAGGAGTTGCTCGAGCAGACGACCGAATCGCTTGAACCGACCGCTCCGGAGAGAGCCCTCGAACTCTACCTCGACGACAAGGCTCGTGACTGTCAAGAGGCGACCGTCAATGCCCATCGCTCGCGGCTCGGCTTCTTCGTCGAGTGGTGTGACGACCAAGGAATCGACACGCTCGACCAGCTCTCCGCTCGCGACCTCCACGAGTTTCGCGTGTGGCGGCGCGAGGACCTCAACGTCGTCAGCGAGAAAACGCAGATGGACTCGCTGCGCGTGTTCATCGAGTGGTGCGAGACCATCGACGCCGTCGAGTCTGGGCTGTACCGCAAGGTCGACTCGCCGAACCTAGACAACGGCGAGAACGCGCGAGATACCGTGCTCAACGCGGAACGCGCCCAAGAGGTTCTCGCCTACCTCAAACGATACGAGTACGCCACGACGGAGCACGTCTGCTGGGTCATTCTCACGGAGACGGGCGTACGCCTAGGAGGAGCTCGTGCCCTCGACGTGGAAGACTACCGAGCCGACGCGGAGACGCCCCACATCGAGATCCACCATCGCCCGGACTCGGAGACGCCGATCAAGAATAAGGATCCGGGCGAGCGTCGCGTCGCAATCAGCGAAGAAGCGTGTGAGGTGATCGACGACTACCTCGAACAGCGCCGTCCGGACGTCGTCGACGACCACGGTCGAGAGCCACTCCTCGCGACTCAGAGGGGTCGCGTAGGGACGTCGACCATCCGGACCTACGTCTACCGGTGGTCACGCCCGTGCGCGATAGGTCGAGAGTGTCCGCACGACCGCGACCCCGACGACTGCGAAGCCGCCAACAACGAGGCACGAGCCGCGCGCTGTCCGTCAAGCGTGACACCCCACCCGATTCGTCGGGGGTACATCACGCAGTTGCTCCGGGCAGGTGTTCCGGTCGAAATCGTCAGCGACCGGTGTAACGTCTCGCCAACAATTATTGACCAGCACTACGACGTGCGGTCGAAGGAGGACAAGATGCATCAGCGTCAACAAGTGCTTGGCAAGGTCCAAGGTCGTGGTTCGTCGTACACCTGATATCTTGGAATGTTTGGTTCGCTATCCGCTCTGCTAGCATATTTTGATCTCAGATCGCACAGAGTCTTTGAGTGTTAGTCTTCCAATCTATTTTTGAGGTCGAGGATTAGGCGTTGGAAGTTCTCAAGCATCTCCTCGTACCGGTCTCCTTGTTGCGTTAATTCCTGATCAAGTTTATTGCAGAATTCGATAGCGATCGCTGTTTTGGTCGTGTCAATGTTTCCCTCTCCGAGCGTTTTTATTGCACCTTTCAACGCTTTTCCTCGAGGATCCTCGCTTCCCTCGATAAGGCCGCGCCAATGCTCTTCAGGCGAATCACTGACTTCATCAAGCACCTCATAAAAAAGGTCCTTATCTAGTAATTCTTCAATATCATATTCTTGATCGTCATCCATACTATCGCCGAGTTTGTGATATTTTCCAGAGACGACGGAGTCGTCATCTGAAGTCGCACCATCGTCGTCTTTTAAAATTACAAAGTCCTGTTCTTCATAATCAAGCAATCGGGCAAGGTAGGTCTCCTTTGCTCCTTCAACAGTAACGAACTGGGTGCCGCGACCGAATGCAGTCCACTCTTCTCTAACTCGGAAGTGGTCGTTAATCGCCGTCAGATATTGTTTGTCACTCGGGCCCTCAACGAGCACATTCTTTTCCGCACCAAACAGAAAGTCGCGTATTTCAGCGCCTAGCGCTGCCCGAACTGGCGCAAGGGTGTCGACATCCTCATCTCTCGGACCATCCAGGTTCTCTGTAATGGTTGTCTCTTCGCCCTCCTTGCGCATGATGCGAATCCGCTCGTCGTGCTGGTTATTTATTAGAAATGGAGAGTGGGTACAAAAAATAACCTGCGCAGAATTGGTAAACGCTTCGAACTCGCGATAGAGGAGCGTTTCTGCCTCGGGATGGAAATGAATGCCCGGATCGTCCAATACGATAAGACCTTCATCACCAATTTGTCCACCAATATCTAAGATTACCGTACCTAGAAAAGACAGTAACCACCGAATGCCGTGGCTTTGCTGGTCTACTCTGACCTGATTATCTGTTCCATCAGTGATATACAATTCGAAATTGTTTTCCAACACTTCGAGCTCAATACTGTACTCTCCAGAATCACGTGGAACATTGGTTTCTAATTCATCTTCATGGGCTAGCTTCCAAAATCCATTAAACAGCCGCGTGAATTCCGATTCTGCGTTGTTGACTTGGTCTTCATACTCGTCAAAGTCTACATCGGGAAGTTCATCAAGAACACCGATTGAGTCCATCAGAGCGCGGTATGGAATTGATAGGTCCTCTGCAGTAGACCGTGGAACTCTTCCTTCAATTGGTTCCATTGTGATATTCCGAAATATCGAGGGAAGAGGGGCAAGCGGGTCATCTTGTATACTATTTATTTGAGCGAGATGTTCTGCAAACTGTTCAAGATCGTTTTTAATAACAACATAGTTGAATTCCCCTAACTCACGCTCGTCGTCATCTCCTCCCTCATCTTCAACTGGAATTTCCGATGCTGCAGTCTCTAACCCAGCGACAATATCCTGAATGTCATCTGATTCTGGTGTTTCAATCTCAACGTCATACAGCTCATTATCAACTTGGCTCAGAGTTTCTTTAGCTAATAACTTCAGGTCAGCTAACCGATTGTTGAGGAAGTCTTTAATTTCATATTCAACATCACAGTTACCAGGTGGGTCTGTGATATCACTGCCGCCAGCGATTGTGTGTTTTCCACTGGCATATCGTCTAAAAATTGGTTCGTTAATAGAATTAGATGACAAATCGAACTGGCTATCGATACTATCTGTGTCTATCCTTGACAGTAAGTCGCTTTCAAAATCACCGGTCGAGATAGTTCCTTCAAGATATGGAGCTTCATCAGGCTCAAGACTCCGGTATGAGAGATAGACCAGAACTACGTCATCAAGGTCCTCCGAACGCTCCTCTGCAGTGTAGTTACAGAGTTGTTTTTGTTCAATAGTTCTTTCTTGAGAAAAGAGTGTTAATGCATCAAGAAAATTCGACTTACCTACAGCATTTTTTCCAACGATTGTCGTAATATCGTCGTCAATATTGACTGCACCAGTATCAATTATTGATTTGAAATGAGTAACCCGAATATCGCTAACAGCACCCATTCTTTTGTGAGTCGTCTTACTCATACATAATAATTGTCTTGTTCAGTCAGAACAGGGACAAACGCCAGGGTGTATTGCTCATTAAACCAAAAGATGATTGCTCCCGAGTTAGTTAGAGTGGATAATGAACGACTCCGATCTCAAAACTACGGAATCCCAAACTGGGGTCGAATACAAACATCGACCGGCACCGACTACTGTCCGACTGGGTACTGTAAGCTCTGCTGATCCAATTATATTGGATGAAGTCAACGGGTATCCCGTCCAGCATCTCTATGTAAGATGTCAGGACGTTCGTGATCGAGGACTTCCCCTGGATGCCGATCCACGAAAACCAGATGAGAGCCCCCAAGTGACTGAAATGATTCGGACATTGTCGAATGAACCAAGTGAGTTTGTCAAGCGAAATAATGGGATTGTCCTCCTCTGCAACAGTGTCGAGATCGATGGGGCGACCGCAGAGTTACAATTCAACAAAAACGAGGGGATATGTAATGGCGGTCATACGTATTTCTCGATGTTCTTATTAGATGAGCTCGATGAACAGGCGACAGTTCATATTGAAGCTATCATTCTCGGTGAAGAGAACTTTGAAACGCCGAATGATCGACGGACAAAAATCATCGAAATCGCTCGCGCTCGAAATAACAACAACCAGTTGGAACGACGGTCAGAAGCGAACTTCCTCGGATATTTTGACGATTATAAAAATGCGCTCATCGATGATAAATTAATATCTTGGAATGAAGGAGATAGGAGAGCATACAATAATGAACTCGATTCTGTTGACTTTATTCGACTAATAAAATCATTGGATGTCCGTGACTTTAGACATCCGCTATACAACGAGAATGCAAAAACACACAAACGACTAGCCACCTCAAGAGGCTCTATCCTCAGTAAGTGGGCTAAAAGAGTGAAAGACGCAAATGGTGAAGAACGAGAGCGCCGACCTCTTTATTATTTGGTACCTCTCTCAAACGATGTTCTATATATTAGGGATTTGGTATCTCATAATCTCAAGAACAATACGTGGGGCGTTGAGATTAAGAATAGTAACTTCTACCAGGAGTATCTAAGTGGGAATGATCGAGAATTGTTCTTAGGTGAATATAATGAACGGGTTGGATTCGATCTTCCTCGGACGCTCGAAGTACTCTTTACAGGACTATTTCGATCGAATCTCTACCTTTCAATGAATCCAGATCATGGGCCCAACCTAGTTGGATGGTTTATCGACCTCTCTAAACTCTGGGATGGAGAGGCGTTCAAAATCGTAAATGAAATGAGTGACATGTTCTCTAATGTGGATTCCGACCCTAAGCAATTTATTCGGCTGAATGGACCATTCAACCTAGACTTCTTCAAAATGATGGTCGGTCAGTCAGTCCCTGCACCAGATCAAATATATGATATCGATAAAGTTAGCCGTGGGGATACACAATATGGTGCCTTCATTAAAACTGGCTCAGAGGAATCCACTCACTGGTTGCGAACGTATGAGGATACCAGTAAAGATGACGAGCTGATTTCCGTTAATGAAGAAACTCCCCCAGACGCTTCCTCAATGTACAAGGAAACGAGGGTTGCGGACCTGTACAACTATACCTCACCTGAATCGGAGTAATCTACACCGTTGCAGTCTCGCCGTTTTTAGTATTGGTTGGTCTGCAAGATACGCGCTTTATTTCGTATGGCTACTGTAGCCTCTATCGGGAGTAATAGAACCACTAGCGGACAGTGTGCATGTTCAGCAGTTGGCTAGCTTAAGGCTGACACCCCAAAAATAAACAGGACTAAACCACCGATTAAATTCACTGTGAGTTAGCATATTTATTAAATTTTTATACTTATTTTTATCAAAGATGGGAATTTTCTATCACAATTAGATCGTTTCTAACACCGAAGGGGAGCTACTTATTAGCGAAAGTCTATACCTCGTCGAGGTATCCCCTCCGTTGTTCCATCTTCTCTTTCTGCGAGCGCTGGTCGTAGTGCTGGTCGATGACGTCAGACGTCACGTTCGCCCGGTCGCCGACCACTGTCTCGGGTACGTCACTCTGTAGGTAGTGCGTGATTGCGCCACGACGGAACGGATGCGGACTGACGCTAGACGGACACTTCGATGCTCCGCCGCTCGTTGTGGCCTCACAGTCGATTGGGTCACGGTCGTGTGGGCACGCTTGACCGTATTCACACGGACGGGTCATTCGGTAGCATTTCATCCGAAAAGCTGATTTTCCAATCCGGCCGTTCCTCGTCGTGAGAAGCGGGTTCCGTTCGTGGTTATCTGTGACGTCGGGACGCTGCTCGCGGATCCAGTCGTCGAGGACGAGACAAACCTCGTTTGAGACGGCGATGATCCGCTCGCCTTCCTGTTTGTTCTTGAGTGGCGTGTCGGTATCAGGTCGATGCCGAAGCCGGAGTGACCGCTCTTCTGGGTCGTAGTCTTCGACGTCGAGCGCTCGCACCGAACCCATCCGGAGCATCGTGTGCCATAAGAGCGTCGCGGTCACGTGGTTGATTGAGGCGTACTCGTACCGTTCGAGGTACGCTAACATCGCCTCGGCGTCGTCGGTCTCGAGCATCACGTCGCGACTGTTCTCTCGGGGTGTGATATCGGGCGAGCGGACCTTCTTATGGAGATCCTGCTCAACGGCGTCTATTGACTCCAGCCACTTCACGAAGACGCGTAGCGTGTCCATCTGTGTCTTCTCGCTCACCTTTGTGAGGTCGCCGACGTTGCGCCGCCAGAGCCGGAACTCCTGAAGCCGCCGGCCGGTGAGCTCGTTCAGGTTTTCGATGTCGCGTTTCTCACACCATCGAAGCAGAAATCCCAAGCGCGACTTGTGGGAGGCGACTGTCGCGTCCGCAACCGAGGTCTCTTTCTCTGCGATGTACAGCTCGAATGCCGTTTCGGGGTCGATTGGTTCGAGTTCCATGGTTCGATCGGTCTCGAACCACACGAATGCGCTGCCTTCGACACCCGTTCAGCGAATCACCAACTTTTCCGAGTTGGGGTCGCTATCCCGTCGCGCCCGTCACAATCCTTCGCGCCGTGGATACATAGCAAACCACCAGACAGCGTCGGGGTAGACGCTGTGATACTCAAAGCTGTGTGCTTTCGTTCGATGGATGATCGTCCGGTGGAACATCGGTGGAGTTCGCGTATATCAAAGCTGGCACAAGTTGGGAAAATCAATCGCCGATTGACTCATTCTGCTCGCTTGATTTGAGAGAATCTTCATATTGAGCGCAGTCGGGGCAACCTGTAGTACCAACTGATTGACTGCAATAGTGTATCTTGCAAGATTGAATCTATCTACCGGAGGTCTGCCAGAGACTACGTGCTGAATACAGAGGTTATCTACAGCACTGGATGACAACTCGCCCCAATTGAGACTCTTGCTACTAGTCTGCCACCCGATGAACTTCTCAAACCCAAAAGTAAACCCGAGAAAAACGACAGCGAACACGAACCAACGGAACACATCGAAGGTACCAGTGAACGCAAGCACGTTGAAAATGTGCGATAATGATGCACCAACGAATGCAGCAACGTAGAGGTTCCGTCGGATGTCCATGCGGACGCTTCTAACGAAAGTGTGTTGATTTTTCACCAGTGGGGTACACGAACGCGCACGTTGATTGTTGGGTACATCTAACGAGTTCCTTCTGTGCTGGATAAGCGCGTTGTATCTTGTACAGCACGTTCTAACAGAATCCAGAGAGGACTGTTTCGCTATCCTCGGTAAGAATCAAGTTCAATTACGCCCTCGTTACGATCTGTCGAGATGAGCGACCCCAGTTAGCAGCTAGTTCGCCTCGTTCATACTGTCTTCTCCTAATAGAAATCCGCCCAGACCCGTCACCCACACCAGCAGCGGGTACACCACCCAGCGCTCGATACCTCCGAACTCTAGCCCGGCGAGCGGGCCAGTGCCTCCAAGCACCAGCGCGTACAACAGCGACGCCAGCGAGAACCCACCGAGGAACACACTGACGGAGGAGAACGGTTTCGGAGTCGCTCGTGCGGCCAGTACCGCCGCAATTCCGCCACTCGTGAACGTCAGCAGTGCGAAAAGGCCGTGCCAAGGCGTCATATCCCCGGGAAACACACCGACGCCGAAGATGCCGAACCCAAAGACACCGAGCGGGAGCCAGAGTACACGCGGTCGCCCCACTCGGTAGAGAAAGTACGCAGCGACGAGAACAACCGCACCGCTGGCCAGCATGGTCCCGTTAAAAATCGTCGCGGTCGGTTCGTAGCTCACCGGATTCGGGGGCGCTGTTGAGCCCAAATCGCTGATCTCTTGCGTAGTGGCATAGTCAGGGTGGTATGCCTCGGCGGTGATGATCCCGAGGAGCGAAATCCCTCCAGTGAGCAATAGTGCGACGCCCGCGATCGCTGTATCGGCGACGCCGTCAACGGACGGTTCTTTGTCCGGGGACATAGCGGGATATGTAAATTTTGATTATATAAAACTGAGGCTATCATAGAACAGATAGAACATCAAAGAGGCCGGACAGGAGTTACACAAACTACTGAGTCAGTCACGGGTTGTGGTTTCGGACGAACGCACGCTCGATACCGCGTCCAATTCAACGAGCAGATCGACCACGAGCAGTTCGAGCAGCTCTGTAAAATGATGATCGAGCGTGCAGAGCCAACTCGTGAACTCGAGGTAACGACGTTCCGTGGCGATGGTGGCATCGATATTCACGCGGTCATCGATCGAGGATTGTTCCATTCCCGATTTAGCGTTCAAACAAAGCAGTACGCTACCAATAACACCGTCGACTTGACATCCTCTCCGCCCTGAAGGGCGAAGATTCCCACGGCACCGCACCGTTGGTTTGGGATGTTGAAGGTTCGTAGACGCCTCGATGACGGCTACTG
>Ga0207753_1000719_pt1 | contig 12216 bp, 9 predicted proteins | sample PonA233FremontCA_2_FD_187273 | JGI IMG/M metagenome (GOLD analysis project Ga0207753, IMG submission 187273) | Salt pond sediment microbial community from Fremont, CA, USA - Pond A23 Sediment 3 (SPAdes) | ecosystem: Environmental > Aquatic > Non-marine Saline and Alkaline > Saline | place: USA...
ATGTCTATCTCGAAGTTGTCCCCGAGGAGACGGTGCCGTGGTCGGTGTACTATCTCGGATTGAGTATTCTCGGCGGTATCGTCCTCGGCTTCAGCTATCTTGGTTGGCTGCCCGAGGGTGTTTCGATGGGGGTTGTTGCCGCGGTGTTGTTAGCGGCGTATCTGATCTCATCGCTCGTTCATTTCAGCCAGTCCGAGCGGGTCAGTCTTGGGGGGCTCGACGACGAGCCTACGTTTGCGGACAGCGACGACGAGACGGCGTGAGCCGGCCGCAGCTTCCGGATGGTACTGTCTCGGCTGTTCGCTCATCGAGAGACCACATTTCGGTTTTCGATAACGATACCGGTACCGGGCCGAATCGAAAATGCGATCTTGTCGTCGACCTGTTGGCCCATGCCAGCGAAGCGACGAACAGTGATCCAGCGGTATTGTCGCTCGCCTGAGTTATCGACTGTCATGTCGAGCAGCACGTCACCAACTGCTCGGAGCGGCTCTAATGCGCCGCCCGGAATCCCGCTTGGTGACACCAACAGGATCACGGTTGTTCCAGTGGCCATGATCTTCCGGAAAAATGAGATGAGCTGCTGCACCGGACGCCGGTAGCCGCTCTCGGTCGCGATCGATTCGACCGTCGGATCATACAAGAGGAGATCGCTGAACGTATCGAAGACGACGACATCGCTCGTCCACAGCCGTTGGGCGGCTTGGAGTCGGGAGAGCAGTTCCGGTCGGTCTTCGCCGTCGGTACCGGTGAGATCGCCAAAGAGATAGAGCAGATCCCGCCGCAGCAACGATTTCTGGACGTCGTACGACAGCGACCGCATTTGGCTGAGAAAGCGCGTAAACCCACGTTCGGTCGAGAGATACGTCACCGTATGCGACTGCTCACAGAGCCCGTACGCAAATCGGCCGGCAAGCGTGCTCTTCCCCGCTCCGTGGCGACCCTCGATGACCGCAAGACTTCCTGTCGGCAGGCCACCACCGAACGCGCGGTTTACCTGATCGGTACCAGCCAACCCAAGGGAGTAGATATGCTGCAACTGTGGCGTTGCGACCATACCGGTCGGTTCACGGCCAGTGTATATAACGACACGGGCCCCGTTAGACCGCTGGCGGCGAGTCCCGACCGATGTGGATCGCCTGCCCCTCGATCGACTCAAAGGCGGCGACAAGCCCGCCGACCCGGATCCTGTCGTCGCCGGTATCAACGAGCAACGAGGCGACCGATTCGTTTTCGCGGAACTCGATGTCCTCGACCGCCCCGCTGATCACTACCGGCTCACCGGTCTGGGTATCTCGTCCCTCGACGGTCGCATAGAAATCCCCACCGAGGTCGCGGATATCCTTGACTGCCCGGCGGATCGAGGCGTATCGCCGCGGAAACGCCCGCTCGGTCGGCGTCGTCGACAGCGTTTCGGCGGTCGTCCACAGGACAGTCTCGAAAAAGCCCGAGACCAGAAAGCCAAGCGCGGAGCGACTGAAGATCACGCCGTAGCGATCCCGGTCATCGCGGAGGGCATCCTGGGTCGCATAGATCGAATCCGTGCCGTCGGCGACCGCCAACACCGGTGTCGTGATCCCTTCACGGGCCCGAACGGTCGTTGCGACCGCCTGATAGTCAAACGCCGCCGGATCAGGGGCCTCACGGGCGGGCGTCAGCAGGAGTTCGATACTGACGCCGCTATCGATCTGGGCCTCCAACGTCGCCTCAAACTCAGCCAGCAGCGACGGCGTCAACGACAGCGTGAGTTCGTACTCCGCGCTTTCGATGATCTCGGTGAGATAGCGAATGATCGTCGCTCGCGATTTGACCAACGACACCGCCTCAGTGTCTCGGGCCGGCGCGGTGTACCGGGCAGTGAGTTCGTCGACGAGTTCGGTAAACGACGACTGGAGGTCGCTGAAGGCTGTTTCGGGGTCGATGGCAACGACCTGCATCGGCCGTGACTCCCGGAGTTCAACGAGGGAACGATCCGAGAGGCTGCGCACCGTATCGTAGACCCGAGGTTGGGGGATGTCGGTGCGGTCGGCGATCTCGCTGGCGGTGAGCTCCCCGTGTTCGAGGACGGCGAGGTAGGCGTCGATCTCATATTCGCCGAGATTGAACCGCTCGCCGACGTGTTCCAGCGTCATCCGGAGGTCGTCTGCCATACCAGGCTCTTATGCCCTGTGTGTATGAAATTTACTCTTTGTTGAGTTGCATCCTATTTCGGAACACAGTACCTCCGGGTGGCTGCGGTGGTCGCGGGCAAGATCGCGGAGGACAAGCCTTTTTCGCGCCGACGGAGAGGTGCACCCAATGACGACCACCCAGCCGGCGGGAACCACGGAGGCCGCAGCCGCCGAGGTGGTAACCGCGTTGCTGCCGGCGTGGCTGCGGTTCCCCGGCCACCGGATCGTCGCCGCGCTGCTCGTTATCGCTCTCGGCGTCTCGCTGTCGAAGGTACTCGTGAGCCTCCTAGGACGGCCGATCGCTCGTCGGTTCGAACGCCAAAGCGTCGCTCAGATCGTCTTAGGCGGCGTTCGCGCCACCACGATCGCCGTAACAGTCATTATTGCCGGCTCGCTTGTCGGCCTTCAGATCGGGAACATCGTCCTGTCAGTAACGGTCTTCTCGGCGGTCGTCGGGATTATTCTCGCGCCGATCGTCGGCAACGTGCTCAACGGGATCTTCGTGCTGGCCGACCAGCCCTTCGAGATCGGCGATATGATCGAACTCGACGACGGCACCCGCGGCTTCGTCGACGATATCACGATCCGCTATACGAAGATCTTCACCCTCGACAACACCTTTCTGGTGATTCCCAACGGCAACGTCCGCGATCGGGATGTGACCAACTACTCCGCGGAGGACGAACGCACCCGCCTCTCGCTTGACGTGTTGGTCACCTACGAATCGGACATCCCGGAGGCCCGCCGCCAGATGGAGTTGGCCGCCCGCGACACCGATGACGTGATCAACGGCGGCCCGGATATCCGGGTCGGTAGCGCGCGATACCCCGCCACCCCCGGCTGTTTCATCGCTGATTTCGCCGACAGCGGCGTGTTGCTCCGGCTACGCTACTGGGTGACGAAACCCTACAAGATCGCCACCGTCGAATCCGCGGTTCGCACCGCGATCCGCCAACGGTTCATCGACGCCGAGGCCACCCTTGAGATGGCCTACCCCCACCGACAACTCGTCTTCGATGATCGCTCACGGCCTGCACCGGCTGAGATCCACGCAGAAGAGCCCCAAGCAGCCGACTCGACCACCCCCGTCGACGACGATGTTGCTGCGGACGCCTCGTCCGACGACAGCTAATCCGCGAGAATCACTGTTACCCGCACTACGGGTACGGATGGTACGACCGATCCAGCCGCGGTTCGAAGCCCATCGATTCGGGCACCGATCGGGCGCGATCACCGAAATACGGTTCGCCGGTAAACAGCGGCTGTGCTGCCGGCACCACGGCTCGAACCGCCTCAAACCCAAGGGCGTCGACATCCCGGGTCGTCAGCCGCGCGGCGTAGGCGTCCAGATTCACTGCTGACAGTCGATCACAGACGACCCTCAGTTCAGCTTCACCCGTCAACGACGGCTCACCAAGTCCCTCGGCCGGAATCCGGCTGTCGGGGTCGACAAACCCCTCAGCGGCCGCCGGTAGATCAGCGTACTCGGCGATTGCGCCGCCCTGATCGGCGGCCATCTCCGGGCCCATCGTCCGAAGTTCCATCCAGTTTTGGAGGGCTTCAGCAAGGGCCGACCGCGCCGCGGAAACCGGATCAAGGTTGGCCCCCGAGCCAACGGCAAACTGGGGCCACTTACCGTCGCGGTGGACTGCGGCGGCCACGACAGGCACATCGATATCCTGTGTGACAAGCAGCAGGGTGACAGCCAGCGACTCAGCCCGTGCCCGCTTGGTCAACTCGTCGACAACCTCGTCGTCGACCGCCAGCCCCAGCGGCTCGAACGTCGAGTACCACGCAAGCATTGTCGCGTCGCGTTCGATCACCTCATACAACCCTGCGAGCACCGCCTCGATCGGCGAGTTTCCGAGGCCAAGCCCGGTCGTGATCGCCGGCCGATATCGTTGGGTGGGTGGCGGAAACCAGACAAACTCCGCCGGCAGCGACACCGTCTCGCCGTCCGGCAATGATTGTCCGTCAATCCAATCGATCCGGTGGTCTGGTTTCGGCTGATCGAACCCTTCAGGGCGCACAAACCGACGCGGTGAAACCGGGGCCGCCAGCGTTCGTTCCGAGCCACGTCTCGCTGCCTGCGTTCGATACACGCCAGCACTGTATCGCTCAAGCGCCTCACCGATCGCCTTCATGTAGGCTCGATCCCAGTCAGGGTCGACCCCGGCAGCGAAGTCAGCGGCCGCTGTGTCACTAACCCCCGTGGTGTCGGCGATATCGGCGATGTAGTAGGGCACCGGAAACGACTCACGTTCGCCGACGGTCGTCACAAGACCGACCCGGTCGTCGACAGCACGCTCGGCGCGACTCAACGCGTCGTCGACAGAAACGTTGCGATGGGTCAGCGGGAGCGACCGCGACGGATCGTCGTCGCTCCCACAGCCACAGTCCGGTACCGGCAGCACTTGTCGCTCAGGGCCTGGAAGTTCTCTGACTGTGCCACCAGCGGCCTCGCCAGCCAGCAGCGAAATGAGTCGGTTGCCGGCGATCGCTCCGGCCAGTCGTACCGTACTGCGATCGCCGTGGGGGCTCTCACCGGATGTGTCCTCATGCGCACCGACCCGCTTGGTCAGACAGCGATAACAGGCTGAGTCGGGGCCAAACGTTGTCACCGCGGCGGCGATATCCTCGATCGGGTAGCCGCCGAGACCGCCGATCTCAACGGCGACCCAGCGGTCGAACTGATCGGTTGCCGCCGGAAACACAGCCGCGCCGGTCGGAGCGACAACCGCACCGGTTGCGGGCAGCGAGGCGGGATCGTCACTGAGTGCTGCCGGCTCGACTCGGCTGACGGTGCCATCGATATCCTCGGCGGCGGCCGCGATGGCGTCGACAGCGGGGCCGCGACCGCAGACCGCGAGTTCCATACGTCGATCATGACGGCACAACGCAAAAACGGGTCGACTCCGACCGGTTAGTTTAGTATCTCTGTGGCGACAGCGGCAAGCTTGTCGGTGGTGGCCTCCCGGAGTCGGTCATCCCCGAGTTGCAGGCGGAGCCGTGGCCGCCCGACATCGATCGGTACCTTTTCCGTTGTGATGACGCCGGATTCCTCCAGTCGGCTCTTGGTTCGTGAGAAAGTGGCCTTGCTGGCGATGCCGACATCTTCACCCCACTTTGAGATATCGTACAGCAGCACCTCGTTTTTCGCGGCGATGAGCAGCGAGATCGTCACCTCATCGAGGCCGTCGCCGTCGCCGCGAGCCGTCTCAAGTGACGCCACGAGCTGATCGAAATCCTCGCGGATGGCCGCGCCGATCTCCTCGGCCAGTGTGGCTCGGATCTGTGAGATCGCGGGGGTTCGCAGTCGGAAGGCGTCGGCTGCTGCCCACCGGTCGGCGATGCGATCCCGGGTTGTCTCGACGAAATCGCTGTCGTCGGTGCGGAGTCCGGCGACCTGTTCGCCGGCAGCAACAACGGCTGTGACCGCCTCCTGGGTGAGAATCAGTGAGTTCGCGGTTGGTGCATCGAGTGTCCGCACCGCAAGGGCATCGTCGGCGATCAGATCCGCGGTGCGGCTGGCAACCAGAAAGTCTCCGAAGGTGGCTTTGAGTGCGTCCTCGGCAGCCAACAGCCGCAGCCGCGGGAGCGTGTCGGCGTCGCTGGCGACATCGACGACCGCCGTGATCGTCTCGGGGGTTGGATCGATGAGCCAACAGTCGTCGGTCGCCGCGGCCAGTGTCGTTGTGAGCAGCTCTCGGCGGTCTGCTGTCTGTGTGTTCGACGCCATCCTATTGGTTGGATTAGGGACGAAGCGACACTTAATATTATCGCCGAGCGGATCGTTCATTACGTGATTTTTGCCTAAATTAAGCGGCTGGCAGCGCTAATAAATCCCTGTTTTTGACCCTCACTGCTCTCCCGGTCGAGTGGTGGGGTGACCGTGTACAGACACACTTATTGGCCTGAGCGGCCCCCTTTCTATATGGACTACGAGCAGGTTCGAGCGGTCGATCCGGCGGTCGCAGACGCCCTTGCCGGCGAGGATACCCGGCAGGAAGAAACGTTGGCGATGATCGCCAGCGAGAACCACGTCAGTAAGGCTGTACTGGAGGCACAGGGCAGCGCGCTGACCAACAAGTACGCCGAGGGGTATCCGGGCAAACGCTACTACGCCGGCTGTGAGTACGCCGACGAGGTCGAACAGCTTGCGATCGACCGCGCCAAAGAGCTCTGGGGGGCCGAACACGTCAACGTCCAGCCGCACTCGGGCACCCAGGCCAATCAGGCCGTCTACTTTGCGACGCTTGACCCTGGCGACAAAATCCTCTCCTTGGATCTGACACACGGCGGCCACCTCAGCCACGGCCACCCCGCAAACTTCGTCGGCCAGTTCTACGAGGTCGAACAGTACGAGGTCGACCCCGAAACCGGCTATCTCGACTACGATGGGCTCGCTGCAATGGCCGATGAGTTCGAGCCAGATATGATCGTCTCGGGATACTCTGCCTATCCACGTGAGGTTGAGTGGGAGCGCATTCAGGATGTGGCCGACGATGTGGGTGCCTACCACCTCGCTGATATCGCCCACATCACCGGTCTTGTCGCCGCCGGCGTCCACCAGTCACCGGTCGGTGTCACCGATTTCGTGACGGGATCGACCCACAAAACGATCCGTGCCGGCCGCGGTGGGATCGTGATGACCAGCGAGGAACACGCCGACGATATCGACAACGCGGTCTTCCCTGGCGGACAGGGTGGCCCGCTCATGCACAACATCGCCGGCAAGGCTGTCGGCTTCAAGGAAGCCCTCCAGCCAGAATTTGAAGAATACGCCCAACAGGTCGTCGACAATGCCGACGTGCTGGCTGAGACGTTTGCGGATCACGGCTTCGAACTCGTCTCCGGCGGTACTGACACCCACCTCGTGCTTGTTGATCTCCGCGAATCACACCCTGACCTGCCGGGCGGGGAGGCCGAGGACGCACTCGCTGAAGCTGGGATCGTCCTCAACGCCAACACCGTGCCGGGTGAGACACGCTCGCCGTTCAACCCCAGCGGCATCCGCGCCGGGACGCCCGGGCTGACGACCCGTGGGTTCGATGCGGAAGCGACCGCCGAGGTTGGTGAGTTGATCTACCGCGTTGTCGACAACCACGACGACCAGCGTGTCATCGACGAGGTGAGCGAGCGGATCGACGAACTCTGTGCCGCCTACCCGCTGTACGAGTAACGCGACCGAACCTGTCTCCCCCCGCCAGCGTCTGACTTGCGTCTGACGGGTTCTTATTACTGAGCCACTATTTTACCCGACGTGTATTCCAGCGTGCACCGTTGGCCAGCCCAGGGGGGAGTCGGGCGGCAGCACCGCGCGCTGCAACGCTGACCACGTCGCAGCCATGAGTTCCACATCCTGTTCCACCGGCGACCGCTCACTCGGCGATTCATCGCCGCCACCTGAGGAGGCACCGCTCTCGACAAGCGATGAGACATCGCCATCACAATCGACGCCGGCACCACAATCTGGGGCTGACGGAACGGCCGATCACGCCGGTGGGTTCGAGTTCGATCTGGATCTCGAACACCACGATCCGGTCGTCGCCCTCACCGAGGCCTACGAGCGTGGTGACCTCACAGCCTCGCTGTTGGAGCGAGCGGAGGTCGAAGCCCTCCAAACGTTTGTCGTCCGCGCCGAAACCGGAGCCTTTGAGGTGCGATCAAATCCAGATCTGGAGGCCGCTGTCCGGATCGCTCGGTCGATCATTCACGAGCGACACCAGAACTAATCCTACGCCGCACGTCTAAGAATCCGAACTTTGAGCAGTTAGGATTCGTCGCCGCTGTTGCCGCCCAGCAGCGTCGATTGGAGCTTCTGCCGCCACTGCGAAAGATCGTCCAGTTCGCCTTCGATGTCGCTGATACGCTCGCCGACATCACCCTCCTCGGAGAGCCGGTCTTCGAGCGTCGCCACGTCGCTACCGATGGACTCGATCTCCGCGGACAGCGAGGAGAGTTCCTCGGCGTGCTCATCGAGTGTTGCCGCCAACTCCGCGCGGTGATCGTCGGATGCCTCGAAGCCAGCGTCGACCTCCTCGCTGAGGTCGCTCAGTGAGTCAGCGACATCATCAACGTTCGCGGACACATCGGCGATCTCGGCCTCGTTGTCCGCGGTTGACTCCTCAAGAGACTCGATCGCCTCGTCGTGGGCGTCTGTCGTCTCATCGAGGTCGGCAATCGACTTGCCGTGGCTGTCAGTTGTCTCTTCCAGGTCGTTGATAGCTGCGTCGTGAGCGTCGGCTGTCTCGTCGAGTGCCTCGATCTCCTCGGCGTGGGCGGCAAGCTCATCCGATAGATCTGTCTCGACGGTATCGATCTCCTCGTCGATCGTATCGACCCGATCCTGTACCGCATCGATCCCGCCGCGGTGGGTTTCAAGCGTCGATTCGATGCTGTCGATGGTTTTGTTGTTGCTCCACAGCTCGTCTTCAAGCTCGTTGACGTCGTTTTGGAGTTCGGTCAACGCCGCATCATGGGAGCGCGTCTCCGACTGGAGGGCTTCGACATCGGCCTGCATTGCGTCGAGCTGTTCGCGGGTGGATTCGATGATCTCGCTGCCGGTGCCGTTCTCGCTGAGGAACTCCTCTAAGGCCGAGGTGTAGGCCTGAAGCTTGCTCAACTCGGTTTCCAGCCGTCGGATGCGCGCCTCGTATTGGCCGCTGCCGACAGAGGCTTTCTCGACGGTTTCCTTGATCCCGTTGATGCTGTCGAGGAGTTCCTGGCCGATCGCCGACTCGGCGCGCTCGGCCGCCGCAACGACATCGGCCTCGTCGCTGTCAGACAGTTCGGGCTCCTCGTCGGCCGGTGCGGCCGGCACCTCGGCGGGCTCCTCCTCGCCGTCCGATTCGTCGGTGGCCCCGTCGTCAGCCGATGCTTCGGCGACTTCCTCGTCAGTTGAGTCTTCGTCTGAGGATGCCGTTGACTCCTCGGCCTCGCTTGTGGCCGCGTCCTCGCTTGGTTCCTCGGCAGCAGCGTCAGCGTCGTCGTCCGGGGACTGTGCGTCGTCGATGGTGTCGGCTGTGTCGTCGGTCATAGATTGGGTAGTCGCGGTGGTGTCTTCGGCTGGCGATACGTCGTCGGTCGTCGAATCGGTCTGCTCGGCCGTCGACGCCTCGTCGGGCTGTGCCTCGGGCGGCAGTTCGACGGCGGCCTCATATCGATCGCGGGTGTCTCTGACGAAGGCGACCCGGGTGTCGGTTTGTGAGGCGACCTCAGCATTTGACAGCTCCGGATTCTCCAGTACGACGCGAAGCACCTCGGCTTCGGCCTCGTCGATCAGCGCATCGTCGGGATGCAGCGGCTCAGCATCGGTCGCTAACTCAACATCGTCGTCAGTGAGCAACGCCGACTCCTCAGCAACATTGTCCGCTGTCTCAGCGTCAGTTTCCGCATCACGATCGGTTTCATCATCGGTATCGACCGTCGCGTCGTCGACAGCGGTCGTCTCAGCATCAGCTTCTGCCTCGATATCGACATTGTCAGCATCAGCTTCCTCGTCGTCGACAGCGACGCTGGGCTCCGTGTCAGTACCATCGCCGTCATCGACACCGCTCGGTGCGTCACTCACAGCTGTCGTCGCCGCAGCTGACTCCTCGTCGACGCTGGCTGCATCGTCCGGATCGGTAATTTCGATCTCCGGTTCCTGCATCCACTCGCTGAGGTTCGATTTCAACGCCCCCTCGTAGGTGTAGGCGGTACGAACCCCGTCGCTGTCGATCCGGGTGCTGAAGACGAGGTGATCGTCCTCGATCGTCCACGCCAGATCATCGTCGGCTCTGGAGGCGACGCGGTCGGCGTCGGCGACAGCCGGGATCGCCTCCCGGATGGTGACAGTCTTCGGCCCCGGCGACCACAACCGGATGTAGTACTCGATGCCGGCTGGGCCGTCGTCGAAGTCCTTGTACGACTTCGTTACCGTGATGTCGTCTTTGTTTATCGGCTCCATCGCTCTGTCATTAGCATCCGCTACCGAACGAGTGTACTTAGTAGTATACCTTCCCCGAGAATCGTCTCCCGTGGCGTGGTACGGCCATCGATCAAGCAGATGTTACTCCGGTCGTCGTCGGATGGGTGCTACGGATGCGGTGCCAGCAGCGCTATAGCTTCGCGTGCCGTTGGGCTGCGACCGCGCGGGACTCACCACCTGATAGCCGGCCACCACAGCCGGTGATCGCCCGCCGTCACGCTCTTCGTGGTGGCTGTCGAATCCCCGGTAGCAGTGGCTACGACAGGACTGAACGCAGCCCGAACGGGGATGGGTTCGCCATGACGTTTGACGCCTTCACCGACGCCGACAGCGACGACGCCGACGCACGGATCATCCTCCATGTGGATATGGACTGCTTTTATGCGTCGTGTGAACGCCTCCGTGAGCCCGCGCTTCGCGGCGAACCCCTCGTCGTCGGGATGGGCTATGAGGCCGGTGAATCCCATGGCGCGGTCGCTACCGCGAGCTACGAGGCCCGCGACCACGGGATCGAAAGCGCCCAACCGATCAGTCAGGCGCTTGCGGTGCTCCCGCGAGCTGCTGAGACCAACGCGGATCCGGCTTGCTACTACCGTTCTGTCGACCTTGATTTCTACGAGGAGGTCGCCGGTGATGTGAAAGAGATCCTGCACGATTGCGCCGACGTTGTCCGTGAGGTCAGCATCGACGAGGCGTATCTCGATGTGACCGACCGCACGAGTTGGGGGCTCGTCGACGACGGTGACGCCGATGCCGGTAGCGACGATGGCGGTGCCGACGACCCACGCACAATCGCGGAGGGGTACGCCCGACACGTCAAACAGCGGATCAGCCGCGAGGTCGGCGTGCCCGCCAGCGTCGGCGTCGCCCCGAACATGGCGACCGCGAAGGTCGCCAGCGACCACGACAAACCCGATGGGCTCACCGTCGTGCGTCCCAGCGAAGTCACCGACTTTCTCGCACCGCTGCCGGTGGCGGCGATCCACGGCGTCGGCCCGGTGACCGAACGGGAGCTCGCCGAGATGGGAGTCGACACCGCCGGCGACCTCGCGGCGGCCGACCCAACCGATCTCGCCGACCGCTTCGGCGAGCGCGGTCGGGAGCTATACGCCCGCGCTCGCGGCGACGACGATCGGGAGGTGACGCCGACCGGCCGCCCGAAAAGCCTCTCGCGGGAGTCGGCGTTTACCGAAGCAACCGAGGAAACCGAGGCCAAACGCGAGCGAGTGAGCGCGCTTGCGGCCGATGTCGCCGCCCGGGCGCGGAGCCGCGACGCGATGTATCAGACCGTCGGTATCAAGGTTGTCACCCCGCCGTTCGATGTCAACACCCGCGCCACCTCGCTATCGGGGCCGGTCGACGAGCCCGACCTCGTCGAATCGATCGCGCTCGATCTGCTCGAAGAGTTCGACGACGACCCGGTGCGCAAGCTCGGCGTTCGGGTCTCAAAGCTCAGCTTTGGGGCCCAAGAGCAGGCCCGTCTCGATGGGTTCGACGCCGCGCCGGCGGCGGAGGGTGCGGGCGATGGCGACGATGCCAGCGAGGGCGGCGACTGGAACGCCACGGCCGACATCGCTCGTGAGGCTGTCGACACCGACGCACAACTCACCGACTGGGTTGATGACGACGGCGACCGCGCTGTCGACGACGATAGTGAGAGCGACACCCACACCGCCGACGGCCAGTCATCGCTCGGCCGGTACGACTAACGTCTGACAGCCGGCTGACGAGGCCGAGCCGACCGACACAGGAACTATGTGGGCACGCACAGTTGGCGAATGTGAATGAGTAGCGAGGAAACCATTACAGTCGCGGACGTGAGCGCCGGCCCTGGCGGCACCAACGAGATCAACGCCGGCACCCCTGTCGAGTTGCCGGTCGTCGACCTGCTCACCGGCCGCGGCTTCATCACGGGCAAAAGCGGCAGCGGGAAATCAAACACAGCATCGGTCATCCTCGAAAATCTCCTGGACAACAACTTCCCTGTCCTCATCGTCGACAGCGACGGGGAGTACTACGGCCTCAAGGAGGCCTACGAGATCCTCCACGTCGGGGCCGACGAGGAGTGCGATA
>Ga0207753_1000720_pt1 | contig 12215 bp, 9 predicted proteins | sample PonA233FremontCA_2_FD_187273 | JGI IMG/M metagenome (GOLD analysis project Ga0207753, IMG submission 187273) | Salt pond sediment microbial community from Fremont, CA, USA - Pond A23 Sediment 3 (SPAdes) | ecosystem: Environmental > Aquatic > Non-marine Saline and Alkaline > Saline | place: USA...
TCCGCCACGACCCACTTTCCCAACCGCGACGGCAACGTGCGCCCCTACAAGGTGCTGCGCCACCGGCACGGCCCCGAGATTCGGCAGACGCTCGGCGAGCACGTGACCCTCGATTTTGTGCCCGCCTCCGGTCCCTGGACGCGGGGCATCTGGGGAACCGTACAGATCGAATGGCCGGCGGATGTGAACCCGGATGCCGTAACCGCCTGGTACGAGGGTGCCTATTCCGACGCGCCGTGCGTCCGCGCCTCACCGGGCCTGCCTGCCCTCCAGCCGACCGTCAGGACGCCGTTTTGTGACCTCGGCTGGACGACGGACGGGGCCGTCCTCGTCGTCGGCTTTGCCCTCGACAACCTGCTGAAAGGGGCTGCGAGCCAAGCAGTCCAAAACCTGAACCGAGCGCTCGAACTCCCCGAAACAGCTGGCCTCGTTTCCTCCCCCGCGCTCGCTTCGGCCTCCTGACGAGCGCGACGGACGGAGAACGACGGCCTCTCCCTGCCCCCTTCCCATTATTTCGGCCCGCCCGATGACATCTGCCGAGACGATTGCTGCCGAGCAAGCGTTCGAAATCCCGACATACGACAAGATGCCGATGGCGCTCGTGCGGGGAAAGGGCGCACACGTGTGGGACGCCGAGGGCAACAGGTACCTCGACTTCTACGGCGGCCACTGCGTGTCGCTGCTCGGGCACTGTCCCCCGAGGGTCGTGGAGGCCGTGCAGGCCCAGGCCGACCGGCTCCTCTTCTATTCGAACGTCACCCACAGTCCCGTCCGCGCCCGGGCGGCCCGGCGGCTCGCGGACCTCGCACCCGGGGGACTCGGCAACGTCTTCTTCGCCAACTCCGGCTCGGAGGCGAACGAGACGGCCCTCAAGCTGGCCCGCAACCACACCGGGCGGTCTGGCGTCGCGGCCCTGGAGGCGGGGTGGCACGGGCGCACGCTCGGCAGCCTCGCCACCACCCACGACGCGCAGTACCGCGCCCCGTACGCGGACGTCCTACCCGAGACGACCTGGCTCCCTGTGGGCGACCTTGACGCCGCGGAGGCGGTGCTGTCTACCGAAGAAATGGCGGCGGTCCTGCTGGAGCCGATCCAGAGCATCGCCGGGATGCGGGCGGTCCCCGCCGACTACGTACAGGGCCTCCGCAGGCTTTGCGACGCGACCGGGACGCTTCTGCTCTTCGACGAGGTACAGACGGGCGTGGGGCGGACGGGGGCCTTTTCGATGACCGAACACCTCGGCGCGACGCCCGACCTGATTGCGCTCGCCAAGAGCCTCGGGGCGGGCGTGCCGGTGAGCGCCGTGCTCGTGGACGAGGCGGTGGCCGGATCCGTGGAGCCCGGCGACCAGGGCTCTACGTTCGGGGGCGGCATGCTCGCGATGGCGGCCGTGGAGGCCACACTCAGGACACTGGTGGAGGACGAGCTGATGGATCGGGCCCCAGAGATCTACGCCCACGTGGCCGACGCCGTGGGCTCCGTCGTGGAGGAGGTGCGGGGACGGGGCTGCCTGATGGGCCTCCGGCTCGATCGCCCGGTGGCCCCGGTGATCGAGGCCCTCCGCGAGCAGCAGGTGCTCGTCGGCGGCTCGGCGGACCCGCACGTGATGCGCCTGATGCCGCCCCTCATCGTCTCGGACGACGACGTCGCTGCCTTCGCCGAGGCGTTCCACACGGCCCTCGACACGACTCCGGCACCTCCCCGCCCCCACTGACGCAGCCCACCTAAGAACGACACGTCGGCGCGCCCCTGCTTGGTTTCGCTTCTTTTTCCCCACCGAACTTCTTCCAATGTCTACGAGCCGGCCCTCGACGCCCACACCCTCGTCCGCCGTCACGGCCGCGAACCCGCGCCACGTGCTCCGGATCAACGACTTCTCGGACGCGGCCTGGGACGCGCTGCGCCACGCGGCCGTGGCGCACTGGCACGACGGAACGCGGGGCGCCAACACCGCACCCGACAAGTCGCTCGGTCTCGTCTTTCTAAATCCGTCGCTCCGCACCCGGACCTCGATGGAGGGGGCGGCCGCCCACCTAGGGGCCCATCACACCACCCTGGTGCCGGGCGACGGGAGCTGGAGGCTCGGATGGGAAGACGGGGCCGTCATGGACGGGGACGCCGCCGAGCACGCAAAAGAGGCGGTCGGCGTCCTCTCGCGCTACCACGACGCCCTCGGCGTGCGCGTCTTCGCCTCCGGCACCGACCACGAAGCGGACACGCAGCCCCCCTTCCTCCAGGCCATCGCCGACTACGCCACGGTGCCCGTAATTAACCTGGAGTCCGCCGCGGCCCACCCGTGCCAGGGCCTCTCCGACGCGGCCCTGCTCACCGACCTCTTCGGGGACCCCCTCACGGGCAAGAAATTCGTCCTGTCGTGGGCGCCGCACCCGAAGCCGCTCCCGATGGCCGTGCCCAACACCGCCCTCCGCACCGCCGCCCGCTGCGGGATGGACGTGACCGTGGCCCGTCCCGATACGCACGCGCTCCCCCCGGACGTAAGGGCCACGGCGCGGTCGTGGGCCGAGGCGCAGGGGGGATCCCTCACCACCGCCACCGATCAGGCCGCCGCGGTCACAGACGCCGACGTGGTCTACGCGAAGTCGTGGGGCGGCCCGCTCCTGTACGAGGATCCGGCACGGGAGGCCGAAGCCCGGGCGGCCCGGTCCGACTGGCGCATCACCGACGACCTGATGGCGCGCACGGACGACGGCACGTTCCTGCACTGCCTCCCCGTCCGCCGCAACGTGGTGGTGGACGACGCTGTGCTCGACGGCCCGCACGCCGCCCACCTCGACCAAGCCGAGTACCGGCTGCACGCGCAGAAGGCATTACTCGAATACGTGTGGGATCTCTAAACCGGAAGCGTGAGAACAGAACGTGGATCGTTCCCTCGACCGGATCCACTGCCTCCCCCGTCCCGACGCCCCAATCCTCCGCCTACGTCTCAAGGCACGCCTCCCAGATTCCCGATGACCCCAGAAACAAGCGCCCCGACGGTAGTCAAGGTCAGCGGCACACTTCTCGACGAGCCAACGGCCTTGGCCGAGCTGTGGCCCGCCGTGCGCACGCTGCACGGCGAGGGGCCGGTCGTGCTCGTCCACGGGGGCGGCCCGCAGATGACTGCCCTCGCCCACCGACTTGGCCACACGCCGGACCGGGTACAGGGGCGCCGCGTCACGGGCGACCTCGACCTGAAGATCGCGCAATGGACCATGGGAGGGGGCCTCAACACCCAAGTCGTCGCGCAGGCCCACCGGCACGACCTGACGGCGGTGGGGATCTCGGGCGCCGACGGGGGGCTCGTACGCGTCTCGAAGCGTCCTCCCTGGACCGTGAACGGCGAAACCGTCGACTTCGGATGGGTGGGCGACATCGAGCACGTCGACCCGTCGCTGCTGGAGAACCTGTTGAAGCGGTCGCTGGTGCCGGTCGTGGCCCCGCTCGGCCTCGACGCCGACGGCCAGGTCTACAACGTGAACGCCGACACGGTGGCCTGCGCGCTCGCCCAGGCGGTGGACGCCGCGCATCTTCTCTACGTCACGCAGGCAGGCGCGGTGCGCCGCCCCCCCGACGATCCAACATCCCGACTCGCCACCTGTGACGCCTCCCTCGCCAAGCAGGGCGTGGCGGACGGATGGATTGCAGGCGGCATGCGGGTGAAAGTGGAAACGGCCCTCAACGCCCTCGACGGGTCCGTCGACGCGGTGCATATCTGTGGCCCGGACGATCTCTTGGATCGGTCCCAGGCGACGGAGATCGTGGGCGAAACGGATTCCGCGAGCCGTGACGCATAGCACATCGCTCTCCTCCCCACCTCGAGCTTCACGAATCGCGCGAGGTCCACGCCGGCAGCGACGCGACACTATTTCCAATCCCCCCCGAAATGGCGCCTTCTCCGATGCCCCCAACCGCCCCCGTCGATCTCCTCAAAGCCCTGATCCGACACCCGTCCCTGACCGGGGAAGAGACGGACGTGGCCGATTACGTAGAATGGCACGTTCGCCGCGCTGGGATCGACGTGCTGCGGCACGAGGACAACGTGGCCTTCGGCCTCGGGGGCGGGGACGACACGCTCCTGCTCAACTCTCACCTCGACGTCGTGCCTCCCTCGGACGATCACCCCTACGACCCGTTCGAGCCGGTGGCGGTAGACGGCGTGCTCTACGGCCGGGGCAGCGTGGACGCCAAGGCCAGCGGCGCGGCCATGACGACGGCCCTGCTCTCCCTCGCCCAGGAATGCTGGACCCCCGCGGACGGGCAGGTTCTCGTCGGCCTCACGACGCACGAAGAATCCGGTGGCCCCAAAAACGGCCTCCAGGACTTGCGCCCACACCTTCCGTCCCTCTCGGCGGCCGTCGTGGGCGAGCCGACCTCGCTGCGGCCCTGCGTGGCCCAGAAAGGCCTTCTGATTCTCAAACTCCACGCCCGTGGCACGGCCGCCCACGCCGGCCGGCCGCACCTCGGCGACAACGCCATTTCCCGCGCCATGACCGGCCTCCAGCAACTCGACGCCGTGACGCTGGACCGCGAGGATCCGTACCTCGGCGGCCCCACGATGACCGTGACGACCATCGACGGCGGCAGCGCGCACAACGTGGTGCCCGAGCACTGCGTCTTTACCGTCGACCTCCGCACCACCCCGGCCTACACGCACGACGAGATCGTGGAGCACATCCGGACGGCGGTCGACGCGGACGTGGAGGTCCACAGCGACCGCCTCGTGCCCTGTGCCACCCCGACGGACGCCCGCATCGTCCGGGCCGCCCGGACCGCCTGCCCCGACGCCCCCCCTTTCGGCTCGCCTACCTCGTCGGACTGGGTCTTCCTCCACGACGTACCGGCCGTCAAGCTCGGCCCCGGCCCGAGCCCCCGCTCCCACACCGGCGGCGAGCGCATCGAGATCGCACGGGTGCACCGGGCCGTCGAGGCCTATCGAACCCTGATCCGGTCCTACTTCGCTTCCGACGGCTGAGCAGTCCGGCAACGCCCTTGGACGTCGGCCCGGCCGCCTCGCCCTTCCCATTCTTCCGCGTTTTCTTCCCCCATGGCAACGCCCCTCTGGCAAAACGACCCGACCGCCGCTCCCGCCCCCGACAACTGGGCCCACCGCTTCACCGTCGGCGACGACTACAAGTGGGACCGCGCGCTCCTGCCCTACGACGTAGAGGCGAGCCGTGCCCACGCCTGGGGCCTTCACCAGATCGGTGTGCTCGCGGGCGACGAGTGGGCCCGCATCGGCGACGCCCTGGACGCCCTGCTCGACGCCTTCGAAGACGGGGACGTTACCGTCACACCCGCCGATGAGGACTGCCACTCCGTCCTCGAGCGGTTCGTGACGGAGCACGCGGGCACGGCCGGCAAGAAGCTGCACACGGGCCGTTCGCGCAACGACCAGGTGCTCGCCGCGCTCCGCCTCTACCTGCGGGACGCCCTCGCCACGGTCGGGGCACGCGCCGTCGCCCTGGCCGAGGCCCTTTGCGACCTGGCGGAGCGGCACCCGGACGTTCTCATGCCGGGCTACACGCACCTGCAGCGCGCCATGCCGTCCACCGTCGCCCTCTGGGCCCTGGGCTACGCCGAGACGCTGGCCGACGACCTCGACGCCCTCCGCCACGCCCGCCGTCGGATCAACGTCTCCCCGCTCGGCAGCGCGGCCGGATACGGCGTGCCGGTCGTCGACCTGCCCCGCGAGGCCGTCGCCGAGCGCCTAGGGTTTCGGGACGTCCAGACGCACGCGACCGCCGTGCAGCTGAGCCGGGGCAAGCACGAACAGGCCGTCGCTCACGCCTGCACGCAGGTTGGCGGCACGGGCAACCGGCTAGCGTCTGACCTCGTCCTGTTCGCCACGGCGGAATTCGACTTCGTCGACCTATCGCCTGAGCACTGCACCGGCAGCAGCATCATGCCGCAGAAGCAGAACCCTGACGTGCTGGAGCTGGCCCGCGGCTATCACCACCGGCTCACCGCCGAGCTACAGGCACTCGCCACCGGGCCCGCCAACCTTCCCGGCGGCTACCACCGCGACCTTCAGCTCACCAAAGGGGCTGTCCTACGCAGCGTACAGATGACGAGCGATGTCCTCACGGCCCTGGCGCAGGTCGTCCGGGCGACCACGTTCAAGACCGAGCAGACCCAGGCCGCCTGCACCACAGACCTCTTCGCCACACAGCGGGCCCTGGAGCGCGTGGCGGAGGGCGTGCCGTTCCGGGCCGCCTACCAGACAGTGAGCCAGGCGTCCGCGGCGTCCGAACCGGTCGAGCCGGCAGCCGTCCTCAGCGCGTACAACACCCCGGGGAGCCCCGGCCAGGAGCAGCCCGCCCGGGTGCGAGCGGCGCTCGACACGCACCGCGAGTGGGTCGGCGACGCAGGAGGCGGGACGGAACGCGGGCCCTGAGGCGGATTTCAGGGTTCGTCTTCCACCGCCCGTTCTACCGCCCGCCGCAGCCGGGGCTGATGGAGGTGTACCGGCTCCTCCGCTTCCTCGTCGTCGCCCCGCACGGCCGTCAGATTGAGCATCTCCACCAGCAGGGAGAAGGCCATCGCCGAGTAGATGTAGCCCTTCGGGATGTGCTGGCCGAGCCCCTCGGCCACGAGCGTGACCCCGATGAGGAGCAGGAAGCTCAGCGCCAGCATCTTGAGGGTCGGGTGGGCCTCGATGAAGGAGGAGATGGATTCCGCCGAGACCATCATGATGACGATGGCGATGGTGACGGCAATAATCATCACCTCCACGTCGTCCGCCATGCCGACGGCGGTAATGACCGAGTCAAGTGAAAAGACCACATCCAGCAGAAAGATCTGGGCGATCACGCCCGCAAACGTGGCCTCCGCCTGGGAGTCGTCGTGCCCCGCCTGTCCCTCCAGCTTGTCGTGAATCTCCGTCGTCGCCTTGCCAATCAGAAAGAAGCCGCCGAGCAGCAAGATCAGGTCGCGCCCGCTGAAGGCATGGGCCAGCACCGAGAAGAGGGGCGCGGTCAGCGACATCACCCAGCTGATGGAGAGCAGCAGCACGATGCGTCCCCCCAGGGCCAGCCCCAGGCCCACGCGCCGCGCCAGGGGCTGCTCGGACTCCGGCAGTTTGTTCGACAGGATGGAGATGAACACGATGTTGTCGATGCCCAGCACGATCTCGAGGAGCGTAAGGGCACCGAGGGCGATCCACGCTTCGGGCGAGGCAATCCACTCCATGGAACGGAGGCGTTACTCAGAAGCAACACGGGCGGTCCGGCCTGTGGCCGCGGTCCCACAGGGTTCGGGACCGGCGCAGAATGTAGAAAAGGGTCCTCACGCCTCGCAACGTGAGCACCCTGACGGAACGGCGATATATCGGATTCTCCCAAAATCTTCGATGAGCCCCTCCCCGACACGGAGGGCGGGAACGGACGAGACGGCCTGCCCCCTACGCGAGCGGCTCGGCCAGAAAATCGGCGAGGCCTTCGACGTGCTTCCGACTCAGGAGCGGCTCGAGGGCCTGCACGATCAGACTCACACAGGTGGCGCGGTAGATCAGGGGCTCCTCCGGGCGACCGTTCTGGGCGGTCTGGTGCTGGATGCGCGTGTTGAGCATGGTCCAGTGGCACTTCATCTCGACGTACCCGACGGCGAGGCACCGCCGCAGTTCGTCGACGGAGTCGATGGCCTGTAGGCTATCGAGGATGCGGTCGCGAAGCTCCGCCACGTACGTTCGCACGGATTTCCGATCGGCGGGGCTGGCCCCCTCCCACTGCCCCAACACCTCGTCCCACTGCTCCTCCAGCGCGTCGCGAAGGGCGGTCTCGGTCCGCTCCTGGAGATCATCCAGGGTGGGGTCCGCACCTGTAGCTTCGTCCGTATCCAGTCCCATTCGCATCGGCTTTCGGTTCAATGACAGTCGTGCGGAGCCTTCGGCCCGGTTTCAACTTCAAAATGTAGTGCACAGTGCCTACATTGAAACCGACTATGAAATGGTATTGAGGGTCTGGATCGAGGATTCTCTCGGACGATCTTCAGCTGTGTTCATAGCGAGTTGGTTACATCCGCCCGCCGACACAGCCCAACCGGAGATTTCCTGCGGGACGGATCGATGCCGCCCCCGACGAATACCAATTTCCCGGACCGATTCGGGGACAGTCCGTAGGAGTGCTGGGCGCGTGATCTATGCGCCGGGCTCTCTTTCTCCCTCCCCACCCCTGCGTCGCTCTCCGACAGCTTCTCGCTGCACCTGTTCTCATGCCCGGTTCTCAGAACCCGTACTCCTACCTCCGCGACGACGACCCCGAGTCGTCCCGCGACGATGGGCCGTCCGAGGCGGACGCATCTGAGCCGGAGGACGCTCCGGCGACGGACCTGGCGTTCGACGACGACGGAGTGGGCGAGGAGCTGCGCCACGTCAGCACGGAGGAGCTCAACGAGGCCCCGTTCGGCATCATCCACATCGACGACGCGGGGGTTGTGCAGTTCTACAACCGCTACGAGTCCAATCTAAGTGGCGTAGATCCCGAAGACGCGGTGGGTACCAACTTCTTCACCGAGCTGGCCCCTTGCAGCAACAATCCGCTGTTCTTTGGGCGGTTCAAGGATGGAGTTCGGGGCGGTGAGCTCGACGAGTACTTTACGTACACGTTCACCTACAAGATGCGTCCCACCCTGGTGGACGTGCGGCTTTACCGCGACCAGGCGGGCAACAACTGGATCATGATCGAGAAGCGGTGACCCGCCTCATGATCCCCCACTCGTCTCCTGCACCGCGCCGGTCGGGGGCGGCACCGCCCCCGTCGTGTCGGGCAGCGGAATGTCGTCGAGCTGTTGCTCCAGCTCGTCGAATCGGTCGCCGAAGGTGGCAAAGTCGCCGCTCTGGAGTGCATTGCGCGCCTCCCGGATGAGCGTCTTGGCCCGCTGAAGGCCCTCTACCTGCTCGGGGGCAGCGGCCTGGGCCGCGCCCGCCGCCTGCTCCAATCGTGCGAGGGCATCGTCGCGCGTCTCCACGACCTGCTCGCCCATCACGCTGTTAAGCGACTGACGCAGGGTCCGCTCCATGGCGACCTTCTGATCGGTGGCCGCGATTACGCGCTGCATCTCCGGAATCTGAATCTCCTCCGCCACGAGGAAGATGGGCTCCACGTAGAGGAACGACTCCTCAATGGGCACCACGATCAGGTTGCCGCGAATCACGCTCGACCCGCGCTGGTCCCAGAGCGAGAGCTGCCGGGAAATCTCGGTGTCCTGGTCGATGCGCGACTCGATCTGGTTGGGGCCGCGAATCAGCCGGTCCTTCGGAAGCTCGTACACCACCACGTCGCCGTAGTTGGGGGGGTCGGACCGGGCGGCCATCCAGCTGATCATGTTGTCGCGCCCATCGGGCGTCATGGGCATCATCAGCATGAACTCCAGCCCCGCGGCGTCCTGCCCTGGAAGATCCGTCAAGATGTAGTAGGGCTCCATCTGCCGCTGCTGGTTCGCGTACTGCTCCTGCGGCCGGGTCCAGAGGTCCTCGTTGTTGTAGAAGACCTGCGGCTGGGTCTGGTGGTAGCGCCGGTAGCGCTCTACCTGAATCTCGAAATAGTCCTGCGGGTACCGGATGTGATTTTGCAGGCGCTCGGGCATGTCCTCCAGCGGCTGAAATAGATCCGGGAAGACGTTCTGATACATCTGGATGATCGGGTCGTCCGGGTCGGACACGTAGAGCGACACGTCGCCGTCGTACGCGTCCACGACCACCTTCACCGAGTTGCGGATGTACCGGGTGCCCTCGTAGCCGCGCTGATCGCGGATGGGCTCGGAGTAGGGAAAGGAATTGCTCGTGGTGTAGGCGTCGATGATCCAGTACTGACGGTCCCCGCCGTGCACCATGTACGGGTCCTGGTCGAACTTCAGGAACGGCGCGACCCGGCGCACCCGCTCGCCCACCTGGTTCCAAAATTGGATTTGGCTGTCGTCCTGGATGTAATCGGTCAGCAGGACATTGAAGTCCCCCATGAAGTACGAGAACAGCAGCTGCTTCCAGAAGCTGCCCACAGCCACCCCGCCGTCCCCTTCGTAGCGGGTGTACTTGTTTTCGCCGGAGCGGGGATAGTCCAGCTCCAGGGAGTCGCCCGGCACGCCCGCCGGCACGATGCGGTAGTGCGGGGTGCGCTCTCCGTAGTAGATCGCCGGATTCTCCACGTCGAGCGACTCGTAGTCGGCCTCCGGGGGAATGTCCTGGACCAGAAACTCGGGACTGCCCTCCGTCCCCTCCCGCGCCACCAGGTTGGCCACCGAGCCGTAGCCGTGCGTGAACCGGACGTGGCGGTTGTCCCACGTGTCTTCGGGGAGCTGCTGGGTCAGCTCGCGGGCCGACACCATCACCTGCCGGTAGTCCCCATCGAGCATGTACCGGTCTACGTCCACGTTGTAGAACTCGTAGTAGAGCCGGATTTCCTGCAGCTGCCGGTAGGTGTCGATGAGGAGGCGGGGGTCCCACAGCCGCACGTTGTCGATGGTCTCCTCGTTGTCCTCCACGGCGCCCGCCGGAAGCTCGGGCCGGGCCGGGTAGGATCGCTCTTTGAAGCCCTCCAGCCCATAGGCCTCCCGCGTCATCTCAATGTTGTGCTCCAGGTAGGGACGCTCCATCTGCAACTCGCTGGGCAGAACGGTGATCTGCGTCACGAGCGAGGGCGCGAGCACGAGGCCGCCCACCAGCAGGACCACGTACCCGACGGCCCCAACCCCCAGGAGCCGAAGCCGTCGCCGGTACAGGTTGAGGCCAATCAGTCCCGCGAGCACGAGCGTGGCCGCAACCATCACGTAGAGGGCCGGAATCGTGACGTTGACGTCTGTGTAGCCGGCCCCGTAGACGGCGCCCCCGCCCTCCTGAAGCAGCTCGTACAGGTCCAGGTAGAAGCCCCACGCCCACCCCAACAGCAGGAAGATGATGTTGAGGCCCAGGTGCCGCAGGGCCCCGGAGTCGGCCTCGAACCCGCCGTCCTGAATGCCGATCTGCCCGGCGATGACGTATCCGGTGACGAGCGCCAGCAGGCCGAGAAAGGCCAGGCCGACGACGCCACTTTGGAGCGCCTGCAGGAACGGAAGCTCCAGGAGGTAAAACCCGAGGTCCACCCCATACACCGGGTCGCTCTGCCCGTACGACCCCGCGTACCAGAAGCGAAGGAGGTCATTCCAGCGCCCCGAGAACCCGGCGGCGAAGAGCAGACTGAGCACCCCCGCGATGACGTACGAGAGGCGGCGGAGCCGACCACGCGTGAGCGGCCTGCCCCCCACCTGGGGCGCTTCTCCTTCCTGGGCCCAGCGCGAGGCCCAGAGGGGCGGAATGTTGCGCACCAGAAAGTGGAAGTTCCCCCCAAAGTAGAGCCCCGCCACGATGAACACGAGCACGAAGAGCAGCACCTGCGTGCCACGAATGGTCCAGAACGTGCCCGAGTAGCCCAGTTCGCCCAGCCAAAAATATTCGACCACCAGTTCCGGGGTGACAAGCAACACCGTAAACACGACCCCGATGATGCCGAGCAGGATCTGAAAAATGCGACTCGACCGGAGAAGCGACATGAGACAAAAGGAGAGATGCAGTGAGCGCGCGTGACCGGACTACAAACGATACCGGCCTGAGTAAGCAGGTGGACAGATGTCCAATGCATGCGTGCGGGTGGGGTTCGATCACACCCGCGAGATCCATCTGGTCTCCGCATTTTGTGACGGCTTCTGCACCTCTCCCGACCGTAGCGCATCCGTGCGGGATGTCGGGCGAGCGACGACAACCTTTCCCATTGATCGGGGCCGAGCGTGCATCACGCCTTGTACAAACTTCTTCACTCACTCCCCACGCGCGGAACCGCTTCCTTCACCTGATGATCGTCGTCGTAAAGATCTATCCAGCACAAAACTGATCCCTCTTCCCGTCGTTGATACCACACATGATTTGGACGGATACGGTATACGAACAGCGTTCAAAAGTAAGGAACGTCTTTCGCCGGCGGCATGCCCTACGCAGTACCGCTGGCCCGATCCGTCCTATACGACGAGTTTTTTCACCAGATTACTTAGGTGGTATATGACCCTATATCTAACACTCTCTTTTCTCTGGACAATTTACATGGCGCTCGAGACGTACGTTTTCGGACGCCCGCAGTCTCGCCCGCACTTTGTGGGCTTCCTGATCGTTCACACGCTCCTGGCTCCCCTGTCGTTCGTGCTTTCGGCGACGGGCGGTGTGCTCCGCGAGCGTGTTGAAACCGCCTACCGGG
>Ga0207753_1000721_pt1 | contig 12208 bp, 10 predicted proteins | sample PonA233FremontCA_2_FD_187273 | JGI IMG/M metagenome (GOLD analysis project Ga0207753, IMG submission 187273) | Salt pond sediment microbial community from Fremont, CA, USA - Pond A23 Sediment 3 (SPAdes) | ecosystem: Environmental > Aquatic > Non-marine Saline and Alkaline > Saline | place: USA...
CTACGTCTCGCGTAACGGGAAATCGCGAAGCGATTTCACGCCACCGCCAGGACTCGAACCGGTGCAAGACGGTCGCTCACTTCGTTCGCGCTGCGACTTGCGTGCACGAGTCCTGGCGTAGCTGCGTGTTCACACCTACGTGACTGCTCGGAGATGAAACTCCTCGCAATCCAGCGTAGAGAGAAACACGCCACCGCCAGGACTCGAACCTGGGACAACCACGTTAACAGCGTGGTGCTCTACCAACTGAGCTACGGCGGCTCGCATTCTCTGGTAGTCGGATGCATTTGATAGGCGTTTCGCTTTCCGCCCCGCATCGACACGCTTTCACGTACCTGTGAGCAATCCATTCCCATGAGCGATGAGTTCGACGCCACGGTCGACGCGATCCGCGACCGCGTCGAGCCCGATCCGGCCGAACGCGAGGCACTCGACGGTGCTGTCGCGGATCTTGTCTCCCGCACGGAGGCCGCTGTCGAGGAGTTGCCCGTCGACGCCGAAATCATCCAGGTCGGCTCGACTGCCAGGGGTACCTGGATCGCCGGCGACCGCGATATCGACCTGTTCGTCTGCTTTCCGCCGGATCTGGCGCGTGAACAACTCAAAGCGTTCGGCCTCCAGATCGGCCGCGAGGTGTTCCCCGACGGCCGCGAAGAGTACGCCGAACACCCCTACACCGTCGGTGAGTTCGGCCGCTTCGACGTCGATCTCGTCCCGTGTTACGCTGTCGAGACCGCAGGGGAGATCCAGTCCGCCGTCGACCGCACGCCCTTCCATACGCTGTATATCGCCGACAAACTCACGCCCGAACTGGCCAGCGACGTTCGCGTCTGCAAGCAGTTTTTCACCGGGATCGGCGTCTACGGCAGCAACCTCAAGACGAGAGGGTTCTCCGGCTTTCTGACAGAACTGCTCGTCCTCGAATACGGTGGCTTTCGCCCGCTGCTGGCGGCCGCCGCGGACTGGCAGCCACCGGTCCGACTCGATCCCGAAGACCACGGAACGGAGACGTTCGACGACCCACTTGTCGTGATCGATCCGACCGATCCGGAGCGAAACGTGGCAGCCGTGCTCTCGGCCGGCAACCTCGCACGCCTCCAGCATTTCGCCCGGGAGTTGCTCGACGATCCCCGCGAGTCGCTGTTCACTCCCTCGGAGCCTGCTCCCCTGTCCGCGTCGGCGGTCCGCGAGCAGTTCGACCGCCGCGGCACGACGCCCGTCGGGATCCAGTTTTCGACGCCCGATATCGTCGACGACCAGCTCTGGCCACAGCTGGAGCGCTCACGGGAGGGGATCCGCGATGCACTCGATCGCCTGGGGTTCGACGTCCTCCGGACGGCAGCCTTCGCCGACGAGACTGCCGTCCTGCTGTTCGAACTCGCCGTCGCAGAACGACCGACCATCGAGCGCCACGACGGTCCGCCAGTCCACGTCCGTGAACACGCGAAGCGGTTTTACGAGGCCTACGAGGACAGCGACGCCTACGGGCCGTTTATTTCCGACGGCCACTACGTCGTCGAACGCGAACGCGACTGGTCGTCTGCGACGGCGTTTCTCGACAGCGACGCCATCTTCGATGCCGCGCTGGGGACACACATCGAATCCACCATGGAAGATGGCTACGACCTGCTACTCGGTGACGAACTCGGAGAACTGGCCGACGAGTTCGGCGTCGAGCTGGCGCGGTACCTCTCGCCGACACCACGTGGACCGTAACTACCGTCGGAGTGCCGCGAGCGCTTCGGCCGCTTCTCTGGCTGCTTCGAGTTGTTCTTTGGCCTTCCGTGGATCTTCGGTCGCTTCTGCCTGCTTGCTAAAGCGGGCGAGTGTCCGGACGAGTGACTGCTCTGCGGCTGCCAGCCCGCCTTCTCCGGTTGTATTCGCAGGCGTCTCCTGGGCCTGGTCGCGCGAAGTCGGTGTCTCCGGCGTCTGCTGGTGCTCATCCGGCGTCTGCTGGTGCTGTGACTGTTCGGTTTGCTGGGTATTCGCCTGCTCCGGTTGGTCGTCCTCTTCGGCGGAGCCGAACTTGACCCGTGCTTCGTTGCTCGGCGACCGGACCTGGATGCTCTCCTGGTCTGTCTCGTCGTCTGCACGCTCGCCGTTCTCCGGTTGGCTGTCGACCGGTTTCTCACACGTCGGGCAAAACTCCTGTCCGTCGTACCGGAAGATCGGATCGCCACACTCCGAGCAGTGGCTGTTGGTCATCGTCGCACCCTGCAGGAGGAGTTCGCTCATCTGCTCGGTGGCCTCCCGTTCCTGCTTGTCTTTCTCGTACTTTTTCCGTAATTTCTCCCGTTCGGCTTCCTTGTCGAAATCGTCGCTCATACCAGACAGAACGCGACGCTGCGGAAAATGTGTTGTGACCCTCTCGTCAGCGGTCTATCTACGGTCGTCGCTACGAACTGCATTATTCACACTGAGAGAAACAGCAGGATCCGATAGAAGTTATGTACGTGGACCCGTTACAGGGTGATAGCCGGATATGAGTGAGGGGGAACAGAAACTCGTCGACACGCAGGGAGACTACCTCTACGCTGTCAGGGACGGCGAGGCAGTGCCCGACGCCGGATGGCGTTCGTGTCGGATCGTGTTGACCAACGAGCGACTGGTGCTCTCGACGAGTGACAACAGGCAGGCGATCCCCCACTCACAGATTCTCGTCCCGGACGAAGACGAATCGGTCGTCCCCGACGAAATCGACACGATGGGGGCGACGGCGCTCAAAATCGGGACCAACGTCATTCTCGTCGATGCCCAGCAACTCGACGATTTCGCTTCGGAGTACTGCCGGGCGGCGCTGCACGACGAGGTCATCCTCGTCAAATACCCCGCAATCATCGGCGGTGTCGTCCAGGACGACGCGTCGTGGTCGAAGGCCCGCTTTCGCCTCGACGACGACCAGATCAATCTCGGCCTCCCGGACGGCGAGAGGGTCAGCTTTCCGATCGACGACGTCGGGACGGTCGAAACCTCGACCGGACAGGTCGCCGGCGAGAACAGGGAGATCGTACAGGTTGAACACACCGACGACGACGGACGGAGTGTCGAGACGCACTTCTCAGGCGTCGAATGGCACCCAAAGGCCCTCTCGGCACTGCTGCAGGCGACGATCGAACGGCGACAGGACGAGTACGAACTCGACGATATCGAAAATCAGGTACTGATGGCGCTGTACTCGGGTGTCTCGCCGTTCGAGATCGCTGATTTCGTCGGCATCGAGGTAGAGACAGTCGAGGAGATCTATCAGAAACTCATCGAGGCGGGAGCCGTCGACAAGGTCCGTGAACGGACCGAGGTAACCCTCAACGCGAAGGGCAGAAACCTCGCGAGCGAGGCGATGAACGAGCAATAATCTCGGCTTACCAGTTGTAGAGATGACAAGATCTGGCAGTAGACGCGGTCACAACGTATAATTGCCCCTGCACCGTAGTTCGGCCCACCAACGTCTCTGTCATGAGCAACACCGAGAAAAAGATCGAGGATACACAGGGGAAGTATCTTCATGCCATCAAACGTGGTCGGGAGTTGACCGACGCGGAGTGGCAGAACTGTCGGATCGTCCTGACGACAGAGCGACTCATGATCGTCACCGACAGCAAGATTACGATGCCCCTGGAGAAAATCGACGTCCTCGACGGGCGCGTCGACGTCAACCGGAACGCCGCCTCCGAGTCCTACTACACCGCACTCGATATCGACGGCGACGTGATCCTCGTGACGACCGCCGACTACCATGGCTTTCGGACGAACTTCTTCCGGGCGATTCTGGATGGCGCGGTAATCTACGTCAAACACCCTGCAGTCGTCGGCGGTGTGATCCAGGGAAGCGAGTGGCAGCGTGGCCGCCTGACAGTCACTGACGACACCGTCCGGATGGTGCTGGAAGACGGCCAGAAGTTCATCATCGAACGCGACGATATCGGCGAGATGGAGACCGACCAGCGGACCGTCGCCGACGAGGAACGCAGCGTCATCGAGGTCGAACACACCGACGAGGAGGGGACGAGTCTGCAGACGTATCTCTCCGGGCGACAGTACCACATCTCGGTGCTCAAACAGTTACTCGAGGAGGGCGCGGAACGAAACCGCGCCGATCTCGATCTGACTGCGACCGAACAGCGCGTCGTGATGGCACTGTATTCCGGTGTCTCGCCGTTTGCAATCTCGGATTTCGTCGGGATCGAAGTCGACCGTGTCGAAGAGATATACGACCAGTTGATCGAACTCGACGTGATCGAGGTGGTCCGTGAGCGCAAGGAAGTCTCGCTGACCCCGCAGGGACGGACCGTCGCGGGCGAAGCGATGGGCGAACAGTAACGGTCTGTGATTTACTCTCCACTTCGATAGAGATGTCCCACTACTGTGTCTGTGAAGTTATATAAATAGTACTGATAAATACAGTCTAATTGTACAGTTGATTATTAATATATACAACTGCCATTTTATATTATATTCTTGCTTCAATAATACTTATAAAAGAGGATATCCTTGCATGCGTCAAACCATGGGGAAACAGTATACCACCAGCGTAACGCGCCGACGGGCGCTGTCAGTTGCTGGTGCAGCAGGCCTTGCCAGGTGTACGTCAGGCGGCAGTACTAACAGTAGCGATGAACCGGGACGGCAGGGGCCGGAGGTCCGATCCCGAGAAGTTGGACGCGAGGCCTGGGACAACGAACTCGACGCGACCGGAGAAGATGCCGGCAGGGCTGGCAAACAGATCCCGGAGCGGGACATCGCGTATTTCTAGTGACAAATAATTCCAGGTGATATATATGTCAAATAATGATTCAGACAGTTCGAAGCGCAGAGATCACTCCGTCGAAGGGAACAGCATCCTCCCACAGTTCATCGCCGGCAGTTTCCTGACGAAGTTCCTCATTTCGATTCTGCTGGTGTTGCTGCTCGTCGGTGGTGTGAGTGCGTACACGTACACACAGACGTCAGACCAGCTTTCGGACGAGGTCGCGACCGAGTACACCGGTGTCGCCGAACAGAACGCACTCCAGGTCGCCAACTGGCAGGATGCGCGTGGTGATACTGCGGTTCGCCTCTCGAATCTCGGTGATTTCGAGGACGGTGATGTCGAGACAGTCCAGGCGCGTATCGACGAAGAGATGCAGCGGCTTCCCGACGACGTCACCGACGTCCACTACATCGACATGGACAGTGGTCGAGCGGTCGCGACCAGCCGTGATCAGCTTCAGCCCCCTCAACTCGAAGACGAAGCGCCGTGGGTCACACTGGATATCGACGAACTGAACTTCGGAGACGACGATCTGTTCGTCTCCGAACCGGTGTTCGCGGGGCAGCAGTCGAACATCTATTTCGTAAGCCCGGTGGAGACCGGTGACGACAGAGATATCGTCCTCGCGATGCAGGCGAATCTCGACGCGCTGGCCGGTGACCTCGGTACTGGCGAACCCAACCAGTTCACACAGGTCGTCAACGACCAGGGCAAAGTCGTCGCCGACTCGCAGGGAGAACAGTCCCTGGAGCAGGGTGGCAACGAGTTCCCGGTCTACACCGAGGGAGAGACGGGCTTCCCGGCGTTCGTCCAGGGCAGTTCTGGCTTCGCCGAATCGGTCGATAAAGGCGGCCAGCTCGAAGAAGACCACGTCGCCGGGTACGCTATTGTCTCCGATAGCGGCCTCGCAGTCATCACGCACGTCCCATCCGCACAGGCGTTCTCGCTTCGATCGACGGTGACGAACAGTCTCGCCGTCCTCGTCGGGACCGTGCTGCTCGGGTTCCTCCTCATCGGCCTGACGTTCGGTCGCGGGACTGTGAACGCACTCTCCAGGCTGACGTCCAAGGCGGAGGAACTCGAAGGCGGCAACCTCGACGTCGATCTGTCGGTCGATCGTGCCGACGAGTTCGGTCGGCTGACGGCAGCCTTCGCGGGGACGCGCGACTCGCTTCGTGACCGGGTTCAGGAAGCCGAACACTCCCGCAGAGAGGCCGAAATTGCACGGACCGAAGCAGAGCAACTGGCGGAGTACCTCCAGGAGAAAGCCGAGGAGTACTCCGACGTCATGGAAATGGTCAGTGCCGGCGACCTGACACAGAGCATGGAGATCGACAAGGAAAACGACGCGATGGACCAGATCGCAACCGAGTTCAACGAGATGGTCAGCGAACTGGAGAAGACGATCGGTCAGCTCCAGTCGTTCTCCGGCGAAGTGATGGACTCCGGTGAGTTCGTCCTCTCGAGTACCGAAAACATCCGGCAGGCGTCCGAGGACGTCGCCGACTCCGCACAGCGGATCTCCGACGACGCCCACCAGCAGCAAAACCGGCTGCAAACCATCGTCACCGACATCGAGACGGTTATCGCAGCGTTCGAACAGCTCGTCGAAGAGAATCCGGATCTCGACGTCCGGGAAGAACTCGATCAGCTCCGGGCGTTCAAAGGCGAACTCGAAGCTGCTGTCGAGACCAGCGACGGTCTGTTGACCGAAACCGAAAACGTCGCCAGCGCGGCCGAAGAACAGGCTGCCGAACTCAACGAAGTGTCGGCCCGTGCCGACCGCCTGAAACGATACGCACAGCCACTCGGCGAGATTGTCAACAAGTTCGACACGGACGAAGAACACGAGTTCGTGTTCTCGACCGGTCCGACGGAGTCGCCGACGGAAACTGGCAACGACTGACTGGCGCCGCATTCTCTCTTTTCAGCCCAAGCGTTCATTAGGCCCCAGTCCAATGCTGATCTACGATGGAGTTCGTCTCGCCCGGGGAGTACAGTCGCCGACTCCAGGCACGGTTCCGGCGAGCATTTATGCAGGAACAGCCGCCCCACCAGACAGCGCTGAGCCTCTCACTCGGCCTGTTCCTGATGGCCCTGCCGAATCTCGGCGTGAGTGTCCTCCTGCTCGGGGCGATCGGATACCGATACGAGCGGATCAACCGGCTGGCGTTGCTTGCGGCGGTGATGGTCCTGAACCCGCTCGCCAAGGGAACGGTCTATCTCGTCAGTTTCGGGATCGGTTCGACCGTTCTCGGTCCGATTCCTGGCGTGTCAGCGAGTGACGTCTCGCTGTCTGCTGGCGCTGACGTTCTCACTCGACTCCTCGTGGGGAATCTGCTCTTCGCGGCCGGGCTCGCAGTGGTCGGCTACGGTATGGCACTGTACGGTGTCCACGCGGCCAGAGAGCGTCGCGGCTAACTGTCCGGTCTGGTTTTCCGACCGGTTCACGCGGGGGTGAGTCGTACGATCGGACCCTCGGCTGCGTCCACAGCGACGTACAGATGGCCCGAATCCGGCGCGACAGTGACATCGCGAATCCGCCAGTTTTCGTCGGCCAGCAGGGGGTCGACTTCCGTGACATCCCGACCGTCGACAGTGAACCGGCCGAGATAGCTGCCGGCCAGATTACCGACGAACAGATCGCCCTGCCACGCCGGGAAGGCCTCGCCATCGTAGAAGGTCGCGCCAGCAGGGGGGAAGCCGCCGCTGCCACACTCCCAGACGTAGACCGGCGCCGTCACGTCGTCGCGTTCGGTGTGGCTGACGGCGACCCGCTCGTCGGTGCCGTACTCACAGGCCTCGTCTGCGATCGGCCAGCCGTAGTTCGCGCCCGCTTCCACGACGTTGATCTCGTCGCCGTCGCGCTCGCCGTGTTCGCTCTGCCAGAGTGCGCCGGTCTCGGGGTGGACGGTCATCCCCTGGGCGTTCCGGTGGCCGTAGCTGAAAATCGAGTCCACGGTATCGGAATCGTCGACGAAGGGGTTGTCCTCCGGGATCGCCCCGTCTGGGTCGAGTCGCAGTGTCGTCCCCAGTTCGTTGCTCCTGTCCTGTGCGACGTGGTCCGGTCCGAAGTTCTTGAACTGCCGGTCGCCGACGGTCATATACACCATCCCGTCCTCACCGAAGACCACTCTGGAGCCGTAGTGGCCGGTCGAATCGACGTACGGCTCTGCGACGTGAATCTGCTCGAACGCCGAGAGTGTCCCTGCCGCGGGGTCGAGGCGACCGCGACCGAGGTGTGTCGCCGTCTCGCCGTCGTCGTTTCTCGCGGCGTAGGTCAGATAGATCCAGGATGGGTCGGGGAACTCGGGGTGGACCGCGACATCGAGAAGTCCGCCCTGTCCGGCGGCGTAGACGTCGGGCGCGCCGTCGATCGATTCCACGCTGCCAGTCTCCGTGTCGAGCAGTCGCAGACCGCCGGCTTTCTCCGTCACGAGCAGTGCCGACTCGTCGAGAAACGCCATCCCCCAGGGCTGACGTATCTCCCGTGTCAGTTCGTCGCGTTCGAACGCTTCGGACCCGGTGTCGGCCGGTGCAGAGGCGTCGGGATCGGATGCTGCCCCGCCCGATCCGAGACAGCCAGCAGTCCCGAGCAGGCCGGCTGTTGCGGTGAGCTGAACGAATCGTCGCCGGTCGATCCTTTTTCGGGTCACTGTGTTCGCTAGGTTAGGCTGTCTCCGAAATGAGGGTTCTGGGTGCTAGGAGTTGGTCTGGATTGTACACCGTCGTATGAACAGGAAGCGGAATCACCGCCACAAACAGCGGTTCCATCCGGTTTCTCGTACAGGTTTCCCGTTGCTTCACACAATCTCCTGGAAGCGCTCCGAAAGGGAGTTACGCAGCGGAGACAACCCTCGCATAATGGAGATACTGGAAATCGCTCGCCGGGCGCTCTCTTCGGGCCCGATCTGTGATCCCTGCCTCGGTCGGCTGGTCGCCGACCGGAGCTTCGGGCTCACGAATCGGCAACGGGGGCGGGGACTGCGGACGACCGTCGCGCTCGCCGACGATACGGATTTCGAACCCCACGAAGAGGAGTGCTGGGTCTGTGAAGGGGAGTGCGACCGCTTCGAGTGGTGGGCAGCCCAGGCCGCGGGGATGGTCCACGGCTACGAGTTCGACACCTACCAGATCGGGACGAAGGTGCCGCCCTTGCTCGAAGAGAACGACCGACTGTTGCGCGAGGATGTCGGCCTGGAACCCGAGGCCGGCGAACTCATGAAAAGCGAGTTCAATCGCGAGGTCGGCAAACGGTTCGGCGACGCGACCGGCACCGAAGTCGACTTCGGACGGCCGGATCTCCTCCTGCTCTGTGATCTCGCGACCGACGAGATCGAACTGCAGGTCAACTCGGCGTTTGTCTACGGCCGGTACCGGAAACTCGAACGCGATATTCCACAGACGAAGTGGCCCTGCCGGGACTGCAACGGGACGGGGATCGACCGCGACGAGAAATGCAGTGGCTGTGACGGCACCGGCTACCGCTACGACGAGAGCGTCGAACAGCTGACCGCGCCAGTCGTCGAAGAGGCGATGGACGGCACCGAGAGTGTCTTCCACGGCGCTGGTCGCGAGGACGTGGACGCGCTAATGGTCGGGACCGGGCGTCCATTCGTCATCGAGGTCAAAGAGCCACGGAGTCGGGACGTCGACCCCGACGAACTCGAAGGCGAGATCAACGACTTCGCCGACGGCAAGGCCGAGGTCGAGGGACTCCGACTCGCGACCCACGAGATGGTCGAACGGGTCAAGGAACACGACGCGAGCAAGACCTACGAGATGGTGGTCGCATTCGACGAGCCAGTCGACCAGACGGCGTTCGACGCCGCACTCGACGAACTCCGCGGTGCGACGATCTATCAGGACACACCCCAGCGCGTCTCACATCGGCGGGCGGCGAAGACGCGCACGCGTGAGGTGTACGATATCGAGGGCGAACTCGAAGACGGCGAGACGGCGACACTCACCGTCCACGGCGAGGGTGGACTCTACGTCAAGGAACTGGTCAGCAGTGACGAGGGCCGAACCGAGCCGAGTCTCGCTGGCGCGCTGGGCGTCGGGGCGACTGTCACCGCGCTCGACGTCCTCTCCGTCGAGGGCGAGGAGGAGTCGTTCGAACAGCCGGAATACTTCCACGGATAGCCGTACATATATCTCCCTCGAGAACGATTGTGGTCTGTGGACGATTACCCTCATGTTGCTGTTCTTTTTGCTATAACTTTGTTAACAGTCGGTCTCTCGGCCGGGGCAGTCGGGATCGCTGGTGGGGAACACGGCGAGCAGACCAACGAGTACGACGTCATCGAGGTTCGAACGGTGACTGCAGAAAACACTGACACGGGAGAGTTGGACGCGATATACAGCTACCATATCGGTGAGAAAACGCGCGAGCTCACCGTGTCAGTCCTCTCCGGTGAACAGCCGACCAGTGTGGACGGGTTCGAACCGACCGGCGATCCCGGCGTCTACGAGTGGGACGAACAGACTGACACTCCCACCCTGACGTTCAGTATCGACGCGAACCGGTCGGATCCACGCAACGGCGGACTCGCGTCTGTCGACACCGGTGAGTGGGCGATTCTCGGCAACGACGCACTGCCACGGACGGAGATTCGCCCCGTCGCGCTGGCGTCCGATATCGACGATATCGACATCGACTGGGTGACTGACGCCCCCGACGGCGAGGGAGTCGCCGGTGACAGCTTCGTCTATCTCGGCGACTACGACCGCTACGAGTTCGACAACGGGATCGATCTCGTCGTCAGCGCCCACGCCGATCCGGGTTCGCAGGCGGATATCGAGGAGACCGGACGGACGCTCGAACAGCTGTCCGGGCAACTCACTGCCGGAACTGACGGTGACGTCACGGCCTTCGTCGTCACCTCGCCGCTCCGGCTGGGTGGGTTGTCGATCGGGAGCGATTTCTGGATTCACGACGAGACGCTCCCCCCCGAGACCGTCCTCCACCACGAGTTCGCGCACACACAACAGCAGTACCGACCGACGGACGCCGTCGCGTGGACGATCGAGGGGAGTGCGGAGTACTACGGCTCGCTGCTGGCACTCACACAGGGCGACATACAGTACCACGAGTTCCGGGAGCGGCTCGGTCGGGGAACAGAGTACGACGATGTCGTCCTCGCGGACCGGAGCAGCTGGGCCGGGACAGACGGTGACTACGAACAGGGAGCGCTCGTCCTCGCTGCACTCGACGGTGTCATCCGCGAGAACAGCGCGAACACGTTCGCGGACGTTCTCCGGGCGAAAAACGAACACGACGGCGAGATCTCGGCCGATCGTTTCGAATCGTATGCCTCGGCGACGGCAGGGCGTGATCTCGGAGACTTCTTCGAGGAGTACGTCCGGTCGACACCACCCGACATCGACGTTCCATCGCCGGTCGTCTACGACGGGCCAAACGACGGCGCAGCCCCGGAAATCCGGCTCGGCGACGTCGAATTCGATCCGGGTGGCGAGACCGAGATCCCGCTGACCCTCACGAACAGTGGCTCGGAGGCGAGTCTCGCCCCGCGACTCGCAGCCGAGAGCCCGGCAGCCGTCGAACTGGTGTCGGCCGACGGCACGGTGACCGAGATCGAGGATGGGTGGGTATTCGAGCACATCGAACCCGGGGCAACGCAGAGCGCACGGATCACCGTCGACGCGGAGACGCCCGACGACGCGACTATCGATCTCTCCCTGGAGGACATGAGCGGACAGGGTGACAGCGCCATCGTTTCCTTCGAAGAACTCCCCACGGTCGAAGCGACGCTGGAAAGTCCCGGCACTGTCGAGGCAGGCACCCCCGTCGAACTCGTCGCCGACAGCAATATCGAGGCCGACCGGATCGACCAGTACGAGTTCACGGCCGGCGGGGCACAGACCACCTCGACCGATCGGACGATCGAGTACACCTTCGGGTCGGCCGGGGAGTACAACCTCTCTGTGTCTGTCGTCACCGTCGACGGCCGGACCGGGACAGCGAGTCGCTCGATTTCGGTCACGGAACGGGCGGACGCCGACCGGTCTACCAGCACCGACGACACTGACACAGCGACGGGCGAGGAGAGCACGACCGGCGACGGGACACAGTCGGGCGACGACGCGATCGGACCCGGCTTCGGAGTCCCCGTCGCTGTCGTGTTGTTCGTCGTCCTCGGCGTGGTCGCCAGCCGTGCTGGAGAGAAGCATACTTAACTTCCCCCGTCTACCACTCGTCGTATGAACTTCGGTGCCGACGAGGCCGGCAAGGGGCCAGTGCTTGGCTCGATGTTCGTCGCCGCCGTCCGGGCCCGGCCCGCAGAGTTGCCCGAGGACGTGGGCGATTCGAAATCGATCGCGCCGGCGAAACGCCAGGAACTGGCGGCAGCGATCCGTGAGCAGGCCGCGGCCACCGAAATCGTCGAAATTCCAGTCGAGCGCATCGACGACCCCGAGACGAATATGAACGGGCTGACC
>Ga0207753_1000723_pt1 | contig 12200 bp, 13 predicted proteins | sample PonA233FremontCA_2_FD_187273 | JGI IMG/M metagenome (GOLD analysis project Ga0207753, IMG submission 187273) | Salt pond sediment microbial community from Fremont, CA, USA - Pond A23 Sediment 3 (SPAdes) | ecosystem: Environmental > Aquatic > Non-marine Saline and Alkaline > Saline | place: USA...
CCGTCTCCATGGCATGTTGCAAAAAGTCGCCCACGAGGTCTTGGTGTCGCGGGGCCCGGAAGCCGATCGAGTAGGTCATGCACCGGTCGTCGGTGGCGACCCCGTAGTGGGCCACCCGCGGCGGCAAGTACAGCAGGTCGCCGGGGCCGAGCACGAACTCCTTTTCCGCCTCGAAATCAGCGAGAATGCGCACGTCGAGGTCCGGCACGATCTCCTCGTCGTCTACCGGCTCGGTTCCAATCTGCCAGCGTCGGTGCCCTGCCCCTTGCAGCAGAAAGACATCGTAGTTGTCGATGTGAGGGCCGACGGTCCCATGGGTGGGGGCGTAGCTCACCATCACGTCGTCGAGCCGCCAGTCGGGCAGGAAGCGAAAGCGATCGAGCAGGGCGCCGACCTCGGGAATCAGGCGGTCCACCTCCTGTACGAGAAGCGTCCAGTGCGTTTCGGGCAGGTGGAGAAACTCCTCCGACGCAAACGGCCCGTGCCGCAGTTCCCACGGGTACTCGCCGCCCTCTTCGAGGATCAGCCGGCTCGCGACACCGTCCTCGCAGGCCAGGCCGGCCAGCTCTTCCGGAGAGAGGGGCGACTGGAAGTCCGGCAGCGCGTCGCGGACCACGAGGGGCCGTTCCTGCCAGTAGGTGTCAAGGAAGTCGGCGGGCGAGCGGTCGCCCAGGACGGACGACGTGGGTGTGGCGGGCTGCATGGGGAGAGGAGTTGCGAACGAAGAAAGGAGAGGTCAGAGCAACGAGCCTCGATCTGGGGAATCGGTGATGCGTAAAGAGTGAAACGTGACCTACGCATTCGACCTGGGCCCCCCCCCGCTTCCCGTTGTCACGCATCACATCTCACGCGTCACGCCCCCAGCAAGTACATTAGGCCCTCAATGGCGGGCCAGAGGAGGAGCAGTGCGAGAATCCACGCGACCCATCGCACGCTGGCGCTGCGCTGCGGAAACTCGTAGCCGCAGTAGGGACACTCTTTGACGTCCCCGGTGTCTTCGAATTCGAGGGCGCAGGCGGGGCACTCCCGATGGGACGACATGGTGGGGGACCGTCGGTCGGGTTCGGGATCTTGAGGAGGGCTGGGCTAGAGCTGCGAGGCCAGCTCATTCAGCATCATTTCCACGTCCTCCTCGGCGATGTCGTCGGGGTTGGGGCCGGGAAAGCCGGGGTCCGGCGCCGGCGGGGCGGCGTCGAGGTCGAGCCGGTTGAGGACCAGGGCGGCCACCCCGGTGGCTGCGGCGGAAAAAAGGAGGGCCTTCGTGAGCTTGGACATGACGGCGGGGGGACGAGGCGAGAAACAATCGAGTCACATCAACGAGAAGAGGGAGGGGGAGTTCTCCATTCACCCCGAACCTAATTAGGGCGTGCAGGTTCGTGGTGCTGCACGGGTCATTCCGCATTGCCTCTCGGTGCCCATGGTGCATTCCCTTTTGGTCCGCCTTCCGATCGTGGTGGGGCTCGGTCTCATGGGGCTTTTCGTGAACGCGACCGACGCCTGGGCGCAGGGCGACGCGTCGGTCCCCGTGGCCCGCGTGAAATACGACGGCGGGGGCGACTGGTACAGCGACGAGGAGTCGCTGCAGGAGCTTTTTGCGTTTGCGCGTCAGCACACGCTCCTCGACGTGGGGACGCAGGAAGAGACGGTAGAACTCACCACCGATAAGCTCTTTACGTTCCCGTACCTGTACCTCACCGGCCACGGCAACGTCACCTTCTCGGGGGCGGAGGCCGACCGCCTGCGCCGGTACCTGCGGCAGGGGGGCTTCCTCCACGTCGACGACAACTACGGCCTTGACGAGCACATCCGCCCCGAGCTGGAGAAGGTCTTCCCGGAGAAGGAGCTCGTGGAGGTGCCCTTCGACCACCCCATCTACACCACGCCCTACGACTTTTCAGACGGACTCCCCAAAATCCACGAGCACGACGGCGAGGCGCCGAAGGGATACGGCTACTTCGACGACCACGGCCGGCTCATGGTGTTTTACACCGTCGAGACGGATCTGGGGGACGGCTGGGAGCCGGCCTCGGTCCACAGCAATCCTCCGGAGAAGCGGCGAGCGGCCCTTCGGATGGGAACGAACATCCTCATGTACGCCATGACGCACTGAACACAGAGCCCGCTGTCGTGCCACGCCTCTCGACTCGCCGCTCCCGGTTGTAATGAAAACGCTTCTTGCGATCCTCGTGTTGGTGGCGGGAGGGTTGGTCGCCACAAACCCAGGCATGGAGGCCTTCGAGTCGTTCGTCCGAACCCAGGCCGCGGATCGCATCGAGCGGGAGCTGGGGGCGGGGGCGCTGGCGGACCTCCTGGGCGGGGCGGGCGGTGAGCTCCTTGCGGGCAACGCGTCGGCGTTTACGGAGCGGCGGTCGTACCTCGTGTGTAGCGTCTACACGGTGGACCTGGACCGAGATGGAGACGCCGACGGGCGAGTGCTCGGGGTGGCCCGCCAGTTCATTGTAACCGACGAATTCGACGTGGACGACTGAACAGGTGGCCCGCGGCCAAGAAGGGGCAGTGAAGACTGAACCCCGTCTCCTGCGTTCACGTTTCACCTGCATGTTTGTACGTTGAAAGGTCTGTACATTGAAAAGCCTTCGGTGGCCGATCGCCGAGGCCGTCCTGCACCCTTGCTTTCATAGCCTGCCTGTTCCGATGAGTGCGCTCCGCAACCAAGATCCCGAGATTTACGACGTCATCCAGAAGGAGGTTCAGCGCCAAAACGAGGGGCTGGAGCTCATTGCGTCCGAAAACTTCGCTTCCGAGGCCGTCATGGAGGCGATGGGCACGGCCCTCACGAACAAGTACGCGGAGGGCCTGCCGGGCAAGCGCTACTACGGCGGATGCGAGGTGGTCGACCGGGCCGAAGAACTGGCCCGCGACCGGGCGAAGGAGCTCTACGACTGCGACTGGGTTAACGTGCAGCCGCACGCCGGGGCGCAGGCCAACTCCGCGGTGTACCTGACCCTCCTCGATCCCGGCGACACCTTTCTCGGACTCGACCTGTCGCACGGCGGCCACCTCACGCACGGATCGCCCGTCAATTTCTCCGGCATTCTCTACGAGGCCGAGTACTACGGGGTGGAGAAGGAGACCGGCCGCATTGACATGAACAAGGTGCGCGACCGGGCGAAGGAGGTGCAGCCGAAGATGATCTCGATCGGGGCCAGTGCCTACCCGCGCGACTTTGACTACGAGGCTTTCCGCGCGATTGCCGACGAGGTGGGTGCGTTCCTGTGGATGGACATGGCGCACACGGCAGGGCTCATTGCGGGCGGCGTACTGAACGACCCGATGCCGCACACCCACGTGGTGACCACCACGACGCACAAGACGCTCCGCGGCCCCCGTGGCGGCATGATCCTCCTGGGCGACGATTACGAAAACCCGATGGGCAAGACGGCCCGCAAGAGCGGGCGCACGAAGATGATGAGCGAGCTGCTCGACTCGGCCGTCTTCCCTGGCACACAGGGCGGCCCGCTGATGCACGTGATTGCCGCAAAGGCCGTGGGCTTCAGGGAAGCCCTCAAGCCCTCGTTCGCCGAGTATACCCAGCAGGTCGTCGACAACGCCAAGGCGATGGGGGCCGAGCTCCGAGAGCGGGGCTACGACCTTGTTTCCGACGGCACGGACAACCACCTCGTCCTCATTGATCTGCGAAACAAGGGGCTCACCGGCAAGGAGGCTGAGCAGGCCCTCGAAGCGGCCGGCATTACGGCCAACAAGAACATGGTGCCATTCGACGACAAGAGCCCGTTCGTGACGAGCGGGCTGCGCCTGGGAACGCCCGCAATGACCACCCGCGGGTTCGGGCCGGATGAGTTTGCCCACGTGGCGGAGATGATCGACCGGGTCCTCCAAGATCCCGAGAACGAGGACACGCGGGCAACGGTCGAGCGGGAGGTCAAGGCCCTCTGCGACCAGCACCCGTTGTACGACGTCGCCATGGCGTAGGCGGGAACGTCCCTGCGCGTCCGGCGGTTCGAGATTCAGTACTGGACTGCCACCTGCGTTCGCCCATTCCGTCCACCTGACGACTCGCGCGTATCCCCATGCCGTCGATGGATCGCGGTACATTTAGCTCCTCCTCCCGGGCCGAGCTCATCGAGATCGGCCGCAAGCTCTACGAAGAGGCGCTGGTGCGCCGGGAGGACGAGTTGATTACCGATCCGCGGGGCCAGCCCATTGGCTGGCTTCTGGACACGCGCGTGCCGACGCTCGACGGAGAGCTGTTTACGGAGGTCGGGTCGGTGATCGCCGATCGGCTTCGGGAGCGGGGCGCCCGGCAGGTGGTGGGGTACGGCTTTGGCGCCCACCCGCTTGTCTGCAGCGTGTTGGCTGTGAGCGAGGGCGACGAGTTCAAGGGCGGACTCATCCGGGAGGAGCGAAAAGAGCACGGACGGCGTCGGCTCGTGGAGGGGCCCATCGACGCCGATCAGCCCGTCGTCATGGTGGACGACATCATCAACAGTGGCCGCAGCGCCTCCGAGGCCCTTCGCCTCGTGCACAGTGCCGGGTTTACGGTCGACGGACTTCTGACGCTCTTCAACTTTACGTGGAGCAACGGCCAGGATCGAATTGAGGCGGAGGGCCTGTGGGTGGACTCCCTCCTCGACCTCAATCTGCAAGAAGGCACCGGCAGCGGGTCCGACAGCGCGTAGGGAGGAGGTCGAAACAGGTCACGACGCACGCTTTCGCTGGATCGCAGTCACGGTCGTATGCCCGAGGTCCCATCTTCACAGACGGACACGCCCGCCGGGGTGCAGGGCGACGGGGCACCGGGGGATGCTGCTGCGCCCGAGGACAAAGGGGTAATGCCGTTCCTGGACCACCTCGAAGAACTGCGCTGGACCCTGATCAAGGCGGGGTCTGGGGTGCTCCTCGCGATTGCCCTATGCTCACTCTTCAGTGGGTGGATCGTCGATCGGGTGTTGATCGGGCCCACGCGGCCGGACTTTTTCATGTACGACGTGCTGGCCCTGGAGCCGGAGCGCCTGGAGCTGCTCAACCGGACGATCACCGGCCAGTTTTTCGCGGACATCGGCACCATCATCGTCGTGGGGCTCATCGCCGGGTCGCCGGTCGTGGTCTTTTACCTGTGGCGGTTCATTGAGCCGGCCCTTTACCCCAACGAAAAGAAGGGCATGCGCTTCTCGGCGGTCTCTGCCACCTTCTTTTTTCTGCTCGGCGCGGCCTTTGGGTATCTCATCCTCACCCCGCTGGCCCTCCAGTTTTTTGCTCAGTACACCCTCTCCGAGCAGATTGTCAATCAGTTCGACATCATGACCTACTTCAGCATGGTGACGTTCTGGACGATGGGCACGGGGCTGCTCTTTGAACTGCCGGTGATTGTGTACTTCCTGGCGAAGGTGGGCATCCTGACCCCCGAGGCGATGCGGACGTACCGGAAGTATGCGCTTATTGCTGTGCTCGCCGTCGCGGCGTTCCTGACCCCACCGGACCCGATCTCGCAAATCATCGTCGCCGTGCCGCTGCTGGGCCTGTACGAGCTGTCGATCTACGTGGCCAAGTGGGTTGCGCGGCGCCGGGCCCAGGCGCTCGGCATGGCGGACGAGTAGCGCTGATGCGTTCTCCCACAATCGTCCTGACCGGAGGCCCATGCATCTGTCCCGCGCAAACGTGTCGCTCCTGGGCGTGGCCCTTGCCGTGTCGATGGGCATCAGCGTGCTCGTCGGGTTCTGGGGGCCAGACGACGACCTGTTCGAGCTCCGCAAGGGGCTCCGTATCTTCGGGGCGGTCTACGAGGAGGTGGTCACCGGGTACGTGGAGCCGGTGGATCCCGGGCATCTCATGCGCGTGGGGGTCGACGCCATGCTGACCGAGCTGGACCCCTATACCACGTACGTCGACGAGTCGGAGAACGCGCGGATCGACATCATCACGGAAGGCCAGTACGGGGGCGTGGGGCTCGATGTGGGACGCCGAAACGGCGCCCTGACGGTGGTGGCGCCCGTTGCAGGGGCCGACGCGTACCAGCAGGGGGTGCGCACGGGAGACGTGATTACCGAGGTGTCGGGCCAGCCCGCGGCCTCGCTCTCGGTGGAGGACGTGGAGGCCCTGCTCCGGGGCCAGCCCGGCACGACCGTCCCGCTGACGGTGGAGCGGGCGGGACGGCCCGCTCCCCTTACGTTTACCCTGACCCGTGAGCAGGTGGAGCTTCCGGACGTGACGTATCAGGGGCGTGTGGGGCCGGAGCGGGAGATCGGGTACGTGAAGCTGGAACGCTTCACTCGCGACGCGCCGGGGGCGGTGGAGGCGGCGCTCGACGACCTTCGCGACACGGGGCCCTTCAGAGGGGTTGTGCTTGACCTTCGCGACAACCCGGGGGGGCTGTTGCGGGCGGCCGTGCGGATCACGGCGCTCTTCGTGCCGCAGGGGACGGAGGTCGTTTCCACTCAGGGGCGCGGCGACGACGAGACCGAGTCGTACACGACCGACCGTGTGCCCCTGCTGCCCGAGACGCCGGTCGTGGTCCTCGTGAACGGCCAGAGCGCCTCGGCGAGCGAGATCGTGGCGGGGGCCCTGCAGGACCACGACCGGGGCGTGGTGATGGGCACGACGACTTACGGAAAAGGGCTTGTGCAGAATGTCCGGTCCCTGCCCCACAACACCGCCCTCAAGCTCACGACGGCCCAGTACTACACCCCGAGCGGTCGTACGATTCAGCGCCTCGACGCGGAACAACCGGACTCCGCAGCCCCGTCTCGGGTGCACGAGACGACAGGGGGCCGAACCGTGCGCGACGGACACGGCATCCATCCAGACGTGCAGGCGGACGCCCCGTCCCCAAGTGCCCTGGAGAAAGCCCTGACGCGCCGTGGCGCCTTTTTCCGCTATGCCAACCACTACGCTGCCACCCACGACACGCTTGCCGCCGACTTTTCGGTCGGCGAGTCCGACCTGGAGGCCTTTCGGGCGTGGCTTGACCGTGAGAACGTGGCGTATTCCCTTCGGGTGGAACGGACCCTCGACTCCCTCCGCGCCCACGTGGAGGCACACAACTACGAGGGCCTCCGGGACGAGACGGCGGCGCTGGACGCGGCGATGGACGATACGAAAGCCGCGGCGTTCAACCGACACGCCCCGGCCTTGAGGCGCCACCTCGAGCGCGAAATTCTGGCCCGGTACGTCAGTGCCCGTCGGCGCATCGAGGCCCTGCTCCCGGCAGATGAGCAGGTAACGGCGGCGACGGACCTCCTCCAGAATGCAGACCGCTACGAACGGATTTTGACCCCGGAGACGGAACGGTGACAACGCTGACGAGCGGAAGATGAAACGACGAGGCGATGGGGGGCACGGCGGCCCCGTCGCCGTCCATATTCCGAGGGGGCCTCTTTGCACCGGGGACGGTGGCCGGCCCTTTCGTTTGTTGATGCTTTCCTCCCGGACCGCCCATGTCCCTCTATCAACGCTTCTTTGCGCACACCCTGGCCTGGGGCGACGACGCGCAGGCCCGCCTTTACGGCGACCACAAGCGCCGGCTCTTTGCGGGATTGGAGGGCACCGTAGTCGAAATCGGGCCGGGCACGGGCGTCAACCTGCCCTACCTCCCCGAACATGTCCGCTGGATCGGGCTGGAGCCGAACCCGCACATGCACGGCTACATTCAGGAACAGCTAGACGGGCGCGATCTCGACGCGGACGTTCGCACCGCCCCGGCTCAGGACACAGGCCTGCCGGACGAGAGTGTGGACGCCGTCGTCAGCACGCTCGTCCTCTGCTCCGTCCCTGATGTGATGGACACGCTGGCCGAACTTCGGCGCGTCCTGCGGCCGGCCGGGCGTCTTCTGTTTATCGAGCACGTCGCGGCGGAGCGACACACGCCGCTCTGCTGGTTTCAGCACGGCATTCGGCCCGTGTGGCGGGCCGTGGCCGACGGGTGCCGTCCGGACCGCGATACCGGCGCGCAGCTCCGGCAGGCAGGATTCTCGACGGTCGAGATTGAGCGGTTCAGCATCGGGGTTCCGCCGGTGTCTCCTCACATCGTGGGGACGGCGACGAAGTGAGTCTGCAGGCGCGCCGTGGAAGAGAGAACTGCGTGGAAGTGCGAAGCATGCTCAGCGATTGCCATCGATCCATCGGTTTGTCGGTGCCTACGGTTCATCTTCTTGCGCGCGCCATTGTCCGGGAGGCCAATCATGTGCTCGTCGTGCAGGCCGAGGGACAGCCGCACACGTTTCTGCCGGGCGGCCATCGGGAGCCGGGGGAGGGCCTGAAAGACTGCCTGCGCCGCGAGCTCCACGAAGAGCTGGGAGTCCGTCCCGAGGTGGGCCGCTACCTGGGGGCCGTGGAGCACCAGTGGAGCCGCGAGGGAGAGCGCCAGTACGAGGTCAACCACTGCTACGTGGCCACGAGCCCAGCACTTGCAGCCGACACGCCCCCGCAGGCCCAGGAGACGCACCTGTCGTTTGCCTGGGCGCCCGTCGACCAGCTCGACCGTGTGTCTCTGCAGCCGCCGCCCCTGCGTGCCCTGCTGGCGGGGCCGGACGAGGCGGACGCGCCCTGGTGGGCGTCCACGGTTCGCTGACAGACAGCAAGTCGTCCCTGTCTTCTGAATCCGGGCGGAATGGGTTTTGTCCGGAGGGGGCCGTCCGTACGCATTCCCCGTTTCTTTAGAGGCGGGGCGGCCGAAATTCAGGATCCCGCCCCGGCGGCGCGTGTATAGACCGTGCTTTACAAAAGGGCCTGTAGCTCAGCCTGGATAGAGCATCGGCCTTCGGAGCCGAGTGTCGGGGGTTCGAATCCTCCCGGGCCCGCAGGGGATTTCCCGTAACCCACCGTTTTTCAGTGGTTTACGGGTTTTTATTTTTCGATGGGTGTGAAAATGGGTGCAATTGTCTCTGTCGCTTGGTTTCCAATATTGGATTTACAGTGAGTAGCTGAAGAATACTCTGGATTATAAGTACTGCTGCGGCCCAGCGACGACATGCTGAGGAGAGCATTTCACTGATGGGAAGTGGCCTCCCCAAAGGCGATTCGGCTTGTACCCGCGCCAGGAGCGTCGGTCCTTAGTTGCCGGTGAGGAGGACAAAGGTATCGGGGTTTTCCGTGCCGGAGAGTCCCTTCAAGGCCACCTCTTCATCCAGGGCGGTTTTCCATTCGCGAGCTTCTCTTCTTCTAAACTTAGATATGCCCATTTCCGATCTCCCTGACTCGCTCGGTCGACATCTGCTTAAGACTCCGGGTTGCCGTCGAAGAGATCGGCCGTTACGGCCGCGCTGTGGCCCGGATTGAAGCCCGTGGCGGGGACCTCGGGGCACTGCTCATTAGGCGTGGATTTGCTTGGCATTACCAGCAGTACGCCCCGAACGAGACCGAATACGCTCGCCTGGAGCGGCAAGCCCGGGGTGCCGGTCGCGGTCTGTGGTCGCAAGCCAATCCAATCCCGCCCTGGACGTGGAGAGACCGCAGCTCGGGGCCCCCGGAAACTCCGGAAGAGGACCGCGACTGCTCCGATTTTTCGACGCAGAACGCCGCACAGCAGTTCTATGAGGCACATGGGCCTGGGGACCCTCACAACTTGGACGGAGACGGAGACGGTCGGGCGTGCGAGTCGCTTCCCGGGAGCCCGTAGCCTTCGGCCCCCGGACCCAGAAGCAATCCACCGAGCTGCGAGCAAATTTGGAGCTACGAGCGAATTTGTACCGTGAGCCAACTTGAATATCTCGTCGCCCTCATTTCGATCATCGTCGGACTCGGCCTGACGGACCTGGCCCAAAGCTTCCGGGAGCTAATCCGCCCCGGCCACTCGGTGAAGTGGGACGGGCTCCCCCTTGCCTGGTCGGCGTTTGTGTTTGTCATGACCATCCTCCTTTGGTGGCAGGGGTTCACTGTTCTGGAAGAGCCCGTCGCCGCAGGAGGACCGGGCCCGTTCTTCCTGACGTTCCTTCTGTTCTTCCTCCTCCTGTACCTGTGCTGCGCGTTTGCGCTTCCGGACCCCGATTGGGAACGGTCATCTGTCGAGTCCGGGTCGACAGGCTCTATAGAAGCAGGAGAATCCTCCGAGCACCAGGTAGACCTGGAAGCCTTCTACTTCTCAAAGGGGCACAGGAGGTGGTTTTTCGGGCTCCTGATCGGGTTTTGGGTGGCGCTCATGGTTGCCGATCAGCTCACGTTCGAATCGGGAGGTCCGGCCCAGCGCTTGCGGTCGGTCCTGCCAGTTGTAGGACTGTGCGCGGTCACAGCGATTCCCATCCTGACAGACCGGCGGTGGGCCCACTGGATTGTGGTGACGCTGTTAGGAGGCCTGATTGGCGCGGAGGCGGTCAGGGATATTCTTCTTTGAGCAGGGGACTCAAAGCAGGGACAGAGCTTGTTGAGCAGGGGCAAAGCTTGCTACGGCCTACTTGCTACGGCCTACGAGTCCGCTCTGAGCGAATCTGCACACGTTGGGCATCCTCACTCTCCACAAGTCGGCGCGTGACAGACGAAGACGCCGCTTAGGCACAAACCACAAGCGGTAATGTCATCACGCGTGAGAGTCTCCAGTAATTCTACAGCCACAAATACCACGGTCCCATGTCCATTCCAGACGACCTCGGTCTCCCAGACGACGATCCTTCTCAAGGTGACGGGCAGGTCAGAACGAACAGGTAGACGCGCTCTTCCATGCTTTCAAGTCCCGCTGCTTCCGGAGCACTCCGGCTGCTGGGCGAGCCAGTCGCGGGCGTCAGCCTCGGGCGCGGTGCTGCGCACGTCGGGAGCGAGCGGGCCGCCGTAGACGCGCCCTGTGCGGTCGGCGTAAACGGAGGCGGTTACGTAGAGGCGCGCACCGTCAGGGAGGGACACGGTCTGATTGCCTGTCGTTTTGCCCATGGTTGAGACACCAAAGCTGCGCGTGTTTGGACGTCCACGGAAGGCCACGGCGACGGCCTCGCCCGAGCTGGCCGTGCGGCCGTCGGTGAAGACAGCCACAGGCGGGTGCGGCGGGTCGAGGCGGTGCGGTGGAGCCTCCACCTCAACGGAGACGTTCCTGTACCAGCCACCCAGGTAGACGACTCCAGCGCGCCCATCGGCGTAGAACCAAGGCTGGCGGTCTCCGCTTGCCTCCACGGATGCTCCGATCCGACCGGGACCGATGACGGGGCCGAGACCTGCGAGCATGGGCCACATGTTGCCGCCTTCGTTGCCGCGAACGTCCACGATCCAGCCGCAGGGGGGCGCATTTGAGTTCAGCCCCCGTGAGGTCAGCGCCCGCACGGCGCCGCGCAAGGAGTCGGCGTAGGCCTGCTCGCCGCGGCCAAACACCCCCGGGACGTGCACATAGCCGAGGCGGGCGCCGCCGGAGGCCCTCATGGATCGGGTGGTCGGCCACACGTCGGGGGCGGGTGCGGTCGCCTCCACCGAGTCGGGAGGCGCATCGGCGGTAGGGCTTGCGTCGCCAGGCGGATCGAAGAAGCTGTGGCCGTCTTCAAGGCGATCGAGGGCGAGGCGGAGGGCCGGATAGGTGTCTTCGGGCGTCCTTGCGCCGCGCGCCTCATCGAAGGCCGCTCGGCGGAGAGCGGGCCAGTCCAGGGAGTCGCGGCGGAGCGAGGCGTACCTCATGGCCACGAGCGCGCGGTTGAGGTAGGCGTAGGCATCCTCATCAAGATCGTAGCGCGTGGCCGTCTCGGCGTCGGCGGCGCGCCACGCGGCCACCCTCAGCCAGCCGTCCTCGAAATAGTACCAGCCGCCCGCCCCCGCGAGCCCGATGCCTGCGACGAGAAGGACGGCGACGATGCGAAGCGTGCGTGACATGGACGTGAGAGACGACGGCGAGAGTAGAGCTTGGAGTGAGCGCGGGCAGGCCGAGCAGCCACCGAAATAGAGCAGCCCCCCACCATCGGTCTTACAGTGTAAAGACTCTACCCATTAGCGGGACCATATGCTCCGTAATCCGGTGTTTCATCCTGGGTCCACGACCACGACGCGGCCAGACGTTGAGCGCGACAACTTCAACTGTCCGGACCGATCAGTTCTGTCAGGAAGCGGACGTGGATGTCTTACTACATCGGGCGGATCGAGATGTGGCCCGGGAAAGCTCACGCTGGCGTAAGCCTCGACGCAAAGCCGGTGGTTATCCATGCCAAAAACTTCGGGCGCATAACGGGTAACATTGAAAGAGGACGCCTGTGGTGGCGAATTTGGAGTGAGCAGATTCCATTCAACCACCACACGACGTCCTCATGACTACAGCATAC
>Ga0207753_1000724_pt1 | contig 12199 bp, 10 predicted proteins | sample PonA233FremontCA_2_FD_187273 | JGI IMG/M metagenome (GOLD analysis project Ga0207753, IMG submission 187273) | Salt pond sediment microbial community from Fremont, CA, USA - Pond A23 Sediment 3 (SPAdes) | ecosystem: Environmental > Aquatic > Non-marine Saline and Alkaline > Saline | place: USA...
GCAGCACGTCCTTGACGTCGACGAACCCGACCACCTGGTCGGCGTCGTCGGCCTCGACCACGGGGTACCGCGTGTGCCCCGTCTCGAACACCACGGATCTGATCTCCGAGAGCGTCGCGTCCGCCGGCACGCTCACCATATCCGGCCGCGGGACCATCACCTCGCGGACGAGCGTGTCGTCGAGGTCGAACACTCGCTCGATCATATCGACCTCCTGCTCGTCGATCGCGCCCTGCGACCCGGACTGTGCGAGCACGCGACGGATCTCGCCCTCGCTCAGCGTCTCGTCGGTCTCGGACGCCGGCGGGACGCCGAGGAGTCGCGTGAACGCGTTGGCGGAGCCGTTGAACACGACGATGCCCGGGTAGAAGAGGTAGTAGCAGAGCCGCATCGGCGGCGCGAGGAGGAGGGAGAGCCGCTCGGTCCGCGCGATCGCGAACGTCTTCGGCGCGAGCTCGCCGAAGACGACGTGAAGGAACGTGATGAGCCCGAACCCGATCCCGAACGCGACCAGGTGGACGAGTCCCGGCGGCAGGACCGCGCCAAGGACGGGCTCGATCAGCGACGCCACCGCGGGTTCGCCGGCCCAGCCCAGCCCCAGCGACGCGAGCGTGATCCCGAGTTGGGTCACCGCGAGGTAGTTGTCCAGGTCCGTCATGACGCCCTCCAAGGATCCGGAGCCAGGACGCCCCTCCTCGACGAGCCGGTCGACCGAGGTTCCGCGGACCCTGACGAACGCGAACTCGGCGGCGACGAAGAAGCCGTTCAGCCCGACGAGGACGAGCGCCAGCAGGAGCCGCCCCGCCGAGAGGGCGACGTTCACCATCGGGACGTTCGGAAACCGGCGGTGGGTCGGAGGGCTCGTGCGGTGCGGTCGCTCGCGTGCGGGACGTTCATACCGGACCGTCGCCGCCGACGCACTAAAAACGTCGAGTGCGACCCGCCGTCGGTTCGGGATCACTCCCGCGGGAACTCCGCCCCCGTCGGGGAACTCATGCCCCACACCCGGTCAGGACTCGTCGAGCACCACCGGAACGCCCCGGGAGGCTACCGCCCCGGCGAACGCCCGCGAGTCGGCTTCGAGCCCGTCGAAGGTGTTGTAATGAACCGGACACACCAGGTCGGGCGACAGCTCCGCGGCCAGTTCGGCCGCGGACGCTCCGCCCATCGAGTAGGTGTCGTCGATCGAGGGGAGGAACAGCGACACGTCGAGCGCGGCGTGGCCGTCGAGCACGTCCGAGTCGCCGGGGTAGAAGATCCGGGTGCCATCGACCGAGATCAGGTAGCCGCACCCGGTGCCCTCGGGGTGGATCGGCGACCCGTCCGGGCGGGTGTGCGGGCCGTCGGGACGGTTGTACGCCGGCACCGTCCAGAAGGGGACGCCCGCGGCGACGCCCTCGGTCTCCGCCCCGACCCGCCGGACGTCGTAGGGCAGGTCCGCCGGCCGCACGTCCGTCCGATCGGTTGCGTGGACGTCGATCCCCTCGAAGACGACGAGCGTGGCGTCCTCGCGGGCGACGCGCCGGATCCCGTCGGGATCGTAGTGGTGGCGGTGGGTGACGAACACGACGTCGCCGTCCTCGGGGCGGGAGTCGTGGGACGGCGGATGCGCGCCGCGCGCCGCGTCGCTCGGCGGGTCCCACTCTCCGGTCAACACGCCGTACCGGCCGGGGTCGACGTACGCGATGGCGTCGTCGCCCGCGACACGCGTCGTCGCGTACCCCAGCCACTCGACCGCGAGTCCCTCGTGGGTGAGTGTCATCGGCCGAGTGTAGGTCCCCGACGCATATAGTAGCGCCTGCAACCGACCGGTCGTTCGATCCCACGCCGTCGCCCTCATACGGACCGCCGTACCGAACTACTGGGCACGGTCCGGACGGGGTCGACGACCGGTAGTTGACCACAACGGTCCGTATCACTCCGCCGCGGGTGCGACCACTCCGTCCTCGGCTCCCGGGTCCGAAACCTGCGTGAGGACCAACAGGAGCCCGATCGCCCCGGCGGCGGTCGCGGCGGCGAACGGAACCACGAACCCGTAACTCACCAGCACGCCCGACAGCAGGGTTCCGAACGCGATTCCGAGGCCGAAGCCCATCGTGAGGATCGACAGCGTCGAGCCGGAGGTGCCCTCCCGCGCGAGGTCGCCCGCCAGCGCCAGCGAGGGGGCGAACACCGCGGCGACCGCGACGCCCTGGAGGAACCGGGCGGCGATCATCGCGGTCGAGGAGGTCACGAGCCCCTGTGCGAGCGTCGTCGGCAGCAGGAGGAGGAAGCCGGCGACCAGGAACGGGCGGCGGCCGTACCGGTCGCTGAGCCGGCCCAGCGGGAGTTGGAACAGAACGTTCGCGAACACGGTCGCGCCGAACTGGACGGAGTAGAGGAAGCTCCCCTGGTTCAGTCGCTCGTTGATGACGTTCGCGAGCGGCGCGTAGATGGCGATCGACAGCGCCATGACCACCGTGGCGACGCCGAGGGCGAACACCGGATCCAGTCCCCCGTTCTCGCCGCGAACGCGGATGGAGATGTCCTCCGCGGCGGCTTCCTCGGCCCGCTCGGGATCGGTGATGAGGAGCGTGATGAGCGCGAAACTCACCGCGGCGCCGGCCACCGCGACGAGGAAGGCGGCGTCGAACCCGGAGACGGGCCGCCCCAGCGCCGCGTACGGGCCGGCGGCGACGACGACGCCCGCGACCAGCGGGCCGATCCCGAACCCCAACAGTCGAAACGTATTGAACAGGCCGAAGTTGCTCCCGCGCTCGTCGGGGCCGGACAGCTCGTTGACCAGCGCCACGGTGATCGGGATGGAGAAGGCCGCGCCGACGCCCTGCAGCCCCCGCATCGCCAGGACCAGCAGGTAGTCGGTGAAGAACAGGTAGCCGGCGCTGCCGGTCGCGACGAGCCCCAACCCGAAGAGCAGGAACGGCTTCCGGCGCCCCAGCCGGTCCGACAGCGACCCCGTGAGGGGCTGGCTCAGGCTGTTGAGAAACCCGAACAGCGAGAGCACGACCGCGATCAACAGCTCCAGGCTGACGGCGATCGAGGCCCCGGCGACCGTCACCGTCGAGCCGGTCACCGCCGGGAGCCGGACGGCCCCGCTCCCGATGTAGAGCGGGAGGACGACGACCAGAAACGAGTTCGCCAGCGCGCTGACCATCCGTGCGATCGCCAACGAGAGGATCCGGGGATCCGGGAGCGCGAAGTCACGCATCTACCGGGCGTTCGGCCCCGCCGGAATCAAAGGTGACGGCCACGGTCCGATCTTGCCGACACCGGCGTCGGAGGCACCGACCCGAACGCCGGGACGGAGCGATACCGCCGCGGAGTCCGCCCGAAGCCCGTCGATGTCTCCGGGGACCCCGTCACGCAACTGCGGCCGACAGCACGAGTCGCGTAACCCGGACCGGGCAGTGTGGACCCGAAACCCACCGTCGGCGGCCGTGTGCCGATCCGGCACGGGCGCCCACCCGATATAAAAATTTATTACAGTATAGAGTAATTTAAAACCGTACTATGTCTATCGATGATGGCAATAACGGTTCGCGGTCCCGACGCGCGTTCCTTCGCGCGTCCGGCGTAGCGGCACTCGCCGGCATCGCCGGCTGCAGCGGCGGTGGCGGTAACGGCGACGACGGCGGTGACGGCGGTAGCGGCGGTGACGGTGACGGCGGCGACACCGCGACCGAAATGGACAGCGGTGGCGGCTCCACCGTCGAGGCCCTCCACGGCTGGACGGGCGGCGACGGCGCCACGGCGGCCGACGCCTTGGAGGCGGCGTTCGCCGAGGCACACGACGACGTCACGCTCGACTTCAACCCCATCGGCGGCGGCGGCAACGAGAACCTGGACGCGGTCGTCGCAAACCGGCTCCAGAGCAACGACCCGCCGGGGTCGTTCGCGAACTGGCCGGGCCCGAACCTCCTCCGCTACGAGGGCGTCCTCGGCGACGTCAGCGACGTCTGGGCGGACAACGGCTTCGAGGACGCGATGATCGACGAGGCGATCGACCTCCACCAGCAGAACGGCAGCTACCGGGCGGTCCCGCTCGGGTCCCACCGGCTGAACTGCCTGTTCTACAACGTCTCCGTCGTCGAGGACGCCGGCGTCGACGTGGACTCGCTGACGAGCCCGTCGGCACTGGCCGACGCCCTGCAGACGGTCCAAGACGAGACCGACGCCACCCCGATGACGCACGCCATGTCCGGGACGTGGACGACCACCCAACTGTGGGGCGCCGTCATGCTCGGGGTCAACGGCTACGACTCGTATATGGACTTCGTCGCGGGCGACGGCTCCGAGGAGGACGTCCGTGCGGCGTTCGAGGCGACCGCCGAGATGCTGGAGAACTACATCTCCGACGACGCTTCGTCGCTGGATCTGACCGCGTCGAACCAGAACATCATCAACGGTGACGCCGCGTTCATCCACCAGGGCAACTGGGCGGCCGGGGCGTTCCGGAACGCCGAGGACTTCGAGTACGACGAGGATTGGGGGTTCAAGACGTTCCCCGGCACGGAGGGGATGTACACCCTCCACTTCGACTCGTTCCTCTACCCCTCGGACAACCCATCGCCCGACGCGTCGAAGACGTGGCTCTCCTTCGTCGGGAGCGAGGAGGCACAGATCGCGTTCAACCAGTTCAAGGGGTCGATCCCGACCCGGACCGACGTGGACCTGAGCGACTTCGGGCCCTACCTCCAGGAGACCGCCGAGGACTTCGCGGAGGCCGACCAGCGACCGCCGAACATCCAGCACGGCCTGGGGATCACCTCACAGCAGCGGACCCAGCTCAACGAGGTCATCTCCTCGGAGTTCACTGGCCCGTACAACGTCGACGCGGCCACCCAGGGCTTCCTGGACGCAGTATCGAACTGACCGCGCCCGTATGTTCGGCATCTACCGTCGGCTGTGTAGCGCCCTCGGCCGGTCGTCGGATGAGAGCGACGAGGCCCGCCCCGACGGCGGCGTCGTGAGCGAGCGCTCCCGTCAGGAACCCGGCCCGATCGACCGGATCGGTTCGGCGGTAGACCGGCGGTTCGGGAGCGACTTCTTCGAGTCCTCGCTCTTCTGGTTGCCGCCGTTCCTGTTGATGGCGCTGTTCGTCTACGGTGCCATCGTCTGGAATCTGCTGATCTCGCTGACGGACTACCGGGGCTTCGCGAACGCACCCGACTACGGAAATCTCGATCTCGGGATGTACGCCCGGGCGCTCGCGGATTCGGGCTTCGTCGACGCCGCGATCAACACGCTGATACTGCTCGTCGCGTTCACCGGCGTGACGCTCGCCGTCGGACTCGCCTTGGCCATCCTGATCGACCGGGGAATCCGCTTCGAGAACTCCTTCCGGACGATCTACCTCCTGCCGATGAGCCTCTCGTTCGTGGTGACCGCGCAGTTCTGGCTGTGGATGTACAACTTCAACAACGGGATCGCCAACCTCCTCCTCGGCACCTTCGGAATCGGCCCGATCAGCTTCCTCGGGAACCAGACCATCGTCCTCTGGGCGGTCATCTTCGCGTTGATGTGGCAGTTCTCGGGGTACGCGATGGTGGTCTACTTGGCCGGGCTCCGCGCGATTCCGACCGAGCACTACGAGGCGGCCCAGGTCGACGGCGCCTCGACGTTGAAGATGTACTGGCGGGTGATCATCCCGCAGCTCAAAGGCGCGACGATCAGTGCGGCGGTCGTGCTGATGGTGTTCGGCATGAAGGCGTTCGACTTCCTCTACTCGCTGGTGGGCGGCTACCGGCCCCCGAACGGCGCCGACATCCTGGCGACGAAGATGGTGCGTGAGGCGTACGCGAACCTCAACTGGGCGTACGGGGCGGCGATCGCGATCGTCCTGTTCGCTATGGCGCTCGGGGTCATCGGCCCGTACCTCGTCTACGAGTACCGGAGGGACAACCTATGAGCGGCGCAGAGAGCCGGCGGACGGACGATCCCACCCGCGCGGCGCGGCTCCGTCGGAGCGTCGCGCAGACGTCGCCGTCGGAGGTCGTGCTGTACGCGGTGTTGGTCGTGATGGCCGGCTTCTACCTCGTCCCCATCGAGTCGGGGCTGGTCACGTCGATCAAGACGAACACCGCGATCATCGGGACGGCCCCCTACGCTCCGCCGGGCGCGGCGGGTGCAACCCTGGAAAAGTGGCAGACCGCCATCGACGCGCTGCTCCGGGGCATGGGGAACAGCCTGCTGTACGCCGTGCCGGCCACCGTCATCTCGGCGGTGCTCGGCAGCATCACCGCGTACGGACTCACGATGCCGACGTGGAAGCGCGCGTACAAGGCACCGCTGATCGCGCTGATCGTCGCGGGCATCTTCATCCCGTACCAGGCGGTGTTGGTGCCGCTGACCCAGTTTTGGTCCCAGTGGGTGCAGCTCGGCCAGCTGCTGTCGCCGGTCTGGGCGCTCGGCGTGTCGAACGACTACGCCGGCATCGTCGAACTGGTGATCACCCACGTCGCCTACGGGCTCCCGATCTGTACGCTCCTGTTCCGGACGTACTACAAGACGATGAGCACCGAGATGATCGAATCCGCCCGCCTGGATGGCGCGTCGCTTCGCCGAGTCTACCGCCGCATCGTCTTCCCGCTGTCGGGGCCGATGTTCGCGGTGGTGCTCATCTACCAGTTCACCCAGATCTGGAACGACCTGCTGTTCACGCTGGTGCTGGTCTCCACGGAGTCGAGCCCGGCGGCGCCCGTCGTGTTGATCCTCGCGGGACTGGGCTCCTCGCTCGAAGGCCAGGACTTCGCGCTCCGGATGGCCGGGGCCTTCTTCGCGGCGCTGCCGACGCTTGCGGTGTACATCTTCTTCGGCGAGGAGTTCGCCGAGGGGGTGGCGGCGTGAGCCGGAGTCCCGCCGGCGACACGCCGGCGCACCACGGCACGCAGGCGGCGACGCGGCGGACAGCCCATCCAACCCAACCCACAACCTACAGATATGGCAACGCTTGAACTCGACTCGATAACGAAGACCTTCCAGGACGACAGCGGCGAGATCGTCGCCGTCGACGACGTCTCCATGACCATCGACGACGGCGAGTTCCTCGTCGTCGTCGGGCCCTCGGGGTGCGGGAAGTCGACGATGCTCCGGATGGTCGCGGGGCTCGAGACGATCACGGCCGGGACGCTCTCGCTCGACGGCCGCGTGATCAACGACGTGAAGTCACAGGACCGCGACATCGCCATGGTCTTTCAGTCCTACGCGCTGTACCCGCACATGTCGGTCCGGCAGAACATGTCGTTCGGGCTGGAGGAGTCGACCGACCTCCCGGACGACGAGATCGCGGAGATGGTGACCGAGACGGCGGAGCTGCTCAGCATCCCCGAACTCCTCGATCGACGCCCCACGGAGCTGTCGGGCGGGCAACAGCAACGGGTCGCACTCGGCCGCGCGATCGTCCGCGACCCCGAGGTGTTCCTCATGGACGAGCCGCTCTCGAACCTGGACGCGAAGCTGAAAGCGGAGATGCGGACCGAACTCCAGCGGCTCCAGGAGGATCTGAACGTGACCACGGTGTACGTGACCCACGACCAGACGGAGGCCATGACGATGGGCGACCGCATCGCCATCCTCAACGACGGGCGGCTTCAGCAGATCGACACGCCGCTCGAGTGCTACCACGAACCCGCGAACCAGTTCGTCGCGGGCTTCCTCGGGGAGCCCGCCATGAACTTCTTCGACGTGACGCTCGACGGCGACACGCTGCGGAGCAACGCCTTCGAGTATCCAATCGGCCCCGAGATCCGGTCGTCCATCGGCGGGGCGACCGACCTCGTCCTCGGCATCCGCCCGGAGGACATCAGGCTGGCCGAGCGCACGAACGACGACCACGACTTCGAGACCGTCGTCGACGTGGTGGAGCCGATGGGCGACGAGAACACGGTTCACCTGCTCGTCGGTGACGGCGACGAATCCCTCATCGCGACCACCGACGGGTTCACCCGGATCGCCGCGGGCGACACCGTGGTCGCCAGGATCCCCGAGGACGCGATTCACGTGTTCGACCGGGCCTCCGGCGAGGCGCTCCACAACCGCTCGCTGGAGTCGGACACGCTGTCGGTCGAACTGGACTGACGGCGGCGGCGGCTTCGATCCGGTCTCTCGAACCACTCACCAGTACCGGGTCCGGCGGACGCCCCGGGCGACGAGTGCCGCCGCGGCGACGTGGGCGTAGGCGAACGCACAGACCCCGAGGAGCGCGGCGACGCTCCGCGGGGTGGTGGCGGCGAGGAGGCTCCAGGCGAGCACCACCAGGACGGTCGCCCCCACCCACGACAGGAAGTACACCCCGCTGGCGGTCCCGCGGAACGCCGTCCGGCGGAGGCCGCTCCGGACCCCCTTCTCGACTGCGACGACCGCGGCCGCCGGGAGCAGATATCCGCAGACGACGGTGAGAAGCAGCGCGACCGTCGCGAGCGTCGCGACGGTGCCGCCGCCGACCGCTGCCGCCCCTACACCGGTAACGTAGCCGACGCCGAGGATCGTGAGCCCGGGGACCAGGAGGTACGCCCCGGTCACGGCGAGCACCCGGCCGCCCAACCGGGCCGTCCTGCGGGTCAACGGGTGCGGGAAGCCGTCGTCGGCGAGGACACCGCCCACGAGTCCTGCGAAGACCACGATCGGACCCGCCGCCGCCGCCGCGAGGACGACCGCCGCCCAGGCGGGCCACAGCGCCTCCGCGAGCCGAAGCAGTCCCCCGGCGAGGAGGACCGACGCCAGACACTGGAGGGTGCCGTCGAGCCGTCGCCGACCCCCGAGCGGGTAGCGGAGCGCCTCACGGAACACCCGAACCCCTCCGAGGCGGATCGGAGCGGCCACCACCCGCCGCCCCCACGGCGCCGGTCACCACCGCTGGTGGACGTGTCCGCGGACGAACTCGTCGTACACCTCGCGGACGTCGGCGTGGCGTTCGGCGGCGAGCCGCGGCAGGGCCGCGGCCGCGACGTTGTCCCGGACGTGCTCCGGGCTCGTCGAGCCGGGGATCACCGTCGAGACGGCGTCGTGATCGAGGATCCACCGGAGCGTGAACTGCGCCATCGACTGCCCGGCCGGCACCAACGGCTCCATCGCGTCGGCGGCGTCCAGCGCCTGCCCGTACGGGACCCCGGCGAACGTCTCGCCCACGTCGAACGCCTCGCCGTCGCGATTGAAGTTGCGGTGGTCGTTCTCGGGGAACTCCGTGTTCCGGGAGAGCGCGCCCGTCAGCACCCCCGAAGCGAGCGGCACCCGAACGATGACCCCGACGTTCCGGGCGGCGGCCTCCCGGAAGAACACCTCCCGGGGACGTTGGCGGAGCGGGTTGAAGACGAGTTGCACCGTCTCCACGCCGGGGTACTCGACGGCCTTCAGCCCCTCTTCGACGCGCTCGACGCTGACGCCGTAGTGGTCGATGCGGCCCTCCTCGCGGAGGGTCGCAAGCGCCTCGAACGTCTCGGGCCGGTAGTAGACGTCCGTCGGCGGGCAGTGAAGCTGCAGGAGGTCCAGGGAGTCGACGCCGAGCCGGTCGCGGGAGTCGTCCACGAACCCTCGGAGGTTCGCCTCGGTGTATCCGTCGGCGACGTGCGGGTCGAGCTGTCGGCCGGCTTTCGTCGCGACGAACGGCGTCTCGTCGCGCTCAGCGAGCACCTCGCCGACGAGGCGTTCGCTCCGACCGTCGCCGTACACGTCGGCGGTATCCAGGAACGTGATCCCGGCGTCGAGCGCGGCCCGGAGGGCGTCGCGGGCCCGCGACTCGGCCACGTCGCCCCAGTCCCCGCCGAGCTGCCAGGTCCCGAGCCCGACCTCGGTGACGTCGACACCCGTCGTTCCGAGCGGTCGCGTGTCCATACTCCACCGTACCCACCCAGCGGCCTAACGTTTCTGGAGTCGGACGTGCGGGGCGGCCGGCGGCCGGGGAGTCACCCGACGACCACCGGCGAGTCGCGCGCGGCGCTCTCGTAGAGGGCGTCGATCACCCGCATGTTCGCGACCGCCTCGTCGCCGCCGGTCCGCGGCTCGACGCCGCGGTCGACGCAGTCGGCGAAGGCCTCGACCTGGCGGGCGTACTGGTCGGTCGGCGCGAACCGTTCGTGGCCCTCGCGGCCGTCGATCTCGTAGGTGAGGGTCGCGGGCTCGTCGGCGGGGACGTTGAACGCGGGGTCGGCCGCCACCCATCCGTTCTCGGCCTCGACGCGGTACCGCTGCGTCTCGGGGGCGTCGAACGAGCCGTCGACGTGGGCCATCGCCCCGTCGTCGTACTCGAGGAGCCCCATCAGGTCGGTGTCGACGCCGGCGCCGCGGGAGTCGCGACTGTGGGCGTACACCCGGTCGGGCTCGCCGAGAAAGAGCCGCGCGGCCGACACCGCGTAACACCCCACGTCCATCAGCGCGCCGCCGGCGAGGTCGGGGTCGAGACGCACGTCGTCCGGGTCGTCGAGCCGGAACTTGAACGACGCGTTCACCGCGTGAACCCCCTCCAGCTCCGTCGCGACGAGCTCGGCGACCCGCTCGGTCCGTGGGTGGTACCGGTACATGAACCCCTCCATCAGGGTCACGCCCGCGTCGCGACAGTGCGCTGCGACCGATTCGGCCGCCGCGGCGTCGGCGGCCAGCGGCTTCTCGCAAAGCACGTCGACCCCCGCGTCGGCGGCCCGCTCGGTCCACTCGGCGTGGAGGCCGTTCGGCAGGGGATTGTACACCGCGTCTATGTCCGGATCGGCCAGCAGTTGCTCGTAGGAGCCGTACGCCCGCTCGATCCCGAACTCGTCGGCGACGGCACGCGCCCGCGACTCGTCCCGGGACGCGATGGCGTCGACCGAGTGGTCGGTCCGTCCGATCGCGGGGATGAGCGCCGAGCGGGCGATCCCAGCCGTGCTGATGATGCCGAATCGCATACCTGGTGTCCCCGAGCCGCCGGCATAAACCCCCACGTCGGGATCGCGGCCGACCGCGACGCCGACCTACTTATACCGCGTCGCCGACCACGACGACACGAGCGCCACAATGTACGACGTACACGCGCCGGGTCGCGTGAACCTCATCGGCGAGCACACCGACTACACCGGGGGAGACGTGCTGCCGATCGCGACCGACCTTCACACGAGGCTGACCGCCGACCCCGCCGCCGACGTCCGCGTCCGATCGCACGTGTTGGACGCGAGCGGCCGGTTCGACCCGGCGGACTTCGACGCCGACGGCACGTGGCTCGACTACCTCACGGGCGTCTACCACGTGCTGCAGGCCGACGGGCACGACCCCGGCGGCTTCCACGGCGAGATCACGGGGACGCTCCCGCTCGGGTCGGGGTTGAGTTCGTCGGCGAGTCTCGAACTCGCCGTGCTCTGTTTGCTGAACGAGGCGTACGACCTCGGACTGAGCCGGCGGGACATGGCGCTGCTCGGCCAGCGTGTCGAGAACGAGTACGTCGGCGTCTCCTGCGGGATCATGGACCAGTTCGCGGTCGCGCTCTGTCGCGCGAACAGCGCGCTCCACATCGACACGGCGACGTTGGAGTCCGAGCCGGTCCCGATCCCGGACGACGCCCGGGTCGTGGTGTTCCACACCGGCGTCGAGCGCGGGCTCGTCGACTCCGCGTACAACGAGCGCCGGTCGACAGTCGAGCGGGCGCTGGAGCGCCTCGGCCGCGAGTCGTCGAAGGCGGTGACCGAGGCCGACCTCGACGCCCTCCCCGAGTTGGAGCGCCGACGAGTGGGCTACCTCCGCCGGGAGAACCGCCGCGTCGCCGCGGCGAAAGACGCCCTCACCGCCGGCGACCTCGAGCGGTTCGGGGACCTGTTGGTGACGGCGCACCGTGACATCGCCGAGAACTACGACGCCAGCTGTACGGAGCTCGACTTCGTGGTTCGGACGGCGGTCGAGGCGGGCGCTTACGGCGCGCGACTGACCGGAGCCGGCTGGGGCGGTGCCGCGGTCGCGGTCGTCGATGCTGAAAGCGTGGCGTCGGTCGTGGCCGAAATCGAGACCGCGTACGGCGCGCGGTTTCCCGACCACGACGCCGAGTCGTACCTGATCGAACCCGCGGCTGGGGTTTCGATCGCACGCCGTCGTGCGACCGAATGAGCCAAGACGTGCGGACGCCAGCATAATACGAACCCACTTGGCCGTACGGGTCGAACGGAACCGTATGACTGACGGGTTGTTGACGACCGGTATCGATCGCTGCCGTCGGGTCGGGGCGACGGTGGACCGGCGGGAGGGC
>Ga0207753_1000725_pt1 | contig 12176 bp, 10 predicted proteins | sample PonA233FremontCA_2_FD_187273 | JGI IMG/M metagenome (GOLD analysis project Ga0207753, IMG submission 187273) | Salt pond sediment microbial community from Fremont, CA, USA - Pond A23 Sediment 3 (SPAdes) | ecosystem: Environmental > Aquatic > Non-marine Saline and Alkaline > Saline | place: USA...
CGCAGCCGCTGCGGGGGACGGCGGACCTCGACCTGTACGCCACCGGCCAGGCCCTGGCGGACGCGGGGGCGGTGAGCGGGTATGACATGACGACGGAGGCGGCGCTGGCGAAGCTCTACTATCTGTTCGAGCAGAACCACGCCCCCGGCGAGGTGCGTCGTCTCGTCCAGAACAACCTCCGGGGCGAGCTGACGCCGCCGGAGGAGGTGCCGCCGGCCCTGGGCCGGGCCCGGCGCCGCGTGGCGGGCTACCGATAACAGCGGGTCACGACGCGTGGGCGGGTCTCTCGGTCTCGTGGTGGACGGCCTCGGGGTCTTTGGGCCGGAAGTGGGCCGTGAAATGGCGGAGTTGGGGCGGCTCTTCGGTAATCGCATACCCGCAGAGGGCGTCCTTGCGGCCCACCAGTTCCTCAAAGCACTCGATCACGTAGTCGACGTGGCTTTGGGTGTAGACGCGACGCGGAATGGCGAGGCGGAGGAGCTCCTGGTCGGCCGGTTCCTCGCTGCCGTCGGGCTGCCGGCCAAACATGACGGAGCCGATCTCGACCCCGCGAATGCCGCCCGTAACGTACAGGGCCACGGCCAGCGACTGGGCCGGGTACTCTAGCGGGGGAATGTGGGGGAGGAGCGACTTGGCGTCGATGTACACCGCGTGCCCGCCCACCGGCTTCACGATGGGCACCCCCAGGTCCGTGAGGGCCTCGCCCAGGTAGCGCGTGGAGGCCATGCGGTACTCCAAGTAGTCCTCATCGACGATCTCCTGGAGCCCCCGGGCAATGGCCTCCAGGTCGCGCCCGGCGAGCCCCCCGTAGGTGGGAAAGCCCTCCGTGAGGATGAGTTGATTGCGGGCCTGCCGGGCCCACGTGTCGTCGTCGAGGGCCAGCCACCCGCCGATGTTCACGAGCGCATCCTTCTTGGCGCTCATCGTCATGCCGTCCGCGTGCGAAAACATCTCGCGGACGATCGCCTTGACGGAGCGGTCGCCGTACCCGTCTTCTCGCTGCTTGATGAAGTAGGCATTCTCGGCGAAGCGACAGGCGTCGAGGAAGAGCGGCACGCCGTACTCGTCGCAGAGAGCCTTCGTGCCGCGGATGTTGGCCATCGAGACCGGCTGGCCGCCGCCGGTGTTGTTCGTGACGGTGAGCATGACGAGGGGCACCCGGTCGCACTCCTCGTCCAGGAGGGCGTCGAGCCGGTCGAGGTTGATATTGCCCTTGAACGGATGCTCGGCGTCCGGGACGCGCCCCGCGTCGACGACGAGATCGACCGCCTCGGCGCCCGTGGCCTCAATGTTGGCGCGCGTGGTGTCGAAGTGCGTGTTGCTTGGGATTTTGGCGTCGGGGCCCGCCACGAGGCCCATCAGAATGCGCTCGGCGGCCCGGCCCTGATGGGTGGGAATGACGTGCTCGAACGGCATCAAATCCTTGACCGCCTCTTCGAACCGAAAGTAGGAGGGAGAGCCCGCGTAGCTCTCGTCCCCCTGCATGAGGCCGGCCCACTGTGCCGCGCTCATCGCGGAGGTGCCCGAGTCCGTAAGCAGGTCGATGATGACGTCATCGGCGTGCAGGTTGAACAGGTTGTAGTGGGCCTCCTGAATCATCCGCTCGCGCTCGGCCCGAGACGTGAGTTGAATGGGCTCGACCGACTTAATCCGGAACGGCTCGATGATGGTGTCCCTCTCCATGGCGAACTGAGAAGCTCTGGGGGTGAAATGTGTTGATAACCTATCAACTCAGTCACCCAAGGACAACGAAGGGCCAGGGGGGAAGGCGGAAAAAAGCTACGCAGGAATCGGGTCAAGGGCGCGGTCGATCTGGGCGCGCAGCTTTTTGCGTCCCCGGTGGAGGTAGACCTTGACCGTATTGAGCGGCATGTCCAGCGTCTCCGCAATTTCTTTGTACTTCAGGCCCTGCAGTTCGCGGAGGGCGACCACACGGCGGTACGGCTGGTCGACGCGGTCGAGCGCATCCAGCACGTGGTCGTGAAGGTCGGCCGCCTCGGCGTGCCGGTCGGGCGTCCGGTCCGGACTTGGGGCGCGGTCTACGCCATCGGGGTCGTGCTGGACGGTCTTGCGCCGCCGCTGTCGGGCCCGGAGGCGATCGATGCAGGCGTTCCGGGTCACGCGCATCAGCCAGGCGATGACTCCGTCCTCGTCGAGCTCGTCCTGGTGCTCCCAGAGTGTCACCAGCACTTCCTGGGTGACGTCCTGGGCCGTGGCGTCGTCGTTCAGCATCGAGCGGGCGAACCGGTATACCTGATCTTCGTGGGTGTCGACGTGGTGCTCAAAGGTAGAGAAGTTGTCCATGGGGCAAGGAAGGATGGGGAAAGATGGCCAAAACGGTCGATGTCCCGTCTGCCAAGCATCCAAAGCTGACAGGGGCATCCGGAGATTGGTTGCAGTCCCCGGATGAGCGCTCAAGATTCCAATGACATCGTGCCCCCCAAGATGTGCTTCCATCGACGAGTTGGCGGGTACGGACGACGAGTCGTTCGTCCCGACCAGTGTCCAAAAGAAAACGCCCCTGCCCAGCACTTGGGACAGGGGCGTGGAGAGGACTCAGGCGTCCTGGGCACTAGAAACTAATGACTGCCTCCGCGGCAACACCGGAGAACCTCGGCTCCGTCGCCAGGTCGAGTCCGCGCAGCCGTTTGGCACCCGACTCGAAGTCATTGGTCCACTGGCGGACGCCTTCAACCTTAAAGAGAAACTTATCGGGCACAATCCAGAGGCCGAAGCCGACCTGAATTCGCTGCACAATGCCCTCAGAGTCCCGGTCTTCATTTTGAGGGGTCCCGAGGGTGTTCGCCGACGCAGCGTTGTACCGGAAGGCCAGGTAGAAGGGATCGGCGAGGTAGTACTGCGCTGTGCCGCCGAAGTAGGTCCACGACTCGGTCGGGTTTCCGTCGTCCCCGGTGCGGCCGAAGTCGGGATTCACGGTGTTGTGGTTGGTGTCGTCGTCCTGCATGTACCCGAGCAGGCCGGATACCGTGAGGTCCTCCGACGGATTCACGCGGCCGTCGAACTGAAACGCCGTTACGTCTCCTCCGTTGCCGAGTGTGATCTGCCCGGCGTTGGGGCTGCCCTCCCAGACGGCCTGATAGCGCGACCCGCTGAAGTTTCCGGAGAAGAGGTTTGAGTTGGACCCATCAAACGGAAAGCCCGGCGCATTGCGCGACTGGTTGACTTTGTAAAACGACCCGGACAGGCGTATCGGGCTGTTCAACTCCCCGAAGGCAAGTTTCCCGAGGACAGCATTCCGGCGCCCGTCGGTAAAGTCGCCGGTCGTGGCGCCACTGCTGATGCCCACCATGGCCGTCAGCGGGCCGTAAAAACCGTACAACTCTGCTCCCACGCCGATGGTATTGGCGTCGACGATGTAGTTGCCGAAGAGCGGGTTGTTCAGGTTTTGGGCCACGTCGGACCGGAAGTAGCGCTGGTCGCCAAAGTTTAGCTCCATGTGGCCCACCTTCAGGTCGATGTGCTTGAAGATGCCGTTTATCGTCTCCCCAAACATCTCCGGCAGATAGTCGATGTACATGTAGCCCTCGCGGTCAAAGACGTCCCCGACGTGGTTCGGGCTGCTGAGGTAGAGCTCGGCGTAGACGTCAATGCCGTCCGTGATACGCGCGTCGAAGGTCAGATTCCCGGCGGCGTTCTGGAAGCCGCCCTCGATGTCTTTCAGGCCGGCATCGCTGCTGTGGTCGAGGAACTGCAAGCCTCCGGTGGCTTGAAGACCAATCTTAATCCGATCCAGGCCTTCTCCTCCGAGCTCTGGACTGCGGAGGCGGGCCTGCCGGCTCTCGTCCACCTCCATCCACATCGGTTTTTCGTCCTCCTCCTCGTCCTCCTGGGCATGAACATTCGGCACAGCAAATACGGCGAGGAGCAGAACGCCGAGCGCGAAAGTAAAGAGTCGGTTCATCGTGGGAGGCATAGAGATTGTGAAGGAAAAGGGTGAGGCGGACGGGACGTTCGTCGCGGTTTTCAAGTGGTCATTCATTGCAAGGCGGCGGATTGGTGATCGGGGGTGGCGAAAATTTCTGAGTCGTATCTTGGGGGGGCGTGGCAAGGAGGTCGAACTTTACGTCGATTTGGTCGTCCACCTTGATCAAACCGAAGGCTTTCGTGGGCGGCTGGATGTCGAAGTAGGTCATTTTGATGGTTTTGCATCCGCGGGCCCGAGCGTAATTGGACCCGTAGGTCCGGCCCACCGCGTGGTAGCGCAACAGGCGCTTCGTTCCCGCGATGGTCAGGGGGCCGAGAACCTCGATATTCTGCCACTGGGCCGACGAGTCCGTCACCGGCCCGGCCCTCGCGTGCACGAGCTCAAATCGAATCTTCGGATGGTCCTCCATGTGGAGGGTTTCCTGCAGGTCCTCCGTCATCCCCTCTTTTCCACAATCGAAGGCGCTTACGGGGACCGTCACGGTCACCTGGTGCTCGTCGGCCGAGGTCGAGAGGCGTTCACGGTCGGAGTTCATCCGGGCCTCCCCCTCTACCCGGTTGACGACGCACGTGAAGCTCTTGATCGAGGCCTCTCCCTGAATCCAGAACCGGCTCTTCTCGTGGACCGTCAGATGACGGCTCTGCGCCGCTGCGTCGGTCCCCCCGAGGGCGAGAACCAGTGCAAGGACCATCCAGAGGGATCGTATCTCTCCAGATGTTGCGGGACGAAAGGGCATACAAGGGGGAATGTCGGCTGCAGTGGTTATGTCCAGTGAGGAAGTTGCCTACTCCGACGGGGATGGGAGGATGATGTCAAACTCCACTTCAATCTCGTCGGTCACCTTGAGGGCCCCGAACATGGCGGAGGGACGCTCCACGTCGAAGGTGCTCAACTTGAGGTCGTGCTCCCCCTCTACGGCGTAGGTCCCGTCGTCCCGACGAGCGGCTGTCGCTTTGAGCTCGACGGTCTTCGTCGTCCCGGCAATGGTGAGGTCGCCCGTCGTGGAGACGGCAAACGAGCCGTCCTGGGACTCCGAGGTCATAACCTCGTCGGCGGCAAACGTGATGTCCGGATGCGCCTTTTTCTTCAGGGCCTTGTGGGCCTTTTCCTGCATTGAGCTCCGATCCGCAACCAGCTCTTCTACCGGCACCGTGACGTTTATCGATTGAATCGATGGAATTGCGCTGTCCTCGTCTCCGAGTACGACCGTCCCCCGAAACGACTCGACCTCCATGGTCCAGGCGCGGACGTTTGAAGAGCCGTTCACGACGATTTCGCCCTGTTCGCCCACGTCGACGGTGATCGAGTCGGCGGGAGCGGCGTTCGCCGGACGAGCATTCGGACCCATGGGGCCGGCAAGAAGGAGGAGCCCGGTCAACACGAGAAGGGTCTGTTCCATAACCGAGGAAAAAAGCTGCGGAAGAGAACGGGGGACGAGTGATGAGGCATCAACCATGGCAGGGAAGGGAATGGTGAGTGGATTGCGAAGCTTCTGTCCTTGTGGGGCGTCGAGTCCAAACACAAGGAGCACCCTGGAACCGGGCTCGTCTACCAGCCAACTCCCCACCTTGCCCCCCGGATCTTCCGGGGATCGGGGTGGAGCGAACCACAATCCGGGACGTGGGGGAAGTCCCTACCTTGGGTGTGGCGAGATGTAGGTCTCCCGTTGAGTTGCCCAGGGGCTCGGACGACAGGCGTTCGCTTCACGGGGCCGGACGGTGCCCCAATGTGAGGAGGTGTGAACCGCGGCGGGAGTGATGAGGACGGTCGCGGCGTTCAGTTTGTCCCGGCGGTGCATGCGCGGTGGTAGGCCGAAGGGTCAGCTGTCAGGCCCAACCGAGAGGTCAAGGGCCACCGGCTTCGGGTAGCAGACGTATGGTTTTTCCACGAACCCGGTAAGGTCCGAGATGGTGGTGGTGTCGGCCATCTCAGAGAGCTCGCGGGCGGTGCCGTCTCGCCCCAAGATGCCGATCAGTTCCTCGTCACTGTCGTAGGCGGTGTGGCGCGACACGTTGAGGGTGAGGTAGTGCCGGGCGGCGGCCTCGGCCTCCGATCGGGCCACGAGCTCTTCGTCCACGAGCCAGTCCGCTACCTTCGTGCGCCAGTCGGCCATCCGCGCCTCGCTGGGGCGCTGAGGCAGGAAGCGGACGCGCAGGAAGACACGGTTGATGAAGCGACGACACAGGTCGGCCAGCACCGGGTCCGGGCCTTGGATCCACTGCTTGAGGCTGAAGAGGACGTCGGTGTCGTCGAGCTGCAGATAGTGGTCGCGGACCTCAGGGGTGTCGATCGCGTCGACGTGGACGTCGTGGTCGAGAAAAAAGAGCAGGGCGCGGGAGCCACGTTGCAGCCAGTCGGGGGTGGTCCCGGCGCCGAGGTGGGTCTGTGCGCGGTGCAGGATGCCCCGCAGCAGCTCGTCGCCGGCCAGCACGGTCTTGTGGAGGTAGACCTGCCAGTACATGAGCCGACGCGAGATGAGGAAGTTTTCGACGGCGTAGATGCCTTTGGCTTCGATCATGACCTCCGCGTCGGAATCGCCCGCAAGGGGGTGCACGCGCATGGTCTTGAGCAGGCGCTGCACTCCAACCTCGCCCTCGGCCACGCCGGTGTAGAAGGAGTCGCGCCGGAGGTAGTCGAGCCGATCCATGTCAAGCTGGCTCGACACCAGCTGGTGGAAGAAGGGACGGCCGTAGGTGTCGTCGAACATGGCGAGGGCCAGGTCGAGCGCGCCGTCCATGCGCTCGTTCAGGTCCGTTAAGAGGACCCGGCTCATGTCTTCGTGCGAGAAGTCTTCGATGAGTTCGTGTTCGAGGGTGTGCGAGAACGCCCCGTGCCCCACGTCGTGCAGGAGCGCCACGGCCAGGGCGGCGGTTCGCTCCTCGGGGCTCACGGGCGTGCCCTTCTCGTTGAGGTTGGTGAGGGCGTCCTGCATCAGCGCCATTGCCCCCAGCGCATGGTTGAAGCGCGTGTGCTCGGCCCCCGGGAAGACGAGGTGCCCCACCCCGAGCTGGCGAATCCGGCGCAGGCGTTGGACCTCGGGCGTCTGGAGGAGGCCCATGAGCACGGTCTTCGGCACGGAGATAAACCCATGCACCGGGTCCGAGAAAAGCTTAAAGCGCTGGTTGGAAGACACGAGGTGTGGACGGGCGGTTGGGGCGACGCGTCGCCAGACAAGCGAGGGGTCGCGGGCTCAGCCGGCCGCGGGCTACCACCCGTGGTCGGCCAGGTTCTGTGCGATGGTGGTGTAGAAGGCATTCGAGTCAAAGTCCGCGGCGAGGCCCGACGAGAGGCCCACCTGCCGGGCGTGATCGGCGTCGACGGTGCCCTGGTAGTCGCCCCAGCGCGCGCTGTCGACGCTCACGATGCCGTCGTTCTCTCCTTCCTCCTTGTAGAGATAGCGGTTCAGGTAGCGAAAAATGGGGGCGATGGGGATGGCGGTTCCCTTGCCGGCCCGGCAGCCGTAGGACCAATATTCGACGTCCGGGTGGTTGGGCACCTCGGGGTTGAACGTATTTTCCATGTGTTCGGGGGTGAGCTCCGTGAGGGCCTGCCGGATATTCGCCGAGCCGTCCTCCAGGATGTGGGTCCCCACCCAGTCAGCCATGTCCGTGAGCCAGTCGCGCACGAGCTCGGGCTGGTCGAGCACGAGGGAGGCCACCGAGGAGCCGCGGTGGGGAGTGGCGACGGTCACGAGGGCGTCGATGACCTCGTGCCAGCCCATGGTCGAGATCAGGTAGCGGGCGTCGAGGCCGCCCATCGAGTGGGCGATGAGCAGCAGCCGATCAGCCTGCGTCTCGTCGAGCACGCGCTGTAGGCGGTCGTTCCAGGTGGCCGCCCGGGCCCGGACGGTGTTGTAGGGGGACACGTTGGGCGCCACGGCCCGCACGCCCTGCGACCGAAGGTGGAGGGCCTCTTTGTGCAGGTGCCCGCCCCGCCGGAACGAGGCCCCGACCCCGAAGCCGTGCATGAGCACGACCGGCGTGCGCAGAGGGATCATTTCGGGCTGAGGAAACGGCTCCAGGCCGGTAATGCGCCGCAGGGCGGAGGCCGGGATCGTCGTGTCCGGTTCGTCGGGCATGGAAAGAGACGGACCGACTGGGAAAAAGTCGCTGTGCGTGATACCCACCCTGACCTGGTGGGTTCGTGGACGCGCTCTCATTACGGGGAAAGGACAGGGGCCAGCGTCACGGGACGTCCCATGATGAGGGCCTCGCAGCCGACGACTGCCACCGCGGCTGCCACGGGCACGCGGATGTTGTCGTTGACGGGCAGGGAGAGGGCTTCGACCCCCGCGCCCACCAGAACGCCGGCGGCCGCCGGGCCGAAGGCGATGGACGAAAAAGAGGCCATAACGGTCAGGCCCGTTGCGGCGAACGCAGCGGTGCCCTCCACGGTCGCCGTGCGCCCGCCCCACGTGTGACGGCCCCATCGGCGGCCCACGAGGGCCGCGGCCGCGTCCGCCAGCATGGCCATCACGAGGACGGGCACTGCAATCCGGAGGGGGAACAGAAACACCATGAGGGCCGCCCCCACCAAAACGCACGTGGCCCCATTGAGCCGAACCGTCGTTCTGGTCGCCGGCAGTTCGTCCGTTCGCATCAGGGCCCCGAAGATCCATCGGATTCCCCTGTCGAACGATTCCGAATAGGCCCGGATCACGTCGGCGGCAACGGCCACGAGGGCTGCGGGGACGAGGATGTACAGTGCTCCCGGCATCCCGACCGCCCACGCGCTGAACGGAATGACCAGGGCAAGCAGGTGGAGGGCTTTTCGGCCCAGTTCGCCGGTGTATGAGAGGGCGGGGGCAGTCACAAACACACAAAACCAGACCGCGGCATTTCGTTCGTCTTCCGAACCTTCCGCCCCGGCGATGGTTCGGCAAGGCGCCTGCATTTGGCCCAATTCTTGGATGGAACCAGTAGGAACTAGGCCGTATTGGGCTAGCACTTGGCTCCCTCTTGAGATGGACGGCGCCCCGGCCGTCGATGCTCGCCAGGATTTCCCAAACGCCACTGTTCCCATGCCCCGTTTCACTGCGCTGCTGATCCTTTGTGCACTCCCCCTGCTCGCCGGCTGTGGCTCCGATGGGGGCTCCGAGGCCGAACGCATGGCGGAAGAGCACGAGGGCGATACGCCCACGGCCACCGATGCAGTCCAGGCCCCCGAAATTCCGGTTGAGGGACGCACCGTGAACTATGGACAGCAGGACGGGACGGCCCACACCGGCTACCTTGCCGCGCCCGCCAACGTGGACTCGGTGCGGTCCGCCCAAGGGGGCGACGCGCTCCCCGGCATCGTGGTGATCCACGAGTGGTGGGGCCTCAACGACAACGTCCGGGCCGCCACGCGCCGACTCGCGGGGCAGGGCTACCGCGCCTTGGCCGTGGACCTGTACGGCGACGCCGTGGCTGAAACGCCGGACTCGGCCCAGGCACTCATGGGGCAGGCGATGGAGGAGCCGTCGCGGCTTGTCGAGAATGTGCAGGCAGGGCGTGCCCACTTGGCCTCCAAGGCCGACGCGCCCCGCACCGCCCTGCTGGGGTGGTGCTTTGGCGGGGGAATGACGTACCGGACGCTCGCGGCGGAGCCGTCCGCCTTCGACGCGGCCGTGGCCTACTACGGCACGCCGGACCCCCTTGCCGGCGACGTCCTACAGGCGCTGGAGGCCCCGATCCTTGCCCACTTCGGCACGGAGGACCGGGCCGTCTCGATCGATGCGGCCCGGAGCTTCCGAGACCGAATGAAGGACGCCGAGAAGCCGTTGTCGTACCACGAGTACGAGGCCGGCCACGCGTTCGCGAACCCGTCGGGGGAGCGCTACGACCCGGCGGCCGCCGAACAGGCCTGGGCCCGCACGACCGACTTCCTGCGCACGCACTTGTACGAATAGGCCCTCTCGCGGGGCAACGCGATCATCGAGAGTCGCCTCGCGCCGGTCACCTCAGCACCCCTTCATCCTTTCGGACCCGCCCCCTCGTACATGGCCTCCTTTCCGCCCCTCGACAACGACCGCCTGCTTCGCGCTGCCCGCGGGGAGAGCACCGACTGCACGCCCGTCTGGATGATGCGACAGGCCGGCCGGTACCTCCCCGAGTATCGGGCGATCCGGGAAGAGTATGGGTTTTTCGAGGTTGTGGAGACGCCCGACCTCGCGGCGGAAGTGACCATCCAGCCCGTGGAACGCTTTGCCATCGACGCGGCGATCCTCTTCTGTGACATCATGGTCGTGCCCGAGGCCATGGGCCTCACGGTCAAGATGGTGTCGGGGCAGGGGCCGACGTTTCCGGCGCCCCTCACGACGCCCGACGAAATGGAGCGTCTCGTGGAGCCGGAGGTCGAGACGGCCCTGGAGCATGTGTTTGCGGCGCTCACGGCGACGCGGCACAAATTGGCCGGGCGCGTGCCGCTCATTGGCTTCTCCGGGGCGCCGTGGACGCTCATGGCATACATGGTGGAAGGGGGGGGCAGCAAGTCGTATCGGGCCGCCCGGCGCTGGCTCTACCGCCACCCCGACGCCAGCAAGGCCCTGCTTCAGCGCACGACGGACGTGATTGTCGACTATCTAATCCGGCAGGTGGAGGCCGGAGCCCAGATGCTGCAGGTCTTTGACTCGTGGGCGGGCCTCCACACCCCCGAGAACTTCCGGACGTTCTGCCTGCCGTACCTCGCCGAGATCGCGTCGCGAGTGAAGGCGACACATCCCGACGTGCCGCTCGTCGTCTTCGCCAAGGGAGCGCACTACGCTCTCGACGCGCTGGCGGACACGGACTACGATGTCATTAGTCTGGACTCTACGATGGATCCGGCCGCCGCTCGCGAGACGGTCGGCGATCGGGCCGTCCTGCAGGGCAACCTCGACCCCTGTGGGTTGTACGCTCCGCCCGACGTCCTGCGGCGTGAGGTGCAACATATGTTGGCGGGGTTCGGCCCGCACCATCACATCGGCAACCTGGGCCACGGCATGCTGCCGGACCACGACCCCGAGCAGGCCCGCGTCTTCGTCGACGCCGTCCACGAGCACTCCCAGCACATGCGGACGGCCTGACGGAGGGAAGCTGGGGCGTCGTCGTCTTCGGTGTCTTTTTTAGATTCCTTTTTGCCGTCATGCTCGACACAGCCTCCCCAAGCGTGCGTGCCGTCCTTCCGTTGCTGTATGTCGCCTGGGCCGACGGTGTGCTCACGCCATCCGAGGCCGAGACGATTCGCAGTCACCTCCGCGCCCAGGACTGGCTCGACGCCGCTGCCCGCGAAGAGATCTGCAGTCATCTCGACCCCCAGTCGCCCCCCACGGCCACACAGTACTTCCGGTGGGTTCGAGCGTTGCGGGACGGGGCGAAGGACGCCGCCGTCACAACGCGGTGCTCGCTCGCAGAACTGGGCGTGGCCCTTGCAACGGTCGGGGGCGACGGGGCGGCCCTGCCGGACGCTTCCCGTCGGGCCCTAGAAGACATTGAGGCGGCGTTGGACATCAACGGGGAGGCGGTGGTGTGCGACCTGCTGGGCGAACGCCCCGAGCCGCCGCCCGTGGAGCCGGAGGCGCCGTTTGATCCAGACGGGATGCAGCGCCTGCTCGACGGCCCCCACGCGGATCTGCGCGAGCACATCCGCACACTGCTCCAGGATCCTGCGTTCGCGTACCGGGACGAGTTGGGCACAGACGCCTATCGCGAGCAGGTCCTCGACTGGTGCGAGCACCTGGCCGACCAGGGGCTCGGGGCGTTGGCCTTCCCCGAAGACTATGGCGGGGGCGGCGACATGGAGAAGTTTATTGTCGCTTTTGAGACGCTCGCCTACCACGACCTGAGCCTGGTCATCAAGTTTGGCGTGCAGTTTGGCCTGTTTGGGGGCAGCATCCATCACCTCGGGACGGAGCGCCACCACGAGGCCTACCTGGAACAGGTGGGCACCCTCGACCTGCCCGGCTGCTTCGCCATGACGGAGTGGGGGCACGGCTCGAACGTGCGGGAACTGGAGACGACGGCCCGCTACGACCCCGCGGCCGAAGAGTTTGTGATCAACACGCCCCACGACGGCGCCCGAAAGGAATGGATTGGCAACGCCGCGGCCCACGGGCAGGTGGCGACCGTCTTTGCCCAGCTCCAGACCAACGGGGAAGAGCACGGGGTTCACGCCTTCCTCGTGCCCCTCCGGTCGGACGACGGCACCCCGCAGCCGCGCGTCCGCATCGAGGACTGCGGCGAAAAGGTCGGCCTCAACGGCGTGGACAACG
>Ga0207753_1000726_pt1 | contig 12169 bp, 14 predicted proteins | sample PonA233FremontCA_2_FD_187273 | JGI IMG/M metagenome (GOLD analysis project Ga0207753, IMG submission 187273) | Salt pond sediment microbial community from Fremont, CA, USA - Pond A23 Sediment 3 (SPAdes) | ecosystem: Environmental > Aquatic > Non-marine Saline and Alkaline > Saline | place: USA...
GGATCCCCGCAGCCTCCCGGATCGAGGCCCGCTTCCCCGATCCATCGTGTAACCCGTATCTCGCGCTGGCCGTGTTGATCCACGCCGGCCTGGACGGTATCGAGCGCGAGATCGACTGTCCGGGTCCGGTCCGTGAGAACATCTACGAGTTCGACGAACAGAAACGCGAAGAGTACGGGATCGACACGCTGCCGACGAACCTCGGCGAGGCCGTCGAGGCACTCGAAGACGACGAGGTCGTCCTCGACGCACTCGGTCCACACGTCTCCGAGAAGTTCGTCGAGGCGAAAACCCAGGAGTTCAGCGAGTATCTCGTCGAGGTCTCCGAGTGGGAACTCGACCGCTACCTCGAGAAGTTCTGAGTCCGGGCCAGAAGCGATTTGTTATCCCGCCGACTAGACGGGGACATGCGTGCCAAACTGGACGCAGACACCCTCCTGTACATCATTCTGGTCCTGGTCGTCGTCTGGCTGGTCCTCGAAATCGTCGAGGAGCTGTTCTCGATCCTCGAAGCAGTTCTCGGGCCACTGTCGTCACTGTTCGGCCTGGTGATCATCGTCGTCATCGTGCTGTACCTGTTCGATTACGTCTGATCGACGAAGTTTTGTCGTCCGTTGCCTACAGTAGGGTCGTGTACAGCCTCAACGCTCCGGTTCCGGGCCGTGTCGGGGCACTCGCCGGCGAGATCGCACGGCAGTTGCCGGCCGCCCGTGCCCGGACCCGCGGCGAGCACACCCTCTGCGTGAAACGGCTCGCGAACGACACCGCCTACAGCCGGATCGAGGCACGGGTTCGCGAGGCACTCGCCGGCCAGCCCGCCGTCGAGGCCCGCGTCGACGAGATCGGTGTCTTCGAACAGCCGCCGGTCGGAACCGCGCCGGTCGTCTACCTCGCGGTCGAATCGCCGGGACTGGTGCAACTCCACGAACATCTCGTCGCGACCTTCGAGTCGGTCAGTGACGGGATCGAGGGGGAGAGCTACGTTCCACACGTAACGATCGCCCGCGGCGGCTCCGTCGACACCGCGAGACGGGTCGCCGGCGAGGTCGACTCCATCGAGTGGACGGTCTCCGAGCTGCAGTTCTGGGACGCGAAACACGGCCAGTCGGTGAGTACGGTCTCGTTGCCCGCCTGAAGACTGGGCCGTGGACGGCGGGAGTGGCTGACGGGCGGCGTCAGGTTTCGACGGCTCGCTGTGCCTCGCCGAGTGTGAACTTCCCTTCGTAGAGTGCGCTCCCGACGACGACGGCAGCGGCACCCGCATCGCGGAGCGCGCGGATGTCCTCGATCGAGGCGACACCGCCGCTGGCGACGACGGGGATCTCGACCGCGTCGACGATCCGCTCGACCGGTCCGGTCCGGACGCCCTCGAGCTGGCCCTCGACGTCCACGTCGGTGAAGAGGATCCCGCCGGCGCCGAGTTCCTCGTACCGGCGTGCGGCCTCGGCGGGATCAAGGCCGGTTCCCTCCGTCCAGCCGGAGACGACCACTTCGCCGTCTTTCGCGTCGAGGCTGACCAGCACGCTGTCGGGGTGTTGCTCGCTGATCTCGGCGACGATCTCGGGTGTCTCGACGGCCGCGGTGCCGAGAATGACCCGGTCGATCCCCCGCGAGAGCAGTTCGACCGCGTCGGCGGCGGTCCTGATCCCACCGCCGAGTTGCATCTCGACGTCACAGGCCTCGGTGATCGCGTCGATGGCTGCGGCGTTTTTGCGCTCACCCTCGAAGGCGCCGTCGAGATCGACCAGGTGAAGCGTCTCCGCGCCCGCCGCCACCCAGTCGGTCGCCGCCTCGACGGGGTCGCCGTAGCTCGTTTCCGTGCCACGCTCGCCCCCGACGAGCTGGACGACCTGTCCGTCCTGCATGTCGACCGCCGGAATGACCTCGAACTCCGTTCGCATACCTGTCGGTGGGTGTCTCGGCGTCGAAAGGGTATCGGTTTTTACTGTCTGCTGGTGTATCTGTGGTGATAGCTCGCTTCTGAAAACCATCGGAAAAGAGTCTGTTCCGACAGCAAAGCAGTGTCTGTACTTCAGCCGAGGGTGTCCGGACATACGGACCCAGTATCGGATTTCTCATATTTGGTTGACAATAGTATATTTCCAACAATATATGCATAACTCCAGTTCAGTGATCGTGTTCTGCAATAAATCAAATATGATAACAGGCAGTGGACGTAATATATCCGAAGCCAACAACAGTGTGTATGTCAGCTGGAAACATGGTAGAATGGTTCAGTGATGTCGAAGAGGCCGTTGAGTGGGCAGCAAATGAGGGGGAACAGCTTTAGACATGCCAGGTTTAGGAAAAATCTCTGAGCGAATTGAGTCGAATCTCCGGTTAAAACTAGTTGGGTTCGCAGTGGTCGTCATGATTTCAGGCAGTTCAGTCGCAGTTGGGAGCTATCTCGTCGTCGGGAACCTGTTTTTATTGTTGGTTACATTCGGAGCGACTGTCCTCACTGCCGGCGTGGTTGGCATTGTGTCGTACCGGATTGCTGAAGAAGTCGATCGGTTGGTGACCGAAATGGAGGCAATCGCTGACGGCGAGCTCGACCGTGAGATTGCTTCCGACCGGAAAGATGAGGTGGGAGAGATGTTTCGGACGCTCGACACAACTCGTGAGCGGCTGAAATCGCGCATCGAGGAAATTGAAACACAGCGTAAGTATGCAGGGGAGCGCCAGACGATTGCGACACAGACCGAACGTATCGAAGCGAAGGCAGATAGTCAGCTTCGGGCGACTGTTCAGGCACTTGAACGGACGAATGAGTTGGACCGGCGAGCGAGCAGTCTGACTGACCAATTAGCGACGTTCAGTGTCGAGACAACCGACGCGAACATCAACACTGTGTCGGGAGCGGCCATAGGTGATGACTGACGTGTCTCACTGCCAGTGTGATAGAAAGAGAAAGGGTATTTTGTTCCAATAGAGTAACCAACACATGGAGCTCACGTACGCCGAAACGACCGCCGGGATCAAACGAGAGGGGGAGACAGTAGCAGCCGAAAGCGAGGTAGAGGGGCTCGCGATTTTCGCTGCTCCAGATGACAGCCTCGATCCGTCGGTCAACCCATTCTTGCAGACCCTCGATGTGCCTGTTTTTGGGGGGATATTTCCGGAGTTTATTTACCGTGGTGAAAAAAAGGAGAGCGGGGCTGTCATTTGTGGGCTGACAACGGAACCGAGCGTGACGACAGTTCCCGAACTGAGTAACGCCGAACAGGAGTACACCGCACACCTGGATCCTGATCTGCCTGTTGAGGGATACGAAACTGGATTTGTATTCGTCGATGCGTACGCCACAGGGGTAGAGCAGTTTGTCGAGTCGCTGTTCCGGACCTACAGCGTCGAACTCAACTACGTCGGCGGCGGTGCCGGAACACTGGAGATGGAACAACAGCCGTGTCTGTTCACCAACGAGGGCGTCATTGAGGACGGTGCTGTCTTCGCTGCAGTCGAATCCCCGATGGAGTTGGGTGTCAAACACGGCTGGCAGGAGGTTGCAGGCCCGTTCAGAGTGACCGACGCAGACGGTCCAACGCTACGTACTCTCGACGGCAAACCAGCCTTTTCTGTGTACAGCGAAACGGTTACCCAACACGCATCGGTGCAACTAAGCGAGGAGAATTTCTTCGACGTTGCGAAGGCCTATCCGTTCGGAATCGCTCGGATGGACGGAGAGCAGATTGTCCGTGATCCGTTCGAAGTCACTGACGACGGTGGACTCACTTGCTTTGGCGATGTGCCCGAAGGGGAGTTTCTCAACATCCTCGAAGGCCAGCCAGAGTCGTTGATACAGGCCGCAAAGCAGGCAAAAGACGAGGCAGAGACTGACGGAGTCGATCCAGAGGGGTTGTTCTTTTTCGACTGCATCTCGCGGGTGCTCTATCTGGAAGCGGAGTTCGAGCGTGAACTTGCGGGTGTGAGAACAGAGGAGACACCACTGGTTGGTGCACTGACAATCGGCGAGATTGCAAACGATGGCTCCGGCCATCTGGATTACTACAACAAGACAGCTGTCGTTGGTGCAGTCGACAGGATATGACTTCCCGACAACAGCGGATACAGACGCTATACGAAATTTCACTCAGTATCGAGTCCCGGGAATCACTCGAAGCCACAGTTGACAGGGCACTCGGGGCGTACCTTCAGAAGCTGAACTGCTCAGTTGGCGCTGTCTTTCGGATTATTAACACAGAAAATGAACGAAAATTGTCACTTGTTGCCTCGATCCCGGCCACCCCGGATCGAAACGATCTGTTCCAGACAGCCCGGGACCGGCTGCACAGACTCGCTGAAACAACCGGAAGCCAATCCGGTTTTTCGGAGATACGCAGTCAGGCGTCTGGGAGACACGAGCATCGCCAGGCGGCAACGGGAGCCAGCGCCGTGGACGACCCATTCGATGGGCAACTGCCAGTTGCCGACCACGTCGACGACACGAGCGAGTATCACCTCATGGAACTCCCCGAGTTCGGAGTGCTTGTCCTCGGAAAGCGTGGCGGGACAATCGAACCCGAGACGGTTGCGGCGCTTGCCCCGCTCAACGAGAAACTGGCACAGGCCTGTCAGTCAAATCTGACCGAACAGCAACTCAGGGAGCAGAGAGATCGGTTCGAGGCAGTGTTCAATGCGATCCCAGAACCAGTGGTCAACGTTACGATCGAGGATGGCACAGAACGAATCGTTCGTGCAAACGAGGCGTTCGAGGAGACGTTCGTCGACGACGGGATGTCGATCCGCAGCCAAGATCTCAATGAACTCATCATTCCCGAGGGCCAATCAACCAATACAGCAGCACTCCTCGATGCGCTCGACCGGGGCAAACCGATGGAGAAAGAACTCCAGCGGGAAACTGTGACTGGAAACGGCCACTTCCTGTTCAGCGGCGTCCCCGTAACAGCGAGCGACCAACCAGAATACTTCGGCGTGTATGTCGATATCACGGAACAAAAAGAGCGCGAGCAGACACTCGAAGAACTGTACGACGCGGCACAGGACATTCTCGACAAACAGTCACGGCACCGGGTGTGCACACACGCAATCGAGACGATCGAGTCGGTCCTCGGGTACTCGGCAGTCGGCATTCATCTGTACCAGCGAGACTCGGAAGCACTCGAACCAATTGCAGTCAGCGACCAGATCAGGGAAAGACTGGACGAGGGACCAGCGGGATACACTGACAGAGAGACCGTCCTATGGAAGGCTTACGAGAACCACGAGCCGGTGCGAATCGACGATACACGGCAGTTTGATGGGAAACTTCCGAACGAGGAGACGCCCACGCGAAGTGCTGTGATCCTACCGATCAGGAGACACGGCGTCCTGATCACGTCGGCATTCGAACCGAACGAATTCGATGACCGGGACGTGTATTTTCTCCGACTCCTGAGCCAGCTGGTCGAGATTGCGCTCGATCGGACAGTTAACGAAGAGGGGCTAAAGAGTGTCCAGCAGGCAATTAGGGATGCACTACAGGCAGAGACACACGAGGAGATGGCTGCACTGGTTCTCGACGAGATTCCGGAGGTACTGGACTTGCCTGTTGCGGGCCTCTGGAAGTACCAGCCAACAACTCGGCAACTCCAGCCGATCGCTCAGACAGCACAGGCAACCGAGTTGGTGGAGGATCAGCCGGCCTTCTCGAAGGGGAACAGTATCGCATGGGAAACGTTCGCCGACGGCACAACGTCTGTTGTCCCGGACGTTTCGGAGCGGGATGATGTACACAATCCCGAGACCCCGGTCAAAGGCGAAGTCACTGTTCCAATCGGTGACTTTGGGGTTCTCATCGCTGCCTCGACGTACAAAGACAGCTTTACACAACTCGATGAAGAGATACTTGAGATTCTGGCAACGAATATCGAAGTCATCGCCAAAGTGATCGACAGCCGGCGGGACATCAACTTGCTTGATCAGGTTATTGCCCGAATCCTGCGGCACAACGTGCGAAACAAGCTCACTCCGATTTTGGGATACGCGAATACGATTGCGGAGGAGGCTGAGGATCCGATTTCCCAATATGCACAAAAGATCGGTCAGAACTCCAAAGAACTGGAGCGAACAACTGTGCATGCCCGCGAAATGCGGGAAATAGTCCGGGGCAGGGATCAGATGACAACTGTCTCACTGGGCACGACGGTCCGATCAGCAGCAACGTCCATTGAGGAGAAGTTCCCTGATTGTGAGTTAATAACACGTATCGAAGGGGCAGTTGAGGTAACTGCTCACCCGGAACTCGGGACTGCAATCCGTCACTTGGTCCGGAACGGGTTCGAACACAACGACAGTGACACCTCCCGCGTCGAGGTCATTGTCGAACAGGGTCCTGACGGCCCAACAGTCGAAATCAGCGATAACGGTTCCGGAATCGATCCGTTCGAGGTAGAGATTATCGAGGAGCACGGTGAGTCTGCACTGAAACACGGCAGCGGTGTCGGTCTCTGGATCGTTGATCGGGTAATCGAATACTCGGGGGCGGCAATCGAGTTCGAAACCACCGACGGAACGACTGCGAGCATCACATTTGGGACACCGGCAGCAAACCAGGCCGGACAGGATTGATTATCGTCTGATTTTAATAATTGACGGTGACATAGAAAGGGGATATTTTGAGTACCAAACCGCTGCAAGTGAACCGACTCATACTGTTTGTTGCGAGTCTTTACCGGAGGGAGACACAGTCTCCCAGGCAAACGGCCATCGGCCGTTGACGCCGTGCTGATACAAGATACCGGTCACACGGCGTGAAACACCGATATGGGTGACATGGTGACGAAAATAACCGCAACAAACAGTATCAGTCCCGTGCGTACAGCGCGTTCCCTGTGAGCGGTGCAAGTCGCTCCACATTCGGCGAGACAGCCAGATACGGCCGCTCGACCGGGCCGAACACAGTAACGACAGTCCCGATCTCGTCGAGGTTCTCGTCGATGACGGTCGTTCCGAGATCGGGGTAGCTATCGTCGACACTGCGGACGACGAGCAGCCCCTGGGCGATCCGGGTAACCTCGCCGACGCGTTTCATGCGCGGATAACGTCGAGGTAGGCCGCCGTCGCCTGGAGGAGATCGCTCTTGGTCGCGTCGTCGGCGCCTTTGACGAGCACTCGGCCGCGGGGTTCGTACTCGCGGGGGTAGGTTTTGTCGCGTTCGATGACGGCGTCGTAGCCGACCTGCTGGACTGCCTGTGCGATCTCGTCGACTGTCGGCTCCTCGACGGCGAGTTCCACCGAGACCCGCCGCCCCTCGTCGCGGGTGAGATCGGCGTCGAGATACGCGGGCCAGATGACGTTTTCGACCATACCGACGCTCGGAGGGCCCGATACAAACCTCTTTTTGACGACCTTCGACAGGATGACATTCCGCCACCTCGAACCGTGGGTATGGACAGAGACGAACCGTCGGAGCCGGACGCCGACGGCGGGAGTCGAGACCGGCCGCCGGAGGCCTACGAGGCTGCCGCGGAGAGCTATCCACCCGAATCAGGTGTCCCGACGGTCACCTGCACACAGTGTGACCAGGAGTGGGAACTCGGGTTCGAACTCGACGAACTCCAGGCCGGTAACCGCGCGCTCGAACAGTTCGCGATGGACCACTACCGCCACACCGGGCACTATCCGGACGACGTCACGCCCTGGGTGACACAGTGTCGACAGTGCCCCGCCAGCGAGGAGTTTCTCGCCGAGCGACCCGCCCGCCGGTTCGCCACGACTCACGCGCGACACACGACACATACGGTCGAACTCGAGCATCCGGACACCGACGGTGGCGAGGCGGTTCGGCCGCCGGGGGAGTGATTACTCGTCGCTTCGCCAGGCCGTAACACGGGTTTCGAAGACACCGGAGTACTGCATCAGCATCGTCCCGAGCACACTCATCACGAGAACGTAGCCGACCGCGAAAGCGTTGAGTTCGTTCGCCGTCGCCGCGGTAATCGCACCGCCCCCGTCCGAGACGGCGAGGACAGTCGACGCGATTATCAGTGTGAACTCACCGCGAGTGACCATCCCGAGCGCGACCCGTGTCGACCGTCTGTCGTCGAGAGCGTACACCTTCCCGCTCCAGAACCCGCTGAGCAGTTTCGTCGGTGTGGTCGCGGCGACGGCGATTACGATACCCCCGGAGACACCGGCAAACAGCATCGGGTCGGTTACCAGCCCGATCCAGAAGAAAAACACCGCAGCGAAGATGTCTCGGACGGGTTCGAGCAGCTGTTCGAGTTTCTTCACTCGCCCCGTACCACTGAACGCCATGCCGACGAAGAAAGCAGCCACGGCCTCGCTCACGCCGAGTGTCAGTGCTGCGCCGGCGACGAGCACTGTCACTCCAGTCACCCGGAGCGTGATGGATTCGTTCGACTCGGTCCTGATGATGAATGTGAACAGAGCCGTGCCGACAGCGACGACAAGGAGCAAAACCAGAATGAATCCCAGGCCGAGACCGACAGAGAAGGCGGCTTCGGTCACGTCACCGCCACCAGTGACCAGCGCCGAGAGGACAGCCAGGTATACCGCGATGAAGAGATCCTCGAAAACGAGCGTTCCGAGCAACGGGGAACTCTCCTCGTTTGCGATCCAGCCGAGATCGATCAGCGATTTCGTGATGATAGCCGACGAGGAGATGTACACCATCCCGGCAAGGACAAACGCCGCCAGCACATCACCGAACAGAACGAAACCAACGACGAGTCCGGCCCCGAAGTTGATGACGAGGTCAATGATTCCGACGGTGCCGATCCGACCCCTGCTCGCGAGGAGGCGGTCGAGGTTGAACTCCAGGCCGAGAAAAAAAAGCAGGAAAACGATCCCCAGTTCCGCACCCAGTTCGATGAAGTGAGCGGCTTCCACCGAGCGCCCCACAGCAAACTCGCGTCCCAGAAACGTCTCGGTGAGTTCGCCCGCGACAAACGGGTTCAACAGCATGCCACTGACGATGTAGAAAGGGATCACGGACTGGCGGAGTCCGCGTGCGATCGCACCGGCGAGGGCGACCGCGGCGAACATGACGCCGACCTCGATCAGTTCACCGGCCACGGCGATCACCACCGAGAGACAGCCCGGCCGGCCACGCCACGACGACGAACGGGTACATCGCGATCGTTACGTTGCCTCCGCCGCGAACTGCTCGTGGTGTTTCCGTGTCCCGACCACGATGAGATGGTCCTCGGCTTCGAACATCCAGTCAGGGTCGGGACTCTGGATCACATCACCACCGCGTTCGATTGCCGCGATAGTCGCCCCGGTCTCGCTACGGACGTTCGCCTCCTCGAGCGATTTTCCGACGAGCGGTGCATCCTCGTCCAGCGTGTACCATTCGAGCATCACGTTGTCACCGATGGTCGTCGTCGTCGTATCGGTCGCAACTGGCTGGAAGTATGCACCCTCGAGAATCGAGCCGACGACCCGTGCCTGCTGATCGGTCAAATCGAGCACCGCCTCCGCGTCCGCACCGGGTTCGGGCCGGACGAACACCTCCCGACGCCCAGTGTTGTGAACGACAATGACGACCGTTTCGCCACCCCCGATGCCGAACTCGAATCGCTTCCCAACGCCCGGGAGATCGGTCTCAGAAACGTCCATATCCGTTCGTTTTACCGACTGGTTGAAAACTGTATGGGAGGGCGCTACCAGAACTTTACACCGAGGTCGTGCATCCCGTCGTTGTTCGCCGCGAGGTTTATCAGCAGGGGTGTGAGCGACTCGACTTCGGAGGCGTTCGCCAGTCCGCCGGCCGAGAGGGGGCGGAGTCCGTCGATTTCCTCGACGAGGCCGTGGATCGTCGCGGTCGCATCCCCGTCGTCGCCGACGACGGGCACGTCCCAGTCGATGTCGGCGTCGAGATCCGAGAGTTTCGCCGCCGCGAGATTGTGGAAGGCGCCGACGACCGGGACGTCGTCGGGGGCGGCTTTGGCCGCGAGTTCGGTGACGCTGCCGACCCCCGGCGGGTTGTAGTGGAGGCCGGCCTCGTCACGTTGCATGCCGACAGCGGGGGAAACGAGCACCGTCCCGTCGAGTTCCTCGGCGACGGCTTCGATCGTATCCGAGAGGTAGTACGCCGGGACAGCAGCGACGGCGATATCCGCGCCGGCAGCAGCCGCCGGGTTCTCCATCCCGTCGACCGCCGCCGACGAGCCGTGGTCGGCGAGTGTCTCGGTGTACGCTGTCGCTGTCGTCTCGGCTTTCTCCGCGTCGCGCGAGCCGACGACGACATCGTGGCCACTGTCACGTGCGATCCGGAGCGCGAGCCCTTCACCGATATCACCGGTTCCGCCAAGCAGTGCAATCTGCATATCTCCAGGTTGGGCGATTGGCGAATAAGCGTTGTGCGTTCCGGTCACTGCAGCGTACGATTTATGCGGGGGGCTGGCCAACGTACGGTATGGTCCAGTGTGAGATGTGCGGGACGGAGACGTCGAGTCCGAACCGTATCAAAGTCGAAGGTGCAGAACTCGATGTCTGCGACAACTGCACGGAGTTCGGCACGGAAGTCGACACGGGGGACAGTTCGGGAAGCACCTCGACGAAGTACTCCACCTCGTCGAGTTCGACCTCGAGTTCGAGTGCCTCGAACACGGGAACGACCACGACGAGTTCCGGCGGTGGCGGCCGACAGCAGGATATGTTCGACGATATCGAGGAACTGGCACAGGATTACGACGACGTCATCCGGCAGGGCCGCGAGCAGGCGGGACTGAGCCAGGAGGATCTCGCCAGAGACCTCAACGAGAAAGCCAGCCTGATCCGGAAACTCGAACAGGGCGAGATGCTGCCGACCGACGAGATCCAGACGAAACTCGAACGGAGCCTCGGTATCGATCTGACGGCCGGTGGCAGCACCGACGACACCGAGTGGGAAAGTGACTCCGAAGCCGGCGAGTACACGCTCGGCGACGTCGTCGAGCGAAAAGACTCCTGATAGTGTTTATTGGGAGTCTTTACCGCAACTCGGTCTCCTCGGGATCGAGATCGTCTTCGAGCGCGTCGACCTCTTGTTTTAATGCTTCGATTTCGCGGCTGAGCCGTTGGAAATCCGGATTATCTGCGAGTTCGGCCCGGGTTTTCTCGACTTCGAGGACGTTCCGTTTGAGTTTCTTCGAGGTGAGTTCCTGGACCCGTTCGTTGTACTCGTCGAGTTTCACAAGGCGGTTTACTGTCTCGACGAGTTCCTGACGCGTGACAGGTTTGACGATGTAGTCGTCGATCCGCAGGTCGATGATGTCGAAATCCGGATTGACGGCCGTCACCATCGCGACCCGGCAGTCGAGGCTACGCTCTTCGATCGCGGCGAGCACTTCGTTGCCCGACATGACCGGCATCCGCCGGTCGACCAACACCACATCGTACCCGTCGTCGAGCCGTTCCAGCCCGGCTTCACCGCCGTCGGCGATCGCTGTCTCGTACTCCTCGGGAAGATACGCCGCGTACATCTCCGCGAGGTCCGGCTCGTCTTCGATGATCAACACACTCACGCGGTCGTGGCTCGGACCGTGATCGGCTGGTGTCTCGTCGGTCACGACTGGTCTCTACACCGGAGTTGTGTGTCAAACTATATTAAACCCTGGAGAGAGAGCAGCCGTGCCGAAACGTACCGCAGGATCCACGATCAGGCAGTGGCGGTCCGCCCCAGCTGTCGGTTTTCGGCCCCGCTCGCGGTGGCGGTCGCCTCCGCACTGTGCCCGCGTGCGGAGTTTGCGACGACGAAGAGGCTGCTCGTCGCCATCGCGACGGCGGCAAACAGCGGGTTCAAAAGTCCTGTCAGTGCGAGCGGGATCGCGACCGCGTTGTAGCCGAACGCCCACGCGATGTTCTGTTTGATACGGCGGTTCGTCCGCGTCGCGACCTCGAACACCGCCGGCACGTTCCCGAGGTCCCCGCCGAGGACGATGGCGTCGGCGGCGTCGGTCGCCAGCTGTGTGCCACTCTCCAGTGCGATCCCGAGGTCGGCGGCCGCAAGCGCGGGCGCGTCGTTGCTCCCGTCGCCGACCATCGCGACCGATTCGGTCGCCGCGAGCCGCCTGATCGTCTCGGCTTTCCCGTCCGGGGGGACGCCGGCGAACACCGAATCGACCGCGGGGTGGTCACGGAACCGGTCCGCGCTCGGGCCGTCGTCGCCGGTCAGGACGACGACCCGGCGGTCGGCCCCGACCGTCTCCACCACCGACTCCCA
>Ga0207753_1000728_pt1 | contig 12164 bp, 11 predicted proteins | sample PonA233FremontCA_2_FD_187273 | JGI IMG/M metagenome (GOLD analysis project Ga0207753, IMG submission 187273) | Salt pond sediment microbial community from Fremont, CA, USA - Pond A23 Sediment 3 (SPAdes) | ecosystem: Environmental > Aquatic > Non-marine Saline and Alkaline > Saline | place: USA...
AGCGCCGCCGTCGGTGACCGCGTCGATCGTCGATTCGATATCCACCAGCCCTGTTACTGGTCCGAGTGTGATTCCGTGGTCCATCGGGACGATCAGGTGCTTTCCACCTGTCCCGATTCTGTCGAGTCGTGCAGATTTCCCGGCTGTCATTGTGTCATGGTCTGGCAAGAATGTTAATGGGCGTTCCGGTTGCGGCCCGCGTTGCGCCTACTCACTGTTCGGCCCGGTAGCTCGCTCCTCGGATGGCCTGCTGGCTCGCTCATGGTTCGGCCCGATAGCTCACTCATCGTTCGGCCCGGTAGCTCGCTCACTGTTCCGCCTGTGGCGGGGCGCCTGCCAGTGCGCCCGCTTTGAGTTCGCGCGCTTTCTTCTCCAGTCGATCCGCGACGGCCGCAGTATCGTCGCCGTCTGCCGCGCCATCTGCGACGATATCGACGAGTGCGGAGCCGACGATCACGCCATCCGCACCGGCGGAGACGATTCGCTCGGCGTGCTCGCCGGTCTTGATCCCGAAACCGACCGCCTTCGGGACCTCCCAGTCGGCGATCCGGGCCAGCGACCGCTCGGTGTGATCCGAGACGTCGTCGCGCGCACCCGTCGTGCCGAGTCGCGCCTGAACGTAGACGTATCCCGAGACGTGTTCCTGCATCGCGTCGAGTCGGTCGCCCTCGGTCGTCGGCGCGACGATGAAGACGAGATCCAGCCCGAACTCGTCGCAGGCCTCGCGAAGCGGGCCAGCCTCCTCGGCCGGGAGATCCGGCACGACGAAGCCCTCGATACCGACCTTCGCAGCGGCTTCGACGAATGGACGTGGCCCCTCCTCGTCACCGTACTGGTAGATCAGGTTATAGTAGGTCATGCAGACGAGTGGCACGTCCACGTCGAGTTCGGCCACGAACTCCAGATACCGCTCGACGGTCATGCCTGCATCGAGTGCGCGAACGATCGCTTCCTGGATCGTCGACCCCTCTGCAATTGGCTCCGAAAAGGGGAGGCCGAGTTCGATGGCGTCGGCGCCACCGCGTTCCAGGGCCTCGACGTACTCCTTCGAGGCCTCGTAGGATGGATCACCAGCCGCCAGATAGGGGACGAAGGCCGGCTCCTCTGTGAAGGCGTCTTCGAGACTCACAGCCCACCACCCCCGAGTTCGCGGAATAGCGTCATGTCGGGTGCCATGTCGAGGTCGCGGTTGCCCGTCTCCTCGATCACCGTTTCGAGATCCTTGTCGCCGCGGCCGGAGACGTTGACGACGACCACGTCGCCGAGATCTTCGCTCGATTCGTCGGCGTCGGGGCCTTCCATCGCTTCGAGATAGCCGAATGCGTGGGCCGTCTCCAGCGCCGGGATGATCCCCTCGTCCTGTGAGAGCCGGTGGAAGGCTTCGAGTGCCATCTCGTCGGGGACGTTGACCGGATTCACGCGGCCCTCGTCGACGAGGTGGGCCAGTTCCGGCCCCACACCCGCGTAATCCAGTCCGGCCGAGACAGAGTGTGACTCCATGATCTGGCCGTCGCTGTCCTGGAGCAGTTTCGTCCGCGCACCGTGGAGAATCCCCTCGGCTCCGGTCGAGAGCGAGGCCGAGTTCGGTGCGACGCCGGCCTCCTCGTCGACATCGAGCGAGGAGCCACCGGCCTCGACGGCGTAGAGGCCGACCCCTGGGTCGTCGACGAAGTGATGGAAAGTGCCCATCGTGTTCGACCCACCGCCCGCACACGCGAGGACGCTGTCCGGGAGTCTACCTTCTTTCTCCAAGATCTGCTCGCGGGCCTCTTCGGAGATCACAGCCTGGAAATCACGGACCATCGCCGGGAACGGATGTGGTCCGACGACGGAGCCGATGACGTAGTGGGTGTTCTCGACGGTCGTCGCCCAGTCGCGCATCGTCTCGCTGATGGCCTCCTTGAGCGTGCCGCGTCCGGTCGTGACCGGATTCACCTCTGCACCGTTGGTCCGCATCCGGAAGACGTTCGGTCGCTGTCGGGCGATGTCGGTCTCGCCCATGTAGATCTCACAGGGCATATCGAGGTGCGCCGCCGCCATCGCCGTGGCGGTGCCGTGCTGTCCGGCGCCAGTCTCGGCGATGATGCGCTCTTTGCCCATGTACTTCGCCAGCAGGACCTGTCCGAGCGCGTTGTTGAGTTTGTGTGCGCCGCCGTGGAGCAGATCCTCCCGTTTGAGATAGACCGCAGTGTCGTACCGTTCCGAGAGCTGCTCTGCGTGCTGGAGCGGGAGCGGTCGGCCGCCGAAATCCGCCATCCGCTGGCGGAACTCGTCCATGAAGCCCTCGGCGTTTTCGAGGACGTACCGCTCGTATGCCTCTGTGAGTTCTTCGATCGCCGGCATCAACGCCTCCGGCACGTACTGTCCGCCATACTCGCCGAACTTGCTATCGGTACTCATTGTGTCTCCTGTGTGCGCTCCACTGCCGTTAGTTCCTCGGTGTTCGTCCGCACGTCTCCGTCCATGATCGCAGAGCCGACGAGCAGGCCGTCGGCACCGGCCGCGCGCATCCGGCGCACGTCCTCGGGGCTGGCAATCCCGCTCTCCGCGATCAGCGTCACGTCCTCGGGTACCTCCGGGGCAACTGTTTCGAAGGTCGCAAGATCGACCTCCAGTCGGGCCAGATCCCGGTTGTTGACGCCGACGATATCCGCGCCCGCGTCGACAGCAGTCTCCAGTTCCTCGGTCGTGTGGATCTCGACGAGCACCTGGAAGCCGCGCCCGCGTGCTGCGTCGACGAGTCCGGTCAGGTCCTCGACGAAGCGGGCGATCAACAGGATGATGTCGGCTGTGACGGTATCCAGTTGCTCCTCCCGGAGGATGAAATCCTTCCGCAGGACCGGGACGTCGACGGCGTTCCGGATACGTTCCAGATTCTCGGGCGTCCCGCCGAAGTGGTCCGGTTCCGTCAAAACCGAGAGTGCGCTGGCCCCACCAGCGACCATCTCTTCTGCCAGTTCGACCGGGTCGTCGTCGCGCTCCCCGTCGGTCGTCGGCGAGGTGGGTTTGACCTCGGCGATGATCGGAACACGTCCCTCCCGTTCGGCCCGCTCGAAGGCGTCGGGAAGCGACCGGGCGTCGACGTTCACTCGCTCACCGTTCTCGTCGCGTTTCCGTGCGGATTCCAGAATCGACTGGACCGCCGGTGCGACGTCCTGTCTATCGTCCATTACTGAACACTAATGGACAGAGATGTACATAAGACTTGTGTCCCGGGACCGGGAGCCCGGTCTCGAAGCGTTATCGCTCGAAGACGAGTGCGTAGTGGTAGGGCGGTAGCTCGACGTGTTCGCTCAGGGTGAATCCAGCCGCTTCGACAACCGCAGACTCCGTTTCCGCGGGAGACATGCGAAGGTCCCCCGGCGGCCCACGGGGTTGGCCGGCTACTGTCGTCTGTTCGCTCGGTTCGTCGTGCCAGTTGACGAGGACGAGCCGCCCATCGGGAGCGAGAGCGTCGAATGCCGCCCGGACGAGTCCAGTCTGGTCAGAAACCCCGTGGAACGTGTTCGCGATCACGACACAGTCGACCGGTTCGGGAAGCTGCCGTGTCAGCTCCCGTGCATCACAGCACAGCGATTCGATATTTTCGATCTCCTGTAGCGCAGCGAGGTCGGCGAGTTCGTCCAGCAGCGACTGGTCGATATCGAGTGCGTAGACGGTCCCCGGATCGACAATCCGGGCAGCCGGCAGCGCAAAATAGCCGTTCCCGCAGCCAACTTCTGCCACAGTCGTTCCCTCGCGAATGCCGAGCGCACGCAGCGTCTCGCCCGGTGCTGGCCAGAGTCGTCCCCACCAGTCCCAGTCCGGCTGGGCCGTGTGCTGGAATCGGGTCACGACTGAAACGTGGACAGATGGCGGCAAGTCAGTTCTGATACAGGAACTGCCAGCGTCCGACTGCAGACTTGACCGTACGGCTCGGGAAATGGTGCCGTCGATTCCGGCACAACCATCGGGGAAAGGACTGTTTAACCGTGATCCGTCCTAATCCCGGGGTATGGCAGATCTATCCGGGAAGACGGTCGGTGTCGTCGGTGGCGGGTTCGGTGGCCTCTCTGCAGCCTGCTATCTGGCTGACGCCGGTGCAGATGTGACGCTGCTCGAGAAAAACGAGCAACTCGGCGGCCGGGCGAGCCGGCTGGAAAAGGACGGATTCACGTTCGATATGGGACCGTCGTGGTATCTCATGCCCGACGTCTTCGAGCGGTTTTTCGCCCATTTCGGTCACCAGCCGTCGGATTACTACGAACTGGAGCGACTCGATCCACACTACCGGATCTTCTTCAAAGACGGGGATCAGATCGACGTACGAGGCGACCGCGAGTACATGCGCGACGTGTTCGAATCGTACGAGGCCGGTGCTGGCGACCGGTTCGAGGAGTATCTCGACACCAGTCAGGAGCACTACGAGATTTCGATGGAGCAGTTCGTCTACGAGGATCGCTCGAAACTCCGGGACTGGGTCGATCCCGACGTGATGCGTGCGGCTCCTGTGGGGCTCAAACTGACCGGCTCGATGCAGAGCTACGTCGAGGACTACTTCGACAACCCGAAACTCCAGCAGATCATGCAGTACTCGCTGGTGTTCCTGGGTGGCGCGCCGAAGAACACGCCGGCGCTGTACAACATCATGAGCCACGTCGATTTCAACCTCGGCGTCTACTACCCCGAGGGCGGACTCGGCGGGGTCGTCGACGCAGTGGTCGACCTCGGCGAGGAACTGGGCGTGACCTACGAGACGGACAGCGAAGTCACGAGCCTGACCAGGGGCAAAGATTCCTTCCAGCTCGAAATCGGGGACGGAGACCGGGAGTTCCGCTTCGACAACGTGGTCGTCAACGCGGATTACGCCCACGTCGAGCAGGATCTCATGCCGGAACACGAACGCCAGTACGACGAGGACTACTGGGAGAAACGCACCTACGCACCTTCTGCGTACCTGCTGTACATGGGTGTCGAGGGTGACGTCGAGGAACTCCGCCACCACACGCTCGTCCTCCCTGAGGACTGGGACAGTCACTTCGAGCAGATCTTCGACAATCCAGCCTGGCCGGACGAGCCAGCATACTACATCTGTGTGCCGTCGAAAACCGACGACACGGTCGCTCCGGAGGGCCACAGCAACCTCTTCGTGCTGGTCCCGGTCGCGCCGGGGCTCTCGGACAGCGAGCGCGTCCGCGAGAAGTACCGGGAGAAGATCCTCGACGACATCGCAGAGAACACTGGCGTCGAACTCCACGACCGGATCGTCACCGAAGAGCAGTTCTGTGTCTCTGATTTCGCCTCGCGGTACAACGCCACGCAGGGCACTGCGCTCGGACTGGCACACACACTGCGCCAGACCGCGCTCCTGCGCCCCAACAACCGCTCGTCGGCGGTCGACGGCCTGTATTTCACTGGCTCGTTCACGACGCCGGGAATCGGGGTTCCGATGTGTCTGATCAGCGGCCAGCACGCCGCCGACGCGCTGATCGAAGAGCAGACCACGCCAACGCGGTCACCGGAGTAACAACCGGGCAATGTAATATCCTGGATCACTGACTGGGAGGTAAATCGTGACTGACGTCGGAGACAGGCTGGCGGCGCTCGCGCCTTCGGAACAGACGTTCCTGGGGTATCTGTTCTGGCTCTCGCGACCCCGCTTCTGGTTCTATCTCGCGGGACCCGTCATCGTCGGCGTCGTCTACGGGGCATCGTCCCCGGGCGATCTGTTCACACCGCTGACCGTCGGCCTGTTTCTGTACTTCCTCGTCCCCGCGAATATCTTCCTCTACGGCGTCAACGACATCTTCGACGCAGATATCGACCAGCTGAATCCGAAAAAGTCCGAGGGGGGCCGCGAGGTACAGTATCAGGGCAGTCGAGCCGTCACAGCGACAGTGCTGGCCGCGGCGGTAGCTGGGCTGGAGTTCGTTCCGTTTCTCACACTCGAAGCGACGAGCGCACTGGCGACGTTCTATCTGCTCGGAACCTCATACAGCGCACCGCCCGTCCGCCTGAAAACCAAGCCGCTGCTGGATTCGGTCTCGAACGGACTCTACATAATGCCCGGACTGGTCGCCTACGGCACGGTAACGGGGAGTCTGCCACCGGCGCTCGTGGTCGCCGGGAGCTGGCTCTGGACGATGGGGATGCACACCTTCTCGGCGATTCCGGACATCGAGCCGGATCGGGCGGCTGGAATCCGGACCACGGCGACGGTCCTCGGGGACCGGCGAACCTACGCCTACTGCGCGGCCTGCTGGCTCGGTGCGACTGTGCTGATGGGACTGGTGCATCCGTTTTTCGCCGCGGTCTTCGTCGTCTATCCGCTGTTCACCGCCGTGATCGTGGCCGCGTCGATCGACGCAACCCGGGCGTACTGGTGGTTCCCGTTTCTCAACTTCGCCGCCGGAACAGTGCTCTCGCTGGGTGGCATCTGGAGGATGCTCTATGTCTGATGGACCCGAACCCGGAACGACGCTGGAACAGGTCGAGCGTGCACTCCACGACAGGGCGGTGTTAGAGCAATCACTCGACGACCTTGTCTCGAACAACCGGTTCACCATCGCCGTCGTCTTCCCGGTCGTCGGTGCGATCACGCTGCTGGCGAGTGCGGAGGGCGTGCTGCCCGATCCACTGGCTTTCAATCCCTATTTCGTGCTCGTCGGCGTCTTTGTCATGCGGCTGCCGCTCATCTCGGGGCTCGCACCGCTGATCGACCGCCGTGCTGGGGCCGCTCTGGTCACGTTGATCAGCTACACCTACGCCATCGAGTACGTCGGCGCGACGACCGGGCTTCCCTACGGTGAGTTCAGCTACGTCGTCTCGCTCGGACCCATGCTGTTCGGGACGATTCCGTACGCGCTCCCGCTGTTTTTCATCCCGCTCGTCGTCAACAGCTACCTGCTCACCGTGCTCCTGCTCGGTGAGCGTGCCAACCGGGCTGTGATCCGCCTCCCGGTCGTCGCGGCGACGGTCGTCGCGATCGACCTGGTGCTCGATCCAGCCGCCGTCGCGCTCGGGTTCTGGACGTTCTCCGACGGCGTATTCTACGGTGTCCCGGCGATCAACTACGCGGGCTGGGTCCTCAGCGCAGTGGTCGCGACGGTTCTCATCGACACCGCGTTCCCCAGAACGGCGTTGCTCGACCGCGTCACGAACTGTGCGTACATGCTCGACGACATGGTGAGTTTCGTCCTCCTGTGGGGGACGATCAACGTCTTCTACGGGGCCTGGATCCCGGCCGGGATCGCAGCCCTGCTCGGCCTGTCCCTGTTGCGTCTCGACAGGTTCGATTTCGATATCGAAGGGACTGTTCCGGGTCTCTGAGCGGATCTCAGCTCCGAACGTACTTGTGGAGCTCTGCGATTATGAGGACAGTTGGAGCCAGTGCGAGAATCCGGAGCCACGTTCCGACTGCGATCGGTTCGACACCGAGCAACAGCTGTGTCGGTGGGAAGTACAGCACGCCGAGGTGGACGAGGACTGCGACCGTAGTTCCAACGAACAGAACCGGGTTCGAGAACAGGTGTTTTTCGAAGATAGAACGTGATTCTGACCGGCAGGTGCCGAGAAACAGGGCCATCGAGACGACCATCGTCGTCAGCGCAGCGGTCTGCGCGTACCCGATCGTCGCACCACCTGAAACCTCGAACCAGAAGACGATGACCGCTACCACGGCGAGGCCGATCCCGGCCACTGTCGTCCGTTCCAGCAGCGACCGGGAGAGCAACCCCGCGTCGGGGGGATACGGCGGGCGGTCGAACTGTTCACGCTCCCCGGGTTCGAGCGCCAGTGCAACGTCCTGGATCCCGTTGTTGACGACGTTCAGCCACAGCGCCTGGGCCGGCACCAGCAATACCGGGAAGATCCCTGCCTCGTCGCGGGGCAAGACACCGACGACCGCGAGCACGAACGCCGCGAGGATCGCCAGCACGAGCGCGACGCCCGTCGTCAGCAGAAACATCGTCGCTTTCCGGATGTTCGAGAAGACAGTCCGGCCCTCCTCGACAGCTGCGTAAATGGTTGCAAAGTTGTCGTCGGTGAGCACCATCTCACTGGCGTCTTTCGCGACGTCCGTCCCGGTAATCCCCATCGCGATCCCGAGATGGGCCGCTTTCAGCGCCGGCGCATCGTTGACACCGTCGCCGGTGACGGCCACGATCTCGTCGTCGGCCTGCAGGAGCGTGACGATCCGGTGTTTCTGGGTCGGTGCAATCCGGGCGAAGACGGCCGTCTCCCGGAGTTGCTCGGTCAGTTCGGCGTCGGTCAGCTCCGCGACCTGATCGCCGGTGAGCACACGCTCCGTTCGGATGCCGACGCGCTCGGCGATCGTCTTCGCCGTCGCCGCGTGATCGCCAGTCACCATCAGAACGCGGATCCCTGCCCGGTAACAGGACTCGATGGCAGCCGGGACGGCGGCCCGTGGTGGGTCGAGCATTCCGGCGAATCCGAGAAACGTCAGTCCGTCGGCCGTGTCGTCGCCAGTGTGGTTTCCGTCTGCCCGCGCCATCGCGATGACCCGGAGTCCATCGTCCGCGAGCGTCGCCGCCTGGTCGAGAATCGCGTCAGTATCGATCGGTTCTGGCCCGTCTGCCGTTGCGATCCGTTCACATCGGGCCACGATCTGTTCCGGCGCACCCTTGAAGTAGGTGACGACGCCGTCGGGAAATTCGTGCGCAGACGCTGAATACCGCCGCTCGGACTCGAACGGGCGGTGGCCGACCTGTGGCGCGTCGGCTGTGATCGTCCGGCGATCGAGTCCGGCCTTCCTGCCCGCGACGAGAAGCGCCGTCTCCGTCGGATCGCCCACGCCCTCGAAACTGCCGTCTGGCTGTGTGTGAACTGTGGCCTCGTTCGCCAGCACCCCCGCGAGTAGTGTTTCGCCGGCCGGATCTGACGCTCCGTCTGCCCGACCACCGGGGTCGCCACCAGTCGAGTCCAGTCCATCACTCACGTCGGTGCTACCCGAAGCAGTCCAGAGACGCTGGACTGTCATCCGGTTTTCAGTGATCGTACCGGTCTTATCCGAGACGATAACACTGCAGGAGCCAAGCGTCTCTACAGCGGGCAGTCGACGGATAATCGCGTTTCTGTCGGCCATCCGGCGGACGCTCACAGCAAGCGCCACGGTCATCACGACCGGCAGTCCCTCGGGAATCGCTGACACTGCCGTAGCGATGGTGAGCAGGAAGATATCGGCGACCGGGATCCCCTGCCAGAGGCCGATCAGAAAGAGGACGGTCGCGATACAGAGAATCCCGACGCTGATGAGATTGCCAAAGCGGTGCATCCGTCGCTGCAACGGGGTCGGCACCCGTTCGGTCTCTCGGACTCTCCCGGCGATCTGCCCGATCTGGGTGTCCTCGCCGGTCGCAACGACGACACCAACTGCCCGGCCGGAGCTCACTGCTGTTCCCATGTGGGCCATACAGCGCCGATCGACGACGCTCGTGTCGGCTGCGACGGGTTCGGTCGAGCGACTGACAGGGAGGGATTCGCCGGTCAGTATCGCGGTATCTACTCGCAGATCAGTCGTCTCGACCAGGCGGAGATCTGCCGGGACGATATCGCCGGATTCGAGCCGGACGATATCGCCGGAAACGAGCTCACTGCTCGCGATACTGTGTGTCGCCCCCCCGCGCCGGACCCGGCTTCTCGGCGAGACGAGGGTCGCGAGTGCCGCCATCGCGTTTTCGGCCCGATACTCCTGGAAGAACCCGATCGCTGCGTTGATACTCAGGACGACCGCGATGACGACGGCATCCGCGTAGTGCGCAATTGCAACTGTGATGGCCAGTGCGACCAGTAGCACGTATATGAGTGGGCTCGTGAACTGGTGGAGGAAGATACGCCAGGGACTGACGAGTTCACCTCGCTCGATACTGTTCGGACCGTCGCGTTCGAGTCGTAGCGTGGCCTCGTCGTGGGCCAGTCCATCGAGAGTCGTGTTCAGGGTTGCGAGCACGTCCGCAACCGAAAGCGCATGCCAGTCGGTATCTTCCACGTCAGTGTCCCGTCCAGATGAATCGGACAAAAACTTACGGGTGGCAGATCGCGCCAGTACCGGCAGTTATTCCGGAGAGGGAACGCCGTGTTCGGCTTCCTCGGAGTAGCCCTCGTCGGTCGGGATTGCACTGACCTTCCGGAACACGGTCACTGGATCCCCGTATCGCCGCCAGTTCCACCAGGTGCGTGCGACCATCCACAGTTTGCGGGCCCTGGAGAGTTCGGGCCGAGAAGAGAGGACGTCGAAGTTCTGCTCACGGACGAGTTTGTGGTGTTCCGCGTAGAGAACGGCAGCTAGCAGAACCGCGAACTGACAGTCTTCCGGGAGATGTTCGATCCCCTTGACACCCTCGCGGTAGAGATTTTCAGTCCGTCGAAGCTCCGACTGGATCGCCCGCCGGAACTCCGGTGTGCACTCTTCACGTTCGATCTGGTCGGGGGTGACCCCGTACTGCTCCAGCGTCTCGAGTGGGAGATAGATGCGGTCGAGTTCGCGGATATCCTCCCGAACGTCCCGGATAAAGTTCGTCAGCTGGAACGCCTCACCGAGTGCCATGGCGTGTGGTCGTGCGCGCTCGGGACGGTCGGCGTCCATCACCGACGTCATCATATTGCCGACCGCAGCGGCGGAGCCTCGCATGTACTCCTCCAGTTCCTCGTAGGTCTGGTAGCGGTCGGTGTCGATATCCATCAGCATGGCATCGATAAACTTGTTGACCTCCTCTTCAGCAATCCCCGCCTGCTCGCGGACGGTGTCAAAGGCCTCGATTACTGGCTCGTCGATGTCGCCCTCACCCAGTGCGGCGGCCCGAATCTCTTCGAGTTGCGCGCGCTGGTCGGCCGCCGGCAGTTCGGCACCGTTGTCGACGACCTCGTCGGCGATCCGGAAGAATCCATACAGAATGTACGTCTGTTCCCGGATGCGTTCCGGAAGCAACCGCGTCGCATAATAGAAGGTCTGGCCTGTCTCCTTGTGGATGGCCTTTCCTTGTGCAAACTGGGAGTCCTTCACATCACAATCTTGGGCGCTTCAAAGTTAAAGCTGGTTGTTGCTTTGGGGTAATTTTTTCCGGGAGAAACTGCCGAAAAAGGCGTACCTTACTGGTATACGCCGGGATTTATATCACGGAAGAAAATATCAGATTCAATCAGTAGCGTACCCGAGCGCGGTGTCGATCCGGCCGAGTTCCGGACCCGAGGTATCGTTGCCGACGATGTATCCGGTGTCGTTCGCGATCAGTCCAGAGCCGACGAGTGGGCCACCGTAGTTGATCGTCCCGATGTCGGCAGGGACGTCGAGGTGGGCCTCGATTTCGTCGAGTTGCTCGTCGGTCGACTTCGGGTGACAGAGCACACCGCGGTTCGTCGCGACGCCGGCGGTGCCGACAGTCCGGACGCCAGCGATATCGCCGCGCTGGACGGGGACGCCGAGCCCATCTTCGACGGCCTGGACCGATTTCCGGGGGAGATCCGGGTGGACGTACGCCCCGTTGTCGTTCGCGAGCACGACGTTTCCGGCAGCGTTGATGCGTCCCGGAAGTTCGGTCACAGGGAGATCAGTCGCGTCGGTGAGCTGGGTTCGTTCGCGCTCGCGCAGGCGGTTGCTGACGAGCAGTCCGTTGCTGTTACCGACAGCGAGCGCTCCGACAGTACCGGAGCCACCGACCGTCGTCGGCACTACCTGGACCTCGAGTTCCTCGCCGCAGGCGTCGCGGAGATCCTCCTCGATGTCCGGCCGAATGAGCAGACAGTCGTTGGTCGCCCTGGCGAATACACCGATGTACGGCGACCCTGCAAATGCCGCGCGGAGCAACGTTACTCTGCGGTTTCTGCTTCGACGACGCCTTCGCCTTCCTCCTCGAAGCGCGCCGCTCGAATCCTGATCTTGCTCGGTGGCTTCGACCGACCGTTCGCCCAGATCGCCTCGTTGATCGAGGGATCGAGGCGGACGGCGTCCTCGGGGACCGAGAAATGCTGTGCGAGATGCTCACGGACGACTGACAGTGCCTTGCCGGCACCGCGAGTCTCCGGACCCTTCCGTGCTTTGCGGAGCGGCACCGTGATGATGCGCTCCTCGAAATCACTCGCGCTCATTCGTCCGTGTCACTCCGTCGCCAGTGGCGTCGTTTCGGGTTGCGCATGACGTCACGGTCGGTTTTGACCATGACCCACGCCGG
>Ga0207753_1000729_pt1 | contig 12164 bp, 13 predicted proteins | sample PonA233FremontCA_2_FD_187273 | JGI IMG/M metagenome (GOLD analysis project Ga0207753, IMG submission 187273) | Salt pond sediment microbial community from Fremont, CA, USA - Pond A23 Sediment 3 (SPAdes) | ecosystem: Environmental > Aquatic > Non-marine Saline and Alkaline > Saline | place: USA...
CCGTTCGAAGGGGGGAGGCGGCGGTCCATGATCGTGCACGTAGAAGAAAGAGAAGGCGTGGGGCCAAGACGGCCCTTGCTTTACGTCCGCCATTCTACGTTACGCCGCCAAGTGTAGAGGCAGCCAAATAGCGGGTCTGAGGGAGGGCATTGGGGCAACTGAAGGGGGAGGTTTGGATGATCAGACGGAGACGCAATATCAAGTTCGACGCCGAAATCTTCCCAGCGCATGACGGCCAGCACGCCTTTCACCGGCGAAAACCCACGGCCTGTGGATTCTCAATCCAGCGTAGTGGCGCGTCGGTCGGGATTCTTGGGGCTGGCAATTCACGAGGAAACAGACCGATTCCAGACTTCGATGCACCTGGGCGCCATGCCGCCGTTTCAATAGGACGCGGCCCCATCCAGCGACGCGCCGGCCGCCGGGGGCGAAAGTCGAGTCCGGCCGGAACCGGGAAATGGGCGAAGCGTAGGCAGCGGACTTTCTTCAGCTCTCCGGCCTGTTTGGCGGAAGAACACGGAGGGCCATCCCTTGCATCGTCAGGGCGGTCCGAGGTCCGCATGCACTGCCGCTTCCAATCACCCAGCCCCTGTCTCTATGTCCACACTTAACCGATTCGTCCGCACGTCCGTCCTTGGCCTGGCGGCCACAATCCTCCTGCTCATGGTCGCGGCCTGTGACTCCGGGGGCGGCACCGACGAGGCGTCGTTTGCCAATGAGTTCTCCTTCAGCATCTCTGAGCTGGCCCCGTCGGCCGCGCCGCTGGCCGCTCAGCAGGCGCCGTCCAACCTGGATGGGTTCTCCTTCTTCTTCGAAGGAACCGATCCGGAGACAAACGACGAAATCTTTCTGGTCTACTTCACCCAAAACAATGAACTGAACGCCGAGTCCTCCAGCCAAGGGCTGTTTGGGTTCGTGGTCCGCTACGGGCCGCGGCCGGGCGTGGGGGGCGGCAATTTTGTGTCCCTGGACTCAGACGTGGAGCTGACCGACAACTTTGGCATGATGCTGCTGGAGGGGGCGGAAGACTTTGGGACCGCGGGGGGCTCGTTCAACTGGTACCTCAGTGACGGTGGCACGATCGACGTGACCACCTCGTCGGGGGACCGGGTGGAGGGCACCATCAACGCGGAGGCCACGCGGGTCTTCTTTGACGGAAGCACAAGCGACACGACCCGAGTGACCATCGAGGGCTCGTTCGCGGCGAGGAGTGCCAATTCGTTTGTTGGATTCTCTCCGTTTACTCCGTAACATAACAGCGATAATCGGCGGAAAAGAGTAGGCTTCCGTCCTGCACCCCCGCCGAAGAAGATGGGTGAGCAGTCCAGGGAGGAGTCGTCTCCTCCTCATTCTCGAGACGGGATCCCCCCTCAGCTCTTCCATTCACTACTCACACCCACAGTCTAGACTCTCCTCTATGAAACGCTTTGTCTCCCTTACCGCCCTTGCCTTTGCTCTCGCTGTCGCCGCTCCGCTCACCGCGCAGGCGCAGATGGAGTCCAGTTCCGGCTTCGAGATCGGACCTCGCGTCACTATCGATGTTGGGGACATTGAAGAAGTGGCCCTCGGAGCCGACGTGCGGTACGATCTCTCCGAAAACGTGGATGCCCCCGTTCAGTTGAACGGGGCCTTCGACTACTACTTTGCCGGCGACCAGGGCGGAGCGGACGTGACCATCTACACAATTGACTTGAATGGGCACTACATGCTTCCCACGGAGGCCACGTTTTCGCCCTACGTTGGGGGCGGACTCGGCATCACGAGCTCAGAGGTTGGGAATGTCTCGAATACCGACACAGGAATTAATCTTGTCGGGGGCATCGAGTTTGACACGGGGTCGCTCCAGCCCTTCGTGCAGGGACAGATCACGCTTGGCGACTTTGACCGCGTCGGGATCACCGGTGGGTTGCTCTTCGCCCTGTAGCGCTCCCGCTCGGTCCCGATCATGCGCCCCGCTGGGTCAATCGACCGGGCGGGGCGTTTTCTGCTGGGGGCTCCCGTCCCAGGACGTGTGGTGTCAGGGACGAGCGTCCGGGGTGACGAGAGGCCCTCAGTGCCGCTCCAGCACGAACACGTACGGATAGAGCCCGCCAATCTCGATGGCCCGCACGTGCCGGCTCACGAACCGATCGGTCTCGCCGAGGACGGCGTTGAAGGGGCCCTGTCGCAACACCAGCATCACCACGAGGCCGCCGGGCCGCAGCACGGCCGCCATCTGGGCCAGGACGCGCCGGTAGAAGGGGTAGAAGTCCATGCTGCTGGCCATGCGGACCCCGAAGGGCGGATTGGTCACGATCAGGTCCGCCGTCACGTCGTCGAACGTCTCCGCGAGGTGCCACACGTCGCCCTCCCGGATGGCAATGCGGTCGGTGAGCCCCGCGAGCTCGACGTTTTTTCGGCTCCCCACCACGGCCTCCTCGTTCCAGTCGTTGCCGTAGCATTGCGTGTCCGGCCACAGGTCGGCCGCCTCCAGCAGGATCGTGCCGGAGCCACAAAACGGATCGAGGAGCACGTCCGGGGGGGCATCGAGGTGGGCGAGCCGGAGGAGGGCGTAGGCCACGTTTGCCTTCAGCGCAGCCCGCGGCTGGTAGCCGTCCAGCTGGCGCCGGCTCAGGGCCTCTCGGGTGTGCTGCGTGCTCACGAGGCACCGGTCGTCGCGCACGTCCACCCGCACCTCCACGTCGTAGTCCTCCAGGTCCACGGCCGCGTCGTAGCGGGCGTCGAGGGCGCCGCCGGCCCACTTCTGCACGTCGACGCTCGTGAAGTCGTGTGTGCCCTGCCGCACCGAGGAGGCGCGGAAGGTGTCCGCCGTCTCCATCGCCGGGACGTCGAGGGCGTGCACCGTGTCGTGGATCATCTGAAGGGCCGCCTCGCCGTCGGCGGACAGCGGAAACGTGTAGAGCGGCGCCAGCACGTGGTGGACCGAGCGCATCTGGCGGGCCACCTCGAGGGCGACATCGGGCCCGGCGCGAACCTCCACGAGGGCGTAGCTCTGCAGGCCGAAGGGGGCGTCGTCGGTCTTTGTCACCTCAAGCCCGGCCGCTTCGGCCCGAGCCTGGAATTCCTCGACGACCACGTCTTCCAGCCCCATGTTGACGGTAAACAAGAGGGGCGTGCGGTCCGGGGCGCGGAGGGACGTGACCGATGCGCTCGAGGGAGACGAGGGCGACATGTGAGAGGCGAACCTGATGGGCGGACCTCGCCTCCGGTTCTACCGGGCCGCACGAGGAGGGTTCGAATGGGCGGGGGCCAGCAGCGAAGAGGAACTCGATTTGGCGCGCAGAGGTTGACAGGGTGCTGCGTCACATCCAATGTCTCCGCATGCACCGCCTCCGTTCCCCCGGCACCGTTGGCCAGTGGACGGCCGTTCTCAGTGCACTCCTGATGCTGGGCCCGCTGGTTCAGTGGGGGAGCCCGTGTGGGCGCACTGCGCCGGACGCCCCGGCCTCGGAGGCCGTATCGCCCGTCGCGCCCGGCGCGCAGTGGACCTGTGCGCAGACCGTCGTCGCGACGATGGGGCGGGCGGTGTCGGCGGAGCGCCCCGAGTCGGTCCGCGGGAGCGGCCCGCTCGGGGCAGAGGGGCTCGGCACGGGAGAGATCCACGTCCCGTCCGCCCCGAAGAACACGCAGGGGCACCCGCCGCGGCTGCCCGTCTCCCCGACGCTGGACCGTCTCCGTCCGGTCGTCCTCCAGATCTAGTCGTCTCCCGTCGCCTTCGGGGGGCGCCCGAGCGCGTGCGCCGAAGGCCCGGCTCCCTCTTCTCTGCGCTCTTTTGGAGACGACACTCGTATACCGATGCTGAAATTCTCTTTCCCCAACTGGATTGGTTCCTTTGCCGCCGGACTGCTCGTCGTAGGGGGCATTGCGGCCCTCGTGCTGCTCGAACAACCGCCCTCTCCCGCCGCCGGCTCCGGAGAGACGAAGACCGATGCGCCGGATTTTGCGCTCCCGACCCTGAGCGGCGACACCTTCCGCCTGGACGATCATCGCGGGGAGGTCGTGGTGCTCAACTTCTGGGCCACCTGGTGCCCCCCGTGCCGCCGCGAGATTCCGGACTTCGTGTCGCTGCAGCGGGACCTGGGCGATCAGGGGCTGCAGTTCGTAGGCGTTGCGCTCGAGCGAAGCGCCGGGCCCGAGCAGGTCCAGGCCTTCGCCGACAAGATGGGCATCAACTACCCGATTGGGCTGGGCGATGGCACCATTGCGAAGAAGTACGGCGGGGTGCGGGGGCTCCCTATGACCTTCGTGATCGGACCCAACGGCGAGATTCGACGACACATTCCGGGCATGACCACCGAGGACCGCCTTCGCCCGGTGCTGGAGTCACTGCTGTGAGACGCGTCGTCGCGGCGTGTCCCCACCCCATCGAATCGCGCTCTGTCTTTCCGGATTGCCCTGTCTCCGATGTCCGACGACGTTGCATCTACCTCTTCGTGGCGTACCGCCTGGACCGTTGTGAAGCGCTACTGGCACTGGCCCCTGCTCCTGGTGGCGGGCCTCTACGCCTATCAGCAGTACCTGCCGAGCATCGACCTCTCGACCGTGAAGCGGCCGGCGCCCCCTGTTGTGGCCCAGACGATGGAGGGGGAGCGGTTTCGGCTGCAGGACTACCGGGGGGAGGTCGTGGTGGTGAATGTGTGGGCCACGTGGTGCCCGCCGTGCCGCGTGGAGATGCCCGGCTTCGTGGACCTGCAGCGCGAGTGGGAGGACGCGGGCGTGCAGTTCGTCGGAATTGCGGTAGACCGGAACGGGGCCGAGGCGGTGCGCCCCTTCGTGGAGAAGAAGGGCGTCAACTTTCCGCAGATTGTCGATCCCGGACTGGCGGCGCGTCACTTTCCGGGCGAGGTGGTGCCGCGCACCTACCTGATCGACAGGCAGGGCCGCGTCCGCTACCGGCACACCGGCGTGCTGCTGAAGTGGGCCCTGGACGACGCGTTGCGGAAGTTGGCGGACGAGCCGGGCACGAAGGGCGCTACTCTGTAAGACCTGCGACTGCTCTACACGCCGGAAGGATCTGCAGGTATGCGAGAAAGTTATAACAATCGTTAATGCAGCTTTAGTGACACCGGAGCAGCCGATATGTCCGACGCACTGAAGATCCGAAAAATCGGGAATTCGCTCGGCGTCATTCTTCCGTCCCCGACCCTGGAAGAACTAGACGTGGAAGAGGGCGATGAGCTTTTTGTCATCCAAACGCCGGACGGGGTCCAACTCACCCCCTACGACCCGGAATTTGCGGAGGCGATGGAGGATGCCCGCGAGTTCATGCGCACGCACCGAAATGCCTTCCGCGAGCTTGCGTAGGATGTCATGGCGGCTCCGCAGAGCGACGAACCGGCTTGGTGTTCGAAAAAGATGGTGCTGGCGATGCACGCCGAAACTCTCCAGCAGTTTGGGGGAACGACGGGCCTCCGGGACGAGGGGCGACTCGAAAGTGCACTCAGTCGGCCGCAGAACCGGTATGCCTTCGCGGATCCCTCCCTTTTCGAGCTCGCAGCGGCGTACTGCCACGGCATCGTCCGGAATCATCCGTTTATCGATGGAAACAAGCGAACGGGCCTCCTTACGGCCCGAGCGTTCCTGTTCAGAAATGGATATCGACTCGACCCCAACGAGGCCGAGATGGTGCGGGTTGTGGAACGAGTGGCCTCGGGAGAGGTGAGTGAGGAGGACCTCACTCAGTGGATTGAACAAAATGCCGCTCCTCGGTAGGCCTACATGAAGCGCCTCACGCTCTGTCTTTGGGTTTTGCTCGCTATTCTTCCCGGGGGCCACTCCGCCGCCGCTCAGCCCACCGTCCTGGTCGGCCCCACGGCCCTGAATCCCGCCGACTCAACGGTCATCGAGGACGCGACGGTGGTGCTGGAGGACGGCCGCATCGCGGCGGTGGGGCCGTCGAGTGAGGTCGCGGTGCCGCCGGGGGCGACGGTGCGCGAGATGCCGGAGAAATACGTACTTCCCGGCCTCATCGACGGGCACGTTCACTTCTTCCAGAGTGGCGGGCTCTACACGCGGCCCGACGTGATCGATCTGCGGGCGCAGCGGCCGTACGCCGAGGAGCTACGCCGCGTCAAGGACCGACTGCCGGATACCTTCCGCCGCTACCTGCGCAGTGGGGTGACGAGCGTGGTGGACGTGGGCGGCCCGATGTGGAACCTCGACGTGCGGGCCCGTGCCGACACCGCGGCCCTGGCGCCGACCGTGGGGGTGGCGGGGCCCCTCATCTCGAGTGTCTCGCGTCCGTCCCTGGACCTCGGGGACCCGCCCATCCTGCAAATCACAGACCCGCAGGCCGCCCGGCAGGAGGTGCGCGAGCAAATCATGGCCGGGGTCGACCTCATCAAGATCTGGTACATCGTGGGCGCCGACGAGACGCCGGCCGACTACCGTCCGGTCGTGGAGGCGACCATCGACGAGGCCCACAACGCGGGCATTCGGGTCGCCGTGCACGCGACAGAGCTCGAACCCGCCCGGGCTGCGGTGGAGGCCGGGGCCGACATTCTGGTCCACAGCGTGTTCAACAAGCCGGTGGACGACGCCTTCGTCCGCCTCCTCCGAGAGAACGACGTGCTCTACACCCCGACGCTCATGGTGAGTGAGCGCTACCGTGAAACGTTTGCCCAGCGCCTCGACCTGACGACCGCGGAGCACCGCATTGGGCAGAAGGACGTGATCGCGTCGCTGTTTGACCTGCGCACGCTCCCCGACTCGCTCGTGCCCACCGGTCTGCGGGCGCGCATCGAGCAGGCCCCCACCGTCGCGTCCGACACCACGGCGATGCGCAACCTGAAGCGCCTCCACGACGCCGGCGTGCCGATCGTCGCGGGCACCGACGCGGGCAACATCGGCACGCCGCACGGCCCGGCCCTCACGCGCGAGTTTGAGCTCATGCGGACGGCGGGCCTCACCCCGCGCGAGATTCTGACGACCGCCACCGCCGGGGGCGCTCGGCTCCTGGGGCGCGACGACCTGGGGCAGCTCGAATCGGGCATGCAGGCCGACCTCGTCGTCCTCGACGAGAACCCACTGGCCGATCTCTCGAACGTCTCGTCCATCCACCGGGTCGTGAAGGAGGGGCGCGTGTATGCCCCGGACTCCCTCCTGCCCCGGACGCCCGAGGCTGTGGTGCAGCAAGGGGCCAACGCCTTCAACGCCCACGACCTTGGCGGCTTTCTCGACGCCTTCGCCCCGGACCTGCAGGTGTACGCGCACCCGGACTCGCTCGTGATGGACGGCCGTACGGCCCTCCGGGCGCAGTACGAGGAAACGTTTCGCACTGCCGATCAGCTGCATGTGCGGGTGCACCACACGGCCCCCCTGGGCAACACGGTGATGCTCCACGAGACGATCTTTGGCGTGCCCGGCGCGCCCCCAGATGAACAGGTCGTCCTCTACCGCGTGGCGGACGGGGCCATCGAGCGGGTGTGGCTCGTAGAATAATGGGGGCTACGGCACCTGGGCCACGTAGGCGGTCCCCGACTCGTCCTCGCTCACGGCCCCCACGAGGGCCGTTCGGCCGTTGAGGCCGAGGGCGGCCCCGAAGTCAACGGTTCCGATGTCGAGAATCGTGCGCTCGCGCCATCTGCCGTCCGGCCGCCGCCGGAAGACGTAGACGACGCGGTCGATGTTGATCTCGTTGCCGAGCTGCTCGTCGTACCCCGTGATGAGCGCGCGCCGGTCGTGGAGAGACACCGTGGCGCCGAAGGCCCCGGACTCGTACGGGAGGGAGGGGCGGAGCGTCGCGCTCTGTTGCCAGCCCGTCCCGGCACGGGTGTAGACGGTCGCGGCGCCCGAGTTGTCGTCCCGGGCCCGGTCTTCGCCCACGATCAGGGTGGAGCCGTCCAGGTCGAGGGAAATGAAGAAGGCATCGAGGCCGCGGAGGTGGGCATCTCTTTGCCACTGGCCGGTCGCGGCGTCGTGCCGAAAGACGTAGACGGAGCCCGGCTCCCGCTTGAAATACGTCGACGCCGCCACGGCAAGGTGCGGCCCGTCGAGGGCGACGTCGCCCCCGAGGAGGCCCGTGGAGGGGCGGTCGTGGGCCCGGAGCCGTGCCGTTTGGGACCAGCCGCCGGCGTCCGGATTGAACTCGAAGACGTACACCGAGCCGCCGTACGAGCGGCCGGGGTCGTCCGTGTTAGGGTTGCCGGAGGTGCTCACGACCGCCCGGTCGCCGTCGAGCGCGACGCCCGCCGCGAAGAGCCCTTCGCGCCGGTTCGAGGCGCCTGTGAGGCGTGCCGTCTGGCTCCAGCTCCCGTCCGCCGCCCGTGCAAAGACGTACGCCGCGTTTTCGCCCTCGCCGGCAAAGTGCTCGCTCGACGCGCTCACCAGGACCCGCGAGCCGCTGAGGGCGACGTCGGCCCCGAAGAAGGCGTTTGCGCGGCAGGGACGTGGAACAAGCCGCGCCGTGAGGACCCACGACGTGACCAGGGGTCCCGGCTTGCGCTCGTACACGAACACGGCGCCCGCATCGTCCCCGCAGACCGACGCCCCGCTGGCGCCGACGACGGCAATCGAGTCGTTGATGGCGACGGAGACCCCAAAGGAGGCTGCCTCAAGGGTGTCGGGGCGGGGCAGGGCCTCGATCTGGGCGTGGGCGTCGGAGAAAACAAAGACGGCCCCGAGGGCCCCGACGAGAAGCGCGAGGAGACGAAGGCGAAGCATGAGGAGGTGGATTGGGACAGCGGCGATACCGCCAACGAGCAGACGCCGCGCGCGGTCCCCGTCTGCGCTGGATCGGTAGAGCGTTCACCGTTGACCCGGCCGAGGCCCCAGCGCTACGATTAGTCGTCCAGCGCCATGACGTGCTCGGTGAGCACCTCCCACTCGTCGTAGAGATCGGAGAGCTCTTTCTTCAGCGCATTGTACTCGTCGGACAACTCTCGGGCTGCCACCCCGTCGCCCTCGTAGGCCTCGGGGTCGGCCATGGCCGCTTCGAGCTCCTCCTGCTTCTCCTCAATCTCTAAAATCCGCGCCTCGGTCTCCTCCAGCTTCTGCTTGAGCTGATACGAGTTGAGGTCGGCAAAGGGACCGTCCTGGAGGGGGGCGGTCGTGTCGGAGCTGTCGTCGGATACCGGCTCCGCCTCGTCGGGGGCGGCGTGGCCGTTCGGGGACGGATCGGCGGGGCTTGAAGACTCTGTCTCGGTCTCGTGCATGTCCCGCAGCGGGCGGGCCGAGCCCTCCTCCACTTGCCACCGAAACTCGGAGTAGTTGCCGAGGAATGTGCGCACGGTGCCGCCGCCCACGCGCCACGTCTTCTCCGCCACCGCGTCGAGCACGTGCCGGTCGTGGCTCACGAGGACGACGGTGCCCTCGTACTTCTGGAGGGCCTCGATCAGCACCTCGCGCGACTGGATGTCGAGGTGGTTGGTCGGCTCGTCGAGAATGAGGAGGTTGGCGGGCGAGAGCAGCGTGCGGGCGAGCGAGAGGCGGCTCTTCTCGCCGCCGGAGAGCACCCGCACGTCCTTGAAGGCGTCCTCGTTGGTAAACAGAAAGCGCCCGAGCAGGCTGCGGAGCTCGGTCTTCGGGCGGTCGGGGGCCGCCTCGCGGACCGTGTCGAACACCGTCTGGTCCGGGTCCAGCATCTCGGACTGGTGCTGGGCGTGGAAGGCGAGTTCCACGTTGTGCCCCTCCGAGCGGGTGCCCTCGAAGTCCTCCCGGCCGCCGATGATGCGGGCGAGGGTGGACTTGCCGGCGCCGTTGGGGCCCACGAGCGCGATTTTGTCGCCCCGCTCGATGGTAAGGGGGCCGGCGTCGGTAAAGACGTTTTCGGGGCCGCGGTCGGTGTCGTAGGTCTTGCGAAACGCGGAGAGCTCCAGCACCACGACGCCGGAGCGGGGCGGCTCGGGAAACTCAAACGACATGGTGGGCGCCGGATCGGGGGGCGGCGGGATCCGGTCCATCTTCTCCAGCTTCTTGATCCGGCTTTGCACCTGACTGGCCCGGGCAGCGTTGTAGCGAAACTTGGAGATGAACGTCTTGATCTCCTCAATCCGCTTCTGCTGGTTCTCGTACTTGCGGCGCCAGCGCTCGTACCGGGCCTCGCGCGCCTCCAGGTAGTGGGAGTAGTTGCCGTCGTAGTGCAGCAGGCGGCCCCGCACGAGCTCGGCGGTGGAGGTGACCATGCGGTCGAGCACGGAGCGGTCGTGGCTCACCAGAATGACCGCGCCGGGATAGGTCTCCAGCGCGTCTTCGAGCCAGTCGATGCTTTCGATGTCGAGGTGGTTGGTCGGCTCATCGAGCAGCAGCACGTCGGGCTGCCTCAGGAGGAGGCGGGCCAGGGCCGCCCGCATGCGCCAGCCGCCGGAGAAGGTGCGGAGGGGGCGGTCGAGCGCATCGGGGTCGAAGCCGAGGCCGGTGAGGGTGGCCTCGGTGCGGGGCCGGACGCGGTGGGCCTCCTGGGCGTCGAGCTGTTCCTGCACCCGGTGCAGTTGGCCCAAGAGCTGCTCGTGCCGGTCGCTCTCATGGTCGGTCTCGGCCAACTCCTCGCTGATTCGCTCTTCCTTCTCCTCCAGTTCCAGCACATCCTCGAAGGCGCGGAGGGCCTCCTCCCGCACCGTGCGGTCGTCGGGCAGCTCCTGCACGTCCTGCTCCAGGTAGCCGATGGAGACGCCCTCCCGCGTGACGGTGCCGGCGTCGACGCGCTGGTCGCCGGCGATGACCTTGAGGAGCGTCGTCTTGCCGGCGCCATTGGGGCCCACGAGCCCGACCCGATGCGGCTCGGGTGTGATCGTCCACGACAGGTCGTCGAAGAGGGGCTCCTCTCCAAACTGGATGGTAATGTCCTCGAGCTTGATCATGCAGGACCGGGTCGCTCAGCGATAAATGCCCGTCGGTCGCGTGCCCAAAGAGACCGAATGCAGGACGGCCGTCTATCGTCCGGAACCGGGACGGGACAGACCGTCACGCCGTCTCGTCCGAGGGGGTGTCGTCGGTGGGGGTGGCCTCCTCCAGCCGCTCCGAGAGGTGCGCCAGTTCTTCGTTGAGGGCCGTCGTGCCGTCGTCGTGCTCCTCGCGCTGGAGGTACAGCTCTTCGGCGAGGGTGAGGGCGGTCATCACGGCGGTCGTCAGCTCGGCCTGATCGGGGTGGTTCTCCTTGAATCGCTTCATTCGGGTGTCGACGGAGGCGGCCACGCGGCGCGTGTGGGCCTCGTCGTCCTCCCGGACGCGAAGGGCGTACTCGCGGCCGAGGATCTGTACACGGATGGACTTGGTCGACTCGGAATCGGCCATGAGGACAGGGCGGCGTCAAGACTGTTCGGAGGAGGAGAGGGCGTCCGCCGACACGTCGGCCCCGTCGTCGAGATAGGTGTCGATGGCCTCGATGAAGGTCGAAATGCGATCGCGGAGGGCCGTCGGGTCGTCGTCGAGGACGAGGGTGGAGGTGTCCGGCCGCACCGCGGGCCGCTGTTCGAGGGTTGCCACGCGGCGGCGGAGGCGCTCGTTTTCGGCCTGAAGACGGTTGAGGGCCGTCGTGGCCCGGTCCACCTTTTTCCGGAGCCGCCGCACCGCGGCCTGGTACTCCGGGGGCAGGTGCGCAAGGTCGTCGTGCTCCGAGTCGGTGGGGCGGATGGAGTCAGGCACGGGGGGCGCAGGGTCCGAGTTGGGTACCGAGGAGGGAGGTGGCTCATCCATGATGAGCACCGCGCGGGTGGAAGCGAGAGCGGAAACGCTAGCGGCCCATCGCCTCGATGTTCAGGGGGCGTCGGGCGAGTGAATACAGATCAACACAACAGCCGCCGCTTCGAGACGGTTTCGTTCTGGCCCCTGAACGGGGCGGCTGTTGCGGACGAGTGAGCGTGTCGTGGGCTACCCGAAGATCCACAGCACGACCACGAGAATGGCAATCACGAGGTACGGGTACAGCAGGCGGCGATTCATGAGCGGGAGGCGAGAAGGAGAAAGAGGGAGAGGGGTGTGTCGGCCCACAGACGTCCGGAGACTACTGTCGGAGGCGGGCGTCGTAGTTCTGTTCGAGCGCCTCGACGATGGTCTCGATTTTGGCGTCCACCTCGTCGTCCGTGAGCGTGCGGTCGGCGCCGAAGCGGAGGGTGACGGCCACGCTCTTCGCGTCCTCGTCGATCCCCTCGCCCTCGTACACGTCGAACACGTCCACGCGGCGGAGCAGGGGCGCCCCGGCGTCGCGAATTGCGCGTTGCAGCGGTCCT
>Ga0207753_1000731_pt1 | contig 12146 bp, 10 predicted proteins | sample PonA233FremontCA_2_FD_187273 | JGI IMG/M metagenome (GOLD analysis project Ga0207753, IMG submission 187273) | Salt pond sediment microbial community from Fremont, CA, USA - Pond A23 Sediment 3 (SPAdes) | ecosystem: Environmental > Aquatic > Non-marine Saline and Alkaline > Saline | place: USA...
TGAAGGTCGCTTCTGCTGATCTTCGAAGAGATTCCTCGACTCCGCTTCGCTGCGCTCGGAATGACTTGTTGTTAAGGTTCTTTTGCGTGTCTACTTAGGGGGAGGATTCATCTGTAACGAGGGACGCCGGGGCCCCCCAGTCGTCCCCGAACACAAACTCGTCGAGCGACTGGCGGGAGCGGGGCGATTGTTCGGCCGCCTGCTTGTCGTCACTCAGCATCTCCGGGTCGCCCAAATGCCCCACCGCGAGCCCCGCCATCGGCTCAAAATCGTCCGGCACGTCGTAGGTCTCGTAGATCTCGTCCTTGCGAATGCCGGCCATCTGGTGAACGTATAGGTCCATCGCCGTCGCCTGGAACGTGAGGGCGGCGGAGGCGGCCCCAACATCGTGGGGCGCGCATCGGTTCGGGCGATCATTCCCCGAAAACGTCTCCTTGTAAAAAGACATCATCAGCACCGGCGCATTCTGAGCCCACGCCTGGTTTCCCTCAATCAGGCAGCCGAGGACCCGCTCGTAGGCCTCCGGGTTGTCGTGCCGCGACGCAACAATGTACCGCCACGGCTGCTCGTTGTAGGACGACATCGTCCACCGGGCCGCCTCCAGCAGGCGCCGGATTGCGTCTGGTTCCACACGCCGGTCGGCGAAGGCGCGAGGGCTCCATCGCTTGCGGAAGAGATCTAGAATGTCGTGGTCCGCATCAGCGGCTTTCGGGGACTGAGCGGGCGAGGGAGAAGCCATGGGATTGAGCAGAAGGGCAAAGGGCAGCGGAGAAGAAGGCCGGAAAAGAACGGGGGCGTTCTGGACTGCCCGTTTCAATTCCGCAGAGTTGAAATCTTTTTTTGGAACGAGTGTTCCAAATACAGCCATCACGTTCTTGTAAGGTGCCCTGCCCCGAGCCGAGCGTGCTCCCTCTCACGCCGTCGTCGACCCATGGCCCGAACACGTCAATCCGCGCAGCGTCTCGTCGACGATGTCCTGGACGACCTCGTCGGGAGGATCCGTCTTCGCGGTCAGGTGGATGCCGTTGTAGGTATTGGTGAGGTGACGGCCGAGGGCCGCCGGGTCACGGGCGGGATCGATAGCGCCCTCCTCCTGGGCCCGCTGCGCGGCGGCCCGAAACAGCGAGCGCATTTCTTCGAAGCTCTCTCGGGCCCGTTCCTGTGTGGAGGCGTCGCGGGGCGCACATTCCACCGCCGCGTTGGTCGTAAAGCAGCCACAACAACTCTCTGTCGCCCGCTCTGCCACCGCCACGAAGGCCTGCCGGATGCCCTCTACCGCTGTGGGGGCCTCCTGCAACTGGCCCCGCAGCCACTCGATGTCCTCCTGCCGGTACCGGTCGAGCGCCTCCAGGTACAGGTCGTGCTTCCCCCCAAAGGCGTTGTACAGGCTGCTCCGGTTCAGCCCCAGATGGTCGACCAGGTCCTGTACGCTGGTCGCTTCGTACCCCTTCTCCCAGAAGAGTTGCATGGCCTGCTCAATTTTGGCGTCGCGGTCGAACGTTGGGGAACGAGGCATGGGACAATACACCGCACGCGGCGGGTCTGTGACAAAAACTGTTATTTTGAAACGGTCATTCCAACTAGATGTTCGGCGGCGTGGGGCGCAATGCAGAGTCCCCCTGTCCGCGCGGATGAAGGGGATGGGCCCCACCTCCCGCTTGCACCCCCGCCGCGAGAAAATAGAGCCCTCCGCGCCGGGCCGGCGCTGTCGGCGATTGGCGCACGGGCCCGAGTGCGTGCAATGTATGTTTGGACGACCGGGCCCCAACACCTATCTTGTTCGCCCTTCTCAACGAACACAGTGCGTTTAGCGAAGGCCCGGTGCCGGCGACAAGACGGCGCAGGCCGACCCTTCCATTCCATTCTTTGGGCCCCAATCGTAGTCCTCCACCCGCCCCCTCCTCATGTCCGTCACACTCGATGATGTCCGTGCCGCCCGCGAGCGCCTGGACAATCCGTCCGTCGTCCGTGAAACACCAACCGATTCTTGTCACTCGCTCTCGGAGCTGTCCGGGGCGGTCGTGGCCCTCAAGATGGAGCACCTGCAGCGCACGGGGTCGTTCAAGACGCGCGGGGCGTACAACAAGCTCGTCCAGGTGTCGTCTGGTACGGTTGAGCGTGTGGTCGCCGCCAGTGCCGGCAACCACGCCCAGGGTGTGGCCCTGGCGGCGACGACTGTGGGCCTGCCCTCGACCATCGTGATGCCCCGAAACGCCCCACAGGCGAAGGTCGACGCGACGCGCAGCTACGGGGCCGACGTCGAGCTAACGGGCGATACGTTCCAGGCGGCCACGACCCGTGCCCGGCAGTTGGCACGGGGCGACGACCGGCTCTTCGTTCACGCATACGACGACCCGGCCATCGTCGCAGGACAGGGCACCCTCGGGTTCGAGCTCTACGAGCAGGTGCCCGACGTCGACACCGTGATTGTGCCCATTGGGGGCGGGGGCCTCATCGGGGGCGTGAGTGTGGCCCTCGAGGGCATTGCCCCGGATGTGCGCGTAGTGGGGGTGCAGGCGGCGGGCGCCGCGACGGTGCCCCAGAGCCTCGACAAGGGCGCCCCGGTCTCCATCGACCATCCCGACACCATCGCCGACGGCATCGCCACCGGTGGGGTGTCCGACCTCACCCTGGGCCTCATCGAAAGCCACGTCGACGAAGTTCTTACGGTCACCGACGGCGAGATTGCGGGGGCCATCCTGCTGCTGCTCGAACGGGCAAAGCAACTGGTGGAAGGGGCGGGCGCCGCTCCGGTCGCCGCCCTGCTGTCCGATGAGCTCGACGTCACCGGAGAGACCGTCGTTCCCCTCTTGTGTGGCGGCAACATCGACCCGGCGCGGCTGCAGGAGGTGCTCGACCATGCGATGGCCGATCGCATCCAGCTCCTCCGCCTCCGGGTGCGCATCGACGACCAGCCCGGGAAGATGGCCGACATTTCCGAACGCATCGCCGGCCAGGGTGCAAACATTCGGCACGTGCGCCACGAGCGCGCGGTGCACGACCTCGATGTAGGCGAAGCGTACCTCGTCTTCGAGGTCATCACCAGCGGCCGCGGTCAGGCCGAAAACACCGTCGCGGCCATCGAGAACGACGGATACGAGGTGGAACGGGTCAACTGACCGATGTTCAGTCGCAACTCGCCCTGCAACGTCAACTACTGTGTCTCGGCCGGACGGCCCCCGACCAGAGAGGTGCGGTGTGCAGGAATGGATCGGAGGAGCAACCAGACGTCAGCACGACGGAGCACGTGCGCGGCGGTCTTCGCAGGGCCGCCTCCAGCGACGACCATCTCTCCTTCCCGCGCTTCTCTTCACCGGTTTCCTCATTCTCTGCCCGGCCACTGCTGCGCGCCCCTAGTGTCAAGTGCGACGGATTGTCGGGCCCTCCTGCGGATCGTCCCCGGATGGTGTCAGCTCTCTTCCGGTTCCTCAGCGCGTGTTGCCGAAGTGACAGGTCCCGCCCCGGTGGCACGCGGCTGGTGCGGATGTTGCTACCGATAACGGGCGTTACTCGATGTTGTCTTCCCTTCCAGACAAATTACCTCGCATATGCACTACTGCCTGCAGGACCCTCAGGACCAGGTGGTCGGGTTTGTACTCGACGCCGACCAGCTCGGCCACGAGATCTATCGCATTCTCGACTGGTCCGACGAGCACTTTGGGAGCTATTCGGTCGACCAGACCGACGGCCGCGTTCACGTCCGCTCCGGAGACATCGAGGACGAGTCGGGCCTCCACACCAAGCCCTTGTCCATGGGCGACCGCACCCCCGCCTCCGATGGCAGTCATGACGAAGACGGCAATGGGGGGGAAGCCCAACCCATCGGAATGTAGTCACTCCTTCGGCACCCGTGGGCGCCCCGCCCCGGCGCCGAATCCATTGTCCGGTCGGCTGCGTTTTCGGTTGCACGCACTGCGAAATCGTAGCGCCGACCCGCCTGCCATGAGTCGTTCCCGCCACATCCCCGAGGCTGTTCGGCGACGCATCGAGTACGTTGATGGGGAAGCATGCCGGGAGTGCGGCCGGAGGATCGACGGCGAGGCCCTCAAAAAACACCTCGACCATCGCGAGGCCTTCAGCGAGGGCGGTGAGCATGTGGTTTTCAACCTCGATCCGCTCTGCCACGAATGCAATCAAGCGAAGGGCGCGGGCGCAACCGAGCGGACCGATCAGTTGCGCAGGCACCACGAGAAGCAGCACGAGGACACCCGACGCTACTTCGGGGAGACCGACGCCCGCATCGTCGGCAACGAGCAGTTGCGCACGCCGCAGGAAGAAGGATACATCGCGCTCCGCGACTATTTCGAGGCGGATCGCCCCACGACCCTGCCCGCCATCGTCGTCCTGCCCACCGGCTGTGGCAAGAGCGGCCTCATTGCCTGCGCGCCGTTCGGAATTGCGGAGGGCCGTGTGCTCGTGGTGGCGCCGAATCTCACAATCAAGGACGGACTGGCGGAGGGCACCCTCAGCGGCACCGACAACTTCTACCACTTCTGCGACGTGCTGCCCACCGACGCCCGCCTGCCCCGCGTGGTCGCGCTGGAACGGGGCCGTGTGAACGAGGAGGACTGCCGCCGGGCGGACGTCATCGTCACCAATGTGCAGCAGATGCTGGGGTGGCTCCCCCTCTTTCCGTCGGACTTCTTCGACCTTATCGTGGTGGACGAGGCGCACCACGCCCCCGCCGACTCGTGGCAAAACATCAATGCGGCCTTCCCCGACGCGAAGACGATCTACTGCACCGCCACCCCCTTCCGCAGCGACGAGCAGCCCATCCGTGCGGAGCCGGTCTACCGCTACCGCCTGGCCGACGCCATCAGCGCCGGGTACGTCAAAAACATCGTACGGGTGGATGCCGTCGCGTCCGAGATGACGTTTACCGTGGAGGGCGAAGAGCGGTCGTTCGCCCGCGAGGAAATTATGGACCTGCGTGAGGAGACGTGGTTCTCGCGGGGCGTGGCGCTGTCGGACGTCTGCAACGAGACAATCGTGGACCGCAGCGTCCAGCTCTTGCAGGCCAAGACCCGACGCGGCAGCGAGCGGCATCAGATTCTCGCCGCGGCCTGCTCCATCCGGCACGCCGAACAGGTAGCCGCCCTGTACCGGGGCCGTGGGATCGACGCCTCGTTTGTGGCGAGCCGCGGGATGACAACCGACGAACGCGAAGACCGCCTCCGCGCCTACGAGCACGGCGACCTTGACGCCATGGTACACGTCGGCATTCTCGGCGAGGGCTACGACAACAAGCACATCTCCATCGCCGCCCTCTTCCGGCCCTTCCGCTCCGTGGCCCCGTACACCCAGTTCGTGGGCCGCGCCCTCCGCGCCCTCCCTGACGGCAACCCCACCGACAACCTTGCCCACGTCGTGGCCCACGCCGGACTCAACCAGGAGCACCACTGGCAGTACTTCAAGCACGAGACGGAGGAGGCACAGGTGCTCGCGGATCTGGACGCCTGGGCGCAGGCGCATGACGAAGGCGGGGCGAACGAATCCGACGAGGACCCGTCGCGGGATCGCAGCGAGAGCGATCCGGCGGAGGTGACGAGCGAGGAGATCGAGGGGTTCGACGTGGACGCGTACCTGCCGGTGGAGGGCACGGAGGCGGAGGAGGCGCAGGAAGACCTCGACGCCATGGAGGAGGCCCTCGACAACCTGCGCGACAAAGGACTCGACGTGCCCGAGGCCGACGACATCAAGCAGGAGATCGTCGAGCGCAATCATCCGCTCGGCGACGAGGACCTGCCACCTCCCCCCAACCGACCCGCCCGCGAGCGGCACGCCTACCGCAAAATCTTAAACCACGCCGTCCGCCGCGCCGCGGGCACGATTCTATACCGGCTCGACATTCCCGAAGGCGACGATCTCGTGGGGGCCATCGGCACGGGCGACGAGACGAGCAACATTGAAGTCATCATCCGCATGCTGCACCGCCGCCTCAACGCCGCCATGGGCCGCGAGGACGAGACGGACGGGCGCAACGCGTGGCCCCTCGCCACGCTGAAGGAGGCCAAGGAGCACGTACCGGACGTTCGCGACGCCGTGCTTACCCAGATCGACGACGCCACTGGGTACAGCACCGACGACGAATCCGGCTCCCTCCCAGATTCCAATAAGGCGGACGAGCCCCCGACCCAGGATGCCTGGACGGCCGACGACGTCGACTGGGGCGATCCTTTCGCGTCGCCTGGCCCCCCGTCCTCGTAATTCTTGAGGGCCCCGGGACCTGCACGGTGCCGGACCTTCCTTGGCTGAAGATGTGCCTCCCAGGCACCCGAACATGCCCTCTCACGGGCCGCCGCCGTTCGGGAGAGAACCCCAATCGTATCATGCCGCCCGTCCCACGAATGCCCCACCGCCTTCTCTTTCTTGCCTCCACGCGGGCCCTCGCGGTCGCCCTTCTAGCGGGGGCCTGCCTCCTCGTCGGAAACTCAGTCCCCCGCGCAGCGGCGCAGGACGCACGTGTGGGGCTCCGCACGGGGCCCACGTTTGGCTTTCTGAGTGACGGCGCACGTCTTTTTGCCGGGGGGCAAGGCCCGACCAACGCAAACCCGCGCCTCGACCTGCACGCCGGGGCCTTTCTGGACGTCCCCCTCACCGATGTGCTGTCGCTCCAACCGGAACTGCTCTACACCCAGAAAGGCGGGCACTTCTCCCAGCCGCTGACCGAGCGCTACTCCGTGGAGCGGTACCGCCTGTCCTACGTGCAGGGCCTGCTGCTGGGGCGACGCGCACTGCCCATCCGGGGCCGCCTGTCCGCGCACGCTACCGCAGGCCTCTCCATCGATCTCGCCCTCGATGGCACCGTCCAGCGCAACGCCCGCTCCGCGGAGGGCACGTTCGAAGACCGCATCGACCTCATGGACTCCGGCCATCTGCGACGCTGGGACGTGGGACTCGTCGTTGGGGCGGGGCTCCGATACGGGATCGGAGCAGGCGGCCGCCTGGGCATCAATCTTCGGTACAACCCGGGCCTCCGCTCCGTCTTTTCCAACCCCGAGAATGCATTGCCCCCCTCGACGAACGCAGAGGGGTTCCCGCTGTCTGCCTCCCCCTCTGCCCTTCGCCACGACGTGATCACCGCCAGCTTCTCGTACACCGCTCCTCTGGAGGCCTTCTTGTAGGGCCGACGTTCTCCTACTCGCTTCGGTGCGCAAACAGGGCCCCGTGCACATACGGCCCCGCCAGGGTCACGAGGCGGCCCACCATGAGCGTCGTGATGCCCCACCACACCCCCACAAGCCCCCAGCCCATCGGGTTCACCAAGAGCAGTACGACGGCCGCCGCGAGGGCCGTCCCGATCATCGCCTTGGCCAAGTAGGGGAACGCCTCCGCGCCCATGTACAGGCCGTCCCCCACGAAGACGAGCCCATTGAGGGGCTGCAGGACGACCACGAAGAAGTACACGTCGAGCAGCGCCTGAACCGTCTCCGGGTCGTCCGTGAAGAAGCCGGGCAGGACGGGCCGCAGCGCCCAAAACCCGAGCCCAAGTCCCACCCCCACGGCCAGCCCCCACTGCACCAGCCGGTGGGACACCTCCCAGGCCGTCTCTCGGTCGTCCGCCCCGAGGTGCTTCGACACGAGGGCCTGCGCCGCCACGGCCAGCGCGTCGACGAGGAGGGCAAGAAAGGTCCAGAGCTGGGCGGCCACCTGGTGGGCCGCTACCGCCGTGACCCCCACGCGGGCTGCCATGGCCGTCGCGAGCGTCATGGTGCCCACCAGCGAGGCCGTTCGCAAAAACAGGTCGCGCCCCACCTTCAGAAACGGCACCAGCGTGTGCGGGTCCGGCCACCGAAGCTCGATGCCGAGTTCGTCCCGCCGCGCCTGGAGGAGCAGGTACAGGAAGGTGAGCGCCCCCACCCACTGTCCAATGGCCGTGGCCGCCGCGGCCCCCACCAGCCCCCAGTCGAAGACGAAGATGAAGAGGGGGTCGAGGCCGCCGTTGACGACGTTGAAGCCGAGCGTCACCACCATCGGCGTGCGGGTGTCCTGGTAGCCCCGAAACGCCCCGTGGCTCGCCGTGATGAGAAGCACTGCGGGCCCGGCCAGCGCGCGAATGCGAAGATAGGAGAGAGCCGGTGCCATGAGCTCGTCCCCCGCTCCCATGAGCATGAGGATGGGACGGGCCAGGGCCTGGAGGGCCCCGAGGGCCACAATCCCCGCCCCAACCGCGAGCACAAGGGCCCGCACCACCACGCGCCCTGCTTCTTTCCGATCGTCGTTGCCCACGGCTTTCCCCACCCGCGGTGTAGTGCCGTACGCAAGGAAATTGAAAACGACGAACGTCATCGAAAAGATCGACGTGTTCACCCCGAGGGCCCCCAGGGGGACGCGGCCCAGTTGCCCGACGAATGCCGTATCGACCAGCGAGACAAGCGGCCCCGCGGCCAGCCCCGCAAGGGCCGGCACCGCCAGGTCTAGAATCTCGCGATCGTGGGGACTCGTGAGGGTCAGATTCACCGAACCAAACGGGTGCTCAACTGGGAGACAAATTCGCTCCTCCCCACGAGCCCAGACATCGATAGATTCACCTCCGCACTGGTGCACTGACCATCTGTCTATAATTCACCGGCAGGCCATAGGACCGCTCGCTTTGACATAGACGGCCCCTCGCAGCCTCATTTGAGGCTCCCTCGTTTTTCGGCGCCGATGCCCTTCGCTCTCCCCAAGCGCCACCGGCTGGGCCTCGTGCCCGGGAGGGGCGTTTTCTGTTGCCCCCTTCTGCGGTGGGGGTTTGTTGTCAGCGTCTCAGATCGCCCCATCCAGGGCACGCGTGCGCCGCTCCCCCGCAAAAAACTCGCAAAGGGGTGTCGCTGGGAACCGATGATAATAGTTCGATAACAACAGCCATGCGGATTGGAGGGTAGAAATGAGCGTTACAAATTCTTCGAGGCGGACAGTCTTCCATATCGTGGCGGAACAGCGGCTCGGAACAGAGGGACATACGATTCTTGTCGTCGACGACGAGGAAGACCTGCTCAGTCTTGTGGAGTACAATCTGAAGCAGGAGGGCTTCGAGGTGGTCCTCGCGCGCGACGGCGTAGAGGCGATCGAGCAGACCCGCGAGCACGAGCCGGACCTCATCGTCCTCGACATCATGATGCCCAAGATGGACGGCATCGAGGTGTGCGAGAAGCTGCGCAAGGATGCGCACCTCCGCACCATTCCGATCATGATGCTCACTGCCCGAAACGAGGAAGACGACAAGGTGCGGGGCCTCGACGTAGGCGCCGATATCTACCTCGGGAAGCCGGTGTCCGTGTCCGTCATCGTGAGCCAAGCCAGGGCCCTGTTGCGCAGCGCCCACCGCTACGAAGATCCCCCTGATCAGATTGAGGTACACAACCTACGCGTGGACCGGGACCGCTATCTCGTCTACCAGGAAAATGGTGACGGCGAGACGGAAATGCGCTTTCCCCGGAAGGAATTCGAGCTGCTCTACTTTCTGGCCTCCCACCCCGGCCGCGTGTTCTCCCGTCAAGAGATTCTCGACGAGGTTTGGGGGCGCGACGTCTACGTCGTGGACCGGACCGTAGACGTGCACATCCGAAAGATTCGAGAGAAAATCGGCAGCGAGTACATCGAGACGGTCAAGGGCGTCGGCTACCGGATGAAGGAGTAGTCTCGTCGGGGCCTGAGGGCTTTCTCTTGGCCCAAATGAGCGTTATGATTCATGCAGCCCATCCACCACCGCCATTCTACCTACCCTATCTTTCATAGGATGCCCAAATTGCGGACTGCTTCTTCCTGTCCCCCACTGTCTCTCCCCGCCCTCGTCGGGGCCCTCGCACTGGTAGTCACGCTGGTCGGCTGCGGCGGGGGATCGGTCGACTCGGTGAGCATCGATGGGTCCAGCACGGTCTTTCCGCTTACTGAGGCCGTGGCAGAGGAATTTATGAAGGACAGTCAGGGCGCCCGGGTAAACGTGGGCGTGAGTGGCACCGGCGGTGGGTTCTCAAAATTTCTGCGTGGGGAGACGGCCATCAATGATGCGTCCCGCCCCATCGCCCCGAATGAGATGGAGAAGGCCGAGGAAGCCGGCATCGAGTTCATCGAAATTCCGGTCGCCTACGATGGGCTGGCCGTCGTGGTCCACCCGGAGAACGACTGGGTCGACTGTCTGACCGCCGATGAACTCCGCGAGATCTGGAAGCCCAGCAGCTCGATTGACCGATGGACCCAGATCCGGCCCTCCTTCCCCGATCGGCCCCTGGACCTGTACGGCCCGGGCACCGCTAGCGGCACCTACGACTACTTCACGGAGGCGATTGTGGGCGAGTCGGGCGCCAGTCGTTCCGACTTCACCGCGAGTGAGGACGACAACGTGCTCGTGCAGGGCATTCGCGGGACGGAAACGGCCCTCGGCTATTTTGGACTGGCGTACTACGAGAACAACGTGTCGGAGCTGACCGCCCTGGGCGTCGACCCGGACGGCCCGGACAGCGGAGCCTCCTGCGTCACTCCGAGTGCCGAGACCGTGAACAGCGGCCGCTACCGGCCCCTCTCGCGTCCACTTTTCATCTACGTTAATCCCGCCAAGATCACCCCGACCGTCGAGAAGTTCGTCACGTTCTACCTTCAGAACGCCGCCGAACTGGCCGCCGATGTTGGATACGTGGCCATGCCGGACGAGGCGTACGACCTCGCCCTTCAGCGCCTCCAAAACCGAACGACCGGAACGGTCTTTGGGGAAGAGGGCGTAGACGCGACGGGCACGCGGGTGGAAGAGATGCTCCGCACGGCGGCCGGGGGCTCGAGCACGTCCGACACGACGGCTACCGAGTGAGATCGGGTCCACTCGCGAGCGTCCTGACCAGGCTTCCCCTCCATGAGCACATCCGCCCCTACACCGACGGAAGAGCGTGACCCGAAGGCTGCGGAACGTCCGGCTGAGGACCTTCGGCAGCAGGTCTACGACAGCCCGAAGGAGAAGCTCATTAAGTACGCCCTAGGGGCGTGCGCGCTCGTTAGCGTGCTCACGACCCTGGGCATCGCGGCCGTACTGGTGATTGAGTCCATTCCGTTCTTCCAAACGGTGGCCCTCACCGAGTTCTTCGGCGACACCCAGTGGACGCCGCAGTTTTCGGAGAAGCATTTTGGCATTTGGGCCCTGCTGGCCGGTACGCTCCTCGTGACCGTCATTTCGGCGATCGTCGCCCTGCCGGTGGGCCTGGCAAGTGCCATCTTCATTTCGGAATACGCCCCCCGGTGGCTTCGGAAGACCCTAAAGCCAAGCCTGGAGCTCCTGGCCGGCGTACCGACCGTCGTGTACGGCTACTTCGCCCTGACCTTCGTGACACCACTGCTCCAGGCCTTTATTCCGGGCCTTGGCGTATACAACGCGCTCAGCGCGGGCATCGTCGTCGGCATTATGATTATCCCGATGGTGGCCTCCCTCAGCGAGGATGCCCTCCAGGCCGTGCCCGACAGCCTCACAAAGGCGGCCTACGCCCTCGGCGCCACGAAGTACGAGGCGGTGGTCCGCGTGAACGTGCCCGCCGCCTTCAGCGGCATCATGGCCAGCTTCATCCTGGCGGTGAGTCGCGCCATCGGCGAGACGATGATTGTGACGCTGGCGGCAGGGGCCACCCCCAAGGCCACCCTCGACCCGACGCAATCCATCCAGACCATGACGGCGTTCATTGTGCAGGTGAGCAAGGGCGATACCCCCCAGGGCACGATCGTGTACCAGAGCATCTTCGCCGTCGGACTGGTGCTCTTCCTGATCACCCTCGCCCTGAACATTTTTGCCAACCGGGTTACCCTCCACTACCAGGAAGAATACTGACGCCCCGCATTCGAGGGTGGCGCCGTTCGCCTGTACGCCCGCGCCGCTGCCCGTTCGACCCGCCGAACATTCGTCCCCTTCCCCCCGATGGAGCCTTCCCCGAACGGATCATTTCAGACCCGCCGCTCTCGCCGCAAGCGCGTCGGGATGATTCTGGCCGGCATTCTCTTCCTGGCCACGATCTTCGGCGTCGTGGTGCTCATCACGCTCCTGGTGGACGTGATCTTCTCGGCACGGCCCTGGCTCGACGGGCAGTTCATTCAGAGCTTCCCGTCGCGCTTCCCCGAGGAGGCCGGCATTAAGTCCGCCCTGTTCGGCTCGTTGTGGCTGATGGGCCTCACCGCCCTAATCTCGGTGC
>Ga0207753_1000732_pt1 | contig 12144 bp, 12 predicted proteins | sample PonA233FremontCA_2_FD_187273 | JGI IMG/M metagenome (GOLD analysis project Ga0207753, IMG submission 187273) | Salt pond sediment microbial community from Fremont, CA, USA - Pond A23 Sediment 3 (SPAdes) | ecosystem: Environmental > Aquatic > Non-marine Saline and Alkaline > Saline | place: USA...
ATGACAAACTGGTGTCAAACCAGGGACGCGGAGTGAGAATCGATGAGTGACGAGTCACGACAGTCCGCCGTCCGATCGTGGATCGACCGCCACCGTCTCGTCTCGTTCGTGTCGATCAGCTACGCGTTTACGTGGGTGATTCAGGGGATCGTCGCTGCCACCGGGCTGGAAGCGTCGTGGACACAGTCGATCCTCATCGGGTTCGGTGGGTTCGGGCCGCCGGTCGGGGCCGCCGTCGTTATCCGGGCCAGCGGTGGCGACCTCCGGAAGTGGGTCGGACAGTTCTTCCGCTGGCGAATCGGTGCAAGGTGGTGGGTGATTGCGCTCGGACTGCCTTTTGTTTTGCTGGTCTCGGGAGTCGTCCTGTTCGTGGTGGTCGGGGGCCCCATCGATCTGCGTTCGTTCCCGTTCCCGGGGATCTATCTGTTCGTACTGGCCTGGGGCACCGTCTGGGGCGGCGGTCAGGAGGATCTCGGCTGGCGCGGGTTCATGCTCCCACTCCTCCAGGACCGGTACAGTGCGCTGGTCTCCAGTCTCGTCGTCGGTGCTACGTGGGCCGGCTGGCACCTCCCGCTTTTCCTCAACGCGGCCACGACCCACGGGGGGTGGCCCCTCTCGCAGCAACTCGTCTGGATCGTCTCGATCATGGCCGGGTCGATCCTCTGGACCTGGATGTACAACAGCACTGGCAGTGTCCTCGCCGTCGCGGTGTTCCACGCCGGCGTCAACGGGATCGGCGTCTTCCACCCCGCCGACACGGAAGCGCTGGCACCCGGCGGGGTTCCGAACACGTGGCTGAACCTCCTCGCCGAGGTGACAGGTGCCCTCCCGCTCGTCGTGTTTGCACTCTTTCTCGTGGCTTTCTACGGTGGGACTCGACTCGCGGGCGGCGAGATTCCTGGTTCCGAAGTTGTCGGGCTCGATTAATCTGTCTCGGTCCAGTTCAGGCATCAGGTTCGCCTTCTTCACCTGATGGGAGCAGCGTCGACGTGAGAAGCACGAGGACGACGAGGAGCGTGAGAAGCAGTAAAGTACCCCGTTGTGCCTGCACGATTGCAGTTTCGAACACGCTGGCCAGCAACTCTTGCTGCCCTGGCGATAGCTGACTCAGGAACGCCTGCTGTGTCTCCTGTGTCGCCGTCTCTGCGGTCTCCTCCAGCGCCATCACGAGGCTGTTTCGCTCTTCGGCCGATACGCTCCGCCCAGCGAGCACACCGTCGACGACACCCCCGTAGAACTGCCTGAGCAGGTACGTCCCGACGATGGCTGTTCCGAACGAGTAGCCGAGCATCATCGTCGCGTTCAGGACACCGGAGGCGGCCGCCGAGTCGGACCCGTCGACGGCGGAGAGCGTCATCTCGATCAGTTGGGCCATGACGAGTCCGAGTCCAAATCCGACCAGTGCCATCGGGGCGGCGAGTTCGACGATTGTGACGTCGATCGTCGTCTGTGAGACCAGGACGAGGATTCCTGCTCCCATGAGGACGATTCCGGCCTGTACGAGTAGTTTGGGAGCGACGAACCGCCGCCATCCCGTGGTGAAGATAGATGCAACGAACGTCGCGACGGAGAACGGGAGCATCGCGACCCCAGTCTCGAAGGCCGTGTATCCGACGCCGGACTGGAGGAACACCGGGACGACGAAGATGAACCCGGCCATGACCAGCGACCGTGTGGCATTGGTGACGACACCGGTCGTGAATGGCCCGTTGGTCAACAGGTGGACCGGAACCAGTGGTGATCTGCCGATTTGCTCGATTCGACGCTCGTACTGAACGAATGCAGCGAACGTAACGAGTCCGACTCCGACGAGCCAGGCGGTCGGTGAGATACCGAACAACTCGGTCTGGAAATCGCCGATAACGAGGGGGCGACGCGACAACAACCAGCCGTATTTCCCAGCCAGTAGCACACCGCCGACGAGGGCCGTCGTTCCGACGATAGAGAGGACCGTTCCGCCCACGTCTAATTTCGTCCGCGCTTCGCTCAGGCGCTCACCGGGCAGATACCGGACGAAAAAGAGTGCGACGAAGACGATCAGCACCTCGATACCGAACCCCCATCGCCAGCTCGCGAAGGTGGTCACCGCACCCCCGAGGAGTGGCCCAAACGCAGCCCCGGCCGCGTTCACACCGGCGAGAATCCCGAGGGCTTTCACCCGGTCGGCTCCCTCGTAGCTGACGAGCAAGACAGTGAAAGTCAGCGGAAGCAGAACGGCCGCGGCGGCGCCCTCGATGAGAGACCAGCCGATGTAGAGAACGGCCATGTTCCAGCTGATCGCTGCCAGCGTCGTGCCGATCCCATACACGACCAGCGTCGCCGTCATTAGCCGCCGAATTCCGTACATCGACGACAGCTTACCGCCGGGGAGAATCAACGCGGCCATGACCATCGCGTAAAACGAGATTGCCCCCTGCACCACCGTCACTGTCGTCTCGAAGTCGGCGACGATCGCGGGAATCGCGACGTTCATCAGCGTCGAATCGATGACGCCGATGAACATCGCGAGACTCACGGCGATTGCTGGCCCCCAGTACGCCAACCGCCCCTCGGTTCTGTCCGGTGTCGTGTCTCCGTCGAGAATGGCGGTGCTCACGTCCAAGTTCACTCCTTTTTGATACGCCGCTCTTTCCGCGCAAGCGTGCGCCTGGTGGCGCTGTTCGAACGTGGTTTTGCGAGTGCCGGGAAATCGTGCCGAGATGTCTCGTTCATAGAGTCAAGCGCGCCGTGACACAGCGATATCACGTGCCGTCTGACAATTCACCGCGGCCGCCGAGAGGTGACAGGGCCTTGCCGAGACACGTGGGTTGGATCGAACTGGGCCGGTCTTGTAGCCGATGGTTCTACGATCTGGACACCGTCGGACGAGCGAGTGATAAGCCCGTCATCAGCCAGAGACTTCTTCGGCGGCGAAGGTCTCTCGCAGTTGCGTCTCGTCTGCTGGCGAGAGGTTGGTCTGGATTATCTCGAAGCTGAGATCTTTTGTTTCTTCTCTGATCCGTTCGATCTGTGCCTCCCGCGCGAGCAGGAACAGTGCGGACTGGCCGGGTTCGATCGCCTCACTGACCTCCTTGATGAATGTGTCGTCGATACCGATGTCACCGAGTTTGCCACTGAGGGCACCGCCCGCAGCGCCAGCGATCAGTCCGAGCCACGGCGCGAAAAACAGGAGGCCGATGAGCATACCCCAGAAGGCACCACCGAGCGCCCCTGCACCGACGAGGCTGTGGGCCTGTTTGACTTTCGTCTTGCCGTTTTTCTTTCGCTTGACAACTGCGGCGTCTTCGATGGTAATCAGCCTGCGTTTCTGGAAGTCGAACATGCGATCACGCATGTTCTCTGCACCGTCTTCGTCCTCGAACGCGAGTACAACAAGTGAACTCATAATTCACTGGAGGATATGATAGATATTAGTTAATCACCTTGGAATATATAGAAATGTTCTCTTATTTTTGAGTAAGATGCTATGCTACATCCATGTGTAAACTGTGACGACAACTCGTCCGAGACGTGGTGAGTTATTTCGGAGTCACGTAGTTCGAGAGACGAAGTTTCGGTACGGTCCCGGCGCTTTCGGTTGGTTGTAATAGAGACTAACTGCAATCCCCCGGTTCGACAACGTCCACTGTCGAGGCGGAATATTACCGTTGTTCACCAGACCTGACACCACCCATTGCGAAGCAGTTGTATGGTCTCCAGTTCGGTGGTGCCTTCTCGGCAGACGGCCAGCGACGAACTTTTCAGCACATAACTAAATTGACGCCAACTGTTGCGTAACTAGAAAGCTGATGATCCCACTACAACAGGATATCCCCGTCGATTTGGGGCAGTACATCCCCCCACTCGTTAGCGCAGTCACGACCATCGTGTTGTTCGTCGTCGTACTCACGGTCATCTATCCAATTGGAAAATCGATTATCACCCGGGCAGTGGAACGGGGCCTCAGGCGCCGAGAGTACGATGAGACGCTCGTCGGACTTGCCGTGAGCACGACTGCTGTCGTCTTCGGCGTTTTTGCGGTGGCAGTAGCTGCAGCGGTTGCGGGCTTCGGAGCCATCCTCGCAGCGTTCGCTACGCTGGCTGGAGCGCTGACACTCGCCGTCGGGTTCGCCGCTCAAGACATTATCGCCAACTTCGTCGCTGGCATCTTCATCATCCAGGACGAAGCGTTCACTGCTGGCGATCGGATCGAATGGGACGATAACACCGGAGTGGTTCGAGAAATCCAGATGAGAGTGACGAAACTGGACACACTCGACAACGAGCTGGTTACCGTCCCGAACAACGACCTCGCTACTGCAGTAGTCATAAACAACGTGGCGAACGCTCAACGAAGGGTTTCGGTCGACTTCGGTATCGGATACGACGAAGACATCGAACAGGCACAGGATGCCATTATCGACACAGGATCTCGGGTAGATGGTGTGCTTGATGACCCCGAACCGACGGCCCCGGTCAAAGAACTTGGCGACTCGACCGTTGTCCTCTCGGGCCGAGTCTGGACCAACACCAAAGAGAAAAAAATCAAAGCAGTACGCGCGCAGTTCGTCAAGGCGGTCAAGGAACGCTTCGATACCGATGGAATCGATATACCGTACCCCAACACAGAACTGTCCGGCGGCGTGGAGGTTACGACTGTCGCCGAGAGCGAACAGGCCGTTGGCGACTGAATTCGAATCTCCCGGGCGGAAGACCGTTCACTAACTCGCGCCGGTCAGCACTTCCCCGTTGGGTCCAGAATCGAAGGTTGTCCTCGAACCCCGTCCCGTCCTAGTGTCCGGTTTGATTAACGCGGAATGCGGACTCTGGGGGGTCAGCGTCTCGCAAACGCTGTATCGAGTCGGTCTGCGAGTTCGCTGGAGACACCCGAGAGGCGTGTCGCACCGAATATCGCGACAGCGAGTCCACCGAGGGAGTTGTAGAACAGGTCCAGTATCGTGTCTTCGAGTCCGTACTGCGTGAGGACGGACCCGGTCCCCAGCAGCTCTGCGCCGACGCTGATGTAGAACTCGAGGAGTTCCCAGATGACGCCGAATGCGAGGACGAACATGAGCATGAACGCGAAGAGGAACTTCGGCGGCATGTGGATAAATTCGGTGTGCTCGTCGAGTGCCCGGACGGTCGCGTAGGCGACACCAGCGACCAGCGACGACGAGAGCGCGTGAGTCATGTGGTCCCACCACCACGTCGAGGAGTATGCGCTCTGGAAGTCCAGAAACGGGAGCGGGACCACTCCGAGAGCGTGCAGAAACATCGCGAGGGTGATCCACAGTACGATCCCGACCCCCATCCTAAATCGGTAGTTCCGCTCCAGCACCGCAGGGAGGAAGGTCACGACCAGTCCGACGCCAGCGTTGATGACGATTCCGTACTCGCCACTGAGCAAGCCCACGAGAAGGATACCGCCCATCACAGCCTGCAGGGCGAGGACAAGTTGCCGCTTCCGGCGGTCGCTCCCGTAGTCACCGAGACTCATGCTATCTGTGCCTCATCGGTGGCTTCGATGTCGAGGTTCCGCTCGAGCTGTCGCCTGAAGTACCAGCGGAAGACGAGTCCAGCGACGATGCTCGCGACCAGCGCGGCCGAGAAGACACTCATCAACCGATCGTTCGTCGAGACGAACGACGACCCGAGAAACCGGGCAGAGGCGGCCGATCCGAGCGCCCACAGACCCGCCGTCCCGAGGGTGCTGATAACCACGAATCCGATCGCAAAGTTCGGTGTCATCCGAACCGCTGTCGTCATCTGGAGAGTCACCGCCACGAGGAGCGCCAGCGCCGAGATGCCGGTCCCAACCACGACGATGCCGAGGAACGAGCCACTCGCGCCGAAAACGAGTGGGAACGAGGCGACGAGCAGCAGTGGCCACGGAACAGTTTTGAGCCAGGACTTCGAGACCAGTGCCGGGACGACGGCGACGACGACCGCGGCGCTGGCGAGTATCACCGTGTCGAACCGGCCGTTTACCAGTCCGACGACGGTAGCCACGGCAAGCATTCCTGTCAGTATCCACGATATAACCGCATTTGCTCGTGTGTCTTTGACGAACCAGTTTTCGGGGAGTTGTTGAGTCATGATACCTACGTACCCGGCGGGAGCATCCTTACTCCACCGCCGATGGCTTTCTGCGTACTATGCAGGGAACACACATCAAATCATGATCATAATTTGTTTTAGTTACAGTGTAACAGCAGACGGATATAATCGCGATATGTACCCGCGGGTATATATTTACGTACGTTAGTTAGTGTAATATTCGAATTTTCACACACCCGTAACCGTCGTCAGCGCCAGAAGCGAAATCCTGTTGAGTGGGGCCACTGTACTACGGTAGACAACCGCATGAACGAACCAGACAGTCTCGTCGAGGAACATGGCTGACTCGACGCCCATCGTCGGGATCATCGCGCTCTTGTTCCTGGTAGTCGCAGTGCTGGTGATCCTCCCTGCAGGTCCTAGCCCGCTGCTACCGGAGCAGGCCGACCCCCAACAGACGTGGGACGAGTATCAGGTAGACAACCCCTCGCTGGACTTTTCTGCTGGCTTCGTTCTCCTCCTCTTGAATCTCGCGCTCATGCTGGGTTTCATGTCCTACTCGCTTCTCACCTATCGCAATCCGGACGAGCAAGAACCCTGGCGTGAACTCCCCTACTACGAAGACGACGAGTGAGATTGATTCTCGAATCGCAGTCTCACCACGACGTGGATCGTGACAGGTATCGGCTACGTTGTCGAATATGAGTAGCAAACTGGAGTTAGTGTAACGTATTGTTGTTACATAGAAGGGGAAATAATTAAGTTTGTTACGTATTTTGGTTATGTCGTAACTCATGCAACGACGTACGTTTCTCGCTGCTGCTACCGGTGGGGTTGCGACCGCGCTTGCGGGTTGTCTGGGGAGCGGGCAGGAACAGGGTGCAGATATCCTCGACGAAACACTGACACTCACTACCACGACAAGCACCTACGACACGGGACTACTCGACGAAGTCAACGCCGCCTTCGAGGAGCGGTTTGGGGCATCTGTCGACGCAGTGGCACAGGGGACAGGTCAGGCGCTCGAAACAGCCAGCCGGGGTGACTCGGACGTCGTCATGGTCCACGCCCGTTCGCTCGAAGACGAGTTCATGCGGAACGGGTACGGAATCAATCGACGGGACCTGATGTTCAACGACTTCGTGGTCGTGGGCCCCGAAGACGACCCTGCTGGAATCAACGGAATGAGTGAGGTTACGAACGCATTCCAGACGATCGCGGATACAGAATCTGTCTTCATCTCGCGTGGCGACAACTCCGGAACCCACACGAAGGAACTCGCTATCTGGGAGGCTGCGGGGGTCGAACCCGGTGGCGAGTGGTATCAGGAAACCGGTTCGGGGATGGGGCAGGTGCTCAACCAGGCGAATCTGACGCCGGGGTACACGCTGTCCGACCGGGGGACCTATCTCTCCCAGCGATCAGAACTGGATCTCGTAATCCACGTTCAGGGGCCGATCGAAGGGGGACCCGAACTTCTCGCGAACCCGTACGGGGTCATCGCTGTCAATCCCGGCGTTCACGAGAACGTCAACTACGACCTCGCCATGGCGTATATCGGGTTCCTGACCTCCCGCGAAGGCCAGGCAGTCATCGAAGAGTATACTGTCGAGGGAGAACAGCTGTTCTTCCCGGAAGCAGTCTCGGAAAACCCCGATTTCCAGCAGTACGTTCCCGAGGACTGGACTGCGAACGGTGGGTGAACGGTTGCTGTGTCCCGCCGGTGGTGAGCAGCGACACGCGTATTGATCGGGGAGCAGATCACCCCCGGGCTGCTCCGGTCAGCAATCGTCGGTCTCTCCGGTCGTTTTTGCCCACTCCATGAGCCTCGCCTGAACATCGTTTACCGGTCTGTCGTCGGGGCGAGACCGGACGTAGCTACCGTCGGAACGCAGTTGCCACGCGCGCCGGTTGTCCGAAAGGTAGTATTCCAGGATGTCGTCCAGTCTGGCCCGCAAGGTCGGGTCCTCGATGGGTGCGACGGCTTCGACACGCCGGGAGAGGTTCCGGTCCATCCAGTCTGCGGATCCGATAAAGTACGCTGGCTCACCATCGCCACCGAAGTAGAAGATACGTGAATGTTCGAGAAAGCGGCCGACGATACTGCGGACCGTGACGGTGTCAGTAACTCCCTCGATACCGGGCCTGAGACGGCAGATGTCACGGACGATGAGGTCGATATCGACTCCGGCCATCGCAGCCCGGTACAGTTCGGCGACGATCTCGCGGTCTTCGAGCGCGTTCATCTTCGCGACGATGCGGCCGTCACCGCCCGCCTCGGCGACGGCTGCTTCCTGTCGGATCATCTCGACGAGTTCCGTCCGTAGCCTGGTTGGGGCGACGAGCAGTTTCTCGTAGCCGGAATGCTCTGCATGCCCCGTGAAAGAGTTGAACAGCTGGATGAGATCCTGGCCGATCGCCTCGTCGCAGGTCAACAGCCCGAGGTCGACGTAGCTTCTGGCTGTCTCGGCGTTGTAGTTCCCGGTTCCGACGTGGGAGTAGAGCTGAATCCCGTCGGCTTCTCGCCGGACGACGAGCGCCGCCTTGCTGTGGGCCTTCAGATCGACGGTACCGTACGCGACGTGGATGCCCTCTTCTTCGAGGCGTCGAACCCAGCGGAGGTTGTTCGCCTCGTCGAATCGCGCTTTCAGTTCGACCATCACCGCGACTTCTTTCCCGTTCCGGGCGGCGGTGATCAGACTCTCGATGAGCTTCGAGTCCTGGGAGGTCCGATAGATGGCTATCTTGATCGCCGCCACGTCGCTGTCGGTGGCAGCGTCCGCGATGAGTCGCTGGACAGTGCCCTCGAAGGACTGGTACGGATGGTGCACGAGCACGTCGTCGGTTCGGACGACGTCGAACACGTCGCGGTCGGCGTCCTCATCGAGTCCGTCGAACCGCGGGTGTGGACGGGGCGTCCAGGACGCCAGAGCCAGGTCGGGACGGTCGAGGTCGCGAATGTGAGTGAGACTGCGGAGGTTCAGTGGTGCTGTTCGCTCGAACAGTTCCCGGCTGTCGAGGTCCAGGTTCGTCCGTATCCAGGAACGCAACTCCGGGGACATATCTGCGGCGATATCGACCCTGACGATCGTGGCGAACCGACGGTCGCGCAGTAGCCCTTCGATCATCTCGATCAGTCCCTCCGCGATTTCTTCGTTGCGTCGCACCTCTGCGTTGCGAGTCACTCTGAAGGCCGCCCATTCGAGTATCTCGACGTTGGGGAACAGGAGATCGAGATTGTGTCCGATCACCTCTTCGAGAAACACGAACCGGGACGATGGACCGCCATCGTCCAGCGCGATTGCCTCTTCGGCTATTGTCGAGAGATCGAGAAGGCGTGGCTGATTCTCCGGGACCTTCACCCTCGAGAGCCGGATCGTACCGTCTGTGCCGCGCGTGCGGACTCCGAGCGAGAGCGACAGATTCGAGACGAAGGGGAACGGCTGGTCGGGAGTGACAGTGAGAGGGGTCAGCGTGGGGAGCACTTCTGACCGCACGTGTGCCCGAAGCGCCTGCTGGACAGCGTCAGCGAGTGACTCGTACTCGCAAATCTCGATGCCGACTGCAGGGAGTTGCTCGGTCGCGAGTGTCCGATAGGCCTCGTCCTGGCGGGCCAGCATCTCCTCGAGCGTATCGAGCACGAGGGACAACTGCTCTCCGGGCAGGCGCCCGTCAGGTGACCGCTCCGTGACGGTGCCCGCGACCTGCTGTTTCAACCCCCCGATCCGTTTCATACAGAACTCGTCGATATTCCGGGTGAAGATCTCCAGGAACCGGATCCGCTCGAACAGCGGGTTCCGGTCGTCGAATGCCTCTGCCAGGACACGTTTCTGGAAGGAAAGCGCCGACAGTTCCCGGTTCAGATACCAGCCAGGATCGGCGAGGTCGATCTCGTCTGTCGCTGGCACTGGCACCGCTCCGTCTGGACCGTGCTCGACCCTCGCTGGCGGTCTCTGGTCGGTCTCACGATCTGCGCTCTCGGTGGTGTGGTCGTCGTTCATCTGCTGGACGTGGGTGGATCGTCGTGCTCCACGAATTTCCTGTCGGGGCGGTCCTGATAGGTCGATGCTGCGGGAACGCTGAGAAACCGCTCGCGGGTGCAGTCGTAGGCTGTCAGCGAACCGCCGTAGACACAGCCCGTGTCCAATCCGACTGCCCCGCCGGTATCGACCGGCACGTCGAGGACAGTATGCCCGAAGTACACTTTCGGTGGGCCGCGGTACTGCTCGAACCAGAATGGGCCGTCGTAGCCATTCTCGGGCGGTATCGACCGGAAGGTTAGCAGAGACTGGACGTCCTGGTCGGCCAGTGGGCGTCGCGGATCGAGTCCGCCGTGCACCACGAGCGACGCGTCCCAGGAAATCGCAATCGGGAACGAATCGATGTACGCCAGGTCGTCATCGTCGAGCGAATCGAGTTCCTTGCGCTCTCTGAGCAACTTGTCCTCGTTGTTGCCCCGGACCGACAGCGTGTTCGGCAGCGAGCGAACGAGATCCAGGACGCCCCTGTTGTCGGGTCCTTTCGTCACGAGATCCCCGACGAACAGCAGGAGATCATCGTCATCTGGGTCGATCAGCGCCACGAGTTGGGTCAGTTCCTCGCGACAGCCGTGGACGTCACCGATGACATAGATATCAGACCACTGGGAGACATCGATGCGACGGTGTCGACCTGCAACCGACTCGTGGAAATCATCGTCACCGAGTTCCCCGCCCGCATCCGGGATACTGGCAGCGGAGTCAGCAGATCCCGTCTCGTTTCGTGTCATCTGTGTAGGAAGAAGGCACCCCGCGGCAAAAGTCGTGCCGGTGTGAGGGGTGCGTACTTAAAGCTCGTACTCGATCGCCCAGTGGTGCAGATGCCCGAAGACGGGAAACAGCGACTCCGCCTTCGAGGTTGGCGTGTACTCGACACGGGGCGGAACCTCGTCGAAGGCTTCCCGGTCGAGCAGTCCAGCCGCTGTCAGCGTTTTCAATCGCGTGGAGAGCGTATTCGGCGCGATATCGAGTTCTGTCTCGAGATCGCTGAATCTGAGCGGTTTTTCGGCGAACGCGAACACACTCAGAATCGACATCGTGTGGGTCTTGCCGAGGAGATCGAGTAGCTCCGCGACTCGCTCCTCGATTCGCTCCCGTTGTTCGTCGTCGAAGGACTCCCGGAGCCCGATAGCATCCTCACGTGACAATTCCGGACCGAGTTGGGGAATCTCCGGTGGCTCGCTTTCGTCGGTCATGGACGTTTGGATATGTTCGCTTGTTATTTTGTATCTTTGGCCAGTCTCCGGCCACGAAGCCGATACTTCGAATATTCGAAGTTGCAAATATATACTCTCGACGCTCCTACACCGTGTATGCGAATTGCCATCTTCGGTGCGACCGGCCGAACCGGTCACCCGCTCGTCGAACAGGCGCTCGAACGTGGACACGAGGTCGTCGCCTTCGTGCGGGATCCCACGGGCCTCTCGACCACGGCTCGAGAGAGCGACCGCCTCAGCGTCGTCGATGGCGATGTCTACAGCGGCGAGGGGGTCGAACGCGCTGTCGCGGGCGACGGCGGTGCTGTCGATGCCGTGGTCAGCGTCCTCGGACAGTCCCCCGAGGGGCCGGACGACCTCCTGACAGAGGCCGGCCGCCACATGCTTGCTGCGATGGATCACCACGGCGTCGACCGGTTCGTGACCCTGGTCGGTGCGGGCGTCCGCGAGGAGGGTGAGTCGGTAACTCTCGGTGGGAAGGTGATGGGCGCGTTGTTGAAACTGGTCGCACGGTCAGTACTCGAAGACGCCCGGGATCACGTCGAGATGGTCAGAGCAAGCGACACCGAGTGGACGGTCGTTCGCGGACCACGGCTCACCGAGGACGCCCACACCGGCGAGTTCCGCAACGGGATGGATCTCACGCTGGGGATGCGCGACACCGCCGCACGGGCGAACGTCGCCGAGTTCGTCCTCGACTGTCTCGAAGACGATCTGTACGTCCACGAGATGCCAAAGATCGCCGATCGATGACGCAGGTTCTGGTCACCGGCGCAACCGGTACTGTCGGTCGCCACGTCACCCGTGGACTGAGTGACACAGACGCAGACGTACGTGCCGGCGTGCGGTCCGTC
>Ga0207753_1000733_pt1 | contig 12143 bp, 9 predicted proteins | sample PonA233FremontCA_2_FD_187273 | JGI IMG/M metagenome (GOLD analysis project Ga0207753, IMG submission 187273) | Salt pond sediment microbial community from Fremont, CA, USA - Pond A23 Sediment 3 (SPAdes) | ecosystem: Environmental > Aquatic > Non-marine Saline and Alkaline > Saline | place: USA...
CGGGCGCCCCGCCGGCCCGCGCGAAGTATCCCGTCATGAAAAAGAGCGGCCCGTGCCACGCGAACCAGGCGAGTCCGAGGAGCAGGCTGGCGCCCAGCGCACTGAACCGGAGCTGGAGCCGATCGAGCAGGTACCCGCGCCAGCCGATCTCCTCGGGCAGCGGCCCCAGCAGCAGAAGAAATCCGAGGTAGGCCAAAAGCTCGCCGGGCTGTGCGATCAGGGCAGTTGCCTCTTCCAGATTGAACGGCGCGTCCGTCACGCCGAAGAGGACGGCGAGGCCCCCGGCGCTCAGTTTCACCGCGGGCATCAGGAGCAGGGCTGCTGCCCACCACCGGCCCGAGATGCGACCGGGCTGGACAAGGCGGCGCCCGAGGTCGCGGAGCCCGTCGCGCCCCGCCACGCGCCACGTCATGACGACGGCGCCGAGGGGAAGACCGAGCCCGCCGAGGACGAGGAAGACAAGCCCTGTGGTCGAGGCCCAGACGTTCAGTCCGAGGCCGATGATGAGCCCCCAGAAGAGCCACGTCCAGCCGTGGGAGAACGCGAAGAAGCCCCACAGGTCCCACATCCCCGAGACAGAGCGGCGGGCCGTGGTCAGTGGGGCAGCGGCGGGGGAATCGGTCATCACGAGCAGGGATGTATCGGGGAGGCGTTACGGATCGAGGGCGGTCACGGCGGCCCGTCCGAGGCAAACGGCATAGTCCGCCATGTCGTACGGCCCAAGGGCATTGACCTGCAGGGCGACGGCAATCTCGTGCTCGGCGTAGTACTCGAAGATCGACAGGTAGCCCGGCGTCCAGCCCCGGTGGCCGTAGGCCGTGCCCAGCGCAGTTGACCGAATCGTCACCCCGAGTCCGTAGCGCACGTCGGGCCCGTAGCGGGCCTGCTGTGTCGAGTCCTTCGGCACCGCGTCGAGGAGGGCGTCGCGATAGTTGCCCGGCAGGGCCTCCCCTTCGTAGAGCCCCTTCGCCCAGCGGGCCAGGTCCTGGGAATTGGTCACGAGCCCGCCGCCCGTCCATTCCGTCGCGGGGTTGTAAACGAGCACGCCGTCCGTCGTCACCTTCGGAGGCAGACCAAATGGATCGTCCTCCTCAATGTACCCCGCCGCTAGATTCGGCAGAGTGCGCCGGTTCGCGGGATCCGTCAGAGGAAGGGGGAGCGGATCGAGCAGACGGTCCCGAAGCACGTCGTAATAGTCGCGCCCGGTCACCGCCTCGACGACGAGGCCCGCGAGAATGTAGTTCGTGTCGGAGTAGTGGTAGCCCTCTCCGGCCGGAAAGAGCGGCTCGGTGCCGAGGACGAACTGGACGAGTTCCTCCGGATCGAAGGCCGCCCCCGGGCCTCGGGTCTGCATTCGCTTCTGCACGGCCCGCTGAAAATCCTCGCTGCCGATGTGGTCGATGAGCCCGCCTCGGTGGCGGAGCAGGGTCCGCAGGGTGAGGTCGTCGCCGTTCGGTAGGCGATCGAACCACGGTCGGTCGCCGAGCCGGCGGGCAATGGGGGCGTCCAGGTCGAGCCGGTCCTCCTGGGACAGCGAAAGCACCACGGCCGCCGCGAAGGATTTGCCCGTGCTGCCGGACAGCATGCGCGTGTCCGGGGTGATTCGTGTGGAGTCCTCTCGGTCGGCGAGCCCGGTGGCGAGGGCCCGCAGCGTGCCGTCCGGCATCACGACAGCCGCCGTCGCCCCAAGAAATCCGTCGGCGGCGCGCAGGCTGTCGAGCACAGCGTGCCCGCGCGCAGCCACCGGCTCCGATGGCGCCTGACCGCGGGCGGCCGGGGTCTGCATCACAACAAGCACAATGGCGATCAGAAGGAGTCGCATCGTCACCTCCGTCTTTGGGTTGCTCACAAAAGCGCTCACAGTCACGTGCGTTCGGCGACGGGTCTGTCGCGTTCGCTGCGGGCCGGCGGCTGCACCGAGCGGTCGGCAGCCCCCTCGGGCCCGGCAAGCGTCGCGTCCAGCCATTCGAAGACGACCTGGCTCATCAGGCTCAGGTTTGTGCCGATGGCGTGGCTGTCGGCCCCTTCGTCCTGTGGCATCACGACGAGGCTGGAGTCCGAGTGAGGGATCTCCCGCTCACAGCGCTCCGCCCAGGTGCGGATCGAGGCGGACTCGGCGTATTCCTGCTCGGAGACCACGTTGAGGAGCGGGCATGCGATCTGGCGCGGGTCCACAATGCAGTCGTTCGACGCGTCGACCAGCCCGGGCACCGAGCCGGCGCCGAAGCGCCAGACGTACGTATCGACGAGTGTGAAGTACGCGCTACGATACCACTCCATGAACCGCTTCACGGCCCGGTAGAAGAGCGACCGCTCGGCCTTCTCGTGCAGAGCGATAACGTCCTGATCCCACACTTGCGGAAAGTCGAGGATTGCGCTGCACGCCACGGCCGCCTGAATGCGCTCTTCGGCAGTAACGGCGCGCGGAACGAGGTACCCGCCGCCGCTGATGCCGTACGCCGCCAGTCGCTCCGCATCGACCTCGGGCCGGTCGAGGGCGTGGTCCACCACGACCGCCATCGGCGCCTCGGCGTCGGCCCGCCAGGTGAGGCCTTCGAACGGAAGGATGCCCTGCCCCGGCAAGTCAACCATTAGCACGTTATATCCGCGCTTCGTGGCCGCCGGCCCGACGTAGGCGTACAGGTCCTCGACGAACGTATCGCCCCCACCAATCATGAGGAGCGTCCGGCGTGGGGTGCCGGTGTCATCGGCGCGGACGAAGTAGCCGGGCAGAACCGCGCCCTCGAACGGCACCTCGATGGGCTCGACGGGTGGATCGAAAAGTGCAGCCGCCTGCCGGAAATACGCTCGGGCCTGCTCGTAGCGCCGCCGGTACCGCCCGGGCTCGTCGAGCGGGCTGATGAACAGGAGCGGCGCCCGGTGATAGGTGTAGGCGCGCAAAAACGACTCACGAGCGCTCACCGCTGTGGCCACCGTCGCGCGAGGTCGTACCGCGGGCAGCGACGCGCTCCGCCAGCGCGGTCCAGGCCCGGATCCAGCTCTCGACATCGCCCTCCTCGATCTGCGACGCGGCGTAGAAGCTCCGTTCCGCCGTGCGTGCTTGCCCCGACGAGCCACTGGAAGAAGAAGTCGAATGCTTCGCTCGTGAAGCGATAGTTGATGCGCGGGTTGCGGGGGACTCCGTTCGATCGTCCCATTGTTCTCCTCCGGGTGCGTGACTGGGATCTCCGAAGACGCAGCAGCGACGTGGTGCTTCTGCATCGTACATCAAAGGTATGGAGGAGGCAGGCTGATGAAAAGCAGGGAAACCTTGGCGGCGGGCGTGCGAGATCACACGCCCGTCCTGTGGGTTCTTCCACCACAAGAAAGGCGGCTCAGGTGGCCGGCCGGGACTCGTCGGGCACGGTCGGGGTGGACAGCTGGTCGCCAGCGGTCGGGACGGCCTCCTCGGCGGCGGGGCGGCCCAACTGGATGTGTCACCTGCGGGAGTTAGTGCAGCCACTCGTCCGCCGCCGCTTCTTCGATGACGAGTCCCGCGAGGAGGAACCCGGTATCGGAGTAGGCCTACCCCTCGCCCCCGCGGTCCTTCGAGAAGCCGTTGACAAATCTCACGCCATGGCGGAACGCCTGCATACCCCCTGGACGCACAAGCTCATCATCTCGCCGTTCGGGAGGCTGTTGAATACGTGCCTCTTCGAGTGGCTCAAAAGCCGGTCGCTGCCCCGCGAGTTTCGGCTGGCCCGTGCAGGAGCGGCGGCCGCGGAGACGGTCGGGGAGGATGTCGATGCCTTCCTCGACGCGCTGGGCGTGGCGCCCGACGAGCTTTCCGACGACGTGCGCGACCGACTGCCCGGCGCACTGGCCAGTTTTGCGGAAGACTGGCGGGCCCGCATCGAAGCCATCGACGCGTGGAGGAAGGCCTTCTGGGGCGACGAGGACGTAGGCCCCGACGAGCGGGTGGCGCGGGAAGAGACGCGCCGTGAGGCGTCGGAGCGATGCGTGACGCCATCCGGTGCGCTCGGCGTTCTGGCGCGCGAAAAGGCCCTGCCGCCCGTACAGTGCGACGTACCCCCGCCGGCCACCACGTTCGACACGTGGGCCGACGCGCTCAACGATCCGGCCGGCCTCTACGCGGTGCCCGAGGAAAACATCCTGACGTGGGACGCAGGCCACTTCGGCGTGCTGGTCCGCCTCTACCGCGAGGCCGACGCACAGGATCAGATCAAAGACGCTCTCGATCACGCTTCGCCATCGAACGCAGCATAGAATGCCCGGAAGGGTCCTTGGCGCCTTGCTGAAAGTGCCACTCTCTACGACGAACTCTCCTGAGTGACATCCTCATTGCCACATCTCTGGCCGTGGCCCTATCTCAGATCCTTGTGCATACCCCAGCGATCCGCGGTCCCGACGGGGCTCCGAGGCCTCGAAGCTCACTCTTTTGTCGTGAACTGAGACCAGCCGGGCGCCGAAAAGGCTGATGGAGCCAGCGGCATTGGCACACTCCCTCCGGAGCGCTGCGCCTGCGACCTGGATTGCCTACATGCCCCCACACTGAAGTGCGTCTTTTTCTCACAACTCATGGAGGAAACGCCCCGCACGGCGCGGCCACGGTTTGGCATATCATGACATGAGGGGTTCTTGGACTCGCTCTGCTTGGAAGCGCCGGCGGGCCCGTGCATCTCTCATCTGCAAACTGATTTCCAAAATGAACCTTGCGTCTTCTAAGCCATGACGCACCCGCTCCCCCCTTCTCCCTTCCGCCCGGATCCGATACCACGCCGAGACCTTCTGCGGACCGTCACGGGCGGCGCCGCCCTCATGGCCCTGGGGCCGATGCTCGCGTCGTGCGCCACCACCACACGAACCGCCGCCTCCGCCCGTCCCGCGGCGCTCATCGAGCAGATCGGGGCGCCGCGAGCGAAGATTCTTCAGTACGCGTCCCTCGCTCCCAGCGGCCACAACACGCAGCCCTGGAGGGTTGCAATCGAGGAACGGGACCGATGGACGCTCGCGCTCGACGAGGATCGACTGCTTCCGGACGTCGATCCGGAACGCAGAGAGGCGCTGTTGTCGCTGGGGCACTTCATCGAAAACCTTGTGATTGCGGCAGGCAGCATCGGTTTCACGGCTGAGGTGGAGGTGCTCGCCGAGGAACGCCAAGAGCGTGAGGTGGCCCGTATCCACTTGTCATCTCGCTCGCCCGTCGACTACCCGCTCCGCAAATTGTCCCTCCGTCGGACGCTTCGAAGTGGGTTCTCGCCAGAGGACCTCAGCCGCTCCGACCTCGATGCCCTGCTCGCTCCCCTGGACGGCATGGGAACGTACTTTCCGCGAGGCAGCCGAGAGGCCAACTGGCTGCAGGAAGCGGAAGTGGAGGCCATGCGGAAGCAAACGTGGCGGGATTCAGCGCAGCAGGAACTCTCCAACTGGGTTCACCTCGACCGTAGTCGGGCCGAGAGTCGTCAGGATGGGCTTACGCCCGAGACCATGGAAGTCTCGTGGTTTGGCCGTCAGTTCATGTACCTGTTCATGGACGAGGATTCGGTGATGACGGAGCGCTTCCGCGAGAAAGGGATCGAGACTGCTGCACAGCAGGCCGGTGAGGGCGCCGGATGGCTTGTCGTTACCAGCCCGGATCAACGCCCCTCTTCGATTCTGAAGACGGGCCGACGCGTCCAGCGAATGTGGCTCCAGTGTCGAGAACGAAGGATTGCTATCCATCCCATGTCGCAGGTCCTCGAAGAAGAGCCGTGGCGCCAGCAGATCGCCAACGCCGTTGGACTGGACCAGAAGCCACAGTACCTGCTTCGCGTGGGATACGTGAGCGACTATCCGGAGCCGGTCAGCATGCGGCGTCCCGTGGAGGACTTCACGACCCTTGCGTGAGCGGGATCGAGAAAACAACGGGTCGAGAAAACAAACAGAACGTAAGCGACGACACCTCTCATGAGACGAGGGGAACAGGCAGAAGTGCCGCCAACACGCCCCGATCTGCATCCCTGAGGAGGACAGGATCGCTCCCATGGGCGGGCGCCGCCCCGAGAACGAACGGGGAGGCGATGGACAGGTCCGCATCATGGAGATTGAGTCTCCTCCGCGCCCCTCTGCATCACGTCGTTGCGGAGCGGAAACCTCCCGTCGAACGTCATGGGCCGCGGATCGGCGTCCAGGAGGGTGGCCTTTCCCTCCGAACGTTGCGCGCTGACGTGCAGGTGCGGCTCCCAGCTGTTGCCGCTATTCCCAACTCGACCGAGATACGTGCCGGTCGAGACGGGGTCGCCCGGCTGCACCTGTAGGCTCCGGTGTTGCAGGTGTGCCAGAAGCACGTACGCGTCGGGGGCGCACCGAAGCATTACGTAGTTGCCGGCCTTGCGGGCGGTGTCCCGCGCCGGGGGCGTGAGGTCGGGAAGAGTCTCCTCCACGTCCGCTACGGTCCCACTGCACGGCGCGTAGACCGGGGTCCTGAAGATGGCATAACGGTCGAGTGCGGTCGGGTAGAGCCCAGTCGCGCGGTTGCCCGACGGGTAAAGTTCGACGACGTCGAGCCCCCAGAGCTGTCCGCGCCACGTGTGCAATTCAGGGGCTCCCACCTTCATGTGCGGGTTCATGAGGGGCTGACTGCCGCCGCTCGCCACGTAAAAGGCGCCGTCGCGCAGCGGGAAGGTCACATTTACGGGATCGTCGGGGATCTGATGAGACTGATAGACGGCCCAGAGCCCCGCACCGCCGAGGAGGAGCAGCAGGCCCGCGAGAACGGGTCCGGTCCACTGCCATCCATCGGGACGGATCCAAAAGCGTTGATGACGCATGCGCCAGCCCCCGTAGGCCGCCGTCGCGACGAAGAGTGCGAGGAGCCCGTACCGACCGTAGTAGGACAGCGTGTGCCAGGCGCCCATGTAGAACGTCGCCCCCACGTAGCTCCCCACCGCCGCGGCTTTCAGGCCCCAGAGGAGGCGGCACGAGCTCCGACGCGCGAGCCAATACAGCGCCAGCAGCGGCAGAACAATGAGGGAGAAGAATGTGGAAACGAGAAGCAGGGTCATAGCGGGTCGGAGGTGCGTCGGGCGTCTACGTCGTCACGGTCTGTGAGCCGGTAGTCAATCGATTCTATATGTCCTCTCCAGTAGGCCACCTCCCCCTCCGGGTGGATCCACGTCACGTCCCCGTCCGTTTTCACGCGCAGGCCGTTCCAGCGTTCGTAATTTCGCCAGGTGCCCTTCCGGGGTCGCTCCTCGCAGGTCCCGTCGTCGGTCAGAACCGGTCGCTTGCCCGTCTGCTCCAGGCGTCCGGCGCGAACCAGAGGTTGGTCCGGGGAGAGAACGTGCCGCAGGTAGCGCTGTATTGGTGCTGGGAGGTCGTCGAGATCTATTGTTCGAACGGCCCGATACGGAGGCGCTTCCGCAGCGGCGAGCAGGTCATCCACGACGGCCCTGTTTTTTCGGTCAAGCTGCTGCCGCCCGACGTAGATCGCCCCGCCGAGACCGGCCACGATCACTCCAAGCGTGGTGAAAAGAAGTGGCGTCCACATGGGATACGCCGGCGTGGAACGGGAAGTGTCGATTCGCCGAAGGGGAGGCTGTCAGCTATGTCCCATTTTACATACTGACTGTCCGCCAATCAGCTCTACCGTTCATCGCGGAAGGGGGCGTGGGGGAAAGGTGCCTCAAGGTGTCGGGGGGGCCCTGCGCCGTCCGGAAGCGCGAGCTAGGGTCCATCAGGCGTTCCCCGGCACAACTGTGCAAGCTCTCCCCACGTCGGTTCGGGGACGAAGCGGGCGCCGAATCTACCTGCGGTCTGTGAGGTTAAATACGCTCATACTTCTCTCGAAGATCGCCCTCGCCTCATGGACACGCTGGAGCACGACGACATCGTCCACCTCGATCCGGAGCAGCCGTTCTGGGAACGCTTCTACATGGTGGCCCCGCTCATCGTGGTGGGCACCCAGAACGAAGACAACTCCTACAACCTGGCCCCGAAGCACATGGCCGCGCCCATGGGGTGGGACAACTACTTCGGGTTCGTCTGCACGCCGCGCCACAAGACGTACCGCAACGCCGTGCGCACCGGCGTCTTCACGGTCAGCTACCCCAAGCCGTCGCAGGTGGTGCTGGCGAGCCTGTCGGCGTCCCCTCGCGTGGGGGCGACGGAGGGACCGCGGCGCAAGCCCGCCCTGAACCAGTTGCCCATGCGGGCGGCGGCAGAGGTGGACGGGGTGTTTCTCGAAGACGGGTACCTGTTTCTGGAGTGCGAGATGGAGCGGCACGTGGACGACCTCGGGGAGAACAGTCTCCTCATCGGGGCGGTCAAAGCGGTGCACGTGGAGAAAGACGCGCTCCGTGTGTCGGACAAAGAAAACGAGGCCGTCATTCGGGACAACCCGCTCCTCGCGTACCTGCCGCCCGACCGCTACGCGACCATCGACGAGACGAACGCCTTCCCCTTTCCCGCAGGCTTCGAGAAGTAAGTTTCCGACGGGTGCGTCCCTGATTTTCTGTGCTGACTGGACTTGCGTTATGGAACCCGCCGTGGACGCCGACCGGGCCCGCGTCCTTCACGACTACCTCGCACGCCACCGCGGGCAGATGCTGGCGGTGCTGGAGGCCCTGGTGCGGGCCGAGTCGCCGACGGACGTGCCCGAGGCGCAGGCGGAAGCGCAAGACATGCTCACCCGCCTCCTTCGAACGTTGGGCTTTCGGGTGCAGCACCTGCCGGTGCCCGGGCAGAACCGCGGCCACCTCTACGCCCGCCCCGAAGACCGACCGCGGGGCCGGCCCGTGCAGCTCCTCGTGGGCCACAGCGATACCGTGTGGGCCCGAGGCACCCTCGAGGACATGCCGTTCGAGGTCGAGGGCAACGAGGCACGCGGCCCGGGCGTCTTCGACATGAAGGCCGGGCTCGTGCAGATGCTGTTTGCCTTCGCCGCGCTTCGGGCGGCGTCCGTCGAGCCAGCGGTTGCGCCGGTCGTGCTCATCAACTCCGACGAGGAGCAGGGCAGCCCCACATCGAAGCGCCACCTTCGTCGGCTCGCCCGCTGCGCCCACCGTGCCTTCGTGCTGGAGCCCGCCCTTGGGCTCGGCGGCAAGATCAAGACGGCCCGAAAGGGAGCGGGGCGGTTTACGATTCAAATTCAGGGGGAGAGCGCCCACGCGGGCCTCGATCCGGAGAGTGGGTCGAGCGCCATCCTGGAGCTCTCGCACACGGTACAGCAGCTCCACGACCTCAACGACCCGGAGGCCGGCGTCTCCGTGAACGTGGGGACCATCGGGGGCGGCACGCGCCCCAACGTGGTCGCCGATGCGGGTTCTGCCGAGGTGGACGTGCGTGTCGCGACCCGCGAGCAGGCCGAAGAGGTGGAGGCGGCCATCCGGGCCCTGGAGACGACTACCCCCGGCACCTCGCTCACGATTGAGGGGGGCATTGGGCGTCCGCCGATGGAGCCCACGCCTGGGGCCCGGAAGCTGTGGACGCAGGCGCGTCGGGCTGCCTCCCTCCTCGACCTTGAGTTGGAGGAAGGCCGCTCCGGCGGCGTCTCCGACGGAAACATCATCAGCCAGTACGCCCCCACGCTCGACGGTCTTGGGGCGGTGGGCGACGGCGCCCACGCCCGCCACGAGTTCTGCTATGTGGACCAGATGGTGGACCGGAGTGCCCTCCTGGCCCTCCTGCTCGCCCAGCCGCCCCTGTCGACAGGGCCGCACAATGCCCCCCCTCCCCCCGAAACGGTCGACGCACCCTCGTCCCCGCACGCGCACTCGTCCTAAGTCCTCGTCCTTCCCGCCAGTCCTCGCCCTTCTCGTTCACCGACCCACTGTTGGTTCTATGGTCTCTTCTCCTGTCTTCAACCGGTGCATCTTTGGGTCCCTCGCCCGCATCACAGATCTCGACGCCCGGCCTTTTGAGGTTGAGCCCCGGGCTCAGTCGGAGTGGGATACGGGGGACTATGTCGTGGGAATCGTTACCGATACCTCTGGCTATCGTGCAGTTGAGTTGCCCAGCGGTCGAGACATGGAGGTGGCCGCGGGCGACGCCGTCGTAGGGGCTTTTGGGACCCGGCACGCGACCTTGGAAATGACGGGCTCCTGGCGGGACATCGGCGACGACCTCCTCATGCACGCCCTCACCCGGGCGGGGCTCTTCGGGCACGTCGAGTCGCGGTCGACCCTGGTGCAGCCGCCCTTCCAACTCCGGTACCACGGACACGTCTGCCGGGACGACACCAAAGTGACGATGGGCACGGCCGCCTCGTCCGTTGACGAGCAGCCTTACACCACGCCCACGATCCTTTTTGCCGGCACGTCCATGTCTGCCGGCAAGACCACCGCCGCACGCATCGTGACGCGTCGGCTGAAGCGGATGGGGCTGGACGTGCTGGGGGCCAAGGTGAGCGGGGCGGGCCGCTACCGCGACGTGCTCTCGATCCAGGATGCAGGGGCCGACTGGGGGGTTGACTTCGTAGATGCAGGGCTCCCGTCCACCGTCATCCCGGAGGGCGAATACCGAACCGCCGTGCGCCAGCTGCTGTCTCGCATGGCCCAGCCGTCGGCCGACGTAGCCGTGGTGGAGATTGGGGCGTCGCCCCTGGAGCCGTACAACGGAGCCATCGCCGTCGAGGAGATGCAGGAGGCCCTGGCCATGACGGTCCTCTGCGCGTCGGACCCCTACGCCGTCCTTGGGCTGGAGACCGCCTTCGACATGCTGGCGCCCGACCTCGTAACGGGCATCGCCACCAATACGGCCGGGGGCATCGACCTCCTTCACCAGCTCACCGACCTGCCGGCCTTCAACATCCGCGACAATGACACGCACGACCGCCTCGACGCCCTCCTGCGCGATCGGCTCGGGCTCGCCGAAGAGGTGAGCACGGGCGGATGAAAGGGACCGACCGCGGTCGCCATGGCCGCCGCACAGGCGCGAGGCGGCGACGCAGCACAGCCCCGGTTGGGAAAACAAGGGCGCAGGCATCAGGCTTATCTACGCCGACCCCGAACGAACATCCGCCCGCGTCACGGCGTTGAGTTCTGCTGTTGACATCCTATTTCCGCACCCCCGACGATCCTCATGGCGCAGTTCAACACGCCCGACCAGCTTTCCCTCCCCGACCTCGAAGAAGACGTCCTCGACTGGTGGGACGCCCACGACATCTTCGAGCGCAGCGTTGAAGAGCGCGAGGGCCAGCCCACGTTTACCTTCTACGAAGGGCCGCCCACGGCCAACGGCAAGCCGGGCATCCACCACGTCCTGGCCCGCTCCATCAAGGACATTTTTTGCCGCTACAAGACGATGCAGGGCTATCAGGTGGCCCGCAAGGCGGGGTGGGACACCCACGGCCTGCCCGTCGAGATCGAGGTGGAGGAGGAGCTGGGCCTCGAAAGCCGGGCGCAGGTGGAGGACTTTGGCATCGAGAAGTACAATGCGGCCTGCCGTGAGAGCGTCCTGGAGTACAAGGACCTCTGGGACACGCTCACGCAGCGGATGGGCTACTGGGTCGACCTCGACGATCCGTACGTCACGTTCGAGACGGACTACATCGAGACCGTCTGGTGGCTCCTCAAGCAGATTGAGGAGGAGGATCTGCTGTACAAGGGACACAAGATCCAGTGGTACAGCCCCGGCTCGCACACCGTGCTGTCCTCCCACGAGGTGAGCCTCGGCTACGAGGAGACCCAGGACCCGAGCGTCTACATTCGTTTTCCGGTGGCGGGCGAAAAAGACACCTACTTCCTGGCCTGGACCACGACGCCGTGGACGCTCATCTCCAATACGGCGCTGGCCGTCGGGCCGGACCTCCCCTACGTCAAGATTCGCCACGAGGACCCGCACCGGGGCGAGGAGCACCTCATCCTGGCCGAGGAGCTGCTTGACGACGTCATCGACGAGGAATACACCGTCGAGGAAACCTTCTCCGGCGACGAGCTGATCGGCCAGCGCTACGAACCGCTCTACGACTACTTCACCGACCGCGCCACGCCCGGCGAAGACGCGTGGTACGTCCTCGGGGCGGACATCGTCTCGACCGAGGAGGGCACCGGCGTGGTGCACATGGCGCCGGCCTTCGGGGAAGAAGACTATGCCGTGGGGCAGGAACAAGGGCTGCCCCTCTTCAACCCCATCGACAAGGACGGCGCGTTTACCGCCGAGGCGCCGCTGGTGAAGGGGATGTGGTTCAAAGACGCGGACAAGAC
>Ga0207753_1000734_pt1 | contig 12132 bp, 9 predicted proteins | sample PonA233FremontCA_2_FD_187273 | JGI IMG/M metagenome (GOLD analysis project Ga0207753, IMG submission 187273) | Salt pond sediment microbial community from Fremont, CA, USA - Pond A23 Sediment 3 (SPAdes) | ecosystem: Environmental > Aquatic > Non-marine Saline and Alkaline > Saline | place: USA...
GGGGTCGGTCGGCGCGGCGGCGTCGACCGTTCCGAGCCACTCCGCGCCGAGGTCGTCTTCGAGAGTCGCCCCCGCGAAGTCGTCGGCGATCAAACTCCAGAGTACGGCGGTGATGGTCTGTTCGCGGATCACCAGCCGAACCCGGTCGGCGTCGGTCCACGACTCGCCGAACACCTCGGTCTCGGCCGGCAGCGACCGGCGGTGACACGCCCCGCGGTCGCTGGTGGCGTACGCGAGCGCCATGGTCGGCGCCCCTCGGGGGTCGTAGGCGGGCACCTCCATCGACTTGATGGTGGGGACGAGATCCGCCCCGCCGAACCGGTCGGCGGCGGCCTCGACCCCGTCGGCCAGGGCGTCGGGAACCCCCGGCTCCCGGGCGGCGATCGACTCGATGATCGCGCGGGCGGCGTCGCGGTCGCCGAACGAGAGGTCCACGGCGGGATCGAGTCCGAGATCCGTGGCGTCGATCGCCCCTCGCTCGACCGCGCGGATCGCCCACGCGACCGCGTTGCCCGCGCTGATGACGTCCAGCCCGAGTCGGTCGCAGGTCCGCCCCAGCGACGCCACGGCGTCGAAGTCGTCGATCCCGAGTCCGGCACCTAGAGACATCGGCGTGCCGCCCCGCGGGACCGACTCCCCGGCGTCGGTCTCGACGCGGAACCCGCCCGCGACCGCGCCGCTGCGCTCGCGGTCCACCGCGGCCTCCTTCACCGCCTCGATCCCGATGTCGCCCGCGCCGTCGAAGGTACTCTCCTGCCACCCCCGGGTCGAGAGCACCCCGACCTCGTCGGCGAAGTCGACGGTCTCCAAGGTGGCGCTCGCGGCGTGCCACCGACCGACGTCGTGTTCGCGGTAGCGCCGCTCGTACGTCTCCCGAAGGGCCGCGACCTCGGGTGGATACTCCGGGGGGTCCCCTCGTGCGACGACCGCCTTCAGCCGCTTTGCGCCCATCACCGCCCCCGCGCCGCCGCGACCGGCGTGGTGGTCGCCGGCGTCGGAGGCGATGGTGGCGTATCGGATCTCGTTCTCGCCGGCCGGGCCGACACACGCCACGGCGCCGTCGAACGCCTCGCAGGTATCGATCGCGTCGCGGCCCCACAGCTCCGTGGCTGCCGAGAGCGTCGCCTCGCCGCCGTCGAGTTCGAGCACCGTCGGCTCGTCTGCCCGACCCGTGACGGCGACCGCGAGCGCACCGTCGAGCGCCCCGACGAGCCCGTCGGCGAACGCCCCGCCGCTGTAGGAGTCGAGGAAGGTCCCGGTCAGCGGCGACTTGGTGATCGCCGCGAACTGCGTCTCGCCCGGGAGCAGGCCGCTCAGCGGTCCGATGGTGAAGAGGAGGTAGTTGTCGGGGTCCAGCGGGTCGGTCCCGGGGTCGAGCCGGTCGTAGAGGTAGCGCGCCCCGAGGCCCTTGCCGCCGACGTACTCGGCCAGCCACCGCTCCGGGATCGGTTCGCGCTCGACCGTCCGCTCGGTCAGGTCGACCCGGAGGAGGTCGCCAGCCCCGTGAATCATACGTGGCGGTAGCGCGTCCAGCGGGATTAAGCGTTTGTTCTGCGTGACGCGGCCGCCAGCGGTCCGTTGCCCCTCACTCGGTGGTGGCGATCGCCTCGATCTCGACGGCGGCGCCCTTCGGGACCGCGCCGGCTTCGACCGCGCTTCTGGCCGGCGGGGCCTCGTCGAAGAACTCGCCGTAGGCCTCGTTGAACGCGTCGAAGTCGTCGATGTCGTCGAGGAAGACCGTGGTCTTCAGGACGTCCGACAGCGACAGCCCCTCGGATTCGAGGATGGCCGCGACGTTTCGGAGGCACTGTCGGGTCTGTTCGCCGACGGGTTCGTCGTCGAGGAGGTCGCCGTCTGTCGTCAGCGGTAGCTGCCCCGCGGTGATGAGGAGGTCGCCGTTCGTGGTCGCCTGGCTGTACGCCCCGACTGCGGCGGGCGCGTCGTCCGTGCTGATGGTTCGTTTCATACGTGAGGGAGTTGCCCGGCCGGCTCCCTAAAACCCCGCGGGAGCGCCGTACGCGGACACATCCTGACAGTTATCTACTGTGTTGAGCCCCGCGGGCGTCCGGTCCGGACCGTCGGGGGGTACACCGGTTCGAGCAGAAAGCCCACGAGTTCAGTCCCGGGAGGATGTCAGTGGTTGATGACGATCATAGCCACGACGGCGAGCCCGATCCCGACGGCCTTCCGGATCGACAGCGGCTCGCCGAGCGCGGCGATATGACCGCCGCGGTCACGAAGTACATCCCGCCGATCCACGTCTCACCCGTGCGACTCGGAACCCGAGCGGCCCCGCCCGTCGGGAGACGCGGTTCGCGGCTCGCGGCGTCTCTGCCCGGCAGCCGTGGCTGCCGTCCCGTCGGTCTATCAGTCGTCATATACCGCGGTACGGCGGGGGTGAGCTTCAGGCTACTGTCCCCGGCTCGGCCGGCCCGCGAACAGTACAGTTTTCATTCCGGACCCGGATACTTCGGTAGTGGTTGACTCACGAGGGGAATCGGAGCCGCGGCCGGTCGAGCGGGTGTTCTACCCGGCCGACCGGATTCCGTTCGTCGAGTGGCGGGAGCTCTCGGGCGCGAAGCCGACGGTGGCGCTCGTGGCCGCGGTCACCGTCCTGGCGTTCGTGACCGGGCTCTCGAACCTGAGTCAGCCGCAGCTCGTCGTCACCGGGCCGCTCTCCGGGGTCCCCGGCGCACGGGTGTTCGTCCGCTTTTTCGGGATCCTGCTCGCGTTCCCCCTCGCGCTCGTGACCTTCGGGCTGAGTCGGCGGCGACGGGTGGCGTGGGTCGCGTCCCTGGCGTTGGTCCCCCTGTTGGCGTTGTTTCCGTTCTTCACCGGCGGGACCACCGAGATTCCGTTGTTCCTCCTGGCGTTCGCGACGGTCCCGCTGTTGATCGCGAACCGCGGGGAGTTCGACACCGCCCTGGCGCTGTCGTCGCTGCAGATCGCCTCGCTCACCTCGATCCTGGGGGTCGTCCTCTACGGGACCGTCGGCGCGTACGGCCTCCGCGAGCAGTTCTTCGAGCTCGACGGGTGGGGCGACGCGTTCTACTACGTCATCGTCACCATCGCGACGGTCGGCTACGGCGACATCACCCCGCGGACGACCGAGGCGGAGCTGTTCTCGCTGTCGGTGATCCTGCTGGGGACCGGCGCGTTCACCGTCGCCGTGGGTGCGCTGATCGGCCCCGCGATCGAGTCCCGTATGGCATCCGCGTTCGGAACCATGACCGCATCAGAACTTGCACTGCTGGAGGACCACGTCGTGGTCCTCGGCTACGGCGACGTGACCGAATCGTTCCTCGATCGGGTCGGCGACGGCACCGACCTGGTCGTGGTGACCGAAGACACGGACGCCGCCGCGCGGCTGTCTGACGCCGGTATCGAGGTGTTGACCGACGACCCGACCGACGAGTCGGCGCTCGCGGACGCGCGGGTCGACGCGGCACGCGGCGTCGCGGTCGCGAGCGACGACGACGCGGCCAACGTGCTCTCGGTGCTCGCGACCCGGAACGTCAACCCCGACGTCCGGATCGTCGCGGTCGCGAACGGCGACACCCACGTCGACAAGCTGTCGGCGGTCGGCGCCGACGAGGTGATCGACCTCCGGTCGATCGGCGGCCGGATCCTGGGCGCGACCGTGCTCGACGCGGACGACGCCGGGGACGCCATCCCCTCGCTCGCCGACCTGCTCGGACGGGCGGACGACGCCGAGGAGGCGTCGGAGGTCGCGGCGGAGGTCACCGACGGGACGGCGGTCGATGCGGACACCGAGTCGTGATCGCGACGACCGTCGAGCGAGCCCGCGGCGACGTCGTCGGAGCTCCCGCCGAGGACGGGTCCCGTCAACAGTATAATACCCGTCGCAACCAACGTCATCGGTATGAGTACTGTTGACGCGACCGACGGGCGGAGAGCAACCGCCGGCACGCTCCTCGCGGCGTTCATCGCGTCGGGGGTCGTCGTCCTCGTCGGCTTCTTCTTCCCCACGATGGTCGGCGGCGTGCTCGGCGGCCAGGCGTGGCTCGTGGTCGCGCTCCTGTTCTTCGGGTCGGGGCTGGGGTATCTCGCGACGCTCCCTCACAGCCTGGACGCCGACACGGACGTGGAGTCGTCGCTGTTGTACGTCCGCCGCGGGTCCGTCCGGTCGGTGGTCTCGGACCTGGTTGCGGTCCACGACCCGGTCATCCTGGGGCTCCCGCTCGCCGTCTTCGCGGGATACTTTCTGCTCCAGCTCGCGTTTCCCGCCCCCACGACGGCGGCGATCGAGGGGCTCACCGACGGCGTCCTGCGGGGGATGGGGCCGGCGTTGCTCGGCGTCGCGCTGCTCGCGGTCTGCTACTGCGGGGCGCTGCTCCTGGGACCGTGGGGCGACATCAAACTCGGCGACGACGACGTCGAACCGGCGTACACGTATCCGACGTACTTCTCGCTGGTGTTCACCGCGGGGATCGCCGCCGGGATCGTGTTTTGGGGCCCCGCGGAGGCGCTGTTTCACTACCAGCAGCCGCCGCCGTACTTCGACGCCGCGCCGGAATCCGCGGGCGCGGTGACCGGTGCGTTGGTGTACTCGCTGTTCCACTGGGGCGTGTCGGCGTGGAGCGCCTACGCCGTCGTCGGGATCCCGATCGCGTACTTCGTGTTCAACCGCGGCGCGCCGCTCCGGGTGTCGTCGATCCTGACGCCGTTTCTGGGCGTCGACGGGTTGGACTCGCCGTGGAGTCGCCTGATCGATACGCTCGCGGTGTTCGCCACCATCGGCGGGATCGCGACCTCGATCGGACTCATCTCTCAGCAGTTCCTGGCGGGCGTGTCGTTCCAGTGGGGCGTTCCCGCGAGCGACGCCGGGCCGGTGTTGCTCGTCGGCGGGTTGGCCGCGGTGTTCGTCCTCTCGGCGGTCTCGGGGCTCCACCGCGGGATCCGCCGGATCTCCGGGCTCACGCTCGTCCTGTTCGTGCTGTTCGCGCTGCTGCTTCTGGCGGTCGGCCCACGGGGGTTCGTCGCCGCCCGCGGGACCACCGCTCTCGGGACGTACGCGACCAACTTCGTTCCGATGAGCCTGTTCGCTGCGGGGTCGTGGGTGACCGAGTGGACCGTCTGGAACTGGGCGTGGTGGTTCTCGTGGGCGCCGTTCGCGGGGACGTTCATCGCGGCGCTGTCCCGCGGCCGGCGGATCCGGACCGTGGTGTTCACGAGCGTGGTGGCCACCTCCGCGGCCACGGGCGCGTGGTTCCTGGCGTTCGGCGGCACCGCGCTGTCGCTCCAGCGGAACGGGCAGGCCGACGCCCTGGCGGCCATCACGGAGCGCGGCGGCTCCGAGGCGGTCGCCGGCTTCCCGCTCCTGTCGGCACTCCCCCTCGGAGACCTCCTGCTGTTCCTCTTTCTGGCGCTCATCGTGACCTTCATCGTCACCTCGGCGGACACCTCGACGCTGATCGCCGCCATCCTCGCCTCCCGGCGGGGGATCGCCCCGTCCCGCGGTAGCATCGCCTTCTGGGGGTCGTTCCAGGCCGCCGTCGCGCTCGCGGTGTTGCTCGTCGGCGGCGGCGAGACCCTCCAGGCGCTCGCGGTGCTCACCGGCGCGCCCTTCGCGATCCTCGCAGTGCTCGCCCTGATCGGCCTGTCGCTCGCGCTGTACCGCGAGGAACGCGGCCGCGGCCACACCTCGATCCTCCGGGCGGTGGTGGATCGGCTCCCCTCGATCCAGGCACACCACGACATCGACCCGCCCGACCGGGAGTCGTGACCGCCGCCGCGAGCCCGAAATCGGCCACGTCCACCCGCGGTCGGCGCCGACGCCCCTCGGTCGTCGCCCTCGACCTCGAGCCTGCCCGGAAACACATTAGGTGCTCGCCGCGTTGCTCCCGGTATGCGAGTCGACACTCTGGGTATCGACGAGTCGGTCTCGATCCTGTTCCCGCCGGAAGCGCTGGCCGAACGGATCGACGCCCCGATCCCGACGGCGGTCGTCGACGGCGCAGCGGGCGCCGTCGACTGCGACGCTGCCGTCACGTTCGGCTACCACGACGCGTTCGACGACCTCGCGTGGGTCCACTCGATCCAGTCGGGCGTCGACCAGTTCCCCCACGACCGGCTCCGGGAGGCCGGCGTCGCGCTCACCAACAGCACCGGAATCCACGGCGACGCGATCGGGGAGACCGTCGCGGGGTACCTGCTCGCGTTCGCCCGTCGGCTGCCCGGGATCGTCGAGGCCCAGGCCGACGCGGCGTGGTCGCCGCCCGCGTGGGACGAGGCGTGGACCGTCCGCGGCGAGCGGGCGTGCGTCGTCGGGCTCGGGACGCTCGGCCGCGGGATCGTCGACCGACTGACCGGGCTCGGGGTCGAGGTCGTCGGCGTCCGCCGAACGCCCACCCCGGAGCCCGGCGTCGAGCGGGTGTACACCCCGTCGAACCTGCGTGACGCCGTCGCGGACGCCCGGTTCGTGATCGCGGCCGTGCCGCTGACCGACCGGACGACCGGGCTGATCGACGCCGAGGTCATCGACGCGATGCGCGAGGACGCGTATCTCGTCAACGTCGCACGGGGGGAGGTCGTCGACCAGGCCGCCTTGGTCGACGCCCTGGCGGACGACGGGATCGCGGGCGCCGCCCTGGACGTCTTCGAGACCGAACCCTTACCCGCCGACTCGCCGCTGTGGGGGATGGACGAGGTCATCGTCTCCCCGCACTGTGCGGGCTTCACCCACCGGTATCACGAACACGTGGGCGCGATCGTCACCGAGAACGTCGCGCGGATCCGCGCCGGCGACGCCCTGGCCAACCGGGTCCTGTAGCCCGCCGTCGAACCCCGGCAGTCCTGTGGGCGGGGGAGCGACCGCGGCCCCACCGTCCGGGGCGCCCGAACCGCCGCCGCCCTCCGGACACACTTCAATACGGTGAGTATTCACCGGGCTAGCATACCTCACTGGGTGACGTGTGTACCGACAGTACCAATGGACCCCCACCTGGCAACGGAGGCGGCACCAGCCGGCTCCCCGCCGCCGACCCTCCTCGACGGCAACCCGGTCGCCGACCGGATCCGGACGGAGTTGGAACGCCCGATCGGAATCCTGGCCGACGCGGGCGTGACCCCGGAGTTGGCGCTGGTATCGATGACCGAGTCGGGCGCCGGCCGGACGTACGTGTCGATGAAGCAACGGGCGTGTGCCGAGGCGGGGATCCGCGGCTCCGTCCACGGGATCGACCCCGGCGCGCCCGCGGAGCGGCTGTTCGAGCGGATCGAGGCGCTGAACGCCGACCCGGCGGTCGACGGGATCGCGGTCCAGACGCCGCTCCCCGACCACGTCGACACCCGCGCGGTGGCGCGTCGGATCGACCCCGCGAAGGACGTCGAGGCGGTCCACCCCGAGACCCTCGGGCGCCTCGGTACGGGCAACCCCGAGTACAAACCACCCACGCCCCACGGCATCCAGCGGCTGCTCGCGGCGTACGGGATCGAGACCACGGGCAGACACGCGGTGGTCGTCGGACGCTCCGAGACCGTCGGGCGCCCGGTGGCGACCCTGCTCTCGAGCCGCGGACCCGGCGGCAACGCCACCACGACCCTGTGTCACTCCCACACCGACGACCTGGGTGCGGTCACCCGAACCGCGGACCTCCTCGTCGTCGCCGCGGGGGAGCCGGGACTCGTCGACGCGGAGATGCTCTCGGCGGGCGTCGTCGTGATCGACGTCGGGATCAACCGGGTCGACGCCGGGGACACCTCCGGACGCCAGGTCGTCGGCGACGTCGACTTCGACAGCGCGGCGGAGAGCGCCGGCGCGATCACGCCCGTCCCGGGCGGGGTCGGCCCGGTCACGCTGTCGATGCTTCCGTACAACACCGTCGACGCCGCGAGCCGCCACTCCGCCGTCGACGTCGAGCTCCCGTAGCCACCGACGGCCGTCCGCCCTCAACGCCGAGCTCCCGTAGCCACCGCGAGCCGCTTTCCTCCCGGTCGACGGCCGGCTCCCCGTGGTTCGTTCTCCACCCACAGAGGGTGGTTTCGTCGGGGCCACCCACTCGCCGACGACGATCCGTCCCCCGCGTGACCGTTGGACTCCCTGTCGCCGTCACCGCTCGCCTCGGTCCGCTCGCCGCGCTTCGCCCGTCTCGACCCGCTCGCCCCGATCTGCCCCGGCCTCTGCACGCGGTTATCGACCCGAATCAATTCGATATACGGCCGTAATATTGAAATGGATTCAACTGGGTCTCGTTGCGACGAATCAAGAATAAAAATACCCGAACAGGTACTAACGAAGTCTCATATGCTCAAAGGCACTATATGGAAGTACAATGGCTACCGCATCCGAGCGAACCGCCGACCGCACCGACACCGAAACAGAGTTCTACATCCCCGCCGCGTCGATCCCGTCGACGGTGAGCCGGGTCGAGACGCTCCTCCGCCGCTACTTCGGCGGCCACGGCCGCATCCCCATCCCCCGAAGCTACAACAAGTAGTACGGCGTTCGACGCCGCCACGCTTCTGCCGTTCTTCTTCGGCTTCTCTCACGGAATTCGGACCGCGCACCTCCTCCCTTTCGCGTCTCTCGTCCGACGTTTCGCCCGACGGCGACCGGATCGTCCGGCATCCGTCTGACGGAAGCTTAAGTATCCGAACGAGAACCGCCATACGGGCGCGTTCCGACGGCGCGGCGGCGGCCGTCGCGTCCCGCTTCCGTGCGCCCGACACGTAGACGTTGCACCCCTGGCGCCGTCGTCCCCCGGCGACGGCGCACTGCAGTCCCGACCTACGCGCCGAGTAACGTCTCTCTCGCCCGATCGAGGCTGTCGTGTTCCACCACCAAGGCGAGGTGGTCGTCGGGCTCGACGATCGTCCCGGGCAGGGGGATCGTCATCGGTTCACGGTCGCGGCCGTGGGCGTAGATCCGCCCGAAATCGCCGAGTTCGACGTCGTTGACCTTCCGTCCGACCACCGGCGCACCCGCGGGAACGGTCACGGTCGTCAGCCGGAGCTCCTCGGTAAGGTCGCCGATCGCGTTGAAGTTCCCGCCGAGCAGGGCGGTCTTCGCGCCCGCCGCGCCGAGCCGTTCGGGGTAGATCATCTCGTCGACGTCCTCGGCGTAGCGTTCGTAGATCTCCTCGCGGTAGTCCTCGCTGATCCGCATCACGACACGGCAGCCGTACTCCTTGCCGACCATACACGCCGCGAAGTTGACGTTGGGGTCGCCGGTCAGCCCGCCGACCGCGGCGGCGTGCTCGACGCCCGCCCGTCCGAGTACCGACTCGTTGCTCCCGTCGCCTTCGACCACCTCGAACCCGGCTTCACGGGCACGATCGGCCTTGTCCGCGTCGTTTTCCACCACTACGACCGCGTGGCCCTCCTCGTGGAGGATCCGGGCCGTCCGCGCGCCGACCCGACCGTACCCGACGATGATGAACGTCATACGTCACCGTAGCACACCCGAGTACAAAAACGTGGACCCGTCGACGGTTCCAAAGGCATTTGCCACTCCCGCCACTATCTGCGTCCGATGGACGACGCCGTGCGGGTCCGCGAGGCGGCGCGCGAGGCGGTCGCGGACATCGAACCCGACCGACTCCGCGACGTCTTGTTCGACCGACTCGCGGACGCGCCGATGACACCGGCCGTGCTGACGCTCGTGAGCGCTCGGGCTCCGGAGACGGGCGTCGACACGGACACCGACGGAATCGCCGAACGCGCGGCGGGCGTGCAACTGATCTACGAGGGACTCCGGCTCACCCGATCGCTGGCGTGGGCGGAGCCGTGGACCCGATCCGTCGGCGCCGACGCCGGCGACATCGACGCCGACCTCGACGTGCTCGCGGCCGACGTGTTGGTCTCCCGGGGGTTCTACCTGCTCGCCCGCACCGACGCGGCGGGTCGGGCGGTCGACGTGGTCCGGGCCTTCGGCCGGGATCAGACCCTCGCCCGCGGCGAGGGTGCCGACGTGGAGTCGCTGGACCGTAACCTCGAGGCCGACGTCTTCGGCCTGGCGGTCGCCGCGGGGATGACCGCCGTCGGCACGGCTCCCTCGCCTGCGGTACTCGAGTACGCGACGGAACTCGGTCGGGACTGTGATTCCGACGGGGGGCTCCGGCCGGCCGACGCGGCGTTTTCCGACGCCACCGCCGAACGGATCGCGTCGCTGTCGGCCGTCGGCGGGACCTCGAACGACCGGGTTCCGTCCTCGGCGACGGACCGGTGATGCGGACGGCCCACCAGCTCGTCACCGGGGACTCCCGCTCGCTCGCGGACACCCACGACGACTCCGTCGAGTTGGTCGTGACCTCTCCTCCGTATCCGATGATCGAGATGTGGGACGATCTGTTCGCCGAACTCGATCCCGCGGTCGCGGATCACCTTGACGCGGGCGAGGGGCGGGCCGCGTTCGACCGGATGCACGAGGAGCTTGAGAAGGTCTGGAAAGAGGTCAGTCGGGTGCTGGTCGATGGCGGCATCGCGTGTATCAACATCGGTGACGCCACACGGAAAGTGGATGGAAGTTTTCGCGTTTTCCAGAACCACTCCCGAATTATCAACGCTTTCGAAGCCCTCGGCTTCGAGCCGCTACCTGAACTTCTGTGGCGCAAACCTGTCAATTCGGGAGCGAAGTTTATGGGTTCGGGTATGCTCCCGCCCAACGCCTACGTAACGCTTGAACACGAGTATATTCTCGTCTTCCGCAATGGGAAGGATAGTCGAACCTTCGAGCCGGGGTCGGAACGCCGGTACAGTTCAGCGTATTTCTGGGAAGAACGGAATCAGTGGTTTTCCGACGTTTGGATGGACATTAAGGGGGAGCTTCAAGCTCTTGGACAGAGCGAATTAAGAGAGCGGTCTGCGGCGTACCCATTCGAAATCCCGTACCGCCTCATCAATATGTATTCTGTCTATGGGGATACGGTACTCGACCCATTTTGGGGAACGGGGACGACCTCTTTCGCCGCGATGGTCGCGGGGCGAAACTCCGTTGGATATGAGTTGGATGAGGAGTTCATACAGGTATTCAAACAACGAGTAGAGAATATTCCAGAATACTCGCGTGAGGTCGTCAAACAGCGGTTAGATGACCACAAAGAATTTGTTGAAAAGCGTCTGTCTGAGGGGAAGGACTTCAAATATCAGGCAGACAACTACGAGTTCCCCGTCACGACGAAGCAAGAGAAGCCGATGCAGTTCTACTCTGTGTCAGATGTTCAGGAAACCAAGGAGGGATACGAGGTGTCACATAGCCCCGTGGATGATGCGGATGTCCAGATTGAGGAAACCAAACGGGGTGGCGAGGTCGCATCACTTTCTGATTTCTAATCGCGTTCGTTGTTTTTCAACTGTTCTCTGGACGACCAGAGAAGCGGTTTGATTCGGTGAATCACAGCATCGAGGGGTTGGGGTCAAGAGGGTTCCAATTACCGATTTGGCACGTCACGGTACGGCACGCTCGGTGGCTTTCATCACATTCATATACGGCTGTGTAGTAAAATCGGACGCGGAAGACGGAAAACAGGGGTTAGAAACCTGTCAGCGCCTGGGTAGCTTAGCGGTAAAGCGCGTCCTTGGTAAGGACGAGACCCCGGGTTCAAATCCCGGCCTAGGCTCTTTCTGCCGTACACTCCTTGTACGCACACTTTACGAGTTTATCTGTCTCGAACACAACGCGATCAAAACAGCCTTGTTTCACTAAACAGGGCATCCCTCGCCGTAAGGCGATTCACCAAACTATCAGGACACACAAATTAACCCGCAGACTGCGCCGGGATAGACTCGAAATTGACCGGGAGCGCATCCCTCAGGGACACACCTGATTTCGCTAATCCACGCTCGCAGAGGAACGAGTGAAGCATAGTCAGGAAACTGATAAAACCCCTCTATGCGGCTTTTCACGACGATTCCGTGCTGAGTGGAGTGCCGCCGAAACGACTATTGGTAAGACCAGCGTATTACGTCCATATGTCTGAAGCGGCCACGAACGACGACGACACGGACGAGATCGCCACGGTGAACTTCAAAGTCACCGAGTCGTTCCTCGACGAGATCGACGATACGTGGCAGGGACGCGGATTCAACAGCCGGAGCGAGTTCATCCGGTACACGCTTCGAGACGCTATCGAGTTCCCGACGTTCGACCGCGACGAACTCGTCGCGCTTCTC
>Ga0207753_1000737_pt1 | contig 12110 bp, 11 predicted proteins | sample PonA233FremontCA_2_FD_187273 | JGI IMG/M metagenome (GOLD analysis project Ga0207753, IMG submission 187273) | Salt pond sediment microbial community from Fremont, CA, USA - Pond A23 Sediment 3 (SPAdes) | ecosystem: Environmental > Aquatic > Non-marine Saline and Alkaline > Saline | place: USA...
CTCCGACTTCGGCGTCGCGCCTGCACTGCCAAGCGTGAGGTGCAGGTCCGTCAGGTAGTGCCGCACAAACCGGCGTCCCTCCACCCGCACCCCCACATCAAGGGTATGCCGGGGCCGAATCTTGCTGTGGTGAATCCACGCCGCGACCACCCGGAGGCCGCGCAACTCGCGCCGGTCTTCGTGGGGAAACACGTCGTTCCCGTCGTCCGCACGGGTCCCCTTAAACTGAAACGGTCCGATGCGGTGCTCAACACCCGGGATCCGCGTGACGAGCGCCCGGTACGTGCCGTCCGGACGCTGGGCGGCCGACGCCAGAAGGCTGTCCACACGGGACCGCGTGACGCCGCTGTCCGGCTCCGGCACCAGCCGCCCCGCCCGAACGCGACGCAGCCAGTGCTGCGGCACATTGTAGCCGAGCGCGTGCAGCAGGCGACTGCTAATCATGGCGGCGCCCGTCGCCATCTCCGGGTGCGCGGGCGCGTCGAGGAGGACCCGAAAGGTTCGTCCCGTGGTGTCCCGGATGGTCGCACGAGGAAGCTCTCCGGTTCCCCCCAGCTCGACCACGCGCCACGGTGATCGCGCCGACGGCCCCGGCTCTTGATTGGGCCCCCGTCGGAGGGCGGCCGGCGACATGGGGGCCCGGTAGTGCCGATTGGTGTACCAGGACGAGTTGGGCACGCCCCCCACCGTGTTGACGTTCTTCGCCGGGACGGCGTACTCCCCTGGCACCCCAAAGCTCCGTTCAAAAAACTCCAGGGGCCCGATCCCACGGTCCGACGGGGTCGGCTCCGGGAAGGGCATGTCCATGCGATCGGGGTCGTGCCACAGCGGGTCATCGGAGAGAAATCGCTGCGCGGCTGCGGACGAGGGGCTCCCGCCGAGAAGCGCCAACAGGCACAGCAGCCCTCCAGCATACCGGACCCGCAGCCCACGAGTTGAACCGAAAAACGCGGCGCACATGGTGATCAGAAGAGAGAGCCTAGGTCAAGGTGCAGCTCCCATCCCTCTCGTCCTCGGGCCACGTCGACGCGCCCCAGCGTTTTCCCATCGTTCTTGACCCGAAACCCAAGGCCGTACCCGACGCGCGGATCCGCAGCATCGACGTCGCGAACGTCGCGAAACACGTGCCCCACGTCGGCGAAGACCGCCATGTCGATCCAGTGCCAGATCTGGCACCGCACCTCTCCGTTCGCCAGCAGCACGTTTCGGTCGCGGAACCGCCCCGTCGGGTACCCCCGGAGGGATCGGGCTCCCCCGATGGATTGCAATCGATAGAACGGCACACGCCCGCCCCCCGAGTGGGTGACCGACGCAAACTGGCGAAAGGAGAAGCCGTGGAGCAGCTCTTTTCCAATCGGCACGAACTCTCGAACATCGAGCGTGAAGCGGGTAAAGTCGACGTCTTGTCCCCGCATGCTCAGATTGTGTGTCACCTCAGAGGCCAGGTAGAACCCGCGCGATGCATCGAGCGACACCCCGCGCAGTCGGGGCTCCGTCGGGGCAAATCGGTGTCCGAAGGCGCGGGTGTACGGCGTGTCGCGGGCGTCAAGCTCGAAGAAAGCCCCGAGCATGAGGTAGTCCACATCGTCCCCTATGCCGGGGAGCGTCGCCCCGAACTGATCCGCGACCGTCGGCCGGCCGCCCTGCCCGGTCCCGTACCGGTTCGCCTGGTACGAGACGTGTCCCCCGAGGAGTGCACTGGGCCGGGGCGACCACCCCAGGAGCCCCCCCACAACCCCCTGGTCCAACCGGAAGCCGGCTTCCGTGTCCACTTGACTGTTGGGGCCGACCCCGTAGAAGCTCTCGCGGGGGCGGTGCTGATACCGGGCATACGCATACCCCACGTAGGGCCCGAAGACGCCCCCGAAGCGCGCCCCTGTTCCATAATATCCACGGAGGCTCCCAAGAAGCTCCGCCTCAGCGAGGCGCTGCTCCCCCGCCCAGAACGTCGGGGCGTAGAGCACCCCTGCCGTCGTTCCGGCGTTGCCCTCAAGCCCCCCAAAGACCGGGTGGAAGTCGGCAATCTCCACCCGGGGCACATCGAGAATCAGGCGGTGGGGCACGACGGCGCCACCGAAGCTACTCACAAACGACACGGCCCGCTCCACGAAGGACGGCCTGTGCTCCTCCATCGACTGGGCCTTCTGGCGGCGCACGCGGCGCCACCGGGCCGCCCGACTGGTATCGCGTACGCCCGCCCGGTTCCAGGAGGAGTCGGGGACTGTCCTCGACCGGTCCGGGGGCGACGTCGGCTGCGCCCGTACTGTTCTCGGTGTTGCCCGTGCCCCAAGGATCAGGGTGGTCACGAGCGCGATCCCGAGGACGGTGACGCGACGAATGGGCCCGGGGCTGGGACCAGTCATTTGGGCGGAGACAATGGGGATCGTGAACGCAGCGGCGTCGGGATTGCGAACACTGACACGAGGGGCCCTATAGAAAGTTTTCACAGCTCCCCGGGGCGGAGCGCCGAATGGGCGGGCCGTCACTCACTCCGCCCCCTGTTTTCCGCGGGGTCGGAGAATGCCTTGTTCGTCTGCGCCCGCTCGGGGGACGACTTTTAGGACCTCCGTGGTATAGACGCTACGGACGAGCCGGCTTTCAGTCAAGGGCCTTCCGGGTTTGGCGCATCACTTGTCCTCGTCCAAGGGCCGGAACGCACTTCGTTCTCGGCGGTGATCTACGTGAGAATCTGTTGAACCGAACGCACCTTGCGAGATGCATCTTGCCCTCATCGACGCATCGCTCGGCACCCCTCACGCCCAGCGCAACTTCGAGCGGGAAGTCGATGCGTCCCTCACCGTCTACAACGCGAACGAGGGAGAGATGCCCCCACCCATCGGTGAGCCCGCTCCCGTTCAGACGGACGGCGAGACGCCTCCGTCGTTCGACGGCGCCATCATCAGCGGCTCACAGTCCTCCGTCTATGACAGCCACCGGGCCTGGATACAGGAGCTGAGCCGATGGGTGGAGGGGGCCATCTCCGACGGCCTGCCCCTTCTTGGCGTGTGCTGGGGCCACCAGCTTCTCGCCCAGATCCTAGGGGGAACCGTTCGCGGGGGCAACTATGAGCTGGGCTACATTGAGGTTCAACAGGAGGCGGACGATCCGATCTGGGACGGGCTTCCGGATCCCTTTACCGTCTTCGCTACCCATTCCGATCACGTGGTGAAGATGCCGCCCGACGCCCGCCTGCTGGCCTCCAACGAGACGGGCGTACAGGCGCTCCGCTACGAGCAGGTGTACGGCGTGCAGTTCCACCCCGAGTACGACCTAAAGACCGCCGAGGCCATGATTCACTCGAAGGACCTGTCCGGCCGCACGATCCAGCGCGCCCTCGACACCTGTACGGACGACAACGTGGAGGCGGCCGGGACCGCCACCCGCGTTTTTGAGAATTTCCTCGCCCACGTGGCCTCCGCCCCCAAGACATCCTCTTCTCCCCTGAACGCATAATTCTGGTTCCCCTTCAGCCATTATGACCACTCTTCCCGTCACCAGGGACCAACTCCGGGAGCACACCGCGGGCGGGTCCTTCGAGCGCGGCCGGCAATACTTCCACGACGGGGCTGTGCAGTCCGTGGAGCGAACCGACGATCACACCTTGAAGGCGAAGGTGCAGGGAAGCAACGTGCACCCGTACGTGGTGACCGTTCAGTTCGAGGCCGACCACGTCGCGGCTGTTGAGTGCACGTGTCCGTACTACGAGGGCTCCTGGTGCAAGCACGTCGTCGCCACTGTACTGAAGGTGCTCGACAGCGACGAGGTGCCCAAGTCGGATCCTGCCGCGGTCGCCGATCTTCTGGCGGGCATGGATCGGGACCAGTTGACCACCCTCATCGAGCGGCTCGTGGAGCACGCCCCCCGTCTCGTGGACCAGATCGAACGGGAGCGGGCCCGTCTAGCTGGAGAGTCCGATCCGTCCGACGGCACTGCGTAGGCCCGTTTCCGTGCCCTCCGTGCGACGCCCGGGTGCAGGGCCGTTGACCGGTGCCGAGGCGGGCGCCCCCATCGACTCAACCTCGCGTCTGCCGGCCTGGGCGGCGTGATGGGGTGCCCTTTCTCCGCGGGCACGGCCGCCCTGCCGCCTCCGCCGCCCCGCGCCGGCGCGGCACTCCCGAATCCGATTCATACCAACCGTTCTGCCCTTCGCCGGCGTAGAAACGCACCGTGGGCGCCGCCTTACCATCGTGCCCCAACGACCGACGCCTCATCCGGGCGGACGCGGCGAAACTTTCACACACTTCCCGATGGCTGTTGCGGGGCCCCTTCCAGTGCCCCGTGCACAGCACTGCCCCTCCACGGGGACAGTTTCGGGCCGGGCTCCCTCCCGAATCTCTTCTCGGCCGGGAAGGTACCACACACGCACTGTTTCTACGCCCCACCCCGAGGCCCATGGCGACGCCTACGCTTGACGACGACGGTTCCACGGTGACCCTCGACCTGCACGGCCTGTCGGTCGACGAGGCCCTCGACGTGACCTACACCACGCTTCGTCTCGCCGAGAGCCGCGGGCGGAGCCAGTTGAAAGTGATCCACGGCTCCTCCACCACGCAGGGCCAGCGCCGTACCATCAAGAGCGCCCTGCACGATCAACTCGATCGTGGATCCCTCGGCTCCCACGCGACGAACATCATCCGCTCCCGCGACACCCTCACCCTGGCCCTCGACCTGACGGCCTCCTCCGACCCAACCCCCATCACGCTGCGCGACGTGCGGCCTTGAGCCCCCTCAACTGGACCCGCCTGCCGTCTCCCGGTCGGATGGCACGCAATTTGGACTTACCCTCTCCCCGTCTTCCTGCACCGCTCTTCTCCGTGGCCTATGCCCGCTCACATTGGCATTACGACCGCCCACACGGACGGGACGCAGCGCCTGGACCGCCGGTACACGGCGGCCATCGAGAACGCCGGTGGGGTTCCCGTGGTGCTCCCCATCACCGAGTCCGACCGGACGGTCGAGGAGACGCTGGGCCGCATTGACGGGCTGGTGGTGCCGGGGGGACCGGCCGTCTCCGAAGGCCTCACCGGCCCGCTCCCCGACGCGCTCGCCCCCCTCAGCCCGCGGCGGGCCGCGTCGGACCGCCGCTGGATTGAGGCCTGCTGGCAGGCCGGGCGGCCCATTCTGGGCATTTGCTACGGCATGCAGCGCCTCAACGCCCTGGCGGGCGGCACGATCTACGGGGATGTGGAGGCCGAGCACGAGGGGGCGCAGACGCACAGCCAGAAACGCGGGGGCACGACCCATCCGGTCACCCTGCGGCCTTCCTCTCGTCTCCGCCGGTGGCTGGACGCCGAGGCCCTGACCGTCAACACGCGCCACCTCCAGGCCATCGCGACGGTCGGGGACGCATTTTCGGTGGCGGCCACGGCCCCGGACGGGGTGATCGAGGCGATCGAACACGAGAGCGGACGCCTGTTCGGCGTTCAGTTTCATCCCGAACGCATGGGCGACGTCACCCGACCGCTCTTTCGGGCGTTTCTGGGGCACGCCCGGACGGCCTCTGTCTCTTCCTCGGCCTGACGTCCCGCGCCCCCGCTTCTCGTCGATGTTCACGACTGCACTGTTATGCGCCCTCCCTTCTGGTCCGACCAATCCGACGACGGCGTCGACGCATCCTCCCCCGGGGCCGCGCAGCTTATTCGTCGTCTCTCGGCCGTCATGCTCAGCGGCGTGACGCTGCTCGTCGTCCTGAGTGCGCTCGCCCCGTTTTCTCCCGGACAGTCCCAGGTCCTCCCCGACCTTTCATTCCTCCCTCCTGTCCTGCTTCAGGGCCCGTCCTCGTCGGAGGCGAGCACGGCCCCGGCCCTGGCGGACCGGTCCTCGCATCCGTCGACGAAGCTCGCCCCCTACTTCACCCCGTCTGCCTCCCTCGCGGCGACCCGCACCCCGGATGTCCTCCGGCAGTTTCACGACCTGCTGGACCAGTACGTCCACCGGCAGGCCCGCGACGACAACTTCACGATCCGGGTCATCGACCGCCGGACGGACGAGGTGCTGGAGCTGTTTGCGCTCACGGACCTCCGGGCCGCGTACGAAAACGGCGCCCCCGTAGACTGGAACACGGTCGATGAGCGGCGCCGCGAGGAGATGGACCGGCTCGTGGACAAGTACGAGCGGCGCGGCGTTCCCCTCGACGACATCATCGTCCGCTGGGGACGGGCCAATCAGGTCGAAACCGCCCACGAGCGCGATCGGGCCTACCGGGCCTACGAGCGCCGACTCGCCGAGCACCTGGGACTGAGCCTGCTCGCGACGGAGATTGGGACCGTTGAGACGTTCAACCAGGATCACCTCGTGTCGACGGCGGGGGCCGTGAGCCGCTACCAGATGCTGCCCTGGATCCTGCGCCGGGGCGGCGTGACCGAGTACACGCTTCCGACCGAGGCCGGCGCCTGGGTGCGGGTCCGGGAGGAGCGCAATCCCCTCCTCGTGTTGGAGCCCGCCTTCCTGTTGCTACGCGGCTACGCCAACGCCGTGGGGCACGAGCTACCCGGCCTGTCGGCCTACCACGCCGGGCCCGGCAACATCTTTAAGCTGTATCGCGCGTTTTACACCTCGGATCACTTTACCGCCTCCTCGACCGTGGCGGACGCCTACGCCTGGGCGGTGACGGAGGGCTTCGACACGGTGCGCGACGGATCCACCTTCGGCGGCGACTCCCGCGGCTACGTCCCCGCCGCGTACGGCGCCCTCACGGCCCGCGACGACCGCCCGGTGGACCAATCCCCCCCACTCCAGGCCGTCCGGTTGCAGGTGGACCCGGGCACCTCAGTGGCGCTGCGCGATCTTCTCGCCCCCCTCGACACCACGGCCCGGTCGTTCGATTGGGGGCCGGCCGCCGACACCGCCCGGACGACATACGACCGCTTCCGCGCGCTGAACCCCCACATCGACCTGCCGGCCTCCCCTCGCAGGTCCATTCCGGAGGCCGGCAACGTACGGTTCGTTTCCGCCGTCGACGGCAAGGCCGTGCGCTTCTTCCTCCCGCTGGGAGCCCCCGATGTGCTCCGCGCCGCGGGGATTCGGTCCCTCAACTCGTCGGCCACCTTCCGCTATGACGCCTCCACCTACGCGGGGCCCCGCCCGGGCCAGGTGACCCGGTGGGACCGGCAGTACGAGGCCCTGGTCGACGACATCGCCCACTTCGGCTTCACGGAGGGCAACCGCGAGCGCCTGCTTCAACTCCACGACCGCTTCGAGACCCTGGCCGAACAGCGCCCGACCCGGTACCGCCGCCGCCAGCTTCGCATTATCAGCACGCACCGACGGCTTTGGATGTCCAGTCCCTGGCAGGACCTAGCCGACGCGACGACCCGCGCCACGGGCCGCATGAAGCTTGAGGGCCGTCCCCCGGACCTTTCGTTCACGGTCCCCACGGTTCCCGATACGCTCCGGCGGCGGCCATAGTCTCGCGGCGCGAAAGCGTCGCACGGCGGCCTCTCAGTCCTCAAGAAACTCACCGCGCTTGATGCCCTTCCGGAGCTCCTGCAGCGACATCATCTTTTGCTGTAGGCGCTGGACCTCCTCGTCCGCCCCCTGCTGGCTCGCCTGATACATCCGCTCGCGGACCGTCTCGATGGCCTCGTCGACACGGTCCATCTTCAAAAACTTCATCGCGCTCCGGGCCGCCTCGTAGGGGCGGTCGTTGAGGTGGGGCACCGAGATGTCCTCCTTCTGGGCCCAGTGCTCGGAGGCCTCGTGCTCGTCCATCATGACCGACGCGCCGAGTTGCTGAAGCCTCTCTCCGTGCTTGCCATTGAGAATCTGTTGGGGCCGCACCGTGCCGTCCTCGTACATCTCGGTAAAGGCTTTTGCGAGGGCACGGGGCGCCCCCTCCGAAAACTCGTCCAGTGCCATGTGCCCCAGCACGAGACTCACCATGCGACGCCCGTTCTCCAACATGAGGCGAAACAGCACCTGCTCTTCCGGGAGCAGCACGGGGCCGGACGCCGTCTTTCCGGTCGTGGAGCTGGGAGGCGGGGGCGACGCGCCGTTCCGGTCGGGCGGGGCGGCCTGCTCCCCCGATGGCGACGCGCCCTCCTCCGCCTGTCTCTGCTGACGCTTTTGCTCTCGCTTTCGTCGCCGCTGGGCCCGGCGCTCCATCTGCTCCCGTTCCGCCTCCAGCATGCGGAACAGGTCCGAGTCCGGCACGCCCGTCACGTCACTCGTGTGGGCCACGTACTCGCGCCGAAGATTCGGGTCCGGAATCCGGGCGACCGACTCGATAATCTCGCGCTGAACCTCCACCCGATCCTCTGGGGTCTCTAGGACCCCGTTGCGGCGGGCCCGCTGGTAGGCGAACGACGGAAGGTCCTGCCGGTGCTCCTGAACGTAGTCGGAAAAGGCGTCGCCCCCGTGCTCCTGCACGTACTCGTCCGGGTCGTTGCCCGTGGGAAGTTCTACGGCGTAGGCCCCCAGTCCCGCCTCCAGAACACGCTCCATTCCCCGCAGGGCCGCCCGCTCCCCTGCCTCGTCGGCGTCGTAGAGCATCACCGCCCGCTTGGCGTACCGGTCGAGCGTGCCGACCTGCTGCTCGGTGAGGGCCGTGCCGCTGGAGGCGACGACGTTTCCCACCCCGGCCTGCGACAGACTAATCACGTCCGTGTACCCCTCCACGAGCAGCACCTCGTCGGTCTTGCGGATGGCCTGCTTGGCCTGGTGCAGGCCGTACAGCACCTCCTTCTTGTGGTAAACCTCCGTCTCCGGCGAGTTGATGTACTTCGGCTGGTCGCGCTCGTCGTCGGGATCGAGGATGCGCCCGGCGAAGGCCAGCACCTTGCCGATGTGAGAGAAAATGGGAAAGATGATCCGCCCCCGATACCGGTCGTAGTACCCGCTCCCGTCGTTGCGCTCGATAATGAGCCCCGCCTTTTCGAGCGTCTCCCGGTCGATCTGCTCCTCCTCCGCGACCGTCAACAGGGCGTCCCACTCGTCGGGGGCGTAGCCGAGCCCAAACTGCTTGATGGTCTGCGGGGTGAAGCCGCGCCGACGGAGGTAGTCGAGCGCGGGCCGTCCCCGGTCGGACTGTGTGAGCTGGCGATAGAAGAAGCGGGCCGCGAAGCGCAGGGCGTGCAGAACGGCCTCGCGCTCGTTGGCCGCGTCGGGGTCGGTCTCCTCCTCCGGCAGCGGAACGCCGTACCGGTCGGCCAGCATCCGCACGCTTTCCAAAAACCCGACCCCCTCGATCTCCTGAACAAACTTGAAGGCATCCCCCCCGTTCTGGCAGCCGAAGCAGTAGTAGAGGTTCTGGTCCGGGTCGACACTGAAGGAGGGGGTGTCCTCGTTGTGGAACGGGCAAAGCCCCATGTACCGCGACCCGCTCTGCTTCAGTTGGACGTAGTCCTCCGCCACCTCCACGAGGTCGACCGCGGTGCGGACCTCTTCAATTTTTTCGTCCGGGATGGCCATGACTGGGGAAGCACCTTGCAGGAGACACGGCACACATGTGGATTAAAAGCGTGGCCGGGGGGCTTTTCTACGCGATCCGGCCCCGGTCTGCCGCGGTCTCGGTCTGAATCCGATGGGCCTGCTCATCCTCGCCCTCCACCGGCCCCACGTCGGGCTGGTCGGCACACTGGCACGAGGTGAGGCTGGCACAGAGAAGAAGGGCCGCAAATACGAGCGATCGTTTCATGGACGACGGTGAACTTGGTGAGACGCGAGCGCATAACGCCCCTGTCACCAGGGGCCAAAAGGCGTTTTGCACAAAAAATGCTACGGGGTACGGGTTTACAATGTGTCTATCGCTTCGGAGCTTCATGGTGAATGCGCGCAACGAGGACGATTTGCCCTCATCGTCTGTCCATACACTGGTTTCCGACGCATGACCGACCTACAAGACCGCATCGAATCGCTGGTGGCACAGTCCAAAGAGCCCTCGGGCGTGGACCGGGGGGCCGCCGGCGACGCCGTGGCCGATCTCGTACAGGCCCTTAACGCCGGCGAGGTGCGTGCCGCCGCCCCCGCCGACGACGGCACCTGGCACGCCAACGAATGGGTGAAGGAAGGCATCCTTCTGGGCTTCCGGATCGGCCGCACCGTCGACTACTCGGGCGACCGGTTCCCGTTCTACGACAAGAACACGTTCCCGGTCAAGCCGCTCCGCAAGGCCGACAACGTGCGGCTCGTGCCCGGCGGCTCGGCGATCCGGACCGGGGCGTACGTGGCGCCCGGGGTGGTCTGCATGCCCCCGATGTACGTCAACGTGGGGGCGTACGTCGACGCAGAGACCATGATCGACTCCCACGCCCTGGTGGGAAGCTGTGCCCAGATCGGCAAGCGGGTGCACCTGTCCGCCTCCGCCCAGGTTGGGGGGGTACTGGAGCCCGTGCACGCCACCCCGGTGATCGTGGAGGACGATGTCTTCGTTGGGGGCAACGCCGGCCTCTACGAGGGCTGCATCGTGCGGGCCGGGGCCGTGCTGGCCGCAGGCGTCACCCTCACCTCCTCCACCCGACTGTACGACCTCGCGGAGGAGACGGTACACACCGCCTCCGACGACGAGCCGCTGGTCGTGCCCGAGAATGCCGTGGTCGTGCCGGGCTCCCGGTCCGTCGACTCGGCGTTCGGAGAGGAGCACGGGCTCTCCCTCTCGACCCCCGTCATCGTCAAGTATCGGGACGCCGACACCGACGCCGCCACGGTTCTGGAGGACGCGCTCCGGTAGCCCCGGAGAGCTTTCCCCTTTTCCCGAGCGTCGACTGTGCCTCCGGGCTTGGCCCGAAGGGCCTTCGCTCGGCGGGCACGCTCACCGATCAAGGGCACCCGCCTTTTGCCTGCCCCCCACCGTACGGAGCGGGTGCGCACCCGCTCCCCGCGAGTCACTCGCGCGCAAGCGAAAACCCGGCGTGGGTCATCACCTCACCCAGCTTTGCCTCGAGCTTGTCGCTTTCCACGATCGTGAGCTCGGTGCCCCGCCGCACCTTCGAGAGCAACGTGTGCTTGTTGATGCCCTCAATCTCGTCGGCCAGCGCCGAGATCTTCAGGTACGGCTTCAGAGACTGCAGCTCGTTGATGGTCATATCAGGGTGAGCGATTTTGCACTCAAAACGCGAATCCTAAAGTCATTTGAGTTTTGCGTGTTTCAATTCAGTCACGAGTATGGCGCTGGGGATTTCAAAGTTCGATGAGGAACATTAATAAGCCTATCGGATAAATTATTGTGCGAACGGACACAGGATACGTCAATACGACACCGATAGGCACTCTTTATGAAAAGCTCTTCTTCGCTCTTCCGATCCCCCTTCCGGCGCGACACGGAGACTCAGCGCTCCAACCCGCCCGTCCACACGCACCACGTGCGCGACCTAGAGGCCGCCCTCGGCGCGTCGATCGGGCGGAACTTTGATTTTCTGAGTCGCCGGTTCCGGGACGTGCGGTCCCCCTCCTCCCCCCGGTCGCCCACGACGCGGGTTCGGAAGTAGAATCGCAGCCGCGGACGGACGTCCAGGGCCCGGGCTCGTGAGCAGCCGGACGGCTCGCTGCGCAGGGCGGGGCGGAGGCGCTAGACTGATTGATCGGCGGGGACTGCCGGGCACGCGCACACGGCGGCTGCCCCGCCCTACGCCAATCGGCGTGCGGGGACATTCGGGACACAGTCTGTGGGATGCGTCGCGGCCACGTACGTCTGGGGAGGCCGGATCGGCATGCATCGAGGCGCTTCTGCGTTGTGTGAGCGAGGCGCACTCGTCCCGGGACCGAAATCGAGAACAGTCAGGAGCCACGCCCCAGCGCCCCTCGGGACCTTGACGCCACGAGATCGGGGGATACGGGTCCCCTTTCCTGACGGAGGGGGCGCAGGTCCCAGGGGTTCAGAGAAGACTCCTGGATGCTCCAGGGCCCCTGGTCCAGCCGCACCTCACAAAGCCCCCAAACAAAAAAATGCCCCTGAGCAGGACGCTCAGGGGCATTCGGGTGGACCGGGCCGAGCTTACCACTCGGGCTCGGTAAGGGCCTCAATGTTGACGGCGTTCAGCCCCTTCTCCGTCTCTTCGATTTCGAACTCGAGACGGTCGCCTTCTTCCAGGTCTTCGTCGGGCACCTCACTGTGGTGGAGGAAAACATCGTCCTCCCCGTTGTCGGGCTCAACGAATCCATATCCTTCGGCAGGG
>Ga0207753_1000738_pt1 | contig 12102 bp, 11 predicted proteins | sample PonA233FremontCA_2_FD_187273 | JGI IMG/M metagenome (GOLD analysis project Ga0207753, IMG submission 187273) | Salt pond sediment microbial community from Fremont, CA, USA - Pond A23 Sediment 3 (SPAdes) | ecosystem: Environmental > Aquatic > Non-marine Saline and Alkaline > Saline | place: USA...
CCGCGAACACCGCCAGCGCGTCGGGGCCCTCGACGTAGAGGTCCTTCTGGTGGTGTGAGAGATCCGACAGCGCGCAGGTCTCCCGCCAGCTTCGAACCTCTTCGATCCAGTTCGTGAACTCGCTCTCGACCGGATACGGGTGTCGACCAGAGTTGTTTCGGAGGAGGTCCACGGGGCCGTCCGCGGCGGCGAGGGCGTCAGCGAGGGTTCGGTCGGACATATTACTCATAATCGTTCTCGACAATCAGACTTAAAATCCATCGCTACCGGTTCCCGCAAGCACCCCTCCCGCATCCCGTCCTCCCGTGCGATCACGGAAGTAACGCCTGGGCCGACCCCGCCGGCCGGCAACGGTCGGGACGCCGACCGTCAGCCCGATTCGATCACGTGGACGGCCGCCGGGTCGAGTCCGATCGGGATGGAGTCACCCGTCCCGACATCCGTGAGCGATCGATCGAGGCTGAGCGTGAGCGTCCGCCCGTCGGGGAGTCGCCCGGTCGCCTGGATGGTTTCCCCCTGGTAGAACAGGTTCGTCACCTCCACCTCCGCGACGACCTCGGCGTCCGTCGAATCCGGGCCGATCCGGATGTCGTCCGGTCTGATCATCACGGTCGCCGTGCCGTTCGGTCCGGCGTTCTGCGGGGCCGCCATCTCGGCGAACCCCAGCGAGACCGTCCCGTCCTGAACCGTCGCCTCCAGCAGGTTTGCGGTCCCGATGAAGCCGGCCACGAACTCGTTGGCCGGCTGTTCGTAGATCTCGGCCGGCGTTCCGATCTGTTCGAGGTGACCGTCGTTCATCACCGCGATCCGGTCGCACATCGACATCGCCTGTTCCTGGTCGTGGGTCACGTACAGCGTCGTCACGTCCAGTTCGTCGAGAAGCTCTCCGAGCTCCTGCCGGAGGGTCTGTTTCAGCTTCGCGTCGAGCCCCGTCATCGGTTCGTCGAGCAGGAGGATGTGCGGTTCGATCGCGAGCGCCCGAGCGAGCCCCACGCGCTGTTGCTGTCCGCCGGAGAGGGTCTTGGGGTTCCGGTCGGCCAGCTCCTCGATGTCGAGCAGTTCCAACAGCTCGCGGGCCCGCCGACGGCGTTCGTCCTTCCCGACGCCGTGCATCTTCGGCCCGAACGTGACGTTCCGCAGCACGCTCATATTGTTGAACAGCGCGTACGACTGAAACACCAACCCCACGTTCCTGTTCTCCGGTGGGACGTGCGTCACGTCCTCCCTGTCGTACCGGATCGTCCCCTCGGTGGCGGTCTCGAAGCCCGCGACGAGCCGCAGCGCGGTCGTCTTCCCGCACCCTGATGGCCCGACGATACCCATCACTTCCCCGTCGTCGATATCGATCGAGATACCGTCGACGGCAACTGTCGAATCGAACCGTTTCGTGACGTTATCGAGTGACACTTCGGACATAATTTAGACTCTCCGGACGGCACCTCTGTTGCCGATGATCTGCAGCGTGATCGTCACCAATGCGATGAGCAAAAAGAACACCGAGACCGCGGCGGCGGCGTTCAGAAACGACGCGTTCGTGATATTGTTGAAGAGGAAGATCGCGAGCGGTGGGGTTCCGCGGGAGTAGACGATGTACGAGAAGTTGAACTCCGCCGCCGCCAGCGTCCAGGAGATGATCGACCCGGCGACGATCCCCGTCCGGGCGTTCGGGACAATCACGGTGAGAAACGTCCGCGGCCACGACGCACCGAGCGAGCGGGCGCTCTCCTCGATCTGTTGGAGATCCATCGACTGAAAGCTCGATTGAACCGCCATCACCATGTACGGCGCTTTCAGAAGCGAGTAGCCGATGACGAGCGCGATACCGGACGTCGAGAGGTCGGGATACGTCCGGAGGAACGCGATCCCGAGGATGATCCCCGGAGCCAGCGGGAGGATCGCAAACACGTTGACCCAGTTACGCCCCCAGAAGTCGTACCGGGCGACCGCGTACGCGATCGGAACCCCGACGATGAGGTTGATCACGACGCCGCCGAGCGCGAGCCCGGTGCTGTACGCCAGCGACGACCCCACCGCAACGTCGGCTCCGACTCCGGTGCCGAAGATGACGTCCCGCCAGTTGTCGAACGTGACGAATCCCGTCGGGAGTACCCCGAACCAGTCGGACCCGAAGGAGCTGACGAACGTCATCACGACCGGGAACGCCAGGAACAGAAGCGTCAGTCCCAGCACGAGCGTCACGAACGGCCGGCCGAACCGGGCGGAGAGGCCCCCGCTCTCGAACCGATCGGCCATTCAGATGCTCACCTCCGCGGTGGTGTACCGGAGCATCAGGATCGTGAAGCCGAACACGAATACGAACCACACGGTCGCCATCGCCGACGCCTGGGCGATGTTGAACCCCTGTGCGAGTTCGCGATCGATCTGGAGCGTCCACACGAGCAGCCCCTTCAGGATCAACACCGTCCCGAAGATCGCGAGCCCGGTCCGGAAGACGAGGATGAACGCGCCGATCAGCCCCGGCTTGATCTGCGGGAGGGTCACGTACCGGAACGTCTGGAGCGGCGTCGCCCCGAGCGACCGGGCGGCCTCCTCGGCGTCGGTGTTGATCTCGGCGTAGGTTCCACGCAGGAGCAGGAGTGCACGCGGGATCATGGAGTAGCAGTAGGCGAAGAACAGTCCCAACACGCCCGTGGAGAACGCGATGTCCGTACTCGACTGCCCCGAGATGAACGCGATGGCGTTGGAGAAGACGCCCGTGTTCCCGAACAGGATGATGATCATGAACGCCGCGACGATCCCCGGGAGGCTGTTGGGGAACGACAGCACGGTCAGTATGACCGACTTCGCCGGGAGCGCGTACTTTTCGAGGGCGTGCGCGACGGGCACAGCCACGCCGATCGAGGCGACCGTCGTCGCCGCCGCGAACCACAGCGTGTTGAACGCGATGTTTCGGTAGTACGGATCCGTCACCAGCGTCCGGTAGAATTCGACGGTGAACCCCTCGGTCACCAGGCGACTCTCCGAGAAGCTGATTCGGAACATCTCGGCCAGCGGGAAGACACCGGAGAACAGCAGGAGCACCGTGAACGGGAGACACAGCGAGACGATCCGCCGAATCTCGCGCTGTCGCTCCGACGTCGGCGATACCACCGACTTGACAGTAGTGCGGGCGGCACCGGAGACCCGCGATCCAACCGACACCTGATCCGTCGCCATCGCCTACAGGCTGGCCCCGCGGGTGATCTCTTGGATGATGTCTTCCTGATTGTCGATCAGATCGGTCTGGTTGACGATGAACTCGGTCTCGTCGTACCGGCTCTGTGGCGGGAACTCGTCGGGCATATCCATCTCGGGCGCGCGGATCGGACGGGCGTACGCGTCGAGGAAGTGCTGCTGGCCCTCGATCGAGAGCACGTAGTCCATGAACTTCTTGACCGCACCCGGGTTCGGAGCGTCGGCGAGCATCGCGTACCCGTACAGCGCGTTGAACGCCCCGCTCTCGCCGTTCGGGCCTTCGAGCAGCGCGACGCCGACCTGCTCCTCGTCGAGGTCGTCGTTGTTGTACTTCAGGTCGAGCCCGGAGTAGTCGTACCGGATGAACGAGCCGTACTCGCCGCCGGTGAACTGCGCCAGGAAGTTGTCGGTGAACTCCGCACCGCCCTCCTGGATGGTGTTGTAGTAGTCGATCACGGGCTGGACGTTGTCGAGGTCCCCACCGTAGGCGTTGTTGATCGAGAGGGCGGCCGCGAGTCCGACCGCGGCCTGCGGTGTCTGCAGCGCGAGATCCTGCATAATGTCGGGGTGCTTCAGGTCCTCCCACGTCTCGGGTTCGTCGAGGCCGCGTTCCTCGAAGAGATCCTTGCGATACGTGAGCGCGGTCGTGACCTTTCGCGTCCCGGTACAGTGGCCGTTCTCGGTCTTGGCGTTCTCGGGGACCTTATCCCAGTTTGCGGGCTTGTACGCCTGGGTGAGCCCGTCGCGCATCGCCTGCACGGCGAAGGTGTAGCCGCCGTTGAACGCGGAGTGAGTCGGGCTCTGTGCGTTCGCCCGCGCGTCCTGCAGGGCCTCTCCCGAGGACCGGTCGTCGTCGTTGAGCTGAACCCCGTACTGCTCGTTGAACGCCTCCATCACCGACGGCCAGTTCATCCATCCCGACTGGACCGCGTACACGTAGAGTTTCTCGTCGGTCGGGAAGCCGTCCGAACAGACGGTGGTCTGTGAGTCGCCGTAGCCGACCTCGTAGGATTCGCCGGAACACCCGCTCGCGTCGGTACTGCCGCCCGAGCCGGAGTCGCCGCCGCTGTTGCCGCCGCCGGCGCAGCCGGCGAGACTGCCGCCGAGGAGTGCGCCGCTCGATGCGAGGACCTTCCGTCGAGTCGCTGGATCGTCGATTGACACCATTGGCGGAACAATATATAGGCGCGTGGAAAAGAAAATAAGTTCTTCGATAATGGATTCCACCCACCGCAGATGCGTTCGGTGACGGGGCTCCGAGAACGCCAAAAATACCGTTCTGTGCCGGTTTGAATACATATTACGGCTGTCCCCTACCGAACCGTAACGTAACGCGGTACGGGTATGTTGTCTATATAGTCTATTTATAACTATTGATTAAATTATACTTGGGCGTCCGGGGGCACCGGTCCCTGTGATGTCCCCGGTCGGCCACCACCATCGGTGCGGGTTTCCGGGGGTCGCGGAGTCGTCTCTCGGCTCCGATCTGTCGTAGGTAGCGCAGTCGGTGCCCACGCCCGTGAATCCGTACGGATCGCTGGAACGAACGGTCGTCGTCCGGGTGGGTCGACGGCGGGTAGTCGACGCCAACGATCCGTCCCGTGGCGCATCCCACTGCTCGTCCGGTCGGCGTCCGCGATCGCGTGCGCGACGGCTTGGAACCGCTCCCGGCTCACTCCCAGACCGTCGATCGATCGCGGATCCGGGTGAACGTTCGGCGAGCCCACCCGACGAAGTCGTCGTCGCCGTCGGCGTCGGCGCTCGCGACCAGGTTTCCGTTGTCGTCGTACGCCCCGAGGTAGGCGTGGCCGTCGACGAGCACCAACCCGAACGAGACGGGGTCCGGCGAGACGTACAGCGTGAACCCGTCGAGCTGATCCGCCCGGTCGAGCGCCTCCGGGTACTCCGCGGCGGAGGTCTCCAGTACGCCCCTGTCGACGACGAGCTCCGCGTCGGTCTCCGGCCCGATCGCACGCTCGGCCGCCCGGTTGAACACTTGGCTCACGATGGGCGTCACGCCCCTGAGGGTGTCGACGTCCCCGTCGCCCATCACGTCGAGAAGTCGATTGATCGACGTGTGGGGGTTGTCGGGGGTCGCTCGGGTGTGTGTCGTGCCCGAGAGCGTCTCGCACTCCAGGTCGGGCGCGCCCCCGTTCAGGTTCGCGAGCAGGTCGCGGAACCGTGCCGAGACCGCCAGACACTCCTCGAAGTCGTCGTAGCTACTCGCGACGAGTTCGCCCGCGCGGGTCAGGCGGTAGCGGTCGGTGCCGGGCACCTTCTCGGCCCAGCCGCGGTCGGCGAAGGCAGTGACGGTCCGTTGGGCCGTCTCGCGCGCACACGAGGAGCGATCGGCCAAGTCGCTCGGGCGGTCGGGCGCCGATCGGAGGGCCCGCAGGATCTCGACTCTGACCTCCGACCCCACCAGAAACGCGATGTCCTCACGCGCGTTCATCGACCTCCCTTCGGGCAGCCGGGACTTATATCACCGGTTCACGCCGCGGACTACTACCGGACCGTCGTCCGTCGTCGTGGCCGGTGACCCACACGGCAACTCCGGGCCTCCACGCCGTCGGTTCGGCGGACGGTGGGCTCGCCGGTCAGCCCAAGAGCCCGAGGTCGTCGATCCGCTTGACGATCTCGACGACCGCGGTCTCGGCGTCGTCGGTTCGTTTTCCCCCGGTGATCACGATCTTCCCCGACCCGAAGAGCAGGATGACGACCTCGGGGTCGTCCATCCGGTAGACCAACCCCGGGAACTGCTCGGGTTCGTACTCGACGTCCTCGAGCCCCAGTCCGATCGCGAGCGCGTTCAGGTTCAGGTTGTGGCCCAGATCCGCGCTGGAGACGATGTTCTGGACCGTGATCTCGGGATCCTCGTCGACGGGGATGGACAGCCCGCGGAGCTTGTCGAAGATGATGCCGAGCGCCTCGTGCACGTCGTCGATGCTCTTCGCGCCGGTACACACGATCTTTCCCGACCGAAAGATGAGCGCGGCGGCCTTCGGCTCCTGCGTCCGGTAGACCAACCCCGGGAAGTTGTCGGGGTTGAAGTCGGCACCGGGGAGGTCCTCGGCGAGAGCCTCGAGGTCGAGTTCCTGACCGATCCCGGTCGATGCAACGACGTTCTGAATCTCGATTGAATCTGCCGGCGTGCTCATACTCTACCCTGACGTTCTGTTGCCGTGAATATAAAAGCCCCCCTTATAAAGAGCCGGAACACCCCGTCGTGGAGGTCGGGTGCCGCCGACAGCGACAGCCGTTTCCCGGTCCGGGCGCTGAGTCCGGACGATGACCGACGAGGAGGCGACCCCACCGGCGCCGACCGACGCCGACGCCGCAGCGCCGACCGACGAGACGACCGGCGAGACCATCGCCACACTCGACGACGTGGACGTGGACCGGTTCTACGACGCGATCGAGGCGGAAGGCCGCCCGGTCGTGACCGCCTCGGAGGTCGCGCGTCGGCTCGGGACGGCCCAGGCCGCCGCGGCCGACGCCCTCGACGACCTGGTCGACGACGGGGCGGCCGGCCGGGTGAACGTCGAGACCGATCCGGTGGTGTACTTCCCCGCGGAGTGGCAGGCGCTCGCCGAGCGCGAGCGGATCGTGCTCTTCCCGGACCGCCGCGAGATCGTCGTCGACCAGCCGACCCAGTACACCCGCGCGCAACTCTCGCAGTTCGCCCACCTCGTGGACTCCACCGGAGACAGAACGCGGTCGGTGGCCGACGGCGAGACGGCGACCCGCGGGTACAAATACGAGATCCGACCCGAGGACGTCTGGCAAGCCCCCTTCGACGACGTCGAGCAACTCCTGTCGCTGCTGCGGTCGACGCTCCCCCGGCGGTCCGCCGACCTGGAGGAGTGGGTCCGCTCGCAGTGGCAGCGCGCCAACCGCTTCCGGCTGTTCACTCACGCCGACGGGTACGTCGTACTCGAAGCCGGCTCGGAGAGTCTGATGGGCAACGTCGCCCGACAGAAACTCGACGAGGAGCAGCTGGTCGCACCCATCTCCGACACGGAGAGTTGGGTGCGCGAGGGGGCGGAGGCCGAAGTCAAACGCACGCTCTACGACGCCGGCTACCCCGTCGTGGACGACCGCGACCTCGACGCCGGCGACCCGATCGACGCGCGGCTGACCGTCGAGCTCCGGGACTACCAGACCGACTGGGTCGAGCGCTTCCGCGAGCAGGGGTCGGGGGTGCTCGTCGGCCCGTCGGGGTCGGGGAAGACCGTGACCGCGATCGGCATTCTGGCGGCCATCGGCGGCGAGGCGCTGATTCTGGTGCCCTCCCGGGAGTTGGCGGGGCAGTGGCGGGCGGAGCTGCTGGAACACACCGATATCGACGAGGCCGACGTCGGCGAGTACCACGGCGGGCAGAAAGAGATCCGGCCGGTCACGATCGCGACCTACCAGACGGCCGGTATGGACCGGCATCGGGCGCTGTTCGACTCCCGCGGGTGGGGGCTCGTCGTATACGATGAGTGCCAACATATTCCAGCCGACATCTATCGGCGGAGCGCGAACCTCCAGACCAAACACCGGCTGGGACTCTCCGCGACGCCGGTGCGGGAAGACGACCGCGAGGCGGAGATCTTCACGCTCATCGGGCCGCCGATCGGAACCGACTGGTCGCGGCTGTTCGAGGCGGGGTACGTCCAGGAGCCGGAGGTCCGGATCCGGTACGTGCCGTGGACCGACGACCTGGCCCGCAACGAGTGGGCGAACGCGGACGGGCGAGACCGCCACCGGATCGCCGCGGAAAATCCCGCGAAGGTCGACGAGGTCCGCCGGCTGCTCGACGCCCATCCCGACTCGAGCGCGCTCGTCTTCGTCGACTGGCTGGATCAGGGTGAGAACCTGGCCGACGCGCTCGACGCGCCGTTCGTGAGCGGTGAGATGCCCCACCGTCGCCGGGACCGCGTCTTCGAGTCGTTCCGGGCGGGCGAGCTCACCACCTTGGTGGTCTCCCGCGTCGGCGACGAGGGGATCGACCTCCCCAACGCGGAGGTCGCGGTCGTCGCTTCGGGGCTCGGTGGCTCCCGGCGCCAGGGCGCACAGCGGGCTGGCCGGACGATGCGGCCCGCAGGGGGCTCGCGGGTCTACGTCCTCGCCACCCACGGGACCTCCGAGGAGGAGTTCGCACAGCGGCAGATGCGCCACCTCGCGGAGAAAGGGATCCGCGTGATCGAATCCGAAGCCCCCGCTCCCGACGAGGGGCCGGCAGCCGGCGACGACGGATGACTCGCGACCACGGCACCGGTGAAGGCCGTCGCGGCTCTCCTCCGGCCGCGTGAGGAGGGAGGTCCGTCCTCGCTCCTCCCGGCGTTCGAACGTACGTGTTTGTATCACGGTGGATACGGGATGTATGCGGCTTACGGCGACGTGTCGACGCTTGATGATGTCCGTGTCGACACCGACGACGGGTGGTTCCTGATCCGGCCGTCGGGGACGGAACCGAAGATACGGGTCACCGCAGAGGCCCGCGATCCGGACACCAGCGACCGCCTCCTCGAAGCGGCGCGTGAACTCGTCGAGCGTGACCTCGACTGACGGGGGAGAACGGTTTTAGGGCTCTCGCGAGTCGCTCGTGTATGCAGACTGTTGTTCTGGCAGCGGGGAAGGGAACCCGAATGCGCCCGTTAACCGATCACGCGCCGAAACCGATGCTACCGGTGGCGGGACGCCCGCTCGTCGTCCACTGCCTCGAAGCGGCGATCGCTGCCGGCGCGACCCGACTCGTGGTGGTGGTCGGCTACGAGGCCGAGTCGATTCGAGCCGCGCTTGCCGAGCGCGACTGGGAGATCCCGGTGACGGTGGTCGTCCAGGAGGAGCAGCGCGGGACGGCCGACGCGGTGCGAACGGCCAACCCCGAACTCGCTGCCGAGCCGTTCGTCGTCCTGAACGGAGACGTCCTCTACGACACGGCGTCGCTGGGCGAGTTGTACCAGTCGGGGCCTGCAGTGGGCTCCTACCGGGTCGAGAACCCCTCGGCGTACGGTGTCTTGGACGTCGAGGACGGGCAGGTTCGCGGTGTCGACGAGAAGCCGGCGACACCCCAGTCCGATCTGGTGAACACGGGCGCGTACGTGTTCCCCGCAGCGGCCCGCGAGTGGCTGTCAGTCGACGAGAGTGACCGCGACGAGCTGGAACTGACGGACGTCCTCCAGCGGTGTTGTGAGGCCACGGCCGTGACCGCCGTGCCGTTCGACCGGTGGCTCGATGTCGGTCGCCCGTGGGAACTGCTCGCCGCCAACGAATGGAAACTCGACGAGCTCGACCGGCGCATCGACGGCGACGTCTCGCCCGATGCCGAGCTGAGAAGCGCGGTCGTCGTTGAACCCGGGGCGACCGTCGAACCCGGCGTCGTGATCGAGGGGCCGGCGTATCTCGGGGCGGGCGCGCACGTCGGACCCAACGCATACATCCGCGGGGCCACCGCGCTGGGTCCGGGAACGCGGGTCGGCCACTCGGTCGAGCTGAAAAACAGCGTGGTGATGGCCGACTCGAAGGTGCCGCACCTCACCTATCTCGGCGACAGCATCCTCGGGCGTGACGTCAACCTCGGCGCCGGAACGACAGTCGCAAACCTTCGGCACGACGACGCCCCCGTCGAACTCACGGTCAAAGGAGACCGCCTCAGTACCGGACGGCGGAAGTTCGGAGTCGTCTGCGGCGACGGCGTCAAGACCGGAATCAACTGCACGATCAACGCTGGAGTCACGCTCTCGACCGACGCCCGGGTCGGTCCGGGCGAGACGGTCCTTCGGGACAGATGACCCGCAGACTCGCCGGTCGCGTGTCGGACCGTCGGTCGTAACAAAACCCCAGTTCGGTCAGACCGAAACCCAACCCCGATCAGGCCGAAACCTCACTTCAGTCAGGCCGAAACCTCACCGGTGTTCGCCTCCCGGATGGACACGACGTTCCGGCCCGTGGGCAACGAGGACGCAGCACTGGAGGTGCTCGGACCCCTGGGATTCGAGCGGTTTGTCCCGGGTGAGATGCCGGTGGCCGACCAGATCCGTCTGTTCGCGACCGCCGACACTATGATGTCGCCACACGGCGCCGGACTGGTGAACGTGATCCACGCGTCGGATGCCACCGTCGTCGAGCTGTTTCCCGAGAACAACGTCGAAGCGTACTACTTCGTGCTGGCACAGCAGTTGGGGCTCGACTACCACTTGAGTCAGCACCCGACAGACGGCGACACGATGATCGTCGACACCGAGGCTCTGCGGACGACCGTCTCCCGGATTCTCGCCGGCTGAACCGGCTATCGATCGGTCATCGGCGGACGCCCGTCACCGTACTCCCGCCCGCCCAACCTACCGGATCGGAATACTATTCGGGTGTGGCTATCAACGTTCAAGCATGAATCTGACGGGACGGAACGTCGTGGTCACCGGCGGATCCGGGTTCATCGGGTCACACCTGGTCGAACAGCTCGTTTCGGACAATCATATCACCGTCGTTGACGACTTCTCGACCGGGGTCGAAGAGTGGGTGCACCCCGAATCGACGACGGTTACGGGGGATCTGACGGACCCCGATGTAGTCGCGGAGTCGATCACGGCGGAAACCGATCTCGTGATCCACCTTGCGGCCTCGAAGCGGGTCAACACGGACAGGCCACGCCAGCAGTTCACCGACAACAGTGACATCACGTACAACATCCTCGAACGGATGGCGGAGGTCGGTGTCGATCGGCTCGCGTTCACGTCGTCATCCACCGTGTACGGTGAGGCGCCACAGCCGACGCCCGAGGATTACGCCCCGCTCGAACCGATCAGCATCTACGGGGCGACCAAACTGGCCGAGGAGTCGTTGATCTCGACGTACGCGCACAGCCACGGGATTCAGTCGTGGGTGTTCCGGTTTGCCAACATCGTCGGACCGCGTCTGAAGGGCGCAGTGATCCCCGACTTTATCGAAAAGCTCCGTGCGGACCCGGAACGGCTGACGATCCTCGGCGACGGGCGCCAGGAGAAGTCCTACCTCCACATCGACGAGTGCATCGCCGCGATGCGGTACGTCGTCGAACACGCGGACGACGAGTTCAACGTCTACAATCTGGGGACGCGGACGACGACGTCGGTCACCCGGATCGCGGACATCGTCAGCGAGGAACTGGGACTCGATCCGGCCTACGAGTACACCGGCGGCGACAGGGGCTGGGTCGGCGACGTACCCAAGATGTGCCTTTCCATCGACAAACTCGCGGACCTCGGGTGGACCCCTGACCAGTCGAGCGACGAGGCGGTTCGGCAGTCGGCTCGGGAACTCATCCACGAGTGAGTAGCTGAAACCGGTCCGGGCGTCACTGTTCCGAGGAGCTTTTGAGTTGTCTGAGCGTCGGATGGCTGTTGAGAACGTGCATGTGCAGCGCAGCGATACAGAGCAACAGCCCGCCGACCGCACGCAGTACCGAGACTGTCAGCGGGATCGGAGATGCCGACGATATTTTCTCACCATACACATACGACGGACTCGAACCACGCCGAACGTACAGTGAGGAACCACACCAACGAGATTCACCAGGCGGATTACGTTTCGATGGTGGGTGCCGCTCCGCCGAACCTGGATCTGATCTTCACCCGAACCGAACATTGGGAGGCGGATCCGACACGGTTCGACCGGTTGGCCGAGCGTGTCTCCGAGCGCGACGGTACCGTCTCCACGTTCGAATCCCACGTCGTCTTCTCGGTGGCGGGCAGCCGCGGGGCAGTGATCAACGGCATCGAGACTTCTCTCGAAACGGACACCAGCCACGTGACCGTGTGTGGATTGCCGATCGACCGGCGTCCGCCCGCTCGCGCGTGCTCACTCAACGTGCTCTGTGACCTCGGCCGGGAGGCTGCCTGGGTCGCCCCTGCTCATCCGCGGTTTCCGAAACTCGGCTTCTCC
>Ga0207753_1000741_pt1 | contig 12056 bp, 6 predicted proteins | sample PonA233FremontCA_2_FD_187273 | JGI IMG/M metagenome (GOLD analysis project Ga0207753, IMG submission 187273) | Salt pond sediment microbial community from Fremont, CA, USA - Pond A23 Sediment 3 (SPAdes) | ecosystem: Environmental > Aquatic > Non-marine Saline and Alkaline > Saline | place: USA...
ATGGGAAATCCGAGGGCTACCGTCCGTGGTTCGTCACCGATGTGTCCGCTCGACCTCCACCTGTTCACTCCTCGGTTCCGACACGTGTCGGAACACTCGTCGCTCACGGGAATGTGGGGTGTGCGCTCGTATTCTCTATCAGTGGCTACTCATATACGCTTAGATACGATACTGGGGTTGATGAGAAAAACGTCTCAGACGTACACCACCTCAGCTGATGGGATCAGTGGGGTTGATACGGGTCCCGGTGGTAGTGCCTTCAGTTTCACCGGTGGTCGGTAAGTAGCCGAGTTCGATCACAGAAACGGCTACAGGGATTGAGAGGCAGAATACACCCGAATGGACACCCCACCTACCACCACCGAGCAGATTTCCGGCGATCCGCTGATCGTACACGTCAGCGATATCCACGGCTACCTCACGGACGCTCGAAGCGCGTTGCGTGCCGTCGGTGACAGTGAGCAGTATCCGAATCTCGTAACGACTGACGAGGCGGGTCGACTCCACTGGGCAGACAACGATTACGTGCTCGTAGTCAACGGTGACGTGATTGATCGGGGGCCGGCGAACGAAGCGTGCCTTGAGATGGTGTGGCGGCTTCAAAACGAGGCCGAACCTGGACGAGTGCGCTATCACCTGGGGAACCACGAGTTAGCGATCTTGTTCCCATCGCTCGTCCGGTGGCCGGACGCTTATTCTACCAGTCTAAGTGCGGCAGATCGGCGTGAGTTCATCGAGCAAGCCAGTAAGGGAGCTGTCACGGCTGCTTTCGAGGGACACCAGTACACGTACAGTCACGCCGGACAGAACGAGCCGTTCGATGTCCGAGACGTAAACGATGCGGTGCGGACTGCTGCAAGCGAGTTGTTGGATGTCGACGGTGACGACAGAGCGTTACAGGAGCGGCTGGAACGACGGTACGACCGTGTGTTCGGGCTCGGCGGCAACGGCGGCAGAGGCCCTAGTGCCGGCCTCTGCTGGATGGACTTTGCGCACTTGGATCCGTCGGCCCCACCGCAGATCGTCGGCCACACAAAACGAGTAAGTCCTGTCAAGAAGGGTAACATCGTATGTGGAAACATCATTCGGATGAATCGCCGCTCACCAGGGGGCGAGGGCGTCCTGATCGAAGGTCCCGACTCGCTGGAAGTCGTCCGTCGGAAACCCGAAGATTCCGTGTCGGTCTCGTCAATCTGAGCATCGATGATCCAGAGAAAGCGTTAACCAACAAAGCGCCGGTTGGTCTGGAGTGTTGGTTAACTAGTCCGGACCGGTGAACGACTCCCGGCTCGCTACCGCGGCAACACAACCCGTACGAGACACACACCGGATCTCCGGTGAATGGGCGTCACTTTTCCCCGCACCACTCTACCGTGGATTCTCCACACACCACGTTTCCGGTGGAGTGACATCCTCCTCGCCGTGAACGGCGAGGCTTCCCACGCATAGGGAATGCCAGTTAGTCGTTGCTGATAGAGGGTTTTGACTCTTCGTAGGCCGTGAGCGTCATCTGCGCTGGTACGCTCGTCTCACGGTGAGTTGTGGCCGTGTCACTACGGCTCCCATCCCGAGGCGAGTCATCGCGTTCCGCCTTGTCAATCGATATGGCTGACCGCGCCACGCGTTAATGCGCCCGTTACGGCGGGCTTGATGCGCTATTCAGTCAATCCAGATCATCGTCCTCGTATGCTGCTCGCCACATCGCGTGAACTGCGCGGGTCACGAGTGAGACCTCGGTCACATCAGAAGTTGAGACTGGCCATCTCAATGCATACGCTTCTTGACCCAATCCTCAGTCGAGATGGTCACACAATCGGATCGAATGAACACCTCTACACAAAATCAAAAATAGCAGTCTAAAATGGATTATCTTGTGTCCTCAGGCGGGAAGTGCCAAAGAGCACTTTCGCGCACGGCCGTAACCCAGCCGTCTTTCATCACTCTTGCCCACTATGACTTCCAGCTATTGCTCGGATACGATAACAATCCTCTATCCGAGAGCGTCCTTAATCGAAATAGGAACTCTCGTTCCCGAGGCGTCTCCGGCGTTTTACACCGTCAAGTGTCCCTGTTAGGGATTCGACGACCTATTTTGGTCGGACATAACTCTTAATTCCAAACGATCGAATAGACGCATCAATGAACCGCACCGAGGCAACGCGAATTGTTGAGCAGATCCAGAACGTAGTAAGCGAGGCCGTGATTACCGACGACGAATTCCTTCGAACTATTCTGACAGGGGTTCTGGCCGATGGTCATGTGCTAATCGAGGACGTTCCCGGTACTGGGAAAACGCTGACTGCGCGGAGTCTAGCTTCGGCGCTTGGACTCTCGTTCAACCGGATTCAGTTCACCCCCGACTTGCTTCCGGGCGATATCACGGGCAGCCACATCTATAATGAAAACGTCGGCGAGTTCGAGTTCAACTCCGGGCCCATCTTCGCGAACGTCGTGCTGGCCGACGAAATAAACCGAGCTCCACCGAAGACGCAGGCCGCCTTGCTCGAAGCGATGGGTGAAAAACAGGTCACCGTCGACGACGAGACTCGCCAGCTCCCGGAGCCGTTTTTCGTGATTGCAACCCAAAATCCGATCGAACAGGAAGGGACGTTTCCACTCCCTGAAGCCCAACGGGACCGGTTTACCATCAAGACTGAGATGGGGTATCCGACTCGCGACGGCGAACTCGAACTGATCGACCGACGGGCAGATCGGACGACATCGGCACCGAAAGCCGAGCGTGTCGTTGCGGATCTCTCCGTCACGGCGCTCCGAGATGTGGTCGAGCAGGTCGAGGTTGCGACCGAACTCCGCGAATACATCGTCGACCTCGGTCGTGCCACCCGTGAGGACTCCCAGGTTGCGGTTGGCGTGTCACCGCGCGGCATCCAACGGCTGTTTGAGGCCGCTCGGGCACGAGCAGTCATCGATGGACGGGAGTATCTGGTCCCCGACGACGTGCGCGCAGTCGTCCACCCGGTTTTCGATCACCGGATCGTGCTCACGTCGGAGGCGTCTATTAGCGGCCACTCGAAAGCACAAGTCGTGACTGAGGTGTGTTCATCAGTCGAGGTGCCCGCAATGCCGAAACAGTAGTCTATAGCGCTGAAGGAGCGACGAAGGTACGCCCGGCGCTATCTGCTCTTGAGCCCGAAGATCAGCGCAAAGAGCCCCACAATGGAAACCACCGCAGCGACGGGCGCGATACGCTCCGGCGGCGATGCGATCCCCTCCGCGAGAAGCAGTCCCGCGACTGCGACCGCTATCCCGAGCGTTGCAACGAGCAGTGACCCACTCAGGTGGACGAGTTCTGCCTGACGGGTCGGCGTATGTCGGCCGAGTTCCTGCCCGAGCGAGACGGCGTTCGCGGTGAGATCCCACACAACGAAACTGCTCGCAATCCCGACGAACCCGATGAGCGGACTCCCACCGTTGAGGAGACTTCCCACCGCGACGACAAATACTCCCACACTCAGGAGTGCGCCACCGTCGGCGTACTCCGGTAACAGCAGATACTCGACCACGAGCAGCCCGAGGTAGAGCACGACCGGTGTCGCACCTGCGATCACCACCACGGCGACGACGAGTGTGGCTGGACTGTACTGGCGCAGCAGTGGCTCGACTGTCGGACGGTACCCGGCGAGGGGCCCTGTGACGGCGGTGTTCACGATGTCGGGGGCGAACCGGAGTGCCGCGACGACGAGTACGAGGCTGCCGACGAACGGGGTCGCTCGGAGGGCGATTCGACTGGGAGTCACCCCCGCGAATCGCTTCGTTGCCCCTCCGAGAACGATGGCGGCGACACCCAAGAGGATCGCCCCGAGTAGTGCTCCCCGAAGGACACTCATCGTTGCGATTCCCGACAGGATTCGGAGCCCCGTGTCTAGGTCGGGTCCCAACCCCTGGATCGGGTCGAGCAATCCCACACCGACCGGGCCGACGATAATCAGGAGTTGCAGCCTGTAGAGTGCCGACTGTACCCGGCTCAAGCGGTCGGACACCCGGTCGCGGTGCGTCGACGGAACCAACTCCGCGATCGGGAGGTATCTCATCCCGAGCCGTACAGCCGTGACGGCGACAACCGCCAGCATCCATGCAACGGCAAGCCCGAGATAGTTTATGGGCTCGCTCCCGGCCCGTCCAAGCAACACATCGACCGTGATGCCGATCACCTCGCTCACACCGAAGGGATCGAAGAGATCGATGAGCGCCAGGCCCGCAAGCGCGTGCCCCGGGAGGCCGAGCGTGGCTATACCGAACCCAATCGTCCGGGTAAAATCGCGGACACGGATCGAGTCCCGCCCAACAACGGACACACCGCCGAACGCGATGCCGGCCCCACCGACCAGGAGTACCGTCCCGACGATCCCCGGCTGTCGAAGGAGGGCTGCGGACGCCTCCAACGCCAGTATGTCGGCCCGAATCGACCGAAATGTCAGTGCGACGCACCCGAGAAGCAGCAGTCCCGAAACGAACACGAGGACGCCGGCACCGAGCCGACTGAGGATTCGGTGCTTCGATGCGGTAGTTAACAGTAAGACTCCCCCCGTAGCGAGTCCGGCAAGTGCGGCAACCCCGGCGACAGCGAGGCCGCTCGCCCCGATGAGCCCGGCAGTCACACCGATCGCGATCGAGACGCCGAGGATCACGCTCGTGCGCGGCGGGCGCCAATTGTTCTCGTCAAACATCTCGGATCGAGGCTGACCGTGTTTCGAGGTGGCAGAATCCTTCGACATAGGGATCAGAGGCGCGTGATCGCGTTTTCGAGTGCGTTCTGAAGCGGTTCTGCGGGGTCCCAGTCGACGGCCGTAGCGCCCGTGGTCCGAATCTGACGTAGCCTGACCGAGCGTTCCAGCGCCTGGAGCCTTGCCCCGGGTCTCGTCCGGTGAGTGACGTCCGGACTGACGAACGTCACATCGTGGCTCGCCATCCGGAGCCGTCGGACGAGGTCGACGAGGTGATCGTCGGTTGCCGTCGAGATCACAATCACGGATGTTCCGGACGAGAGCCGCTGGATGAACCGTTTCGCGACAGCCGCACCACCATCGGCGGTGGCCGCCGTCGACGACGTGGCGGCGGTGTCTCCCGGACCGGGCTCGCCCGATCGAAACACCCGCTCCCGGAACAGCCCGTAGAGCTCGTCGACTCTCGCGGCCGCATCGGAGCCCGTCCCAGGCGCTACCCACGCCCAGCCCCCTCTAAGACGCTGTACCCCGGCGCTGACTCCCTGGGTGTCGACACCGACACCCGCGATCCCGACCTCGTGCCCGGCGGTTATCAGCTCGTTACTTATGGCATAGCCTGCATACGCGGCGAGTTCGACACCGTCCGGATGCCCCGCGTGCGACGCTATTCGCATCTCGTCCCGTACGTCCAGCACCACCATCACGGTCGTTGTCCGCTGCTCGTTGAACTCGACGGTAGTGAGGTCCCCGGTCTTGGCGTATCGCCGCCAATCGATCCGGTTTATGGCGTCGCCGCTTCGGTACTCCCTGAGGGTATGAAACTCCAACCCCTGCCCGGCGGTCGCCGTCGTGTGTTCGCCGGTACGGAACGTGTTCCCGATAGTTAGCGGGAGCGATGCGGTAATGAGACAGGAGAATCCGGTGGTCCCGCCCGCCGGAATCCGCATCGTTCGGCGGCGACCCCCACTCACCGTCCGCAGCCGAACGTACGGGTCGCCGAACGCATGATCGCCCTGCATCGCAACGACGGTATACTCGATCTCCGCTTCGGCGTCCGGCCGAAGGGAGAGGGCCGCCCGCGGCGACCCCTCGACGACTGTTAGCTCGTCGGGGACCGCATCGACAACACGGAGATCCGTCAGGACGATCGAGTGTTCGTTGCGCACCGTGAGCGTGACATCGACGCGCTCACCCGGTCGCGGTACGGAACTGGACAGTTCCCGTTCGACCACGATCTCCGGCGTGTCGGGTAGCCGGTTTACCGACGCGACCGTGACATACGCCAACGGGATACTCGCGGCCAGTATGACGGCCGGCAGACCGAATACGATCCCCGTCGCCCCGAGAAATGCCGCGGCGATCAATCCGATCTCCCACCGATAGATGCGTTCGACGGTCATCTACCGATCATCGCCCCCATCGTCGGCATCCGCAAGTACCTTCGTAGACCGCTCGACAACCCGTTCGAACATCGCTTCGGGTATCAACCACACACGGAGCCGATCTAGGAGCGACAGCGAGTCGGGATGGTCCGGGTCCAAGAAGGACCTCACGGCCGCATCCGTCGTCCACTCACTGCTATCAGCCGCGGGTCCGCCAGAGGCGCTCCGGAACTCCTCGAGTGCGTCTGCGGTGGCGATCAATCGCCTCCGGACCGCTCGAGGGCTCCTGGAGAATGCGGATTCGTCCACGAGATCCTGATCGACATCGAACACGCTAAATAGATCGTCGCGGTTTCCGTAGGATCGGCGTGCCTCTGCAACGGTACTCTCGAACTCGGTTCCGACGATTGATTCCGCACCCTCTTGGGGATGTTCAGGAGCGGCGGACCGAAGCGCATCAAATTCGTCCGGCGATATCGAGATGGCTTTGGGTCCTGCCGGTGGCTCTGCCTCCTCAAGTGAGTCTGTGTCGGGTTCGCTATTCCCTATAGATACAGACGCTTTTTCATCGGCAGTCGGTTGGATATCAGTCTGGCTGCTGAACGTCAGGACGTCCCGGCCGAGCACTGAGATGCTCTCGGAAGCGTCCCCGGCGTGGTCGGTGCTTCTTGAGTGGATATCCTCGCCGCTCTCCCCCAAGTCACCTCGCTCGGCAACACTCTCTGATTCAGCGTCGCCCGGCCCGACCGACTCCTCACGAACCAGGGAGAGCCACCCTCGTGAAAACACCATCCACGTCGCATAGACCGCCAGCAACCCGGCAATCGCCGGTTGCACCGGCTGCCGTGTGAGGGTTCTCTCCGCGCTGGGTGGGAGCGACGCAAGAATCTGGGTAGGAGCAACGATTGCGACCGTCGTCAGCACGATGGCCGTCACCCCAATAACGAAGCCGATACCTCGGCGCCAACTCACGAGTCGTCGTCCTCCGTTTCCGCGCGTACAGCGCGCTTGATTCTTTCGAGCGCGTCCTGTGCCCCGGCGACGCTGTCTTGGGCGGATCGATCCCCGTACTCAACCTCCCTGAACGAGTCCGTGAGCAGTTTTACAGCCTCGGGTGGGAGGCCGTCGGACTCGATCGCTCGGCGCGATATCTGCCCCGGCGTCTTCGTTCGCCACCGCCTCACGGAGACGTACCCGAGGAACTCGCGCCACGCTTCCCGAACCGTGAGTCGCGATTCGGCTTCCTCGCTCTCCTCCCGTGTTGTTCCGGGTGCGGCGGCATCCCCATCTGTGGTGGTCGACTCGGCGGACTCAAACAGCCGTCGTAGCCAGCCGAGACACAGCACTACCGACCGCTTCGGATTCCGGATCACCGTACTGACGCTCCGTATCATCCTCGTGACCCACGTCGCGATTCGACTGAGGCTCCGCCGGATCCGGCCGGCGACCGCCGACGATCGCCGTCGGGCCCGCCGCACCCACTGGGCGAGGAGCTGCGGTATCGCAGTCACGTCCTTCCGGAGCCGTCGGGCGATACCTGCTATCCACCGAACGAAGTCATCGACCCGCGACGAGAAACTGACGATCCCGCCGAACAGGCGTTGGGTTAACCGCACTACGGCGGTGAGCGCGGCCGTCAGCACCCCTCGGGTCGTCCGATCGCTCCGGCGCCCTCGCCTCGCTACGGCACCGACCACAAGCAGGCCGACCGCGACGGTGCCGAGCAGGACTGCTACTGGATTGCCGGCCGCCGTGCTGACGCGCTGGCCGTATCCGACGGCGGTGACGGTGACCCCGTACGTCGGCGGCAACGTCGCGTTCAGGGTACCGCCGGGACTCGTCTCGCCCACGGGGCGCCCGTTAAGCCGAATTTCCACCCCACCGGCGGGCTCGTCTTCAAGTCTACTCTGGACGGTGACGCCGGTCCACGGAAACGGCAACACCGATTCCGGGGTGGCCCGGACCGCGAGTTCTCGTAGTTCGAGCCTCCGGGTCCCCTCCGCGATTCCCTTCGTGGCGGTTACGGTGACGTTTCCCGTGGTCCCCGGGAACTGCCCCGCGACAGTGCCGCTGGTCGTCGTGCGTCCCAACACTCCGTCCCCAATCGTAACGGTCGCGTTTGCGACGCTGGTCCCCCGAGCAGTTACCGTCACTGCCGCGTCCCCACGAGGATAAAAGTCGCCGGCCACGGACACGTTCAATTGCGTTAGTAACGTGAGTTCGCGTGCGCCGGTGACCGCCCCTCGTGTCACTTGAATCTGCGTCTGCTCAACGTCCGCTGGAAGCGTGATCTTCGCTTGCCCAGACTGATTCGTCTCGCCCGCGGGCGACCCTCCGACGCTGAGTGTCGCGCCGGGGATCGGGGTCCCATTGATAATCGCCGTCACGACGACCGGTGAGTTAGGGATCGGCGGGTTGGCTACGTCGACTGTCGCGTTCGTTTCCACCTCGTACGTGTCGACGTCCGAGGGGGCTGGATCGGTTGCCGGCGAATCCAGGGCGCCGACCGACGGCTCTCGGATATCGAAGTACACACTCCTCGCAACCGGTGGTGCCCCTCCGAGCGACTGTGCATCCTGTCCGGTCGCCACAGTCACGTTCAACGCTTCGGCGTAGGGCACGGTCCCGACTACGGTGCCGTCGGGCGCTGTGTCACCCACAGCGTCCCCGTTGAATCGGACCGTGACGCCCTCAACCGGCTCGCCAGCCCGTGTCACCGTGACCTGTACGTCGGTCCCGGGGACGAGTTCCGTACGGTTGAGTTCAGTCTCGAGCGGCGGTATCGCCCCGTTCTCCGATTGGTCTTCGTCATCGGGCTCTGGTGTCTCGTGGTCCGATCCGGATTCTTCCGGCGACTGGCCATCCGATCCGGATTCTTCCGACGATGACCGGTCGTCGGACCGCGATGATTGGCCGTCCTGCGACCCGTCGGTACTTTCCGAGTCGCCGTCTGTCGTCTGCTCGGATCCGGAGCCGCTCGTGCCGGCGCTTCCCATCGTCTCCCCCGGGCTCCCGACCTCGCGATGTCGGTACTCGCTTGCCGCGTCCGACGATTGTGTGCTGGAACCGGCCGCCGTGACGGTGCCGTCCGCGCCGCTGGCCGAACCGCTCCCCGCTGACCCGCCGGGAGTACTCCCCACTGACCCGCTTTCGCCACCCGAACCGCCGCTTCCACCACTACTGGCCTGTGCGTACGCTTGCGCTTCGGCATCTAACCGTGCGCTACCGGGCGTCGGGTCGAAGCGCACCCACCCGATATCCTCGAAATAGACCTCAACCCACGCGTGGGCATTCATTCCACGTACGATGTACTTGTCCTCCCCGACCGGTTGCCCGGTGGAGTATCCTGTTACGTACCGCGCCGGGATATCCTGACTCCGCAACATCGCCACCATAGCCGTCGCGAAGTACTCACAGTAACCTCGGTCCATATTCATAACGAACTCCGTAGCGATGTCGGTCCCTGGGTCGTGACTCGCGTTCAACGAATACTCCTTGTTGGTCTCCAGCCACTCCTCGATCCGAACCGCCGCCGTGTACGGCGAATCCGGATCTCCGACGATCTGTCGAGTCACCGGTTCGAGTTGCGTTCTCGTCGACTGGGGAAGCTGTGTATACTGGTTCTCAACCGAGGCGGGGTACGAGTAGCCCGACTCGCGGAGCCGGTCAGGGTCACGGGGGGGTGTGTAGCTGAGTACGTCGTAGGTCAGCCCCCGCTCGAACCGGGTAGCGGTCCGGAGCGCCTGCTGATCCGTGACCCGGATGTCGGACTCGGATCCGCTCACGACTATGGGACGCCACGCGGCCGGAAGGCTGTTTCCGGACCGGTTGAGTCGGTAGGTCTGGACGACTCGATTTTGGCCTTCCGTGTCGCCCGGAATCTCGCCCCCGTCGTACGCGGACTCCTCTCCTTGCTGCCTCCAGCCGGATCCCGTGTACTCCTTGTATGCGCTCGTTCGCCAGTAGCTCGGCTCTGAGCTGCTCACAGTGAAGTGGACCTGCTGTCCGGTAGAGCTGAAGGTGCTACGATTGCCCCCGACCGTCGTTTGCTCCCCAGTGGAGAGGGCACCCAGTCCTCCGCCGCCTCCGGATCTCTCGCCTCTCGCCTGTGCGTCTCCCCCGGCTGACTGCCCGGTCGCTGTCGGCGTCCCTGATTCACCCTGCGCTCCGGTGCCTGGTTGACTGTCTTCGGACTGTGGCGGACCCTCCGTCGAAGTCGTCGGCGCCCCTGAGAGCGCAGGGAGCGAAACCGCGGAGAGAATAAGCGTTGCCACACAGCAGATTGTGAGAATCAATTGGGTATACTCGCGGCCGCTAGCCATCGTCTTTCCCTCGTACTAGCGCTTGCAACCAGGGTCCAGAAAGTCGGTCCATTCCCCCACTACTGCTGTTGCTCACATTATACGAAACCCCTGTGCTAATTTAAATATTACCTCCGATACTAATTTTAAATGATGTATGATGCCTTCCAACTGAGGGCCTCAGCAGAGTAGGTGGGATTACCCCCAGTGGCCACGACTACTAACCGTTGATGGCGGGGCGTCAACCGCAATCGGCGAGGATTCGACTACAGGGGGCGCGCGCAGTTTGCTCACGAAAACTCACAAAACACCACAAGGCTCTACAGACATACTTAACGCCTGCTACCCGCCCGTGTGACACCATATTGCCGCCGACCACATCGCAGTTTGGAAGCACTAGATACAACCCGATATATGTCGCCGGCCGAGGAGACGTCCGCCGTCGACTTCCTACTCCGGGAATTCTGAAAATGTACTCTCCATCTCGGCTCTCGACGCGGGCCGTGAACAGGTACAGCGGCGTGGACGAGTCATCGAAAGAGGTGGTTAGAAATCTGAGTCTCGGGGTAGAGACTCGCTGTGCTACGGGTCGCTACAGGTCTATTCAGTCGTCAGACATTACCGATCACCACTCATACGGTCGCTCTGGTCAGCAGTCGGTCGGTTAACGATGGTCAGGGTGCTGTCCCGGCGGGTTTCGAACGTCGGGTCACCGTCGTACCACCGTTTCACGACATCCTCACACCGAACGACATCACCCTCACGTAGTTCTGGGTGGCAGTGTGAACGAATCAGTGTTCGGCCGTCATCGGTTGGGTCGGGCGTCGGTCGCGTCTCGTCCCACTCGCTCTTCACCCGAATCGCGAACTTCATCACGCCGGTGTGATCCTGAAGCAGACCGGCCTGCGTGATGTCGCGATGAGTATTCTCGAACAATCGGAGGATAGTCCCCTGGGTCGAGAATCGTCCTCGCGTCGATTTCACGGACGTGTACCGGACGTTGCCGACCGTCAGGACGTTCCGTGGGTCGGTCGTCTCGGCATCGGCCTGACGAAGCAGCGCCTGGGTCGGCTCGGCGCCGTTGTAGAGCCGCTTCGCGAGATCGATCCCGAGCGTGAGTCGGGATTTGCGAATCTCGGCGACGCGGTCGAACTCGTCGCTCAGCAGTCGGTCCACCATTCGGGAGACCTGGTCGTGCTGGGTAGGGTCAAGGTTGACGAGCGGTCGGATTCGCTCGCGATACGCCGCAGCCGCGCGGTCGGCACGAGCCTCGGCGAGCTGGGCCGGCGACGGACGCTGTGCAGCGTACTCGTCGTACCGGTTGGCTAGCCACTTCGCGTGACCCATCAGCTCGACAACTCCAGGCTGAATATCCGGATCGGTCCGGGCAGTCAGGATGCCGTCGGTCACTCGACGAATCTCGGCTGTGACAGCCAGAGAGTGCTCGATCGATTCGAGCGAACTTCGGGAGAACTGCTCAGGTTCGTCGAACAGGTCGCCGAGCGGAGTGAGTGGCCCATCAGGCGTCTGCACCTCCAACTTAGCTGTCGGAACACCCTCGGTCGTATCCTCGGGTGTCGGGTCAGCCGGGATGTCGAGTGCGCGGAGACGGCGCAGGCGTGCCTGTTCGGCAGCCGGCAGCGTCTCCAGCAACTCGTGATCGACACCGCTGTCTCGGTCGGGTGACC
>Ga0207753_1000742_pt1 | contig 12048 bp, 11 predicted proteins | sample PonA233FremontCA_2_FD_187273 | JGI IMG/M metagenome (GOLD analysis project Ga0207753, IMG submission 187273) | Salt pond sediment microbial community from Fremont, CA, USA - Pond A23 Sediment 3 (SPAdes) | ecosystem: Environmental > Aquatic > Non-marine Saline and Alkaline > Saline | place: USA...
CCTGCTGGTGCTCGCGACTGTCGGCGGTCTCGTCTGGCCCGGCACTCAGTTCAGCCACCACGCGAGTGGCACCGACCTCCTGGTGCTGTGGAACTCGCCGGGCTGGGGGCCGACAGTGCTGTACAGCAGCGCGCTCGTGCAGGGGACGATCGTCCCGTTCAAGCTGATCGGCTACGCTGCGCTCGCCTACGGGGTCGCCGCCGCTGTCGCGGCGAGTTCACGGGGTGCGTTCGCCGGCGTCGTCGGTCTCTTTAGCTGTGTCGGCTGTATGCTCCCCATCATCGGCGTCGTCGCCGGCGTATTCGGTGGCTCGGCCACGGTCACCGCGGCTGTGGGCGGGAGTTACGATCTCGGGACCCTGGTCTTCGCCGGAACGATCGTCCTGTTGCTCGTGGCGATTCCGACGACAGGTTCCGTCTCAAAAACTGACACGGCGGCGTAGCGCGTTTTTTATTACTCAGGTCCAGTTATCCAGCCCGGTCTGGACGAGCGACTCCTCGATCCGCTCGAAGCCACGCTCGACCTCGTCGGGATCGACGCCCCACTCCTCGACGACGTAGGCCCGTGCCGCCGCGATATCTGGATCGACCGACGTCTCGGGTTCGGCGTCGATCACTGCCGGATCGAGAAAGAGATTCCGGAGGCGGTCGGCGTGGTCGATGGTTTCCTCGCGGGCGTCGAGGACGCTGAACAGATCCCCGTGTTCGTGGAGGAGTTTGACGGCGGTTTTCGGGCCGATACCGGAGATTCCCTCGTTGAAGTCCGTCCCACAGAGGATCGCAACGTCGACGAGTTGCTCCCAGCTCAGATCGTGTTTTTCGAGTGTCGCCTCGAAATCCATCAACTCGGGATTGCCCTTGCTCGTGAGCTGTCGGAGCGTCAGCGGCGAGCCAAAGAGCAGTGCATCGTAATCTTCGGTGCCGGCGTAGTCGACGACATTCTTGCGGGCCATGTGTGCACACTGGGCTTCGCCCTCTGCCGGTGCGTCGACGATGGGCACGTCGAGAATGTCGAGCAGTTCCCGGGTCGTCTCGACGATGGTGTCGGTGAGCCGCTGGGTGCGCGATTCCAGGCGGGCGACGGCGATCGAGTCGCCGCGTTCGCGTGCGTCTTCGAGTTCGTCCTCGTACCGTTCGCGTTGCTCGCGTCGTTTTGCGACCTCGTCGTCTTTGAGTTCCGTCACTGCCCCGTCGAAGACGAAGATAGGTGTCATCTCGTGTTCGAAAAACTTGGGCAATCCCTGGACGACGCCGATGAGATTCGCCACCTCGGTGCCGTCGGCGGTGGTGTAGGCCGCGTCGCTGGTCCACTTGACCGTCGTCGTGAGATAACGGTACAGCCAGTTGTGAGCGTCGATAGCGACGACCGAGCCCGAGAGATCCTCGAATGGGATCTCCTCGATTGCGGCGAGATCGCGCAGGTCTGCGTTCCCCATACCTCCGGTTAGGACGAATGGGGCTTGATACTGATTGTTGCGGTCATTTTCGTGACTGCGCCAGAATATTGGCGGTTCGCGGCCTGTAGTCCGTGGTTTCTTTCGGCATGGCGGTAAAGATTCGCAACAACCAGTATGATACCGTCGGTACTCGAACCGGGAGGGGGTCGCCTCGGGTGTAGTCGATCACTCGACGAGGACGGCTCTGACGTACTCGTCAGCAGTCCGTCGTGCAGTCGTAAGTTCCTCGGTGTCGTCCAGAACGACTGCTCGGGTGCGGGCACCGTCGACGATCGTCAACAGCGCCCGCGCGACGTGTTCGGCGTCGACATCGGCGAAGACGCCCCCTTTGATCCCGTGGTCGATCACCGTTTCGAGCAGATAGCGAATGTACTCGTCGTTTTGCCGGAACCGGTCGGCAAAGACCTCGTTGTGTGGTGTCTGTGCCCGCATCTCCAGCATCGCGATCAGGAGGTCGTGGTACTCCCGGGGTTCGACGAGTAGGGTATCGAGCAGCATGTCCAGTCGCTGTTCCGGATCTGTCGTCTCGACGTCGTGGATCGTCTCCACGAACTGGTCGATGAGATACTCCAGAAACGCCGCGAACAGGTCGTCTTTCGTCTCGTAGTGGTAGTGGATGGCGGCGGTCGATTTCCCGTACTCGGCTGCGATCCGTTTGATCGTGAGATCGGCGTAGCCGTACTCACAGAGCGCGGCGTAGGTTGCCCGCATGATCGCCGCCTCCTGCTCGGAGAACGACCGGTGTGGCGGATCGGCCATCAGTCCTATATTCGTCTGTCTGTTGATAACAGTTTTGACCTGCCAGTCAGATCAGAAGGAGACAGAAACAGCGAGAAAATCGATACAGAGGGAGAAAAGAATAGTTCCAAACGTTTTTGACTAACTAGTCAGTAAGTACGGTACAGAACGGGATGACCAGATGAGTCTCCGGAGCCGGATCGAGGGGCTGTTCAAGGGGCCCGACGAGTTCGATCTGACGACGGGTGAGATCGGGAAACCGCTGTTTTTCCTCTCGATGCCGATCGTCGTCACCAATCTCTTTCAGACTGCCTACAACCTCGCCGATACGTTCTGGCTCGGCCAGTACAACACCGACGCACTGGCAGCGATCAGTTTCGCGTTCCCGATGGTCTTTTTGCTCATCTCGCTGGGGATGGGGATCTCCGTCGCCGGGAGTGTCCTCGTCGCGCAGTACACCGGGGCAGAGAAAGAACGCGAAGCCGAGTACGCCGCCTCCCAGACGATCACCTTCGCCGTACTCCTCTCGGTCGTGCTGGGTGGTGTTGGCTATCTCCTCGTCGAGGAGTTTCTCTCGGTTATGGGGGCCTCTGCGGATGTGTTGCCGCTGGCAGCGAACTATATGGAGATCATCTCGCTCGGACTCGTGTTCATGTTCGGCTTTTTCGTGTTCATCGCCCTGATGCGTGGCTACGGCGACACGATCACGCCGATGCTCGTGATGTTCGGATCGGTCGTCCTGAACATCGTCCTCGACCCGTTCGTCATCTTCGGGTGGGGACCGTTTCCGGAACTGGGCATCCAGGGCGCGGCGCTCGCGACGGTGTTCTCGCGTGGGCTCGCACTCGTCGTCGGGCTGGCTATCATGTTCGGGGGCACCCGCGGCGTGCAGATTAACCTCCGGGATATGGCCCCCGATCCGAGCTATCTGCGACGGCTCGTCCGGATCGGACTGCCAGCGTCCATCGAGGGGACCGGCCGGGCGCTCTCGTTGAATCTCATCCTGTTTATCGTGGCACTCTTTTCGGATCCGGTCGTCGCCGCCTACGGGATCGGGACCCGCGTGTTCTCGGTCGTCTTCCTGCCAGCGATCGCGGTCGCCCGCGGTGTCGAGACGATGACCGGCCAGAACATCGGGGCCAACAAACCCGACCGTGCCGCGGCGGCCGCCGGCCTCGCGGCGAAGGTGCTGTTCGGTGTTCTCACGGCCGCAGGCGTGCTCGTCTGGTTCGCTGCTGCACCCATCGCCGACGTGTTCACGACCAATCCGACCGTCGTCGATATCACCGCACAGTTCCTCCGGTATGTCGCGCTCACGTTCGGTTTCATCGGGATCATGCGCGCCTACACGGGGAGTTTCCGCGGTGCCGGCAAGACGCTCACTGCGGCCGGAATCTCCGTATTTATGCTCGGTGTGATCCGGTTCCCGATCGCCTGGATCGGTGCGGATATGCTCGGCGAACGCGGGATCTGGCTGTCGTTTGCGGTCTCGAACGTCGTCGGTGCCCTGCTCGCGTACGCCTGGTACACGCGCGGCACGTGGCGTGACGCCGATCTCACTGAAGCAGCCGTCGACACCACGACTGAAGCCGCCTCAACAGACGATTGAGACCAGTGTAACTTTATGTACAGAACAGTAACTCACTCTCGATGAATACAGTTAGTACTGATATACTTACAGCTTTGAATGCGAGGTGGTTACGTGTCTCGGCTTGACCCGTTTTTCGACGTCGTCACGACACACAGCCGGATCGTAGTCGCGGTCATGGTCGTGTTGACCCTCGTCGTCGGTGCAGGTGCCGGGATGGTCGGACAGTCGTCGTCGCTGGAGCAGTTCCAGGGCGACTCGCCGGAGGCGGAGGCACTCTCTACGATCGAGTCGAACTTCACGACCGGCGCCGACAACACGACGACAGCACAGCTCATCGTCAGGGGTGACGATGTTCTGTCGAAAGAGTCACTGCTTGAGTTGCTCTCCGTCCAGCAGTCGTTCCGTGACAGCGAGACGGTAAACGAGACGCTCGCGGCGGAGAACGCACTCGTCGGGATGCCAAACGTCGTCGCACGGACCGCTATTGCACAGGAGCAAGCTCGGGCACTCGAACAGCACCGGGCGACACTCAACGCGACGGCCGAGCAGTTGCGTGGCGCACTCGGGAGCCTCGAACAGGATCCGAACGGCAGCGCCCAGGCTGCCTTCGAGCGCGTCCAGGCGAACTCGTCGGTCGAGTTTACCGAAGAAGATGCCGGGACGTTCGAACAGGCCGCCCAGCAACTCCGCGCAGCCGAGACGGAACAGCAGCGGCAGGCGGCCTACCGTCTCGGGAGTCGGGGCGTGCTGGAAGACCAGTTTGCAGCAGTGGCGGCCGAAGCCAGAGCCCTCCAGAGCGGACCCGCGCCGACGCTCGCCGAGCAGCGCGCACAGCTGGAATCGATGGACGAAGCAGCCGTCGACAGGATCGTTCGCTCGGTCCTGAGCGAGAACGGCGGCAACGAGCGGGCGTTTGCCCTCATGCCGACCAGCTACGAGCCGGGGTCGACCGATGCGAACGCGACGATGCTGCTGGTCACCCAGACGACGGTGGGTGAAACCGCACAGGGGTCGGCGAGTGAGCGCCTCATCGACAGCCAACTCGAGATGCGAACCATCGCCAACGACGTGACCGACAAGGAGGTACTCGTCTTCGGATCGGGGATCATCTCCGACGAGATTACGCGGTCGATGGGCGACAGCCTCACCATCGTCGGCCCGCTGGCCTTGCTCTTTGTCGTCGTCGCACTGACGGTCGCCTACCGGGATCTGCTCGATATCGTGCTGGGCGTGCTCGGGATCGTCGCGGTGCTCGTCTGGACCTTCGGCTTCATGGGCTGGGCCGGGATCAGCTTCAACCAGATCATGATCGCCGTCCCGGTCTTGCTGATCGGGCTCTCGATCGACTACGCGATCCACATCTTCATGCGCCACCGTGAGGAACGAAACAACGAGAAGACCGCGAGCGATCCGCGCGGGGCGATGACCGTTGCCATCGCCGGTGTCGGGATCGCACTCATCTGGGTGACGGCGACGACTGCAATCGGATTCCTCTCGAATCTGACCAGCCCCGTCCCGCCGATCCAGGATTTCGGTGTCGTCTCCGCAGTCGGGATCGGTGCGACGATGCTCATCTTCGGCGCACTCATCCCGGCGCTGAAGGTGGAGATCGACGAACTGCTCGAAAGCCGCGGCTGGAGTCGACAGAAGACGGCGTTCGGGACCGGTGGCGGCGCGTTCAGTTCGGTGCTCTCGACTGGTTCGACCGCCGCACGGAAAGCGCCCTACGTCGTCATCCTGCTGGCACTGCTCGTCAGCGCTGGCGGGGTCTACGGTGCGACACAGGTCGATACGAGCTTCAACCAGGAGGATTTCCTCGCGGACGATCCGCCGGGCTGGATGGAGACGCTCCCCGGACCGTTCCAGCCGGGTGAGTACTCCGCCAAGGAGAACCTCCGCTATGTCAACGAGAACTTCCTGCGGGAGGACTCACAGGCACAGATACTGGTCGAGGGATCGATAACCGATCCCGGAACACTCGAACGGGTGGCCGCGACGGAACGCGACGCCGCCGAGAAGGAGTCGGTCCAGACGCTCTCCAGTGGCAGAGCGAACGTCGAGAGCCCACTCGGCGTGATGCGGAGTGTCGCCGCGACGAACGACTCGTTCAACGCGACGTTTGCAGCGGCTGACACCGACGGAAACGGTATCCCCGACGAGAATCTCGGTGCAGTCTACGACGAACTGTTCTCGGTTGCACCCGGGCAGGCAGCGGGCGTCATCCACCGGACCGAGGGCGGTGACTACGAGTCGCTCCGGCTCGTCATCTCCGTCTCCGGTGGCGCCTCGGGCGACGAGGTGACGGCAGAGATGCGTGATCTCGCGACTGGACTGGACGGCGACGGGCTGGAGTCGACGGCGACCGGCCAGACGATCCTGTTCAAGATCGTTCAGGACGACCTGCTCGACACCGTCATCGAGAGCCTGCTGATCACGCTCGTCGCCGTCTTCGCCTTCCTGATGGTCACCTACCGGATCACCGAGGGAAGCGCGACGCTCGGGGCCTTTACCCTGCTCCCCGTCGTCCTGAGTGTCAGCTGGATTCTCGGGACGATGGCGCTGCTCGGCATCCCCTTCAACATCCTCACGGGGATGATCACGAGTCTCACCGTCGGTCTCGGTGTCGCCTACAGCATCCACCTGAGCGAGCGGTACAACCAGGAACTCGACCGGCGTGACTCGATCTGGGACGCGATGTACACCGCCGTCACCGGGACCGGCGGTGCACTGCTCGGGAGCGCGGCGACGACCGTCGGTGGCTTTGGCGTCCTCGTCTTCGCGATCCTGCCGCCGCTCCAGCAGTTCGGGATCATCACGGGGCTGACGATCATCTACGCCTTCCTCGCGAGTGTGCTGGTCTTGCCCAGCCTGCTCGTGGTCTGGACGTGGTGGTTCGCCCCCGACGAGACTGTCGACGGCGTCGATACCGGGACGGAGGCGGAGACGTCAGCCATCGCCGAGGACTGATACTGGTGGCTGCAAGAAACTGAAGAATTGCGCCACCCCAGGTGGCGCATATCTGTACGAATTTACAGCCACCAGTACGATCAGGCCAGTTCGAGTCGCTCGACGAAGGGCAACTGCTGGATCTCGGTGATGAGTTCGCCGGGGAGCGGTTCGCCGGTGATGAGATACAGTTTCGGTTCGTCGGTGAACTCCGGATCCTCGGTCATCACCTGCCGGATCGCGATCTCGTGGTCGGCGACCAGCCCGGTCACCGCCGCGACGATACCGGACTCGTCGGCCTCCCGGACGGTCACCGTACAGACAGTCAGATCGAGCACCGGCGCGAGATCCATCAGGCTCGGAATCGCAGAGATATTCTGGAAGATCGGCCGCAGTTCCTCGTCGTCGAGGATGGCATCCGTCGTCGCGTCGACGACCCGGCGGTCGACGTCGATCTCGCGTGCGATCCCCGTGTTCGGAATCTCGATTCCCCCGGAGACGACGCGACCGTCGTCGTTGACAGAAAAGCCCCGCTCCAGAAGAAGGCGGATCACCCGCTGCTGGCTGGGTGAATCCGAGAATTTCTCCATGATTTCCTCGAACATATCTTGAGAGGAAAGCTCCCGCGGCTATAATTGTTGGGCATATCTGTCCCTTGCTGTCTCTTTTTGTTCACTGAGTTGTACGTGCTTGAGATGTGAGGTAGAGTGTCGCGTGCAGCAGGAAAGCTCTGCGCGGAGGAAACTGAACTGAGAACATCGCTCAGAACAGCAAGAAAGCCCCCGGTCGCTCGCAGGTTGCGACTCGCTGCGCGCTTCACTCACTGCGTTCGCTCCAGTGCTTGCGTCGTCTCACTCTGCGAGCGACCGGCCCCTTTCAGTCCCGCCCAGCCTGGAAAATCACGTCGGGCGGGACTGAAAGGGGCGAGGTTCTGAACGAAGGCGGCCGACGCAAGCACCTACCGGAGCGCAGCGAGGCCCCCGAGTTCAGAGCCTCGGGGCTTTCTTGCTGTTCGTGGTGCTGTTTCCCGTCACTCATCGCGGGGCTTTCTTGCTGTTCGTCTCGCAGCACCTCACACTCACAACTAAACACACAAACTCAAAACCAGATCCCCCAACTTAGAGTTCGCCTTTCGTACTCGGGGTGTCCGCACGCCGTTCGTCGATCCGGGTCGCGTCGTCGAGCGTCCGGGCCAGGGCCTTGAACAGCGCCTCGATCTCGTGGTGGGCGTTCTCGCCGTCGATTTCGGCCTGCAGCGTCAGGCCGGCGTTCATCGAAAGCGAGCGCAGGAAGTGCCGGGCCATGAAACTCGTCATTTCGCCCACCTCGGCCTGGGAGAACTCGCCGTCGAAATCGAAATAGGGTCGGCCGCTGATATCGACGACGATCCGGCCCCGGGATTCGTCCATCGGGACCGTCTGATCGGCAAACCGGCGGATGCCGCGCTTGTCGCCGAGCGCCTCGTCGAAAGCCTCGCCGAGCGTGATGCCCACATCCTCGACGGTGTGGTGGTCGTCGATCTCCAGATCACCGTCGCAGGTGACGGTGAGATCGAACAGTCCGTGGGTCCCGAAGGAATCGAGCATGTGGTCGAAGAAGCCGATGCCTGTGTCGATTGTCGTCTCGCCGTCGCCGTCGATATCGAGGACCACCTCGATGTCGGTCTCGGCGGTTTCGCGTGTCACGGCCGCCGTTCGGTCGGTCATACTCGAACTGTACAGGCGCGACTATTTGGTGATTGTGCCTGCGCGGGACCGAACAACCCGTCACGGGACATCATTAATGTGTATACACGCTCGTATACAACAATATGAGCAAGAGCATCCGAGTCGAGGAAGACACACACGCTGCGCTCGCAGCACTCAAGGGCGACGACGAGACGTTCGACGATCTTCTCTCACGACTCGTCCGGGAACGGCGTGAGAGCGTCCGAGAGGGGGCCGGACTCTGGGAGGGAACGGACGCCGCGCAAAAAGCACGCGAAAAGCGCAACGAGATGAAAGAGGGTATCGGTTCGCGATGACCCTGTACGATAGCAGTGTTCTCATCGACTATCTCGACGGTCAGTCGGCTGCTGTCGAGTACGTCCAGTCACAGCAGGACGAACGAGCCGTCGCCCCGCCGCTGGTACTGTTCGAGATCTACCAGGGGGAAGTATTCAAAACCGGAGCAGCAGATTTCGACGCTGTCGACGGCGCACTCGAATGGCTGACGGTAATCGAAGAGAGTGGCGAACTGGCACGTGTCGCTGGAGAGTTACAGAACGAACTCCACGAACGGGGCGGCGCACTGTCCGCCCGTGACGCGTACATCGCCGGGACCGCAAAGGGAGTCGACGAACGGCTCGCCGTGGCCGATTCGGATTTCGATGTCGAAGGAATTACCGATATTCTCGCGGTCGATTTCGTCAGATAGACAGATCGATCACTCGACGGCCGGCGCTTCCTCGTCGGTCCGGCCCGGGAGTTCGAGTTCGATCTCCAGTTCCGGCTCGCCCATCCCGTCGTAATCGATCTCCAGTTCCACCGGTTCGCCGAAGGCGAAGGGCAGTTCCCATTCGTCGGCGACGATCGTTAGCTCGTCGTCGTCACGGAGCTGTTCGCCAAGCGCGATCAGGAACTCGCCGGCTTCGCTGGCATCGAGTCGGTACTCCTCCTCGAAGTTCCGTCCAGATCGAATGACCGTTCGCTCCTCGGGTTCGCTTTCGTCGTTATCGGCGCGTTCCTCGTGCTCGCTTTCGTCGTTATCGGCGTGTTCCTCGTCCACGCTTTCGTCGTGGTCGACGTGCTCCTCGTGCTCACCTTCGTCGTGGTCGGCGTGCTCCTCGTCCATCTCCGAGTTTTCAGACTCTGCCATGATAATCTATCTAGGTCGAATTAAAACAAAAAGGCACGGGTCCCGAACAGATTCGACTAGCACCGTCCGGTCTCACGCCCGCCGGACCAGATGGTCCCGCACTGTTCGCTGCGCGCTGGCACAGAGCTCGTCGAGCCGGACGGTCGTCGCCACCACCGGATTGTCGACAGGGAACTCGCGATACAGATAGGAGACGAGCTGGCTGTGGCGGATCCCGGCGTCGAGATTCTGGCTCGTCGTCCCCTGGAGCAGTGTCTGGCGGTCCTGGGCCAGTTCGTCGCAACGCTCCCGGTGGGCAGCCAGTGTCTCGTGGCGTTGCTGGAGGGCATCGAAGCCAAACTCGGTCAGCGGGCGCTCGTTTTTCTCGGCGAGCCAGGCGGTGATCTCGTCGACGGTCTCGCCAGCGGATTCGAGATGTGCTGTTTCAGTGTCGAGCGCACGGGACATCGCGCGGGTCTCCGTCGCTCGGTTCTCGGTCTCGCTGAGGATCGCACCCTTGAGTTCGCTCGAAAACCCCGTCTCCGTCGTCGAAGCGAGCGCAACTGCAATCTGGTCCGTGAACTCGTTGCGGATCGTCTCCAGCAACGATTCGTCGCCGTCACAGCTGTGTGGCCGGATCGTCTCCCTGAACGCTGTGCGGACTGCACGACACTGGTCGTCGCCCGTCCGGCTGTTCTGCAGTTGTGTACCGACAGTTGCCGTCATCCCACCCGCGGGGGTGGCCGGGGCTGTCGGGAGCGACGACACCCGATCACGGAACCGATCGAATGCGTCGCGTTTCGCGCTGACTGCCGACTGTTCGTTCTCGACACGACGCTGGGCACGGTCGATGAATGTTGTCACGGTCATATGTTGGGAGATCGAACCGGGGGCCAGACGAGCCCCGCCGGTGTGGCGGTGTCCGAAAACTCGATCGTGAGTCGCCAGTCGTCGCCGTCGGCCTCGACCAGCAGTTCCGAGGGTGCCCAGTCGAGATTCCGGCGGTACAGATCGAGGACGAACGGGAGGACGGGAAGCCGCCCCTCCCGTGCCGAGAGGGCGTAGTCACACAGGTCGACCACGACGAGTTGCTCTCGGCGGTTCCGGTCGTACGAGACTGGCGAGTAGCTGTACGCGCTGACGAGGCCGGTCCGCTGGAGTTCGTCGCAGGAATCTTTCACCGGCTGGTCCACGGCGTCAGTCGGGGGCAGGCGGGCGGCGGCGTTTGTGAGTACACTGGCCTGTTCGGTCGGCGAGAGCCCCGTCCCGAGTTCCGACGCCATGCTTTCGAGTAGTCGGAGACAGAGTTCGTCGGGTTCGCCGATCGTTTCCGCGAGTTCGAAATAGTCGTCCATGACTGCACGCTCGACGGTGGTGTATTCCCCAGCCGAGAGCGCCTCGAAGACGGCCGCTGCGACGCGGTGACAGAACTCGACGAGTGTTCGTTTCTCCGGGGCTGGCCTCGTGACGACCGGTTCGGTGAGTTTCCAGTCGTCCGCTTCGTGGTGGCCTGTCCGCTTCGCTCCCGGATTCCTGCGTTCACAGACGATCAGATCGTAGTAGGGCACTCGGGGGTCGTACCGACGCAGGGCTGCGCGGTACTGCTCGGTCGCTCGCAGGGCTGCCCGGGCGACCGTCCGACTCTCGAAAGAGAGTCCGTCCGTGGGGACCGGCCGGTCGCGGGTCCGGCCACAGACGATGTAGTACTGGCCGCCCTCGCTGGCCAGTTCCTCGATGTGATCGCGAATGTCGGTGAGTGTCGTTCCGATCATGCTGTCTCTCCGTGACTCCAGCGCGTGCCACCCGCCGAGGGTGATGCTTGCGCCCCGGGCGTTTTTTAGGTCTACCTAAAACGTTAAAGATGCTTCGGTTTTTAGGCCGGCCAAAAAAGAGCTATCGGAGGCTGGGGTGGGTGACCTGTTCGTCCGGGTGGAGTTTGTCGAACCGGTCGCACATCGCTTCGAGCGATTCCGTCTCGCGTCGCCGGCCCTCCGCTTCGCTGATCTCCTCACAGCCCGGCGGGAGGTCCCGGCCCCGGTCGGTGAAGTAGCCCTCGGGGGCGACCCAGTCGTGATAGAACGGTCGGTCGTCGTCTTCGAGCAACGCGACCGCGACTTCGGCACCGTGGCCGGCACAGACGACCGCCTGGTGGGGCTTCTCGGCGAGTCGCCCCGCCGCATAGAGGCCCTCGACGCCCGTTCGGCCCTGTTCGTCCGTATCGACGAACGTCTTGCCACGGTCGACGAGGCCGACGCCGTCGATCTCGTCGAGATAGTCGACCGTGTTCTTGGTGGCGGCGATGACGTACTCGGTCCGGAAGCGGTCGCCCGACGCCGTTTCGACCGCGAACCCGTCGTCGGTCTGCTCGACGAGAGTCACTCTGCCCTCGTGTCGCTCGCAGCCGGCCCGGTCGGCCTGTTCGCCCATCAGATCGAGCAACTGGCGGGGGTTGACGCCGGCCGGGAAGCCGGGGAAGTTCTCT
>Ga0207753_1000743_pt1 | contig 12047 bp, 12 predicted proteins | sample PonA233FremontCA_2_FD_187273 | JGI IMG/M metagenome (GOLD analysis project Ga0207753, IMG submission 187273) | Salt pond sediment microbial community from Fremont, CA, USA - Pond A23 Sediment 3 (SPAdes) | ecosystem: Environmental > Aquatic > Non-marine Saline and Alkaline > Saline | place: USA...
GTGCTCGACACGAACGACCGGCTCAAGAACCACGTCGAGTCGCTGGGGGCCGTCGTCGACAAGGAATACGCGATGTTTGAAGCACCCCTCTCGTAGAGTGCTGACTGAGGCCGCTTAAATTCGGCCTCAGTCCTGCGCCTGCCCTTTGCAATCCGACCTTTCCCGATGGATCCTGAGTTTGTCTACTTCGACATCGACGACACCCTTCTCGACCATCAGAAGGCCGAGCGGGAGGCCCTGTCCGACGTGCGGAACCGCTATCTCACCCTCTTCGGCACCCTCTCGGTCGACGAGCTGCAGGAGACCTACCACACCATCAACACGCCGCTCTGGCGCCGGTACGCCGACGGCGAGATTGGCAAGCAGACGGTGCAGCGGCAGCGCTTCGAGCGGCTCCTGGAGGCCGTGGACGCGCCGCACGCCGACGCGGCCCTCGTGGGCCGCTACTACATGCAGCGCTACGCCGAGCACTGGGCCTTCATCCCGGGGGCGCGGGACGCGTTCGAGGCCGTCGCAGAGCAGCACCCGGTGGGCCTGATGACGAACGGCTTCGCGGAAGTTCAGGAGCAGAAGCTCGACCAGTTTCCGGTCCTCCGAGAGCAGACCGAGGCCGTCGTGATCTGCGAGGACGTAGGGGCGCTCAAGCCCGACCCGGCGGTGTTCGACCACGCCACGGAGGCGGCGGGGGTGTCCTACGAGAACGTGCTCTACGTCGGCGACTCGTACCAGTCGGACGTGGAGGGCGCGCAGCCGGTGGGATGGCGGGTGGCCTGGTACGCCCGGCACGGCACCAACGGCCAGGCGACCAACGACCGGGGGTTTGCCTTTTCGGACTGGGGGGAGCTGCGCGAGCGGCTGCTCTGAGCGCTATCCCAGCAGTTGCCGGAACGACTCCAGGAAGACCTGTACGGAGCGGGGCTCAAGCAGGATGGTGAGAATGACCCCCGCGATCGCGCCCCCCACGTGCGCCTCGTGCGCAATCCAGTCGCCGAGGCCTCCGTCCTGCCCGCGGCGGCCCATCGCGTAGATGGACCCGAACACGTACCCGAACGCGAAAACGATGGCCGGGATGGGAAGCGCGAAGAACAGGTAGAGGTTGCGGAGGGGAAAGAACACGCAGAACGCGAACACGACGCCGCTGATGGCCCCCGATGCCCCGACCGCCGAGTAGTGCGGGTCGTCGCGGTGAAAGACAAACGTGAGGGCGTGCGCGGCGAGCTCAGAGCCAAAGTAGAGGAGCACAAAGGCCCCGGCGCCCAGAATTCGCTCCAGCAACGGCCCGAAGAAGTAGAACGTGATCATGTTGAACGCCAGGTGCGTGCCGCTGGCGTGCACAAAGCCGGCCGTGAGGAAGCGGTAGTACTGCCCCTCCTTCTGGATGCGACGGGGCTGAAACGATAGTTCTCGGATCAGAGACGGGTCGGCCATCAGGGCGTAGCCGCTTACGCCGAGGTTGGAAAGCAGCAGCGCAAGCGTGATGGGGGCCTCGAGGAGTCGCTCCATGCCGTCTGAGGAAGGGGGGAAGAGAGGTGAGGACCCGGATGCGGCAGGCGGTGGACCGCAGGGGACAGAAATCCTTGAGAAACGGCGCTATGCTTTCACTGCCTACGCGTTGCCCCTCACGGTGCATGCCTCATGCCGTGACGGGATCGACGTGGTTGAGCAGCGACTCAAAGACGAGCCGCCCGTCGTCGCCCCCGAGCAGCGACTCGACGCAGCGCTCCGGGTGGGGCATGAGGCCGCACACGTTGCCGCCCTCGTTGACGATGCCGGCGATGCCGTGAACCGAGCCGTTTGGGTTGGCCTCGTCCGTGACGTCGCCGTCGGGTGTGCAGTAGCGAAAGAGCACCTGGTCGTTCGCCTCGATGCGGGCGAGCACCTCGTCGTCGGCGTAGTAGCGGCCCTCGCCGTGGGAGAGGGGGATGGTCACGACCTGTCCCTCCGTCAGGGCGTTGGTGAAGGGGGTCTTTGCGTTCGCGACGCGCAGGGGCGTGTCCTTGCAGATGAAGCGCAACGACTCGTTGCGCATGAGCGTGCCGGGCAGGAGGCCCGCCTCGCAGAGCACCTGAAAGCCATTGCAGATGCCGAACACGAGCCCGCCCTCTTCCGCAAACCGCACCACGTCCTGCATGATGGGCGAGAAGCGGGCGATGGCGCCGGACCGCAGGTAGTCCCCGTACGAGAACCCACCGGGCACGATCACCACGTCGACGTCCCCGAGGGCCTCCTCCTCGTGCCAGATAAACCGGGTTTCCTGCCCAAAGACGTGCTTGGTGGCGTGATACGCATCGTGGTCGCAGTTCGACCCCGGAAAGACGACGACACCGAAGCGGGCGGACATGGGGACGTCAAGAAGAATGAAAAGTCAGGAGAGGCGAGATCCACAACAGCGAATGCCGACGGCAGGACGCCGCGACAGGGCATCCTCCGGTGAGAATGCCTCTATGCGTTCACAAAATCAAGCCACGCGCTGCCCTCCACGTAGTCCTCCACCACCGAGGGCGTCTGCGGGCGCCGGTACGAGGCGAGCAGGCGCTCCACCTTCTCCTGGAAGGCCTGCAGGCAGTTGGAGATCAGGTCGCTCCGGAAGCCCCGGTCGCCGAGCTCGATGACGAGTTCCATCGTCACGACCCGTCCCAGCACACGCCCGAGGTCCACACGCTTGCGCTGTGAGAGCGACTGGTCCACCTCAAAGTTGAGCGCGTCGGACACGTAGTCGGTGGCCCGGCGGGCCAGGTCATGGGTCTCGAGGAAGTCCCGAAGGTTTCGCTCCTTTTTCTGGCGCATGGACTTGAGCACCGCCTCCGAGATCTGCTGGTAGAGGACATCATTTGAGCCCTCGAAGATCTGGAACGGGCGACTGTCGACCACCGAGCGGCCGGCCACGTGATCGAGCCGGTAGCCTTGCCCCCCGGTCAGCTGCAGGAGCGACTGTGCGGCGTCCTGCATCAGGTCCGTCACCACCGTCTTAATGGCGTTGGCCGAGAGGGCCTCGCCGGCGAGATTGTTGTCGGTGTGGGCGTGCTCGCTGGTGTGGAGGCACATCGCCGAGCACGCCGTGAAGGCCGCCTGAATGTCCGCGATGCGGCGCTGCACCTGGTCGTACTCGATCAGCGGCTTGCCGCCTACGAAGCGCTCCTTGGCGTGCTCCAGGGCCTCGTCGAGGATGCGCTGGAGGAAGCCCATGCCCATCCCTGGAAACTCGATCCGGCTCCGGTGCAGGATGTCGAGCATCATCTTGATGCCCGTGCTCTCTGGCCGGAGGCGATGCGCCGCGGGGACCTGAATGTCCACGTGGTTGCGGCCGTACGGAATCATGTACAGCCCGAGGTTTTCGTAGAACTCCTCCACCTCGATCATCTGCTCGGGCTGATTCATGTCGGCGACGAAAAAGTCGATGTCGCGCGCCAGGTCGCCGTTGGCACCCTTCCCGCGAGCCGCCACGAGCCAAAAGTCCGCCCATCCCGTGAGGCCGGCCCAGTGCTTCGTCCCCGTGAGGTGGTACCCGTCCTCCGTCTCCGTGTAGGAGGTCTGCATGCTGAGGGCGTCGGTCCCGTAGTCGGGCTCCGTAATCATGAGCCCGCCCAGGTTCTTCTCCTCGATGAAGCGGTCGAAGATCGGGCCCTTGATCGACTCGGCCCCGTACTTGGTGAGGGGCTGCAGAAACAGGGCCCCGTTGATGCCCAGGGTGAGCGAGAGGGCGAGCGACTCGTACGAGGCGGCGGCGAGGATGGCCTGGCACTCGTGGACGTGACCGCCCCGGCCGCCGTACTCTTCTGGGATAAAGACCGAGAGCGGCGTCATCGACTGGATTTCCCGCATCATGAACGGGGGGAGGCCCCGCTGGGTACTGACCGAGTCGAAGTCGCCCCGCATCGTGAACACCTTGTGCAGCTTCTTGCTGAAGGCGTCCCGAAACGTCTCGAACTCGACAGAAGTCCCGATGTCCTCGGACAGGTAGGAGGCGATGCTCATCGTTTTGAGTGGGGGTCGGCGATACAGTGGGCCCGATCAGGGCAATCTATGAGTTATGGGCGTCGCATGATCACTCTGTCGCAACGAGCATGTGACCCAAAAGATCGACTGCAGAGTAGGGATCTGCAAACGAAGCTGCAACAAATCAACAATTTTCCTTCACGCGAGCGCCGGGTTGTGGTCCATGAGGACGAGACCGCGACGGGCCCGAGAAAGGCGTGGTGCCGCCGACGAGGTCGCAACACAAAAGGAGGAAGGCCGAGGGAGCGGCCTTCCTCCTACGAGGACCGCGCCGGATGGGGAAGAGCTACGTGAGCGTGCATCCGAAACGGAACGTTCTGGGACCACCCGCCGATGCGGCGGGACGCCCGACTGGAACCCGAGCCCTAAAACGGAAGGTCGTCGTCGGGCTCGAAGGTTTCTTCGTCGTCGCCCCCGGAGGCGGACTGCTGCGATCCCGACTGCGGGCCCGCGGGACCGGCGGGCTGTTCCTGCCGGGTCTGGTCCAGGTCCTCCTTCCCACGCGACTGGTTGAAGCCGTCCATGTCCGCCCCCCCTTGCCGGTTGCTGTCGAGGAACATCATCTCCCGCGCCTTTACCTCCGTCGAGTAGCGCGTATTGCCGTCCTGGTCGTCCCAGGAGCGCGTCTGGAGCTTGCCTTCAAAGTACACCTGCGACCCCTTCTGCAGGTACTCGTTGCAGATTTCGCCGAGCCGCCCCCACGCCACCACGTCGTGCCACTCGGTGTTTTGCACCTCGTTGCCGTCGTTGTCGGTGTACGTCTCGTTGGTCGCGAGCGACATGTTGCAGACGGCTGTGCCGCTCCCAGTGTACCGAAGTTCAGGGGCGTCGCCGAGATTGCCGATGAGAATAACCTTGTTGACTCCACGTGCCATGGTGACCACCTTATCCGTGTTGTTCGAAAATCGATGAGCGCCCGCGCCTCCCGTTGATCGCCTGAGTTCCTATACGACGAGTCGCCACAAGTGTCCCGGGACATCGCGGAGGGCGACCGGAACAAGAAGGCCGCGGAAAACCGGTTCGTTCCATAGACACGCAGATGGGGCCGAGTATAACTTTTGATTTGAAGGCGACAAACGATGCAAACGCGACGGGCAGAAACAGGGCGTCGATGCAGGAAGCCGGCAAAGGCCAAATCTGGTACTCATACAAAAAAAGCCGGGCAGATACGCTCACCCAAAGACGCATCTGCCCGGCAAGAATGGAGGCCTCCTGGGGACTTTACGTCCCGGACAACGTGATCGCGCTCGCGACCGACGCTGCACACAGACAGATGAGCAATGTGCGTGCCAACCCGAGCGTCCCCGGCTCTTCGCCGAGTACGAGCCCATCTGAGGGGCAGAGAGCGTGCGCTTCGTCACACAGCTGTCCGACCCATTGGACAGGGGGTGATCGCTACGGGCCGGACGGGGACGTCAACGAGGCCTCCTCGGCCAACTCCTCAAGAAACTCGAGCGTCAGCGCGTTGAACGTCTCCGGGTGTTCAATCATCGGGGCGTGCCCGCACTTGTCGATAAACTCGAGCCGAGCATTCGGCATGCGATCCCGAAACTCCTCGCCCACTTCCGGCGGGGTGATAACGTCGTCGTGGCCCCACACCAGTAGCGAGGGCATGTCGAGCTGCGAGAGGCGCTCCGTCACCGTTTCCTCGTCGGCCGAGCGGGCAATCTTGAGCAGCCGGAAGGCGCGCGGCCGGTCGTTCACGATCTCCAGCATCTCGTCGACGAGCTCTTCGGTCGCATGGGCCGGGTCGTAGAACGTCATCTCCGTCCGCTCCTTGATGAACTCGCGGTCCTGCCGCCGAAAGAAGGACGAGCCCATCGTGGTCTCGTAGATGCCGGAGGACCCGGAGAGCACCATTGCGTGCACCGTCTCCGGGTAATCCAGCGCGTGGAGGAGCGCCACGTGCCCGCCGAGCGAGTTGCCCACGAGAATGACATTGTCGAGGTCGAGCGTCTCCAAGAAGTCGTGGACGTGCTGCGTGAGGCGGGGCACCCCGGTTTCCGACAGCGGAAAGTCGTACACCGGCAGCACCGGGGCGAGCACGCGGTGGCCCTTGTTCGACAGGGCCTCGACCGTGTCCACCCAATTGCTCAGGTCGCCCAGCATGCCGTGCAGCAGAACGACAGGGGGAAGCGGAGAATCGGTCGGCCCTTCCGCGTTGTAGTGGAAGGCGTCCGTTTCGTGGATGGGGAAGGGGGTTTCGTGCATACGTCGTAGACTCGTCGTCAGTGAGGACGGGGCAGCTCGTGGTCGCACTGAGTGCCGGTGCCCGCATTCACATGCGGAGACCGACGCTCAGCCCCCAAGAATTAGTAGGGGCAACGCGTACGACCTGCAAAGCACCGTCACAGAGGCGAGCAGGGCGGGACCCGGCCCGGTCGGTGGGGACCAGCAAGGGAGGGCCGACGCGCGTAGGCAAAGGCCGTGTAGATTCCCAAATACCGTGTTGCAAGAAACGTACGAGGTCGGTAATATTCAAAGCCCCGAATCCAAAAGGGTTCACGCGTCGCCCTGCCGCACCGCCCCTTCAGAAGGACGAGAGCAACGAAGATTCGCGGAAGAGAGCCTCCCGGGCCAACAGGCGCCGAGCTGCGTCGGGGGTCGTCCACAGAGAAACCGGACTCCATCGGTTCGGTACAACACCGGATCCTTCATCCCACATTCCTTCTTGCCCAGCACGCCGATTGTTCATGAAGAAGACGTCACGGAAACGCGCGACTCGAATTGGGGTGTGCAGCGCACTGGCCGGGGGGGCCGTTGGGTTTGCGTTGGGCATGCTCTTCGCCCCGAAGCGGGGCCCGGACGCGCGGCGCCGCATCGCGTACCAGATTGAACGCCTCTCGGCTCAGGCGGAAGACCTCGTTAGTCGCCTCCTGCAGTCAGGGGTCGAGAGCGAGGCCCGTCGCAACAGCGACGCCGTGGTGGAGGACGCGGAGACCCGGGCCGATCACATCCGAGACGACATTGACGCGCTGATGGAGGAGCTTCGCCAGGCGTCGCAGGCCGACGACGACACGGGCTGAGCGTCCTCTCTCGCGGGGAGGAAGAACCCCCTGCCCGTCCCTCTCTCCGTCGCCCCATTGACCGACCCACTCCTATATGCCAGATCTGACCGTCCTGCTCGCCCCCGCCGACCAAAAACAGCCGGGGGGGAATCCGTTCGCGCCCGACATGTTCGACTATCGCACGTCGGGGACGTTCAACTACTACGACGCCCTCAACCCCGACCGGCGCGAACTGATCGACACCCTCCAGGAGGTGATCGACGAGGCGGACGAGGAGACGCTCGCGGAGACGTTTGGGCTGCAGGACTACGAGCTGGAAGAGGCCATCCGCGTCAACGACGAGATCTACGACGCGCCGCTCATGTCGGCGCTCGACCGCTACAGTCCGGGGGTCATGTACGCCGCCATGGACTTTGCAAACCTTCCCACGGGCGCCCAGCGACGCCTCTTGGAGAATGGGGTGATCTTGTCGGGGCTGTTCGGCCTCCTGCGCCCCGACGACCTGATTCCCAACTACCAGCTCGGAATGGGGGCCACCCTGCCGGACGTGGGGCCGGTGGCCGAGTATTGGCGGCCCATCATCAGCCCCATGCTTAACGAGAGCCTCGAGGACCGGTGGGTGTGGGACCTGCTCCCCGACGTGCACCGGGACGCCTGGACCGACGAGCACACGTACAAGGCGCGGGTGGTGGTGCGCTTCGAACGCGAGGAAGACGGGGAGCGCGTGCCCATCACCGGCGAGGACCTGGACGTGCAGCGCGGTCAGTTCGTCAACTTCATCGTCCAGGAGACCGCGGAGGAGATGGAGGACCTTCAGGAGTGGGCCGAAGAGGAGTCCGATGAGCTGTCGTTCGACGAAGAGGCGTCCTCCTACGACGACGATACGAAGACCTGGACGGTCGTGATGGTGCAGGAGTAGAGGAGGGTTGTGTGGTGAGGGTTGGAAGTTGGGCGTAGGAGGTGCTGGCGGTGACTCGCGGTCTGCCACTGAGTTGACGTAGATCTCATGACTCCACCGGTTGTCCTCGGCATTGCGGGCGGATCCGGGTCCGGCAAGACGACAGTCCTCAACAACATCATTGAGGAGTTCGGGCCGGATCCCATCGCCATCCTCGACCACGATGCCTACTACCGGGACCTGTCTCACCTCTCCCCGGAGAAGCGAGCGCGCTTCAACTTCGACCACCCCGACGCGCTGGAGACCTCGCTCATGTGCGAGCACCTCGATCGACTCATGGAGGGGGAGGCCATCGAGAAGCCGGTGTACGATTTCACCACGCACACCCGCCGCGAGGAAACCGAAACTGTGGATCCCCGGCCCGTCATTATCACCGAGGGCATCCTGGTGCTGGCCGAGTCGGCCCTGGAGGAGCGGATGGACATCAAGATTTACGTCGACGCGGCCGACGACATTCGGCTCATGCGCCGCATCCGCCGCGACATGGAGGAGCGTGACCGATCCATTGAGGGCGTCCTGCGCCAGTACGAGCGGACGGTGCGCCCGATGCACCTTGAATTCGTAGAGCCCTCGAAGCGGGAGGCCGACATCATCATTCCGCGAGGGGGACACAACAACGTGGCCATCCAGATGGTGATGTCGCGGATTCAGGAGTTGCTCCGGTCGATGGAGCGGGGGACGTTGCAGGCGTAGTTGCCCGCCGCGGGCTACCGGTTCAGCGCCGTCAGGAGCCGCACGCCGTGCAGCACGAGGTGGGGAGCGTGCTCGGCCTCCGCGTCGAGGTGGGCGGCAAGGACCTCGCCCCAGCCGCCCGTGAGCAGGAGGCGCGGCGTGTCGGGAAGGGGGGCGGCCAGGCGGCGCGTCATGCCCTGAACGCTGTCGATGAGGCCCCATAGCACGCCGCTCTGAAGGGCGGCCTGCGTGGAGGTGCCCGTGGGGGTTTCCGGGAGCCGCAGGGGAATGTCCGGCAGCTGTGCCGTTCCGGCCTGGAGGGCATCCCGCACGAGCGCAGGCCCCGGCCCGATCGCTCCGCCCTGATAGATGCCGTCCCGGTGGACCACCTCGTAGTTGACGGCCGTCCCGGCGTCCACGACGAGCACGCTGCGGGACGAGGAGCGCCCGTACTGCCCCCACCCGGCCGCCGCCGCGGCCAGCCGATCCATGCCCAGGGTGTCGGGCGTGTCGTAGTCGAGGGCGAAGGGAAGCCGCATCTCGGGGCCGACGGTTGTGACGGAGGCGCCCGTGAGGGCCTCTAGGGCCCGCGTAACGGCGGCGGTGCGCGCCGGCACCACGGACACGAGGCCCACGTGCTCGACGGGGGGGGCGCCCAGGGCGGAGGCAAAGGCATCGCGCCAGTAGGAGGCACCCGAGGCCCCATCGGGCGGGGGCTCGACGGAGAAGACGCGGGCGAGCGCCTCGTCCGAGAAGAGCCCCGCCTTCACGGCGCTGTTCCCGATGTCGAGGGCAAGGAGCATGGGCTGCGAAGAGGCGGGGTTTGCGGGAGAGGGCATCAGTCCTTGGAGCGGGTCGTGACGTCGCCCGCGTGCACCGTCGTTTCGGACCCGTCCGCCGTGCGGAGCCGGAGCGCGCCGGTGTCCGTGATCCCGACGACTGTGCCCGAGAGGGTCTGGTCGGTGCCGGGAACGCGGAGGGTCGTGGCGGCCCCGAGGCCGACGAGCCGATCCCGGTACGCGGCGCGGACGGCGTCGGCCCCGTCGGACTGAACGGCGTCGTACCGGCGCTCAAGCGCCCGGAGGAGCCGGGCCAGGAGCGGGGCGCGCGGCACAGAGCGGCCGGTCGTGAGGCGGAGGGACGTGGCAGTGTCGGCCAGCGCGTCGGGAAAGTCGGCCTGGTTGACGTTGAGGCCGACGCCCAGCACGACGACCGCGTCGGTATTTGGGGGCGTGAGGGACGATTCCAGCAGAATGCCGCAGGTCTTGCGGGCCTCCAGGAGAACGTCGTTGGGCCACTTGAGCCGGGCCTCGTGCGGAGACACGAACGGCTCGATCGCCTCGGCGACGGCCAGGCCGGCGGCCACCGTGAGGAGGCCAAACCGGTCCGGGGAGAGGGTCGGCCGCAGCACGACGGAGAAGAGAAGGTTTTGCCCCTTGTCGGCGGACCACGCCCGTCCGTGTCGCCCCCGGCCGGTCGTCTGGTACTCAGTGAGCACCGTGGCCCCCTCTGGCGCCCCCTCCGCCGCCCACGCGGCTGCTCGCTCGTTGGTCGACGCGACCGCCTCGACGCCGCGCAGAGGCTGCCCGAAGCGGTCGGTGGCGAGGTGGTCCTGGGTGTGCTCGACAAGGGGGAGGGTCATGGCAGAGAATCGGCGAGCCCGGCGCGAGAATGGGAGCGAAGTACGAGCGCACCACGCAGCCCGGTCCCGTCAGTTGGGGGTGTACCCGTAGTACGTCGAGACCGTACGAAACTGCCGCGGTGTGCGAAGGGGCACGTCCACGACGGCCCGGACGCGGGTCTGGTGCGGGACCCAGGCCCCATCGGGGGCCCGGCGGAGGTGGAGGGTGGTCTGGCTGTTCTCGCGGAAGAGCAGGATCTGGCTGGTGCGGGCGGTGGTGAGGCCCACCAGCTCGTACGAGGGGCGGGCAATCGTGAGGCGCGCGTACCGGATGCTCTGATCGTCGCCCCGCTCGTCGTTCCAGGCCGTGGCCTCGACGACGTAGGTCGCCGTGCCGTCCCGGAGCGAGTCGCGACGGAGGGCGTACCGGTAGGCCTCCTGCGTGCGGGGGGCAAGGTAGGCCGGCGGGTCGTCCAGGGCCTCCGCCGCCAGGTTGGCGGGGCGGGCGCGACGCTCCGCGGTGGGCGTGAGGCTCGACAGGAGGCCACCGCCCCGAAACGGCCCCGCCGAGTCGGCCTGCTGGACCGTGCCGGGGCCGGAGCCGGGCGCGTATCGGAGCGTGAGCGTGCGGTAGGCGGTGGTGGTGCCCGTCGTGTCCAGGCGCTCGGTCCGCTCGTGTCGCGTCACCCCGTAGGCATCGAGGCGGGCAAAGGCCGAATCGAACGCCGCCCGGTCCATCCGGGCGAGGACGGCCAGCACCGAGTCCCGGGGCACCTCGGTCGTCTCGATCGTGTCGAGGGCGCCGAAGGAGGCGCTCCCGCCACTGGCCCCGGGAGACGAACCACAGCCCAGGAGCCCCAAGCTTCCGACCACGAGGAGCCACCCGCCCACGACGGCATGTAAAAAACGGGCGCGTTCGGAGGGGGCAGGCTGCATCACTCGTCGTCGGTTTATATGTTGGGACGCATTCCGCTACCGCAAGCACGAACCCGAACAAAAGTTTCGGCGCGCGCAGCGGGCTTCGCAAAGTCTTCGGGACGCAGGGCCGCCCATGCTCTCAACCGGTCGCACGACGATGGACTTTCCGACACACGACTCGCCGTACGACCTTCTTCTCAACGAGGCCGTGCGGGCGGCCCGTCGCGCCGCCGCCGTCATCCGCGACCAGGCGGGGACGCTGAGTACAGTGCGGGACAAGGGACGCAACGACTTCGTCACCGAGACCGACGAGCAGGCCCAGACGGTCATCATCGATCACCTCCGCGAGACCTTCCCCCGGGACATCATTCTGGCGGAGGAAGGCGATGCGTTCGACGAGGAGTCGCCGGTCGTGTCGGGGCGGCGCTGGATCGTCGACCCGATTGACGGCACCACAAACTTCATGCACCAGGTGCCCCCCTACGCCGTGAGCATCGCGCTGCAGGAGGAGGACGCCATCGTGGCCGGCGTGGTGCTCGACGTCCCGCACGACGATCTCTTCACCGCCGTGGAGGGGCACGGGCTTCAGGTGAATGGCGCACCCGCGAGCGTGAGCCCGACCGACACGTTCGACGAGGCCTTCCTCGCCACCGGGTTTCCGTACCGCCGCTTCGAGCACACGGAGCGGTACCTCGACGTGCTGGCCGAGATTCTTCGGGACGCCCGGAGCGTGCGCCGGCACGGGTCCGCCGCCATCGACCTGGCGTGGCTGGCCTGCGGCCGGTTCGATGGCTTCTTCGAAACCGGGCTCAGCCCCTGGGACGTGGCGGCGGGCGTCCTGCTCGTGCGCGAGGGCGGCGGGCAGGTCACGAAC
>Ga0207753_1000744_pt1 | contig 12033 bp, 13 predicted proteins | sample PonA233FremontCA_2_FD_187273 | JGI IMG/M metagenome (GOLD analysis project Ga0207753, IMG submission 187273) | Salt pond sediment microbial community from Fremont, CA, USA - Pond A23 Sediment 3 (SPAdes) | ecosystem: Environmental > Aquatic > Non-marine Saline and Alkaline > Saline | place: USA...
ACTTAAGCAATCCAGTCGAGAATGTACAGATGAGCCAGGGTGGCAGAGTCTGGCCGAACGCGTCCGCCTGCAGAGCGGATCATCGCCGGTTCAAATCCGGCCCCTGGCTTTCTGCTGTGAACAAATGTGAACAGCGAAAGCCATACGACGGGTTTGCGCCAGGGAGGAGCTTTGCTCCGACCGGGGTTCAAATCCGGCCCCTGGCTCTTCTGTCCGACCACTGTGAGGACGAAGAGCCGAACGGCTGGATTTGAACGAGACGCGCAGCGAAGCGAGCAGTCTCGGCGTAATTCAAATCCGGCCCCCGGCTCCGTTCGATCAACCCTCTCAGTTAGGCTCTCGTTCGACAATCTCCAGGCCGATCCAGGTGATGACTGCCTCGTCGTTCTGGTTGTAGGCCGTAAGCTTGGTATCGATGTAGCCGATATCCCGGTTCTCGTCGTCCGGATACTTGTCGACGACTTCCGCGTGCGCGTGGAGTGTATCCCCCGGCCGGAGCGGTCTGATCCACCGGAGTTCGTCGACGCCGCGGGCACCCTTCGAGGCCTCGTCGATCCTGTGCTCGACGAACATCCGCATGCAGATCGCGGCTGTCTGCCAGCCACTCGCGATCAAGCCGCCGAACATCGACTCCTCGGCGGCTTCTTCGTCGACGTGCATCGGCTGTGGATCGTACTTCTCTGCAAACTCGATGATCTCGTCTTTGGTGACAGTCTCCTCGCCGAACTCCCAGGAATCGCCGACTGCATACTCCTCGTAGTATCTGGTCATCGGTCTCGATACGGGAGAAGGGATCCAGCACTAAAAAAAGAGTCGTACTTACTGGTAGGCACCTAGCCCCGTCAGCTCTTCTCCGAGAATCAGGGTATGGATGTCGTGCGTGCCTTCGTAGGTGTACACTGTCTCCATGTTCGCCATGTGGCGCATCGGCGAGTAATCGGTCGTGATCCCGTTGCCGCCCAGCATCTCGCGGGCGATCCGGGCCTGGTCGCGGGCCATCCGAACGTTGTTCCGTTTCGCCATCGAGACCTGCTGGGGTCGTAGCTCACCGCGCTCCTTGAGATCGGCGAGTCGGTACGCGAGCAGCTGTGCGAGCGTGATCTGTGTCGCCATCTCTGCGAGTTTCTCCTGCTGGAGCTGGAATCGTGCGATCGGGCCGCCGAACTGCTCGCGATCCAGCGCGTACTCCCTTGCAGTCTCGAAACAGTCCCGCGCAGCCCCGACTGCGCCCCAGGCGATCCCGAAGCGGGCCTGCGTGAGACAGGACAGCGGCCCCTTCATTCCCTCGACGCCCGGCAGGCGATTCTCCGCTGGAATCTCGACGCCATTGAGTCCGATCTCGCCGGTGATCGAGGCACGCATCGAGAGCTTTTCGTCGATCTTGTTCGTCGTCACGCCGTCCCGGTCCGTCTCGACGAGAAAGCCCCGGACGGGACTGTCCGGCTCCGAGTGGTCCCGCGCCCAGACGACTGCCACGTCGGCGATCGGTGAGTTCGTGATCCAGGTTTTCGAGCCGTGCAGGCGGTAGCCGCCGTCAGTTCGCTCCGCGCGGGTCTCCATGCCGCCGGGGTTCGAGCCGTGTTCGGGTTCCGTGAGGCCGAAACAGCCGACTTTCTCCCCGGTACCCAGCGCCGGGAGCCACCGTTCTTTCTGTGCTTCGCTCCCGTAGGCGTGGATCGGGTACATGACGAGTGCGCCCTGCACGCTGGCCATCGAGCGAATCCCCGAGTCGCCCGCTTCGAGTTCCTGCATCAACAGCCCGTAGGCCGTCTCGGAGACGTTCGGTGAGCCGTAGCCGTCCAGGTTCGGTGCGTAAAACCCCAGTTCACCCATCTCGGTGACGAGTTCAGTCGGGAAGGTGCCCGCTTCGAAGTGATCACCGATCTCGGGGTTGACCTCCTCGGTGACGAAATCCCGGGCCGTATCGCGGATCATCCGCTCTTCCGCACCCAGATCCGCTTCCAGGTTCACAAAATCCAGCATGCGTACTGGTTACACGCGGACGTATTTGGGTTGTGTGGCGACTGCAACTGGGTCAGCCATCTTTCGACACAGGTACTTGACCGAATCGTGCACTGGTAACAGTATGGTCCTCGCAGACCAGCGGCCTGATTTGATATCGCAGTACGAGATTTATCTCTCACCTGACGGTCGCTCTGACGGCGGAACGATTTCACTGCCAGGGCTGCTGTGAGGGTAAATTTGCGACCAGAATCGGAGCCGCGGCGTTCAGTCGTCGTCTGCCGCTACCGCTTCGATCTCACCGTCGGCTTCGAGTTTGTCGAGTGATTTCGGATAGGTCCGCAGGTCCATGTGGATCGAGATTCCGGCCTTCGCGCCTTTGCCCATCGCGACCGGGATCTGGTTGTTGCCCGCCGTGAGATCGCCGACTGCGTAGACGCCGTCGACGGTCGTCTTCCCGTCCTCGTCGACAGCGACGGTTCCGTCGTCGTTGAGTTCACAGCCGAGTCCCGCTGCGAGGTCGTTGTTGTAATCAGAGCCGTACATCGCGAACCCACCGAAGTACTCCCGGCGTTCGCCGTTCTCGAACTCGAACCCGCCCAGCCACTCCGGATCCTCTTCGTCTTTGAACATACTCTCGATGTCCGATTCGATGATCTCGACCGGGTGCGCGCGTACGAGTTCGTCCGTCTCCTCGCTCCAGGTCGGCGCTTCGCCACGGAGCAGAATATCCACACTGTCGGCGAAGTTGAGCAAAATCATGGCGACGTGGGCTGCGCCCTCGTCGTGACCCATCACGTAGGCCGACTCGCCGCGGAACATGTAGCCATCACAGTGCAGACAGTAGTGCAGTCCCCGCCCTGTCCGGGGAAGTGGCGGTTCGGGTCTGCCGTCGGTGAAGCCAGTCGACAGGACGACGCTATCCGCATAAAACCGGTCGCTGGTCGTCGAGACCTCGAATCGGTGCTCGTCGTGGTCGGTGAACTCGATCCCGGTCACGACGTCCTGATAGAGATCAGTTCCGTAGTGGTCGAGCTGTTCTTTCGCGGTCTGCAAGAACTCGTTGCCCGAGACCTCCTCGGGAACACCGATCACGTTGTGGGTGTCGACCATCATCGCGGCCCGACCGCCGCCGCGGTCGATCAGTGCGGTCTCGTGGTTGAGACGGGTCGTGTACAGCGCCGTCGTCAGTCCACCTGGTCCACCACCGACGACCACTACCTCGTAGCTGTCTGCTGATTCATCTCCAGTCTGCGTCTCCGAACTCATTAGACTCTCGTAGGGGTTTGAGCCATAAGACTCTGTTATTTCTATGCGTGATTTACGCACAGCCACTCGATTTGATATAGCAGTTATTGATTTATCTGTAGGCAGCGTTCTGATATATCTGTTAAAATAATTTACAGGAAGTGGCTACAAACTGTGGATAAACCTCAGCTTTCGGCAAACGCAGTGAGTTCGTCGTCGAGTATCTCCTCGACCACGCGATCGACGTCCACCTCGCCGACGACGTTCGGGTACTTCCGCTGGAAGTGGCCGACCGTGTTCTCGACGTCCCGCTTGAGCAACTCTTTGCTGTTCTCGTGCTCGGTCGGCACTGCCTGGGGCCAGTCGAAGACCGTGACGCCATCCTCGGCGATGAAGATGTTGTACTCGCTCATGTCCGCGTGCACGTACCCCTCGTTGTAGGCTTTGGAGACCTCGTCGAGGATGAGATCCAGTACAGGGCGGACCTGGGCATCTGTCAGTTTCGTTCGTGCCAGTTCGACACCGTCGATCCGTTCCATCAGGACTGCGTGGCGGTTGTGGTCGTGGGGCTGGGGGATCGAAACCGTCGGATACAGCGCTTCGAGAGTTTCGTACTCCCGTTCGGCAGCCTTTCTGGCGGTGTACATCCAGGAAACGTGTTCGTGATCGGCGGTGTACTCCCGTCCACGGTTGACTTCGCGGAACTCCGTATACCCCTCGCGGTGGAATTTCAGTGCCAGCGGCTTGTACGACCGGACCTCGTAGACGTCGCTTTCCTTGCCCACCCCCAGCGGAGCGCCCATCCCCTCGATAGATTCACGCTCGGCGAAGGTGTGTAACGCGAGCGCGTCGTACCCCTCGAAGGTGAGCCGAAAGCCCTCGTACTGGATCGTCTTGCGTTCGAGCAAGCCGCGCCGTTCACAGCGGTCGAGTCGGTAGTCGACTTCCTCGTCCGTCAGCTCCGCAAACTCCGGGAGTTTCGGCCGGGCGACCCACTTCGAAAAGCGCATCCCCTGTTCGAGGCCCGAAAGCAAGTAGAAATCCTCGTCTTCGAGATCCGCCATCTCGCTCGCCACGTTCTGGACCATTAGGTGGCTGTAATCGCCGGATTCGTATAAGACCAGCGTGATCGCGTGCCCTCGGTGATAAATCCTATCCTGCTATATCAATTGCGCGCGTCCGCGATCGTAACTTGGCTGTCGGTGTCTGCGGATTCGTAGATAGCATCGAGGATTCGCATATCGGTCAGCGCGTGCTCGCCGTCGGGAGTGAAAGACTCGTCAGCGAGCAGCTGGTGTCCGAAGTACGCGAACTCTGCTTCGAGCTGGTGGGGCTGGTCGCTGTCCAGTGCTGCGGTCACACCGCCGCGTTTGACAGTCAGCTCGCGGTCTTCCCGCTCGTAGAACGCCGGATCGAGGACGACCTGTCCGTCGGTCCCGGTAACTTCGAACCGGCTGTGGTGGTGTGCCCCCTGACTCACCGTACAGACGGCGTTGACACCGTCGGGAAAGATTAGCTGGAAGGCTGCGTGTTCGTCGACGTCGCTGAACGCTTCGTGGTCGGACCGTGTCTGTCCGTAGGCGCGAACTGGGTCGGACTCCAGCAGGAACCGCGTCGTGTTGATCGGATAGATCCCGATATCCATCAGCGCACAGCCACCCGAGAGAGCCTGGGAGAGGCGCCAATGGTCGGTCGCTGCTCCGAGTTCCCCCAGCATCGTCTGTGTCATGTTCGCGTGAACCTGCACGACGTCGCCGATTGCCCCCGCCTGCACGAGTTCCTTTGCCCGACGCAGGAGTGGATCTGTCTGCATTCGATAGCCGACCATCAGCGGGATCCCGACTTTCTCGGCGGTCGCGACGAGCTTTTGCGCGCGGTCGACCGTCGCCTCGACTGGTTTCTCACAGAGGACGGCTTTCCCCTGACTGGCGGCTGTCTCGACGTATTCGAGGTGGGTCGCGTTCGGTGTCGCGACGTAGACCGCGTCGTACTGGTCGACAGCCGCGCCGTCGTGAAACTCCTCCGGCGTCAGGCCGGTGAGGTCGTGGTCTCCACAGACCGTCTCGACTGCCCCGGCGTCGATATCTGTCCCGACAGTCGCAGTCGTGAACGCTGACCGTTCGATTCCGGGCAGGGCCCACTCCTGGGCGAACCAGCCCAGGCCGACGACCGCGATCCGGATCGGCTCGTCGACTGCCCCGGGATCGAGAGTCTGCCAGTCGCGACGTGTGAGTTCGTCGAAATACTTCGCGAGTTGTCTCTCCATACGTTCGAAACTGTTCGCCACGCCAATAATTACGCTGCCGGGTCGGCAACAGCGCTCGGGGACTGCGAACCCATCGGTATCGAGTACGTCAGAACTGTATTTTCCGTGGGTGACCAACTGGTGCCAATGAGCAGTGAGAAAGAGAAGATGCTTCGGGGGGAACTGTACGACGCCAGCGATCCAGAACTCGTGGCCGAACGGGAACACGCACGCCAACTCACGAGTCGCTACAACCAGACGGCTCCGGGCGACGGCGAGAAACGAGCTGTGCTGGAGGACCTTCTCGGGTCACTCGGCGACGACTGCCACATCGAGCCGCCGTTTCGCTGTGACTACGGGTACAATATTCACCTCGGTGAGAACTTCTATGCGAACTTCGATTGCGTCATCCTGGACGTGTGCCGGGTGGATATCGGGCGAAACTGTCAGTTCGGCCCGGGCGTCCACATCTACACCGCGACCCATCCAGTCGCCGCAGAGAAGCGAGTCGAGGGGCTCGAATACGGCAACCCAGTCACCGTCGGCGACAACGTCTGGATCGGTGGACGGGCAGTACTCAACCCCGGCGTGAGCGTCGGCGACAACACTGTCGTCGCATCCGGTGCAGTCGTCACCGAGGACGTTCCGGACGACGTCGTCGTGCAGGGTAATCCCGCGACGGTAACGAGAGAACTCGACTCGGACGACTGATCTGTGCCGGTATCCATCGAGTGGATCTGAGATCGATCCGATTGCAAAAAAGCGTGGTCCTCAGGCGAACGCGATCGGCGTGCCGGGTGCGTCCTCGTTTTCTTTGACCTTCTCGAGGGCATCCTCGAAGTCTTCCATGCGGACCTCGGCGCGTTCGTCACGGATGGCGAACATCCCCGCTTCGGTCGCGAGCGAGGCGAGTTCGGCTCCGGAGAACCCCTCGGTGTCCTGGGCCAGTGTCGCGAGTTCGACGTCGTCCGCGAGGTTCATATCCGTCGTGTGGATATCGAGGATGCGTTCACGGCCGTCCCAGTCGGGTTTCGGCACCTCGATGAGACGGTCGAACCGACCGGGGCGCAAGATCGCGCGGTCGAGCATGTCGAAGCGGTTGGTCGCGGCGATGATCCGGATCTCGCCGCGGTCCTCGAAGCCGTCCATCTCGGAGAGCAACTGCATCATCGTCCGCTGGACCTCGGCGTCACCGGAGGTTTTCGACTCGGTGCGTTTCGAGGCGATGGCGTCGATCTCGTCGATGAAGATCACTGCCGGTTCGTTTTCGCTCGCGAGTTCGAACAGGTCCCGGACGAGTCGGGCCCCCTCGCCGATGAACTTCTGGACGAGTTCCGAGCCGGCCATCTTGATGAAGGTGGCGTCGGTCTCGTTTGCGACTGCTTTGGCGAGCATCGTCTTCCCGGTCCCCGGTGGGCCGTGGAGCAACACGCCCGACGGTGGCTCGATGCCGACCTCGCGGAACTGCGCTGCGTTGATAAGTGGCTGCTCGACAGTCTCGCGGACTTCCTGGATCTGTTCTTCGAGGCCGCCGATATCGTCGTAGCTCACGTCTGGACTCGCGTCGACCTGCATCGCCTGAGCGCGCGCGTCGGTTTCCGGATCGAGAATCGTCTGCACCGCGAAGGAGTCGTTGATCGCGACCCGATCGCCTGCTTCGAGTCCGCTGCGGATGCCGGGGGAGACCTCCGTGAGAACCTCCTGATTGTTGCCGTGCTGTTTGACGACGACGCCGTCTTCGAGGAGTTCTTCGGCCGTCGCGATGTACAGCGACGACGATTTGAGCGTCTCGTTTTCCCGCTCGATTCTGTCCACCTTGTCGGTGAGCCGTTCTCTGCGCTGGTGTGCCGAATCGAGCTGTTCCTGTAGCTGTTCGTTCACATTCAGGACATCCACCAGGTGCTCCCGGAGCGCTTCGAGACGCTCGTCTGGAGCCATGTCCGGGTCGAGATCAAGACGCGGCCGATCAGGAAGTGACGGACTGCGAGACATCTGAACAATAAAGCGTTGGGAGCAGGGGAATATAGGCTCTTCGGCACCGGGAATATACACGGCCCCGAACTGACTGGTCTCGTGACCTGTTGCTCAGCTGTGGGGTCTGTGCTCGGCTGACGTGGCTCTTATATCCTGTTGCCCCAATCCAGTGGTATGCGAGTACTTCGGGGGTGTGCGGAGACGCCAGAGACCGACCGCGAGGTGACCGACCGGCTGGTCTCGACTGTCGGTGAGAGTGACGAACCCGCCCTTCGCGTCTGGCAGCCGCCGCGACAGGTCGCGTTCGGACGCCGCGACACACTCCGCGAGGGGTACGACGTGGCCTGCCAGCACCTCTCGGAACGTGGTATTCCACACGTCGAGCGAACGACAGGCGGTCACGCCGTCTTCTTCTCTGGAACGACGGTGTCTTTTCTCCGGGCGACGCCGGTCGAGGACGGTCGGTCGTCGATTACCGACCGCTACGAGACGACGATCGAGACGGTTCAGGGGGCACTCTCCGGACTCGGTGTCGAGGCCAGTGAGGGTGAACCTGACGGCGCGTTCTGTCCCGGGACGCACTCGCTGTCTGCCGATGGAAAGATCGTCGGCCTCGCACAGCGTGTCAGGCGAGACACTGCCGTTATCTCCGGGATTGTCGTGGTTCAGGATCACGAGGAGATTAACGAGGTGCTCGACCCGGTGTATCGAGCACTGGAGATTCCCTTCGAGCGGACTGCGACTGGGAGTATCGCGAAGGCGGGTGGTGAGTCTGATCCGGAACGTGTCTGTCGAGAACTGGAGCGTGCGCTTTCGGTTGGTGAGGTGAGTGTGGAGCGGGTGGGGGTCAGCTAGAAGCGGGTGTTCTACAACTGTCGTGACGAACAGCAAGAAAGCCCTCGGTCGCTTGACCGGCCCCTTTCAGTCCCACCCACGTAGCTTGGTTGGCCAGCCGATATAGGTGGGACTGAAAGGGGCCGTCCGCTTGATCCGTCCCGGACGAAGAAAGCACGTGACCGCAGGGAGCGCGCGCAGCGAGGCCCGGACGGTCAAGCGGGCGGGGGCTTTCTTGCTGTCCATAACAATCGTCTCAGTTTCTCTCTCGTCTCCAGACCCTCACATCACAAACAACGCCTCGTCACCAGACTCCGAGAGACTTAGGGTATCCCGGTATAGACGGTCAGTATGCTCATCGAGAACGCGACGCTCGCAGACGGCGCGACACGGGATGTCCGGGTCAGCGGCCAGCGCATTACAGAGGTGGCCGTGGCGGGACAGCTTGACGCCGAGGCGGACGAACGTGTCGTCGACGGGGCGGGCAAACGACTCCTGCCGGGGATGATCGACGTCCACGTGCACTTCCGACAGCCCGGCTTCGGCCACAAGGAGACCTGGGAGACCGGAACGAAAAGCGCAGCAGCGGGCGGTGTCACGACCGTCGTCGACCAGCCGAACACGGATCCACCGACGATCGACGGCGAGGGGTTCGACGCGAAACTCGAATACACCGACCAGGCGATCGTCGACTTCGGACTCAACGGCGGTGTCACACCCGACTGGAACCCCGAGGAACTGTTCGACCGGGAGCTGTTCGCACTCGGTGAGATCTTCCTCGCGGATTCGACCGGCGACATGGGCATCGAGGGCTCGCTGTTCGTCGACGCGCTGGAGCGTGCAGACGATGCGGGCGTCGCCGTCACTGTCCACGCCGAGGACGCCACGCTGTTCAACGAGAGCGCCCGGGAGCGTACCGACGCCGACGCCTGGAGTGCCTACCGACGGGATCGCGCCGAAGTCGAGGCGATCAGGCGCGCCTGCGCGCTCGCCGACGACCGCGACGTTCGCATCCACATCGCACACACGAGCACGCCCGAGGGGATCGACATCGCCGCCGAGGCGGGGATGACCACCGAGGTCACACCCCACCACATGTTTCTCTCCCGGAACGATCTCGGCGAGTTGGGCACCCACGGCCGGATGAACCCGCCCCTGCGCCGCGAGCGGAGCCGACAGCAGGTCTACGACCGGGTCGTCGACGGCACCGTGGATATGATCGCGACCGATCACGCACCGCACACCGCAGAAGAAAAAGACGCGAGCATCTGGGACGCGCCGAGTGGCGTCCCCGGGGTCGAGACAGCGCTCCCGCTGTTGCTGGTCGAGGCACGCCGCGACAACCTGAGCTACGAGCGCCTCCGGAACCTCACCTCTACGAACCCAGCCGACCGCTTCGATCTTCCCGACCGGGGTCGGGTCGAGGAGGGCAACTACGCCGACCTCGTGCTCGTCGATCCGGACGCAGTGGAGACGATCCGTGCGGACTCGCTGCATACGAACTGCGACTGGACACCGTTCGAGGGGTGGGACGGCGTCTTCCCCGAGTGGACGATGGTCCGCGGCGAGATTGTCTACGAACGCGGGGCAGACGACCCCTTCACGGCATTCGAGGGTCGAAACGTTCGCGCAGTTCCCGACAGAGCCAGCGAGACGACCGAGTCCGATACCGATCCGGAGTCGTCGGCACTGGATGTCGACGCGGAGGCTGCGGCCGATTCGGACTCCGAGAGGTAGTACCAGCGGGTCAGCGGTCCCCGTCCAGTTCGTCCGCTTCGGGGGGCATCCCCCACATTTCGGCCTGTTTGCGGCGTTTCTCCGGCAGCCGCGTCCGGATGCCGTACTGGAGCCGGTAGCCACCGAGTCCCACGCCCATCCCCCACAGCAAGTTCGCCGCCGGTGCAGCGACGACACCCTGCCCGGCGATCAGCGCCACACCGACGCCGAGGAAGGCAACGCTCGCGACGACCAGCGACATGGGGCGGGTCCTGTTGATCACTGCGAGCACGTCACTCCGCTCGGCGACGAAGAGGGTTCCGACGAAGACGACGAATCCGACGCCAGCGACGAGCACCGCTTCGCCCGAAAGCGGCGTCCCGCCAGCGAGTGTCGCGAACAGGACTGCGGTCAGAGCAAGCGCGAAATCGACGGAGAGTGCCTGGCGTCTGGGTGTCGTCATTCCTCGCTGGCGTCGAAGTCGTGGCCACACTCCGGACAGGTCACCTCGTCGTGCCGGAGCGCGACGCTGTGTTCGCGCACGTCACGCATCACCTCGGTGATGCGGTCCTCGGCATCGAGTTCCTCCTCGACGGAGAGTTCGACACCCTCGACTTCCAGCAGGAACTTCGCCACCTCCGTCGCCTCGTACATCACGTCGTCGAGTTCCTCCGCGGTGAAGAAATCGCACATCGCCCCGTAGAGGAAGGTCGCACCGGCTTTGCGGACCTTCTCCTCGAAGGAGTGTTTCGCCTGGTTGACCGCCTGCGGACTGTAGGTGTCGGTCATGAACGGGACGAGATGTGGCAGGTTCTCGCCGATTTTCGTCATCTCGACGCCGGTTTCGGTCCGGAAGTCGGCACACAGCCGTGCAATCGCCCACTCCCGGGCCGTGATGTAGGTCCGCTCGCGCAGGAACTCGTTCGCCCGGTCGTAGGTACCGCCGTCGATCTTGCTGAACTTGTCGTAGGACTGGACGTCCGCTGGAATCTCCGACTGGTCCGCCACCGGACTCCCCGACTGGCCCGGCGCCGTCTCCGGCGACTGATCGGCGGCCGGTTCGTCCGGTGTCGATTCCGCCGTCCCGTCCGTCGGGCCGTCCGCCTCCGTCGGGTTCGATCCGTCGGCCTGACCGTCCGAACGATCCGGGTTCGACTCCCCACTCGAATCCGGCGACTCGCCTGGCTCCTCTGGCATACGCGTGGCTGGGGGCCCGCCGGGAAAAAGCATGTCGGGTACAGCGGGAACGACATGCTGTCACATCGCCGATCAGGGTGCAGAGTGCCCGATCCCTGTCTACTGGGATGATATTCCTACGCACGATGATGAGTGGTCGCTGTGCTTTTATATACAGCGACCATCGGATCTCTCATGCGCGTTCTGATTGGCATCGAAGATAGCGACCGCGGCATGCAGGCTCTCGAAGCGGCAGCCGAGCGGGCTCGCGAGGCTGGCGACGAGCTGACAGTTGCCGTCTACACCGTGTCTGACGAGTCACTCGAAGAGACGACAGCAGCGGTCCGCGACCGTATCAAGACACTGGATGTCGACGTCGAGATCATCCAGATCGAGGAGGAGCCAGGAAGCAAACTGGTCGAGATCGCCGAACGCGAGGATTTCGATCAGGTGGTGCTCTCCGGCGGGCAGCGAAGTCCCCTGGGCAAGATCAAACTCGACAGTGTCCACGAGTTTGTGCTGTTAAACGCCCAAACGACGGTGAAACTCGTACGATGACGGAGTATCCGGACGAAACTGTCGGTGGGCTCCCGACACCGCCGCGGACGGTAACCGACGCCGAAGGCCGAACGATCGAGATCCGCAAGGCCGAGAACAGTATCGAGGAACTCGTCGAGATGTATCTGGATTTCCACGCCGAGGATCGAGCGCAGGGGATCCCACCGACCAACGAATCGGATATCAGACAGTGGCTGTCGGTCGTCACCAGCGACGAAGAACTGAATGTGATCGCCTACCACGACGGGGACCCGGTCGGCCACGTCATGCTCGTCTCCGACGAGGAGGGTGCCTACGAACTCGCTATCTTCGTCTTGCAG
>Ga0207753_1000745_pt1 | contig 12031 bp, 13 predicted proteins | sample PonA233FremontCA_2_FD_187273 | JGI IMG/M metagenome (GOLD analysis project Ga0207753, IMG submission 187273) | Salt pond sediment microbial community from Fremont, CA, USA - Pond A23 Sediment 3 (SPAdes) | ecosystem: Environmental > Aquatic > Non-marine Saline and Alkaline > Saline | place: USA...
GCTGGAAGGTGCGGCGGGAGACGGCCGCCACGGCCCCATCGGCGGTGCGGTACAGGACGTGGAGCGAGGGGACCCAGTCGACGTCGAGGGCGGACGCCGCGTCGTCGAGTGCGTGGGCCAGGTCGTCGATGCCACACCCGGAAATATCGCCGCCCCCAACCGGCGCGGCGGCGACGATGAGAAACCGGTCGTCGAGAACAGTCGCGGCGCCCTCTACGGGGCGTTGGTGGGAGGTCCACCCGTCCATGAATGCCGAGAGCCGATCGAGAAGGGCCGACTGTGTGGCATCGTCGAGCGGCGTGGCGGTCGCGTGGATCCAGAGGCGCGCGTCGTCGGGGAGGGCGGAAAAAGCGGACAGGTCGGCCATGTGGCGTGGGGCGGCGGGGGAGAGGCAACGAGCGTGTCGTTCTTGTAAGCCGGACCCGGCCAGTTGTTTGTCGCGGGGGCGGGACGGCCCTACGGACCCGGGCAGGCGGGGGAACGAGGACGGACGGCCTCCGTCATGTTCCTGTGAAGAAAGTAAAAAGTGAAACGCAGATGGAAAGCCAGCCACAAACACTTTCCGAGCGACAATCTGTTCGTGCCCTGCACAGAATGCACCACCTCACTCATGTCTCGCTATCGTGATGTCGCCGACTGGGTCAACGAGCACCGCGCGAGCGCCCTCGATCTCGTCCGCATCTATCTTGGCATCGGGCTCTTCGTCCGCGGGGTGCTGTTTGCGTACGAGAGTCAGGGCGTAGGAGCCCTCGTGGACCTGTCGACGTTTTCGTTTGCCTCGGCGGCGCTCGCCCACTACGTGACGTTCGCGCACCTGGTGGGCGGGCTTCTGCTGGCCATGGGGCTTCTGACCCGGCTCGCGGCGCTCGTGCAGATTCCCATTCTGGCCGGGGCTGTCTTTCTGGTGCACCTGGAGCAGGGCCTCCTGTCGGCAGACCAGTCCCTTGAGTTTTCAGCCCTCGTCTTCGTTCTGCTTCTGATTGTGTTCGTCTTTGGGCCCGGCGAGTGGTCGGCCGACCGGTACGTCTTTGAGCGGGAGCCGGAGCTGCAGGAGGAAGACCCGGAGCTCTGGTGGCGCGATGAAGACTTTGAGCAGGAGCCCGCTCCGGAGCCCGTAGGGGACGGGGGCGGGGTGGCCGTGGCGTCGGCGTCGGCGACGAGCACAAAGGAGGCCCTCGCCGAGCGCGTGGACAGTGAGCCGTGCGTGTGCGGCCACGACCTGACCCATCCCCGCGTGGCCGTGGAGCCCCAGTACGGATGGAGCGCCGGCTTCTTCTTTATGCTTGGGGTCTCGGCGCCGGTGAAAGAAGTGGTCTTCTACTGCGAAGAGTGCGGCACGGTAATGAAGCGCACGCGAGACGACGAGGTCCTTCGACGGTATCGCTGGCATACCTCCTGAACCCACCGGGCGGCCGGGCGTGGGAGAGGAACGTACTCCTGCGGGCCCCACACCCGCAGTCCGGCGCCCCGAATCACGTTCTCACAGCCCCCTTCCTGCGATGAGCGGCGAATCGTCCGACAGTGCCGGGGCCCCGGAGACCCGGGGCTCGGCGGATGCGTCCGCGGCGCTCGTGCTGGGGGGCGGCGGGGCCCGGGCCGCCTACCAAACGGGGGTGCTCTGCTACGTGGGGGAGGCCTTCCCGGACGCGTCGATGCCGCTCATGACGGGCGTGTCGGCGGGCTCCATCAATGCGGCCCACCTCGCGGCCGATCCGGGGCCGTGGACGGAGCGCACCGCGCGGCTTACGAGCTACTGGACGGACCTGACGGCGGACGACGTGTTTGTGCCGCGCTCCCTCTGGACGATGGCGCGGTCCCTGTTGTGGCGCACTCCGGGCAAAAAACAAACCCTCCTGGACACGGCTCCCCTCCGCGCCTACCTCGACCGGCGGCTGCCCACAGACGCGGCGGGCCGCCTCACGGGCGTGGCCGACAACCTGGACGCGGGGCGCCTGGAGGGCCTCGCCATCTCCACCTCCAACTACGCCACGCTCCAGACGGTGACGTGGGTGCAGGGCTGCTCGATGCACGACTGGGAGCGGCCCAACCGGGTTGGGCGAAGGGCCACCCTTAGCCTCGACCACGTGATGGCCTCGACGGCCCTGCCCATGGTGTTTCCGGCCGTGCGCCTCGACGACGCCTGGTACGGCGACGGCGGGCTCCGCATGCTGGACCCGCTCGCCCCCGCCGTTCACCTGGGGGCGGACCGGCTCTTCGTCGTCTCGACCCGCTACGAGCGGTCCCAGGCCGAGGCCAACCGGTCCGGCCGCACGCCGGCCTATCCGTCGCCCTTCCAGATGATGGGCATCCTCGCCAACGTGCTTCTGCTGGACGTGCTGGAGCACGACGCCGCCGTGCTGCGCCGCATCAACCGCCTCGTGCGGAAGCTGCGCCCCGGGGAGCACGAGCCGCTGCAGCCCATCGACCTGCTCGTCCTGCGGCCATCCGTTGACCTTGGGGCCCTGGCGGGCGACTATCAGATGGACCTCGGGGGGGCCATGGGGGCCCTTCTGTCTTCGGTCCAGTGGCGCACCGATCCCCCGCCCGACTGGTGGAGCATGCTGCTTTTTCATCCCGACTATCTGGATCGCCTCCTCGAGATCGGCTACAACGACGCGCGGCGCCAGCACGACCGCATTGAGGCCTTCTTTGCGCGGGAGCCGGTCGATCAGTCCGCGTCCGTGTTCTTCCGTTCGTAGGTGACGAAGCGGAAGCCGTCCCGGGCGTCCACGGCGGTCTCCTCAAACACGTCCCCAACGAGGTGCTCAAACGGGGGGAAGAAGGTGTCGCCCTCATGCGCGCCCTCCACCAGGGTCAGCTCAAGCCGGTCGGCGTGCGGCAGGAACTGTTCGTAGACGGACTCGCCCCCGCCGATGAAGACGATCTCGTCGTCGGCCACGGCCTCCAGCGCGGCGTCGATGGACGCGTAGGTGTCGACCTCAGGGTACTCCGCATAGCCGTCCTGCGTGGTGAGGACGACCATCTTCCGGTCGGGCAGCGGGCCGCCGAACTGGTGCACGATGGACTCGAACGTGCGGCGGCCCATCAGGAGGGGGTGCCCGGTGGTGAGTCGCTTGAAGCGCTGGAGGTCCTCCGGGATGTGCCAGGGCAGGTCCTTGTCCTTTCCGATGACCCGGTTGTCCTCGGCGACGGCGGCGATGATGACGAGCTCGGGCATGGATGCGTTGCAGGTTGAACGTTGGAACGTTGGAGGTTGGAACGGAGCTGGCATTCAGGGACGGAGCCGCCTGTCGCCAGGTGGGAGGGAACGGCGTAGTAGGAGGCGTGGAGAGCAGGAAGGGAGAAGGGGGAATGGAGGGGGGCGAAGGGACTCGAATGTGAAACCTGGGCTGCGAACGTTTGAACGCCCATACTCTCATAGGCCCAAACGCGGGAGCCAGAAATGCGTCCGTAGCGGGGCGCGTCCGCGGAGCACTGTCGCCAGCGCTCGTTTCTCTCGAATATGGGGCCGCACCGAACATGCAAAGTGCGGCGGAGAATGTCACGGGGGCGCCGCCCGTCGATACAGAATCGTCGTGGTCAGCGCGGTTCGCCGCGGGGCGACGCACTGGGAGTGCACGGCAGTGAGATGAAGCCCACCGGGGCCCTGAGCGACGAGGAGCGACACCGCCGCCTCAACACCCGCCTCTTCGCCCGCGCCACGCCGCGGCAGAAGCTGGGCCTGATCGAGCTGCACCAGCGCGGCACCCGGGTGGCGCACGAGGCAGCGGACATGCTGCTGCAGGACGACGCCTTCTCCACCATCGTGGCCGCTGTGCGGCAGGGCCGCGTCATCTTCCGCAACATCCGGTAGTTCGACTACTACCTCATGTCGTGCAACGTGGGGGAGGTGGCCGTGGTGAGCCTCGCTACCGACGCAGGCACTCAGTTGTCCATCCTGCCGCTCCAGATCCTCTTCCTCAACCTGGTGACGGACGTCTTTCCCGCGCTGGCGCTGGGCGTAGGCGAGGGCGACGGGGCAAGATGCGCGGCCCGCCCCGCGACCCGTCGGAGCCGGTGCTGAGCCGGCGGCACTGGATTGGCATCGGCGGGTACGGCGTCGTGTTTGCCGGGGCGGTGCTGGGGGCCCTCTTCTGGGCGACCCGCGGGCTCGGGCTGGAGGGCGAGGCGGCGGTGACGGTCTCGTTTCTCACCCTGGCCTTCGGGCAGCTCTGGCACGTCTTCAACATGCGGCAGCCGACGTCCGGCGTGTTCTCGAACGAGGTGACCCGCAATCGCTACGTCTGGGCGGCGGTGGGTGTCTGCGTGCTGCTCCTGTTCGGGGCCGTCTACATTCCGGGCGTGGGACAGTTGCTGGAGGTACATCCCCCGAGCGCGGCGGCGTGGGGCCTCATCGCGCTCATGGCCTCGTGCCGCTGGGGGTGGGCCAGGTGGTGCTGGGGGTGCGGCGGTGGAGGAACGTGTTGAAGCCTCGAAGCTGAGCCCGTCTCCACGTCTATATTCGGCCTGGATACTCCTTCAACAGGCGGGCCGTCTCCTCCAATCCGCAGCTCCGGAGGAGCTTATGGTACTCGTCGGGAGTTTTCGGGGGCTGCGTTAGAGACTGGCGGTGCGCACGAGCCACTTTGAGGATCTTGTCGGGGATCTGGCCGAACAGCCCTGAGACGAGCTCGTCCGGACCCGTGACCGCTACGTCCCAGCTCTCAAGCTCTGAGGTCGGAAAGTCCCGCGTATTGAACGTGACGATGTAGTCCGCCCCGACGTGGATCGCGGTTGCCAGGACGTGGTGATCGCTTGGATCCGGGAGTGAAAGGTCTTCGATTCGACCTTCGTAGCCGGTGACCTCGGCTCCAGGGAGCGCCTCGTCCATGAGTTCGCGGATGCGCTGGAGATCCTCCCGGGTGATGTCTGGGTAATCCGCCTCGACGTTCCGCATCCACTCCTCGTGGATCCGTTCGGTCCAGTGGGCGCGGACGACCTCTCCCAGGGCCAACCGCATCAAAAAGTCCCGCAGCTGGGCGGAATAGAGAACGTTCGCGTCGTAGACACAGACGGGACGACCTGACATTGACTGGCTGACGTCGGGAAGACGAGCTTCGACTCGCAATGAGAACAGGCTCAGTCGTAGAGCCCAAGCTCCTGGCTAAGACGAGTAAGCTCCTGCATCGCCTCCTCCGACTGCTCCTGGCGCCGGGCCTTGTAGGTCAGGACGTCCCGCCGGTAGACGCGGTGGTGGGCCCCGACCTTGTGGGACGGAATCTCTCCCTCCTTCAAGAGTTGGGTGAGATGCGGGCGAGAGACGTTCAGAAGCTCGGCCGCCTCCCGGGTCGTCAACTCCTCGTCTGCATCGGAGACGGAGACGGCCCGTCCTTCCGCCAGGTCCGAAAGAAGGGCCAGCAGCGGACCGGCCGCGGCCTTAGGAAGCGAAATCGTCGCTCCGTCTTCTCCTTCGACCTGGAGACGCAAAGGACCGACGTTCTCGCCCTTTTCCACATTGGAAAGAACCCGCCGGAGCTGTTTTCGAAGGGCGGCGCGCTCGTCCTCGGACAGGGAGCCCGGATCGATGACGCGATCGGTCGTAGGCATAAAAGCGACTCGGGTTGGGAATACCAGCTTATCTCCTATCTGTAATAACTGAAAACAGGAAGCGTTCCTGCTTTCGATTGCGCAGCTCTGGCACGTCTTCAACATGCGGCAGCCGACGTCCGGCGTCTTTTCCAACGAGGTGACCCGCAATCGCTACGTCTGGGCGGCGGTGGGTGTCTGCGTGCTTCTGCTGTTCGGGGCCGTCTACATTCCCGGCGTGGGCCAGGTCCTGGAGGTGCTGCCGCCGAGCGCGGAGGCGTGGGGCCTCATCGCGCTCATGAGCCTCGTGCCGCTAGCGGTGGGCAGGCGGTGTTGGAGGCGCGGCGGTATTTCGGGTTTTCCGGCGGGGAACGGACCGCAATCGAGTGGCCACGGTAATAAGGTCAAACCTTAGCATCTTGGTGAATAAGAATAGAAACATCTACCCTCATGACCACGATTCTGGAGGTCGATCCATCTAGCATACAGAACGAGAGCGATGTCGAGCAAAAGTTTTTATACAGCCTCTTAACTCGCCCGACACCTTGGGGTTTGGGGATAGATGACGATAATTTAGATACTAAACCCGACATAAGAGATGTAACAATAGGAAAAGGTACTGATAGAAAAACATATTACCCTGACTACATAGTTTCTTATTTCGGAATACCAATATTAACAGTAGAAGCAAAATCTCCCGACGAAGACGTTCGCGATGGATTCAGAGAAGTTAGGCTATACGCCACAGAAATAAACTCTCAATTTGGTAGTGGTAAGAATCCGCTAAGATATATAATCTCTTCTAACTTTAACACTACACTGTTTGGGAGATGGGACAATGAAGATGAATACTACGAGATTAGTTATGAAGACATATTTGTCGGAAACGAGACTTATAGTGAGATAATTTCTTTCGCGGGCCACGAAAAACTATCTAGCGAGGCAGATTCATTCATAGATAAGCACCGGCCTACGAGGTACTATAAGCCCAAAGAATTTCTAGGTGGAAGTGCGGTGCAAAACATAGAACTATCTCCTAATGGATTTGGAAGGCAGCTTTCTATAGACTTTCAGCACATTTTCGATCCGAGAAGTAAGGCTGAGCGTGCGTATATTGTTAATAATGCCTATGTGCCCTCTGAGAGGCGACGGCGGTACGTCGACTCTATAGATCGGATCATCGACGCGGCGAAGCCTCCTAGTATGAGAGATCCAATCACAATCGAGGACACAGAACAACCCCGTGAAATAATTGAGGTACTAGAGGGGGAAGAAGAGCTTACAGACGAGATAATCTTATTGATCGGTCGAGTGGGTAGCGGGAAGTCTACCTTCGTGGACTATCTGAGAGAGGTGGCCCTACCAGATGATCTGTTAGATTCAGTGCTATGGGCCCACGTGGACATGAACGCATACCCCTCTGACGAGGGACGGCTTTACGACTGGACCTGTAAAGAACTAATTGAGGATATTGCGTCGCAGTACGACAAGTCATTCGAGACTGGACAGGATCTGCTAAATCTTTTCCATCCGGAAGTTAAAAGACTCAAAGAAGGACCTTTGCAAGTATATGAAGAGGGAAGTCGCGCATACAGGGATAAGCTATATGAGGAGGTAAAAAATCTAATAGACAATGATCAGAAACGACTTAAAGCATACTTTAGACATCTAGGTGCTGAAAGAAGCAACTTGCCAATCATTGTTCTTGATAATGTAGATAGGGGGGATAGGGACTCTCAGCTTGAGATGTTTCAGCTGGCGCAGTGGCTGCAGCATGAGTTTCAGGCTCTCATAATAATGCCGATTCGAGAGCAGACGTATGACAATCATAAAGATCGGCCTCCACTAGATACTGCAATGAACAATTTAATATTTAGAATTGAGTCCCCACCGTTTCAGGAGGTCCTTACTAGACGTATCGATCTCGCAATGAAAGACGTAGAAGACTCGGAAAACGAAGGCCTTTTTTATCATACCTCTTCTGGTGCACGAGTTAAGTACAGCCCGGAAGATCAAGTGAGCTATTTGCAATCTCTACGTCGATCTCTTTTTGAATATGACTCTTTTGCTCGCCGCATGATTGTAGGCCTCTCGGGGCGTAATATACGACAGGCCATGCGAATATTCTTAGACTTCTGCCGAAGTGGGCATATATCTAATGATCAAATTTTAAATATAAAAGCACAAGATGGAAAATATTCCATCCCGTACAATACCATGTCTCGCGTAGTATTTAAGACAAACAGTAGATATTTCGACGACGAAAAAGGTTATGTAAAAAACTTATTTGATCTTAATAGGGAGGATTCGAACGCTAGCCATCTTACCAGATATGTTATTTTAAAATGGTTAGAAGCAAAAGAAGATGTTAGGGGCGATATCGGCGTGGAGGGATTCCACAAACTTAGAAAGCTTAAGGATGATCTACATCACGTCGGACTTGAAAGAGACATGGTTCATAGGGAAGTTGAAGAACTAGTTCGGTTTAACTGTATTTTGACGGAGCACCTGCGCACTGACGATGTCGACGAAGAGGATCTAATTAGACTTGCTCCAGCAGGGGAGACACATCTCGATGTGGTAAATAATATACAGTATATATCCGCAGTTAGTGAAGATACGTGGATATCCGAAAAAAACGTTGCTCAGTCGATAGCCAACAGAATTAATCTTGAACAACAACAATACGAAGACAGAAATGAGCTTTGGAATTCGTATGAATTTGTAGACTACCTTGAAGAAAGGGTAGCCCAATCAACATTTATGCAGGAAATATTCCAAAGAGATGTAAATATTGACATAGAAGAGTTTTTCGAATTGTTTTACAGTAATGCAGGTGAACTGAAGGGGCACTTGCTCAACACTGACGCCTGGTTTAAGCTTTCTAGTGAGTACGAAGTCGGAGATGTAATTGTCGGGACCGTTAATAATGTTCACGATAAGTATGGTCTTTTTGTCGACCTTGTGAAGACTCCTCATAGTACGGCTACAGGCCTTCTTCACCGTGACAAGTTAGCGGAAAGAAGTCTCGATCACTTCTCCTCTGGAGATAAGATCAACGTGGTCCTCAATACTCTTGAGCCGGAAGAAGAAAGAGCAAGTCTTGACTTTGCCCAGACGAACGAAGATGGATAGTATTAGGGCCGACAAGTACTCATCCCCTTCCTTGTCCCAGTCCGTAGTGGGTAGCATCGCGTTCGCTCAGCGTTGGTGACCAAACGAGGCGATTGACCCGCAGAGAACTCGGCTCCCTCAGCGATCGCCGGACCCTGCTGAAACGTTTACGGTAAAAAGAGCCCGTTTTTTACTGTAGGGGATTCGAGAACCGAAAGAAGTTACCGCAAGACGGTCCGCAAGCGTAGAGTTCCCCTCGTTCTTCCCGTCCGGCACTTATGAACGAGTCCCAGACCTCGACCGATGTCGTTCCTCTCGACGACTACGAGTCGGGACGATACGTCTCCCAGGGGAGCTATGAGAGCTTCCGTCCGTCGCCCGTGAATCACGGCTGGGCGTGGGACGACCCGCGCATCAACACGCTTCTGGAGGAGGCCACGCAGGCACTCGGCGAGTTGAACGCCTTCTCGCGCATCGTGCCCGACGTCGATCTCTTCATCCAGCTTCACGTGGTGAAGGAGGCCACCGACTCCAGCCGCATCGAGGGGACGCGCACCGAGATGGAGGAGGCGATCCGTCCGGAAGAGGAGGTCGATCCGGACCGGCGGGACGACTGGCGGGAGGTCCAGAACTACGTGCAGGCGATGCGGGAGGCCGTCGACGCGCTGGAGTCTCTGCCCCTCTCCACTCGCCTCCTGAAGCAGACGCATCGGACGCTGATGCAGGACGTGCGCGGGCAGAACCGGCAGCCGGGCGAATACCGGCGGAGTCAGAACTGGATCGGGGCCAGTCTGGACGATGCGGTGTACGTCCCGCCCCCGCACCGGGAGATCGGTCGGCTCATAGGCGATCTGGAGGAATTCTGGCACAACGAGTCGATTCGGGTGCCGCACCTGATCCGCATCGCCATCAGCCACTACCAGTTCGAGACGATCCACCCGTTCCTGGACGGCAACGGCCGCATCGGGCGGCTGCTCATCCCGCTGTACCTCATCCGTCACGGGCTGCTCGCAAAGCCCTCGCTCTACCTATCGAGCTACATCGAGCGACACAGGGCCGCCTACTACGACGCGCTGATGACCGTCCGCGCCTCGGACGATCTGGGGCACTGGATTCGCTTCTTCCTCGTCGCAGTCCGCGAGACGGCGCGGCAGGGCTGCGACACGTTCGAGGATCTCCTGTCGCTCCACGAGCGGGTGGAGGAGCAGATCACGACATTGGGCCGCAAAGCCGCCAATGCCCGGACGCTACTCACGCGGCTGTACCGCGAGCCCTACGTCTCCTCGGCCAAGAACGTCGCCGAGTCCCTGGACGTGACGCCCAAGACGGCCCGCAGTCTCCTCCAGGACCTCGAGGACCTCGGCATCTTGGAGGAGACGACCGGCAAGCAGCGCAACCGCCGCTACGTCTTCGCCGAGTACGTCGACCTCTTCACGCAGTAGCGGTCCTCGACGGGTCGCGATTCGCAACATTGCGGCGCGACCCGGCGGCAATCCGCAGCGAGCAGTGTCGCAGCCGCCCCGCGCCGGGTGTGTCCCTGGCGACCGGTAGGGCGGACGCCTTTCAGGAAAGAAGCCCGGCCATCGGCGTAGGAAAAAATCCGTCCCCTCGTCATCACCCGGCCCCAATGCCATGTCCAAAGAAACATCTGAACTCGCCGAACGCGGGAAGGAGATCTTCGGACGGGTCGTGCGTCCCCAGCTCGAAAACCGTTCGGACATCGACGATCGCGACTACGTCGCCATTGACGTCGACTCCGAGGACTTCGAAATCGACACAAATCAGCGCGCCGCTGCAAACCGACTCACTGAACGGCACCCGGATGCGCAGGGTCGAATCTGGTTCCGGCGGGTCGGCAGCCGCATCACCCATCACTTCGGAGGTCGCCTCCGGGAGGAGAGCGAAAAATGATGTCCGGTTTCTTTACCCAGGATCGGGAGCCTGCTCTGTCGCTGGAGGTCCGTGGTCCTGACGGCGTACAGTCGTTCGATGCCGTGATCGACACCGGATACAATGGCGCCTTAGCCCTTCCGCCAGATTAGATCGACGAGCTGGGTCTACCCAAGTCGGGGGAAGAGAGCGTGAGTCTGGCGGATGGTCGGGTGATCGTCGTGCCGATGCATGTCGGATATGTCATCCTCGACGATCAGGCCTACGAGATCGACGTTGCACCAGCGCAAACCGACCCCCTTGCGGGAACGGCTCTCCTCTGGCCTTCTCCCTCTACATCGAATTTCAGGCCGGTGGCGCTGTCGAAGTCGCCCGGCTGTGAGAGGGTGCAGAATGAGCGACCGCCCGCACCTTTTCGTTGCAACACGGGACCGGTTCGCGACGACGGGGATCACGCCCCCAGTGGCGCCAGCGACGACACGTCTCCCAGCGCCGCTTCGAGGCGCCGCCCCGCCGCGAGCAGTGCGGCGTCGGTTCCCCGCCGGGCGTGCACCTGGAGGCCGATGGGCCGCCCGTCCGCCGCCCGGCCCGCGGGCAGGGTAAGGATGGGATGCCCCGTCACGGCGGTCGGGCAGTTGTAGGGAGCGATGGGGAGGGCGTAGGGCACCGAGACGCCCTCGAGGGTTCGGGCGGTCCCCGTGGGGCGGTGCGTGAAAGTGGGGGTGGCGGCCACGGGCGTGACCCACAGGTCCCAGTCGTCGAAGAAGGCGTCGAGGGCGTCGGCGAGGGCGGCCCTGCGGTCAAGGGCCCGAAAGTAGCCGCGGGGGCCGAGCGAGGCGCCCTTCGCCATGCGTCCGGCGAGCGAGCCGAACTTGGACCGGACGTAGCCCTGCCACACCAGCTGCCTCAATGGCGGAGTGCGCAGGGGGGCGGGCAGGCCGGCGGTGAGCTCGAAGCCCTGGATGCGGGCCCAGGTGTCGAACGCCGTCTCCACGTCGAACGGAGCGGGCCGGCGCTCCACCTCGCACCCGGCGGCGCGCCAGGCGGTGGTGGCGTCGCGGAGCACACGCTGAGTGTCGGTATCAGCGGGGACGCCGCCCAGCTCCGGCGTCACGGCGATGCGGAGGGCATCGGGGGACGGCGTCGCCGGTACGGACGCTGCCGGGTCGGCCCCAGAGAGTGCCGCCCACTCCAGCTGCAGGTCCTCTACCGTGCGGGCCATGGGGCCGGCGACGGCAATGTGTCGCACCGTGGCCGGGCGGTCGGGCGGGCGGATGCCCCGGAGGGGCCCGTCCTCGGTCGGGCGCAGGCCCGCCACCCCACAGAAATGGGCCGGAATGCGGATGGAGCCGGCCACGTCCGCCCCCAGCTCCAGCGGCGTGAGGCCCGCCGCGAGGGCCGCCGCGGAGCCGCCCGAGCTGCCACCGGGCGTACAGTCGAGCGCCCATGGGTTGTTGGCACGGCCAAAATTTGGATGGTCGCACTGCCAGTCGTAGGCCGC
>Ga0207753_1000746_pt1 | contig 12025 bp, 12 predicted proteins | sample PonA233FremontCA_2_FD_187273 | JGI IMG/M metagenome (GOLD analysis project Ga0207753, IMG submission 187273) | Salt pond sediment microbial community from Fremont, CA, USA - Pond A23 Sediment 3 (SPAdes) | ecosystem: Environmental > Aquatic > Non-marine Saline and Alkaline > Saline | place: USA...
TTGCCACCGAGCTCCTGCGGATCCGGCACGATCGGCTCGTGGTTGTACGAGCCGATGCCGTAGGCGTCGCCGTGGTTCCGGTAGTACATGGCGTTGTCCTGATCGCGCAGGATCGGACGGTCCGGGCCGACGAGCAGCCGTTTCGCCTTCTCACCGGAGACGTTCTCGTAGCCCTCGAACAGCGGATGATCGGTGATATCGACCGCGCTGTCGGCCAGTTCGTCCAGCGGCTCGGTCATCGTATACTGGTGTTCGACCGGCGTCACGGGCAGGTGGACGTCCAACTTCTCGCCCAACTGCCGGGCCCAGATGTTCGTCGCGACGACGACTTCGTCACAGTCGATCCGGCCGCGTTCGGTGACGACTGCCTCGACGGAGCCGTCCACGACGTCGACGTCCTCGGTGCGGGTGTGTGGCACGAACGTCGCGCCCCGGTCCATCGCCTCGCGGGCCAGCGCGTCGCAGGCGACGACGCCCGACACCTGTCCGTCGGTCGGCGAGTAGTAGCCGCCGAGGATCTGGCTCTCGTCGACGAGCGGCAGGTGTTCGGTCACCGCTTCGGGCGTTAGCAGCTGTGGGTCCGGAATGCCCCACGCCGTCGCGTGCTCGACCCGTCGCTGGAGGAAGGCCATCCGCTCCTCGCTGCGGGCGACCTCGATACCGCCCGTCTCGTTGTACGCCTGCTGGCCGTCCCGGCCTTCGAGTTCGGAGTAGAGCTGTCGGCTGTAGTTCGCGAACTTCGAGAGCTCCTTCGGTTCGGCCGTCTGGAACATGATACCCGGCGCGTGCGTTGACGACCCGCCGGTCGTCGGCATCGGACCCTGATCGACGACCACCACGTCGTCCCGTCCCAATTCGGTCAGCTGGTATGCGAGGTTGCACCCGACGATACCGGCGCCGACGATTACGGTGCCGGCGTCGCTCGGTAGCGTGTTCGTATCACTCATACCGAACTAGTTCGACCCCGGCGTCTTATAATCACACCTCAGCGACGACACCCATTTATATACCAGGGGGGCCGAACGGACGAGTTCTTAACAACTATATACGTGTTAAGAACTGTCCGTTAGTATCCGGCCCCGTCGTCGGCTCCCCTTTATACGTCCGAGATAGCTGTGGTCCACCCTTATGCGAAGGGGGACCGTTGTCGTGATCGATGACGAACAACGAGTCCCAGACGCTCGACGGACATCCGAACCACCCTGAGATCGACCAGTCGGACCGCGTACTGCCGCGGAACCTTCGCCAGACTGGCGACCCGGGCATCGAGATGCTCGTTTCCACCCGCGTCCGCAAGTCCCCCTTCTTCGACAAGTCGTTCAACGAGGAAGGCGCGTGGCGCTGTACCGTCTACAACCGTGTCTACCACCCGCGCGGGCTCGTCGAGCCCGAGGACGGCGGTGCGATGAAGGAGTACGAGGCGCTCACCGAGAGCGTGACGCTGTGGGACGTGGCCGTGGAGCGACAGATTCGCGTCAAAGGTCCGGACGCGGAGGCCCTCACGGACTACGTGATCACGCGGGACGCGACGAGCATCGAGCCGATGAAGGGCAAGTACGTCATCCTCTGCAACGAGGACGGCGGCATCCTCAACGACCCGGTCCTCCTGCGCGTCGCGGAAGACGAGTTCTGGTTCTCCATCTCGGACTCGACGCTGATGCAGTGGATCCAGGGCGTCAACGTCGGCATGGACTTCGACGTGGAGGTCGACGAGATCGACGTGGCCCCGATGCAGATTCAGGGGCCGCTCTCGGAGGACGTGATGGTCGAAGTCGTCGGCGACGAAGTGTCGGAAATCCCGTACTACGGCCTCATGGACACGCAGATCAACGGCTGTGACGTGCTGGTGAGCCAGACCGGCTTCTCCGGCGAGAAAGGCTTCGAGGTGTACGTCAAGGACGCAAGCGAGAACGCCGAACGCGTCTGGGACCCGGTGATGGAGGAGGTCAAGGCCCACGGCGGCCGTCAGATCGCGCCCGGCCACCACCGCCGTATCGCGGCCGGCATCCTCTCGTGGGGCCAGGACATGGACCACGAGACGTCGCCGTTCCAGGTCAACCTCGGCTACCAAGTGCCCGAGGACAAGGAGGGCGACTACATCGGCAAGGAGGAACTGGAGCGACAGGAGGAACTGATCGAGGGCGGCGAGTACCCGTTCAACCTCAAGCTCGTCGGCCTGAAGATCGCAGGCGAGCCGATCCGCGACTACGCCCCCGACTTCTGGATCATCTCCGACCCCGAGACGGGCGAGGAGTGTGGCTACATGACCTCGCCGTGGTGGAATCCGGAGCTGGAGACGAACATCGGCCTCGGCTTCGTACCCGCCGAGAAGCTGGAGTCCGAGACGGACGCCCTGCTCAACGACGAAGTCTACGAGCACGACCTGGACCTCGAGTTCGAGGTTCACCTGCCCGACGAGTACGCCGAAGCGGACGACGAACCGGCCTTTGCGACGGTCGCGGAGGTGCCGTTCAAAGAGTCGGTCAACCCGAGCGCCCGCGAGCAGGCGAAGCTGAACGCCCGGAAGGAAAGCGAGGAGTAACGGACGGAGTTAACGGGACCGAGACCGTACGCCGGACGACACCCACCTCATGTCACTCTCGAAATCGAAATCCACCGACGGTGCATCGAGTCTGCTCGCGGAGCCACGCTTCGAGCTGATGCCGTTCGACAGCTTCGAAGGGCAGATGGAACAGCTACCCGAGGGCGCCGAAATCGCCATTACGGCGTCGCCACAGCTCGGGCTCGACGCGACCGTCGAGTGGAGCGAGAAGTCGGCCGCACGCGGCTACACTCCGATCCCCCACGTCGCGGCGCGGTACGTCCGCGACAGGGAGCATCTCGACGAAATCGCGACCCGGCTCACCGAGGCGGGTGTCACCGACATTTTCGTCCCCGGTGGCGACCGTGAGGACCCGGTCGGCGAGTTCGAGTCGGCGTACGAACTCCTCGTTGCGCTGGACGATCTGGGTCACGAGTTCGACGAGGTGGGCATCACCGGCTATCCCGAGGGCCACGACTTCCTCGACGACCGCACGCTCGCCGAGGCGATGGAGCGGAAGACGCCGTACGCGACGTACATCACGACACAACTCTGTTACGATCCCGAGGCCGTCCTCGAGTGGCTCGAGACGATTCGTGATCGCGGGGTCGACCTCCCCGTCGAAGTGGGGATCCCGGGCGTGATGAAGTATCAGCGCCTGCTCTCCATCTCCCAGAAGGTCGGCGTCGGCGACTCGATCAACTTCCTGCGGAAGACCAGCGGCATCGTCGGGTTCGTTCGCCAACTCGTCGGCTCGCGCGGGAAGTACACCCCCGACGACCTCATCGACGGCCTCGCGCCGTACGTCGACGATCCCGACTACGGCATCCGCGGAATCCACGTCTACACCTTCAACCAGTCGGCCGACACCGAGGCGTGGCGGCGCGGGCGGCTCGGCAACTAGCCGCCCTACCGGAACGACATAACTGTCGTTCCCAATACTTGTCGCCCAGGAACTTCGAGGTGACCGACCGTCTGCAGTATCGTGATTCCGCCCTCGTCTTGTTTTTTCCGGATCGACATATCTCGAATCATTCGCGCCGACAGACGTGTCAGTATGCGGGACTACGGACGCATAGATAACGAGTCGATCAGTTATCCGCCGTTGCCTCGCGGAGCAACACGGCACCGGTGCTGCGGACGACGACGACGTACCCGCCGTACGTGAAGGTGAGGCAGCCGTCGGCGGGCCGGTCGGGGGCCTCGGTGTTCCAGAGGTCGTCGAGGGCGGCGACGTTGATGCGCGCTTCGAGCGGCGGGAGGTCGGCCGGCGCGGTGTCGGTGAGGTCGGCGACGGCGTCCCGGAGCGTGTCGCTCAGACGGCCGTCACCGTCGTGGAGGACGTGGTGGGTCTCTCCCCGCTGCGTGGTAGCGGCACACATGGGTGAGGATTGGAAGGAAGCGGATTGATTCCACGGGTGTCTCACCTGTGGTGTTTATGATTCGTCGATCAGCGTCCGCTCGATGAGTCGGGAGGTACCGCGGCGGATGCGGCCGCCGACAGCGGTCGGGGAGATACCGAGGTCCTCGGCGAGCGCCTGGAGCGACGTGCCGCGGGGTTCCTCGAAGTAGCCGGCTTCGTAGGCGGTCACGAGGGCGTCGCGCTGAGCGTCGGTGAGGCCGATCCGGTCGTCGACGGAGAACTGGTCGAGCGAGTAGATGTGGCCGAGTTCGAACTCGATGTCCTCGCGGTCGCAGTGCTCCCAGAGCATGCCGAGCGTCTCGCGGTCGGGGAGTTGCATCCGCACGGACCAGCCGCGGGTCGTGCTCTCGGCTTCGAGCATGAGTCCGCCGATCTCCGTCGTCGTCGGCGAGATGAGCTTCGTCCCCTCCGTGTGTCGGAGTCGGTAGATACGTGTCGTCGACGCCTCGGCGACGAGCAACGACTCCGCGACGGTGTGGTCGCGTTCGAGGGCGGTCTCGAACGCCGGAAACGAGTCGGTTTCGACGAGAAAGAAGAACATCCCCGTCTCCGGATCGGTCGCGGTGTGGGAGACCACCTGGACGTCGGCGGCGGTCGATTCGATGGTCGGCGTCAGGGCGAGGTCGGGGTGTGCGAGTTCGACGACGGCGATGAGACTCATACGTCCCACCGGGCGCTGGCGGGGCTGACGGAGCGGGCCGCCCCACGGACGGTGTGCCCGTTCATGTCCACCCTGCCGGGTCGAACTGACTTTACCGTTTGGGAGTCGGCCACTACCGATGCCGGCAGAGGTTGGTGAGTCCGCTGACGCCCTCGACCCCGACGGTCACGCGGTCGCCGTCGTCGAGGTGGACCGGCGGATCGCGGGACGACCCGACACCCGGGGGCGTCCCGGTGAAGACGAGGTCGGCGGGGCGGAGGGTGAAGGCCCGACTACAGGCCGGGACGAGTTCGTCCAGGCCGAAGATGAAATTCGCCGTCGTCGAGTCCTGCAGGCGCTCCCCGTCGACGTCGGTCCGGACGTCGAGGTCGTGGGAGTCGTCGACCTCGTCGAGGGTCACCAGTTCCGGACCGAGGGGAGCGAAGGTGTCGAGGCTCTTGCCCCGGACCCACTGTCCGTCTCGCTCCTGTAGGTCGCGTGCAGTCACGTCGTTGCCGACGGTGAGTCCGGCGACGTGTTCCCCGGGCGTCCGCGACCGGCACGTCACGGGCCTCCCGGCCGACGACGGCGACGAGTTCCGCCTCGTAGTCGACCGCTTCGGCGTAGGAGGGGTCCCACGTGATCTCGTCGCCGGGGCCCGTGATCGCCGTCGGAAACTTCGAGAAGAGCACGGGGTCGTCCGGAACGTCGAGACCGAGTTCCCGTGCGTGATCCTCGTAGTCCAGCCCGACACAGACAACCTTCCCCGGATCGGTGACCGGGGCGTATCGGCGACAGTCGTCGAGGGCGACGAGCGCCGTCCCGTGTTCGGTCGCGTAGTCGACGACCATCGACGCCTTCTCCGCCCAGTGCCACCGGTCGAGCGGCGACGACAGTCGCCGCGGCAGGTCGATCCCGGCCGCGTCGCCCGCCGCCGAGAGGTCGACCACCGTGTCGTCGTCGACGATCACGCCACACCACGGCCGCGCCGACGCCGGCGTGCTGAACTGATCCAAGCGCATCGGGCGCAGTGTTCCGGCCCCTCGGCATAAATGCCGACGGCCACCCGTCGGCGCGAGCGGATTTCCGCCTCCGGTGACTCTTTCAGGAGTGGCGTGACAGGTCGGGGTATGGATCTCGGACTCGACGGCAACGTGGCACTGGTGTCCGCGTCCAGCAGCGGCCTCGGGAAGGCGTCCGCGGCGGCCCTCGCCGCCGAAGGCGCGAACGTCGTGATCAACGGTCGGGACCCCGACCGCCTCGACGACGCCCTCGCGGACGTCCGCGGGGTGGCGACGGGGGACGTGGTAGCCGTCCGTGGCGACCTGACCGACCCCGACGACGTGACGACCCTGGTCGAACGGACCGTCGAGGAGTTCGGCGGCCTCGATCACCTCGTGACGAGCGCCGGCGGCCCCCCGAGCGGCCCCTTCCTCGACACCACCGACGAGGACTGGTACGAGGCGTACGATCTGCTGGTGATGAGCGTCGTCCGCCTCGTGCGCGAGGCGGCGCCGCACCTGCAGGACGGCGGCGGGACCATCGTCAACGTCACTTCGGGGAGCGTCAAGGAGGCCATCGACGGCCTCGTGCTCTCGAACTCGGTGCGGATGAGCGTCGTCGGCCTGGAGAAGACGCTCTCGAGGGAACTCGCCCCCGACGTTCGCGCGAACACGGTGTTGCCGGGCACCCACGAGACGCCGCGCATCGAGGAACTCGTCGAACAGGGCGTCGAACGCGGCGATTACCCCGACTACGAGACGGGCGTCGCGGAGTGGAGCGCCGGCAACCCGGCCGAACGCATCGGGCAGCCCGAGGAGTTCGGCGACGTCGTGGCCTTCCTCTGCTCCGAACGGGCGAGCTACGTCAACGGCGCGGCCATCCCCGTCGACGGCGGCGACCACGCCTCGAACCTATAGCGCCGTCGGGACGTGTCGCGGGGGTTTATGTAGAATCCCGCGGTTCTCCCTGCAACTCGTATGGTACTCGGACTGTCGGGGGAGTTGCTTTCGGTCGTGTTGTTCCTGGTGGGCGTCGTCGTCGTGGTCGTGAGCGTCGAGACGTTCATCGAGGCGGTGGCCGAGGGTGCCCTCGCGCTCGGCGTCTCGGGCTTTTTCCTGACCGTCGTCCTCGCGGGAACCGACCTGGAGAACGTCATCCTCGGCATCGCGGCAGCGTACGATCAGTTGCCCGACCTGGCGCTCGGCACCGTCTTCGGCGAGGCCCTCTTCATCCTCGGCGCCGCCGTCGGCCTCGCGGGCGTCCTCGTCCCCTTCGAGACGGACGTGCCGCGGAACTACCTCGGCCTCATGTTGCTCGCCCCCTTCCTCTTTTTCGGCCTCGCGCTCGACGGCACGCTCTCGCAGTTCGACGGCATCGTCCTCACCGCGACGTTCGTCCCCTACCTCGCGATCATCTACACGCTCGAACGCTACACCGACACCCGCTACCTGTCGGCCGAGGAGGTCGAGATCATTGAAGCGGAGCGGGAGGGGACGGAAGCCGACGAGGAGGACGAGGAGTGGTTCGACTTCGACCTCGACCTGGACGTCGACGACTTCGTCGAGGAGCGCGTCCCCGAGCGATACGAGGGAGCGGCCTTCCTCGCTATCGCCATCGTCGCCACCGTCGGCATGACCGTCGGCTCCGAACTCGCCGTCGAGGGGGCGAAGGCCATCCTCGCGATCCTCGGCGTTACTGGCCTCGCCTTCGGCGCGACGGTGATGAGCTTCATCGCGTCGCTGGAGGAACTGTTCCTGACCGTCGAACCCGTGCGGCGGGGGCGCCCCCATATCGGCGTCGGCAACGTCGTCGGAAGCATGCTCTTTTTCGTCAGCGCCAACGCGGGCCTGATCGCGATTGTCCACCCGCTGAACACGTCGGGGACGGTGGTGACCGTCCACTGGCCCTTCTTCTTCGGGACGATGCTCGTCGTCGCCGCCGCGTTCTACCGGGGGAAGGTGGGCCGGCCGATCGGGGTCCTGCTCCTCGGTGCGTACGCGGCGTACTGGGTGGCGAACTACGCGATCTGAGGGCGCGGTCGCGCGTCGGTCGACTGTCGAAGAGACGGTGCAGTGATCCGGCTCGCTACTCGCCGATCGGCACGCCGCTGAACACGACGAGCGCGATGACCCAGTAGGCGACGTAGCAGCCGCCGAGCAGGTAGCCGTGCCAGCGCTTCATCTCGCCCTGGTAGAAGAAGTAGGCGGCGAGTGCGGTCACGATAATCATGGCCGGCAGGTGGAAGCTCAGCACGGTCGAGGAGATGTCCACCTCGCTGAGGAACATGATGACGCCGATGTTGCCGGTCACCGAGAACAGCACGCTCCCGATGACGTTGCCGACGCCGATCTCCGGGAAGCCACGGCGGACCGGTTCGATGGTGAGCATGATGTCCTCGAAGGTGAGCAGGAGCGTGAGGAAGGTCGCCCCGAAGACCGTCTCGGAGATGCCGAAGCCCTCGATGACGACTTCGGAGCCGCCTTCCAGCAGCATCGCCGCGAAGACGATGCCCGCGAGCGCGACGATAGAGAGGATAATCCAGACGAGCCCGGAGTCCGCAAGGTCACCCAACACGCGCTCCTCGGGAATCTCTTCGAGCGCGTCCGAGCGGGTCGCGGTCCCACCGTCGGGGCGGAGCTGTTTCCCGAGTTCCGTGTTCCGGAACACCGGCACGTCACGCTGACGCTCGCGGACGATGAAGTAGCCGAAGGCGAAGATGAAAAAGACCGTCAGGATGATGCCGTGGATGGCCGTCAGCGTCCCGAGCAGGACGAACGGAACGAGGATGAGCGGCGCGAGCCCGAAGATTGCGATGTAGTCGTTCGGCAGGTCGACCGGGAACGGACGGATGATGGCGGCGAGCGCGAGGGTCACGCCGATGATGGCCAATCCGGTCCCGAGCGCGGTCCCGAGTGCGGCCTCCTCTAGCCCGCCACCGGAGAGGACGAGTGCGAGGATAGTGTCGTCGAACTCGAAGCCGGTGAAGATGATCGCGAGCGCGAACAGGGACGTCTTCATGTTGAGCGACGCGCGGGCGAGGTAACTGATGAGCTTCTCCGTACAGGCGGTGAGCAGGAGGATGCCACCGAGGAGGACGATCACCGCGCCGATGGTCCCCTGGGCTTCGATGAAGCCCTCGATGGCACCCTCGATACCACCTTCCTCTTTTTCACCCTCTTCACCTTCCTCGCCGGCTTCGCCTTCCTCGCCTTCCTCCTGTGCAGTCACGAGGTCAACCGGCCCGCTCGCACCGAGGTCGTCCGCGACCGCGGACGCCGCTGGGGAGGCGACGACGAGAGACAGTAACAACACGATACCGACAACCATCCGCTTGCGTGTCATGGACCGTCGGAAGGCGTGGTCCTACATGTATGTAAGTACGCGAGTAGTAACGTGCATTGAATTATTATACACGCAAGCGGAGCCGACGGCTATCGGGGTCGTTCCTCGACGTCGACGTCGTCGGCGTGGAGCAGAAACATGGGGTCGGGGCCGGGCGACGCCCGGAGTTCGATGCGCTTGGTCAGGTAGTAGTACTTCCGCTGACTCGTCCGGTAGCTCTCGACGATGCCCGCCTCCTCCAGCGTCGAGAGGTGATGTACCGCCGTCTTGCCGTCCATGCCGACGCGCTCGGCGAGTTCGGTAACGTACCGTGGCTCGGTCGCCAGTTCGCGGATGATCTTCAGCCGCGCCTTGCTCCCGAGCACGTCGAACAGGGACATTCGTTACTTGTCCTTGGGACGCACACTATTTTACCTCTCTCCTCTGTAGATCTCCTATGGCAGACCTGCCGGACGCGAACGACGGGCCACGAACCGTCAGCGAGGGGTATTTCGAGCGGGAAGTGCGACTCTCCCGAAAAGCGACCGCCACCTTTCTCCGCGATCTCGCCGACCAGATCGAATCCGAACCCCGTCTCACCATCTCCACCGACGAGTGGAAGATCCCCTTCGAGTTCGACGAACCCATCGAGGTCGAAGTGGAGTTCGTCGGGGAGACTCACCGCCAGTTGGAACTGGAGTTGGAGTTCGAGTGGTCGCCGCCCGAGGACGAGTTAGGAGTTAGTTAATAAACGATTCACCGGAATTTTTATCCCAATCGTATCCCGACTGCCGTGCATGAGCGGAACTTCGCGGCGGACGTTTCTCGCGGCGGCGGGCGTGGCCGCGAGCGGACTGGCCGGCTGTCTCGGCGGCACGAACGGGGGTGGCGCCGGAAGCGGAGACGACGGGGCGTCGGCCACGGGGACGACGACCGGGACGCCGATTCCGGGTGAGTCCTCGCTGCTCCTGAACTGGAAGCCGAGCGGCCTGCACGTCCCCTACTTCGCCGCGAAGGCGAACGGCTTCTACGAGGAAGAGGGGTTGACGCTCGGGGAGATCCGGACGGGCGAAGGGTCGACGTTCTCCGCGAAACAGACCGGCCTCGGCAACGTCGACTTCGCGGTCACCAGTAGCGATCAGGTGTTGAACGTCAACAGCCGCGACCTCTCGCCGCTGTCGGTGGGCGTCGTGATGCAGAAGAGTCCAGCTGTCGTCTTCTCCACCCGGGAGACCTTCGGCGGCGAACTGACGAGCGCCGATCAACTGGCGGGCAAGGCGGTCGGCACCGGTCCGGGGATGGTCCGGATGCTTACCAGCCTCCTGCTCGAAGACGCTGGCGTGCGTGAGGACGTGGAGATGGTCGATACGGGCTACGACACCGTCCAACAGCTCCTCTCGGGGGAGGTCGACGCCGCGGGCGGCGTCTTCGGCGACGCCATCAGCGCCGAGGCACAGGGGTACACCGTCGACAGCCTCGCGGTGGGCGATTCGATCCCGTCCTACGGGCACGTGATCGCGACGAACCGCGAGTGGGCGGGGGACAACCCCGTGGCCGTGCGTGCGTTCCTCCGTGGCACCGCCCGCGGCGCGGCGTGGGCCCACCAGCGCCCGGGCGAGGCCACGGACCTCCTCGTCGACGCGAACGGCGTACTGGCGGAGTCGCGCGACCAACAGCAGCAAAAGTGGGAGCGGATGGCCGACGGGTTCATGACCGGCGATGTGGTGGCCGAACACGGCTGGGGCTGGAGCGAGAGCGAGCCGTGGCAGGTCGTCCACGACGCCCTCGCGGGCGCCGACGCCCTCGGCGGCGAGGTCGACCCCGATTCGGTCTGGACCAACGAGTATCTCGACACCGACGACCGGTTCGTGGGCTCGTACACGGACGCCGTCTGATGGGGACGAGCGACCGACGACTCCGGGGCGTCGGGATGCCCGCGGTGAGCCGCGGGACCGTCCGGTCGGTCGTCGGTCGGGTGTGGCCGCCGGTCGCCGTCGCCGCCGTCGTCGTCGCCGCCTGGCAGTGGTTCGTGACGACGACTGGCGTGCCCCCAGTCATCCTACCCGGCCCCGGCGACGTGCTGGCTGCGGGGGTCGCGGCGCGCGGCGTCTTGCTCGCCGCCGCGGCGACGACGGCGCTGACCGCCGCGGTCGGCCTCGTCGGTGGCGTCGTCGTCGGCCTCACCCTCGCTTTCGCGATGGTCGGCTCCCGGACCGCCGCCGCCGTCGTCCACCCCTACCTGATCGCGCTCCGCATCGCCCCCCTCGTCGCCATCGCGCCGCTCGTCTTCCTCTGGATCGGCGACGGCGTCCTCGCGCGAGCGACGCTCGTGACGACGATGACCGTCTTCCCCGTCGCCATCGCGTCGCTCGACGGCCTCCGGAGCGTGCCGGAGGAGTACACCGACCTCGCTCGCTCGGTGCGGGCGCCGCCGGCCCGGGTCTTCCTTCGCGTGCGCGTACCCGCCGCGGCGCCGAGCGTCTTCGCGGGCGTCAAGCTCGGGGCGGCGCTCGCCGTCGTCGGCACCGTGGTCGCGGAGTTTCTCACCCTCCAGTCCGGGCTCGGCTACCAGCTGTTCGACTCCGCGGAGTATCTCCGGACGGCGACGACGTTCGCGGCACTGCTCGTCCTCACCGCCCTCGGCCTGGGCTTCTATCTCGTGCCTGCGGCGGTGGAGCGGCAACTGGACTGGGATAGTAGCGGTTGACACTGTTTGCACAGCCGACCGTACGCAGTACTGTGATCGGCTGTGTGATGACTTTCGATCGCTGCTATAGCTACTGCCACGCCACCGCCCGATAGCACAGGCTCACGCCGCCGTAGAGCAGGAGACCCAGACAGAGCAGAACGGCGAGCGCGGCGAGCATCACGTCGACCTGCACGTTCTCCGAGGCGACGAGGATCAACGAGCCGAGGCCGTCGTTCGAGAGGATCCACTCGGCGACGACGGCGCCGACGACGGCGAGCGTGACGGACTGTTTCACGCCGGCGAACACGTCCGGGAGGGCGTGCGGGAGGCGGACGGCGACGAAGATCCGAACGGGGTCGGCGTCGACGGAGCGGAGCAAGTCGAGGTGTGAGTCAGGGGTGCGATCCA
>Ga0207753_1000747_pt1 | contig 12021 bp, 14 predicted proteins | sample PonA233FremontCA_2_FD_187273 | JGI IMG/M metagenome (GOLD analysis project Ga0207753, IMG submission 187273) | Salt pond sediment microbial community from Fremont, CA, USA - Pond A23 Sediment 3 (SPAdes) | ecosystem: Environmental > Aquatic > Non-marine Saline and Alkaline > Saline | place: USA...
GTTCCGGGCGAGGCTCGTGATATCCGAGAGGAACCACAACATTGCGGAGTGGTGGTGTGGCCGCCGGGTGTCGTCCTCGATGACGCCCTCTGCGGGCCGGTACAGCGAGAGCAGTTCCCAGGAATCGCCGTCGGTCAGCGCCCCGTTCTCGCGGGAGCCACCCACGAGCAACGCGGCGTTGATCCCGACCTGTGCGAGTGTGGTCAGCAGCTGGGCGCGGAACTTCGGTGCCATCGCCGTCGGCAGCACGTCGAAGTGTGTCTGGAAGTTTTTCGCCCAGGTAACTCCCTTGAGGTGACTCCAGGCCAGCGACGACGGCGAGACGACGCCCGAGGACTGATCTGGATCCCACGCGAGCGTCGAGGCGTCGGGTCGCCCGGTGTCGTCGTCCAGCACCGGCTGCTGCGTGAAGGATGGATCGCCCTCGGTGAAGGGAGCGAACGTCAGGTTGGGGTCGTTGACCGGCGGTCGCTCGGCGTCCGAATTTTCGAGCATCGCGGGGAGGCGCTGGTCGCGCAGGTTGGCCATCGCGTCGTTGCCCGGAATCGGGAACGGGACGCCGTTGCCCGCCATCGCGATGTTGGTGCTCATGTTGTACAGCGAGTACCAGTACGAATCCCAGGTGGCTTCCGTCCAGTCGTAGCTCCGGGTGGTCGCTTCGGTCTCGATCCCTGCCAGATCGAGTAACTGGTTCAGCCCCTCGGCCGCTGCGCTGCTTTCGACTTCCGTCGGTGGTTCCGTCCCCGGCCCCGCCGTGGCTTCGGAGACGATCACGAGTCCGACCATGCCGAGTCCCTCGTGTGGCGTGCAGTAGTAGTTGTAGACGCCTGGCTCGTCGAAGGTGTGTTCGAACGTGTCTCCCTCGGACATCACGTCAGAGTTGAAGGAGGCGGCAGCCGTCGGGATCCGGTTGGATCTGTCGTTGTTCGGGTGATACGCCGTCACGGAGTGGCTCCCGCTGACGTTCTCCCAGGTGATCGTCGCCCCTTCTTCGAGCCAGACGACCGCGGGCGAGAAGACGTTCTGCCCGGCCCCCTGGTCGGAGTCGAGTACCAGCGCCTCGACTGTCACGTCTGACCGGAGGTCGTCGGGCCCGCCCAGCACGTCCGCGCCCGGGGGCTGGTCGTTCTCATCCGTCCCGCCGTCGTCTGTTTCGTTACCGTCCGGACTCTCCTCACCCGTTCCGTCGCCGCCTGCGCCGCCGTCTCCGTTGCCGGAACCGCCACAGCCCGCGAGCGAGACGACCGATCCCGCAGCGAGTGCTTTCAGCACGTTCCGTCTATCGCTAAATGGGTACTCGTCCATTGGTCTTCGTCCGGGGGTACCATTCACCACCGGTTAAGCGCAGCCGAGTCGTGCGTAACCCACGCAGACGTGGAAAAGTTATATATATGACAGCTATGGGACGACCCTACTCGTCGAGGAACTCCGCTGCCCGGGTCCGCCCGAGCGTCATCAGTTCGTCGATGAACTTCCGATCGCGATCGAGTTTCGTCGAGCAGTGGTATCGTTTCTCCATCTGGATCCGGTCGATCGAGGTTTTCGAGAACTCGTCGGCCGGCAGTGTTCCGTCTTCGACCCAGTCGTTCACCCGCTCGATAAACCGCAGTTCCTGGTTCAGCGAGATGTTCCCCGAGAGTTCGTTCCGTCGGTCGGCGATCTCGTCGAGACGGGTCGGCTTCCCGTCCAGTTCCTGTGGATTGATCTGGATGATCCAGAGTTCGTCCGGCTTCCGGTCGGGGGGCTGGTGCATCAGATCGTTCACCGGCGGGTTCTGTGAGAAGAGTCCGTCCCAGTGGAGGTGGCCGTTGATCTCTACTGCCTCGAAGAGATTCGGCACGGCTGCCGACGCCAGGACGGCGTCGACAGTGACCTCCTCGTTGGTGAACGTCTCGAAGACACCGGCGTTGATGTTGACGGTCCCGACGACGAGTTCCGGGTTACTGGCACGACAGTACTCCGGGACCTCTTCGAAGTCGATGTGTGCCTCCAGAATTTCGCGGATGCGCTTTTTGCCGAGTTCGGGCCCCGGGATCTGGTAGGGGCTGAACTGTGGGAACGGGACCCCGTTGCTCTGCAGTTGATCCACGACCTGGAGCCACCGGTTCGTCGTCCGTTCCGAGTAGCTGTCTGCTGCGAGGTCGTCCCAGATCCCGGTGACCATCTCCGCGGCCCGCTGTTCGCCCTCGGTAACTAGCCCGTACCAGGCCGCGAGTGCGTTGAAGGCACCGCCCGAGGTCCCACTCAGCCCTACGAGTTCACAACCCGTCGGCCAGTTCTCGAACAGTTCGGCGAGCACCCCCGCTGTGAAGGCCGTGTGGCTGCCGCCGCCCTGGCAGGCGATGGCAACGTTCGTCTGATCCGCGCTCATTCGTACGTCTTCGTGTAGCCGCCGTCCCAGAGCATATCCCCGCCGTTGAGGTGTTTCCCGTGTTGCGAGAGGCCGAACGTGAACAGGTTCGCCACTTCGGCCGGCGTCATCATCTCCTTCGTACGCGCCTGCCCGAGCATCACGTCCTCGACGACCTCTTCCTTGGAGATTCCGCGTTCCTCTGCCGTATCCTCGATCTGGTTGACCATCAGCGGTGTCAGCACGTAGCCGACCGAGACCGTAAAGCTCCGCAGCGTGCCGTCGCCCTCGGCTGCGATCGAGCGCGTGAGCCCACTCAATGCGTGTTTGGCCGTGATGTAGGCCGCCTTGCTGTTTGTCGCGTAGTGACCGTGGACCGAGGACATGTTCGCGATCGCCCCGACGCCGTCGTCGGTCGCCTCGATGTGTGGGATCGCTTCTTTGGCGGTGAGAAACGGTGCGCGGACCATGATATCCTGCAACAGGTCGTATTTCTCCATCGGGAACTCGGCGATGGAGTCGATGTGTTGCATCCCTGCAATGTTGGCGACGTAGCGCAGCGAACCTTCTCCGGCAGCCGCCTCGACGACTGCGGCGATGTCGTCGTCGTCGGTCAGATCGGTCTCGACCGGGTGGAACTCGCCGGCCGCGTCGAACGCCTCGATGGTCGACGCCGTCTCTTCCATCCCGTCCTCGTCGACATCGGCCCCGACGACGGTTAGCCCGTTCGTCGCCAGTGCGATTGCTGTCGCCTCGCCGATCCCGGATGCCGCGCCGGTCACCAGTGCGACGTTGTCCGTACTGAAACGCGGATCGTCGAGCAGGAGGAGGTCGTCTTTGGTCAGTTCCGGTGCTGTCAGGTCGGCTGTTCCATCAGTCATATATCACGTTATGCCACACTCGAATATAACAGTGGCTCACACCGCAGTAACCCAATTGCCAGCAGTGGTTTCCTCACGACTCGCTTGCAGGGGCGTTCGTCCGTCGCCCCGAATCGCCGTGTGGCTGCCACCAGAAGGGTCTGCCGGTCGGGCTGAAAGTTATCGTAGCAGTCGTCCGAAAAACCCTTCCTGACTGTCGAGTGATTCCTCCTCTTCGTAGTAGATGTACTTCAGCAGCCGGCCGGACCGACTGTTCAGGGAGACGTGTCCGCGGTCGTCGTCGTAATCGATGACGCCTGCTTTCGCCATCTTGGGGAGATGGCACTGGTAGAGGCCGACGTAGGTTCGCTTGCGCTGCTGGGAGTTTAGCTGGCTGACATCGCAATCACACTCTTTGCTCGCGATGTGTTCGGCAAGTTCACCGATGTCCGCACCCCCGTCGTTTCTGTGTAGATACTCCAGTACCTCCTGGCGCCGATCAGCACTTAGTATCTCGAAAATCTGTGTCTTCGATAGCTGTTTCTTGTTCTGGGTTGCCGTATCTATGTCACCGACCGTCTGTTCGGGAGAGTCGCTCATTATCAGACCCCTCTACTCAGTAGTTTTGAGCATACAAGTTAGTTAGATAGACATTATTACGGAGTAAGTATACGAAGTGTGCAGGGAATGACCGCCGCCGACTGGAATCTGATCGTCTCGCCGAGTCATCCACCGCTACGTAACACAGCTACTTTCAGATCACCGTTTAGAGACGTCCTCGCGGTGGATGCGCAGTGAACGACTTCGGATACGGTTGTCGGCCAGTACCAGTGTGGCGGTTGTTTCCGTGTGGTGACGGCGACCCAGCGGTTCACTCCTGCCACAACGCTGGTACAAAGTTGCTAGAACCAGTATATGCTATCTTCCACTGGTCGTTCGAACGGAGACAACTGGCGTATCGACAGCGCGTCTGCACCGGGCGGGGATACAGCGGCCGGGTGTTCGACCAACTGCTTACGACAAACTCGTACACCAGCAACGGATTGGCCATCGGTTCGGGATCTATCGCAGCTATATAGTTTTATTTATATATTTTGAGAGCAAGGTAAATAATATACTAACTGGTTTCTGGCCCGAAAAACCATATCTTACCGGTGTTCAATGATTGTATACACAGATTTATATCATATAAATTATTTATTTTAACTTATTATTTATACTGTAACTAGCAGGTCGCCGGTTCAGATCAAGCAACAAATTACTACAACCGAAACACCCCGACAGATGTACGATGGTAGAACACATCTCGGAAGAAGAACTGCAGCGAATCCAGGAATTTGTCGACACTCCGGCCTACGAGCGGGAACCCGAGCAGTTGATGCCAGAGGAACAGGCCGCAAAGAAGTGAGTCATCTGTGGTACTGATCCACCATTTCTGATTCGCTGTTTCCGGTCCCCCGCTTATTTTCGAACCGCCTCACCCAGCAACAGCCACCATGTTGTCTGTAAAACGTCTAACTGCGGGCTGACCGGGACAGTGAGTAATCCCCCTCGGCGTACGGTGCAGTTTCTACCCACCCGTCGCACACTGCCAGGTTACTCCCGTAACTCGGACGGGATCGACTGTTCGTCACGGAGTCGGTCGACCGCGTGTGCTGTCGCCGTGAGGACGAATGCAGCGACGATGAACGCCGCCACGAGCGCCTCGGAGATGGCCTCGAAAAAGAGCACGTTCGCGACTGTCAGCCCGAGCAGCACAGTACTCGTTGCAGCGAGACCGAGATACACCCACTGCCAGGGGAGTTCCTCATCAGACGAGTTGAGATAGGTATCGATCTCGTCAGCGTCCGGCTGGAGCATGACCATCCCCGAATCTTTGTCGTAGCTTACGACGCCTGCCTCGTCGAGCCGTGGAATGTGTGTCTGGTACAGCGAGACGTAGACACGCTTTCGCTCCTGTTCGGTAATCTCGTCGACGCTCGTCTCGTTTTCCCAGGCTGCGACCTGTTCTGCGAGGGTCGTCAGCTCGATCGGCTCTTTTGCTTCCCGAAGATGGTACAACACGTACCGCCGTCTGGGACTACTAAGCAACTCGAAAACATCGTCTTGCGAGAGAGATTGTTCGCTCGGGGCCATTTAGTAGTGGGTTTTCATAGACTGTGTTCGTTGTGAGATCTGCCTGCGACAGCACGGTATCGGCCACCTTCGTCCACGGGACCGACACCCGAGTTACCGTCTGACGGGCGATCAGAGACTGTTCCCTGTCTATGTAGACTAATTAACCATCACTACTTTGTTACATTTTGAATACCGGGGGGAGTGGTGCTGTCTCCCAGAATACAGCGCACTTACCGAGCCGAACCTTCTTCTTCAGTGATCCTATCCCATTGTGGACATTTTCAGGAACCGCATAACTGGCAAGAGTGTAGATTTCGACCGACGAAACTCGCTAGATAAGATCATCATACTCTCTCGAAATTCGGCGCGAAAACAGGCAGAAGTGGCCAGAGATCGCCGCTCGACGCCATTGAACGAATCGATCGCACATTCGCTGGCGCAGTCGACTATACAACAAAGATGCGATCGACGTGACCAATCGTGTGGTCTGGCCGGTCTGTTCGTGCTGACGCCACGGACGTCTGTGACTCGACCGAATTCCAGTTTATTACTGAAGAACCTCAGAACACGTTTCAGTGAAAACAAAACAAACGGTAAGAAGACTTTTATCGGTTCCATCAGTATGCTTAGCAGACAGAAATCGCACGTGAATCATAACTGCAATGACTGACTCAGACAACGGCACGGGGCAATCGCCACAGACCGGTGAGACGGTTCGCAGTACGAAGTCTAGCGTACAGGAGACAGTGGAGAGTGCACAGGCGAGCGACTCCGACGTGGCTCGCCAAGAATCGGCTGCGGACGACAGGTTACCACTCGATCAGGTCTTCGAGATCCTGAAAAACAGCCGCCGCAGGGAGACGCTTCACTACCTGAACGAAAATGGCGGGACAGCAACCCTGAGTGGTCTGGCCGAGCATATCGCGGCGATCGAAAACGATACCACTGTTCAGCAGATCACCTCTTCACAACGGAAACGCGTCTACGTCGGCCTCTACCAGTGTCACCTCCCCAAGATGGACAGTATGGACGTGATCGATTTCGACAAAAACAGGGGGACACTCGAAGTCGCGAAGAACGCAGATCAGGTCTGCTCGTATCTCGGCGACTCGGACAGCGGTGACTGGTACAAGCTGTATCTCGGGCTCGCTATCGCGGGGAGCCTCCTCTTCGTCGTCTCTATCGCCGGCGCTGCACAGTACGGCCTCCAGCCATCGATCGTCCTGTTCTTGCTCCTTGGCGGGATGTTTCTCGGCTCTGTCGCGCACGCGATGGGAGTGACTGTCCGCTCCGGCGACAACTGAGTTCCCGGCTGAACCGACCAATTTTGCGTAGTAGGACAAAATTACTACTGGTTGCCGGTGAGTACGACCGTATTACTACCGTCTACTCGCCGTGGTATCCAACTTTCTGGCTCCGTTTCCGTGACTGAGCTCAGGCCATGTCCTCGCTACATGCATCTTGCAACTATCTCGCATGTATCTCTGGCAAATTGTTGACTGAATACGCCGAAATCGGCAGAACAGCTTTTACAGTAGGAGTATCTTAACTGATCGTATGGTTGGACTATCGGTGTCCGGGTACGAACAATGACAGAGGATGGCAACAGTAATACTGATTCTAACCGGTCAGTGAAAGGTCGGAACCGTCAGCATAGCCGGTCAGATGATTGGTCGCGGGCGGACTGGGAGTCACTCGAATCGGATCCGGATTTCCGGGAGGACTTCGAGTACGAACTCGCAGAGTGGGAGCAGTTCGAGACGCTGGATGGGACTGATCAGGTAATGTTCCTCCCGAGTGACGAATCCGAACTCAAAGACGCCGCGTTCGTTGTGGCCGGAGAAAATGATCTGCTCGATCTTTCGAACCACTGTTAACTGTCGGCTGTCGGCTGTTCGCCACCGTGCCAGTCTGCAGGGGGAGTCTGGACTGGCCCGTCATTCGTCCGCGTTTTCGAGGACGGCGGACTGTTCCTGGTACCGGTTTCGGATCGTTACCTCGGTCACCTGGGCGACCTCTGCGATCTCGGACTGGGTTACCTTCGTCTCGGTGTCAGTCGCTGCGATGTAGATGGCTGCACCGGCCAGCCCGGTCGGTGACTTTCCGGAGTGGAGTCCCTCGTCTGCGGTCAACTCCAGGATCTCCTGGGCTTCCCGCTGGATCTCCGGGTCGAGTCCGAGCTCCGAACAGAAGCGTGGGACGAACTGCTTCGGATCGATCGGTCGCATCTCCAGATCCTGCTCCGTGACCAGACTCCGGTAGCTGCGCCCGATTTCACTACGGTCGACGCGGGCGATCTTGTCGAACTCGTCGAGACTGCGCGGGATCCCCTGCTTCCGGCAGGCGATGTAGAGACTGCTGGAGGCCACACCTTCGATCGATCGGCCCTGGACGAGGTTGTTGTCGAGTGCCGTCTGGTAGATCACCGACGCCATCTCGCTGACCTGCTCCGGCAACTCCAGCGCGCTCGACATCCTGTTTATCTCGCTGAGCGCGAGCTGGAGGTTTCGCTCACCCGTCTGGCTGATCCGGAGCCGGTCTTGCCAGGTCCTGAGCCGCTTGATCGTCTCCTGTTTGCGCGCCGACAGTGGCTGTCCGTGTGCGTCAGCATCCTTCCAGTGGATCTTGGTCGTCAGCCCCTTGTCGTGAAGCATCTCGGTCATCGGCGAGCCGACACGGGACTTCTTCTGGCTTTCCTCGTGAGTGAACGCCGACCACTCGGCACCTGGATCGATCAACCTGTTCCTGAGAATGAATCCACACTCCTGACAGACGAGTTCGCCGTGGACGTCGTCGAGGATCACTGACCCTGTTTCACACTCCGGGCAGCAATCCGTACTCTCTGCCCTGGCATCTGTCCGCTCCCGCTTTTTCGCATCCATCTTCTCCCGCTGGCGGACAGTGCTCTCGCTCATCGCTTCTGTCCTCCAGTTCGCTGGGCCTGGTCCCCGATGGCTCCCCCTGAACCCCGTCTCTCGTTCATGATTCTGAATTGGTTTCGTTCAGCATTGTTATGTAGAAAATACCGCTCTGGGGGTTCTATTGGGCTGTTTGTAACCGCTGCCGTGGCGGGGTTAACCTCTGCTGTGCCCCTGATATGTGCCTGACTCAGACCGGTAGGTGCTCGTCTGGTATTCTGGAACCGGTCTGCTGTTAGAACTTACATGCCTGAAATATAGCAATGCCTTAATTTGAAATAATTCTCTCTTAAATCACAAAACAATCTGAACGAACAAAACGTCTATACAGATAGCTCTAGACAAACTAACTGGTAACGAACGAATCTAAACAGCCTGTATTGGTCGACAAATCATCAGTTACGATAATAATCAATAATGAGTACAGATTGGGACGAAATCGGCTTCGTAATCAGTTCGCGCTATCGAGTCATCGCTCTCCGGCGGCTTGCCGTGGGGCCTGCAACACCATCACAGATCGCAGCAGACGAGAGTGTCGGCATCGCACACATCTCGCGGGCCCTGCAGGGGCTCCGCGAGAAGGAACTCGTCGACCTTCTCGTCTCCGACGACAGAAAGAAAGGTCGGGTCTACGGGCTCACGGAACGCGGTCGTGAGATCTGGGAGACGATCGATTCGGAGAATCTCGTCACCGAGTAACCTGTCGGGGGCAGCCCATGCCGGATCTGCACGCTGGTATGGTCCTCTTACTGCCCGGTTGATACTCTATAACAATGCGATAGCCTCGGTAATCTCCGCACGAGACCGATCTTAACGTGTATCAACCGACTCTCTCACGGCGGAGTTGCCCGCGACCGGGTGAGCCAAGATGAGTAACAACGACAACGAGACAACAGACAACGGAACCGGGACACAGTCGGTCCTGGGCGATCTCACGACCGAGCCCGAACGTATTGCTGTCCAGACACTGATCGAAGAGAGCACGAGCCCCGAACTCCCGAGTGAGGATACGATCGATTCGATCTTCTCCGTGCTCTCGAATCCCGGCCGGAGATACGTCCTGACCTATCTGCTCCGGGCCGATGGCTACGTCACGATGACCGAACTCGTCGATTACGCGGTCGAACAGACCGACGCTGCGAACGCGGGCGAGGAGTTTCGCCACCGGGTCACCGTCGAACTCTCACAGACCCATCTTCCGGAGCTGGTCGACGCTGGCTTCGTCAGGTACAACATGGAGCGCCAGCTCATCGACGAAACGGAGAAAACACAGCTCGTGAGCCCGTATCTCAAGCTCGCACTCGCCCAGCAGGATATCCTCGACGCAGAAGACTAAACAGCTACGTGTGACTGTCGAGTGCGACTACGAGTTTTCCGTCGGCCGCGATCGTGACTGTCACACGGTCGTACTCGAACGCAACTTCGACCGAATCGGACCCTGTCAGTAGTGCGTTCAGGGAATCGACGTCGGCGTACTCCTGTAACGGCGGGAGTTCTATCGGCTGGCTGTTCGTCGCCTCGGCTGTCGCCCTCGTAATCGCCGCTGCCAGCCCGTCGGATTGGTGCCAGTCGTAGACGACCGTTTGACTTTCTCCACTTCGCTGATGGCAATGTGGCTCGTCGTGACTCATCGCTGACTCACCTCGCCTCCCCGCTGACACTGCTCCAGTAACTCCTCTGTCATAATTTAAGACAATCGGTACTATCGTATTATATCTTGTGGGCGATAGGTCATCTGAACGACGAGCTATCGAGTTGCCACGTAAACAGGGCTCGCAGCACGACGACGAGGCTGTTGTTGACGCCCGCACCCCAGATTGCCGTCTCGTCGGTCTGTTTTCCGACAGTCCTGTCCTCGCCAGGGACGAGCACACTCACGAGGGTCGTTTCGTTGTCGACCATCAATAGCCGTCCCGAGGGTGTCTCCTCCCAGTCCCACAGTGACGGGACGAACTCTGTCTCGGGGACCACTGCCTCGATCTCTCGGCGTGAGGAGTCGGACATCGCCCCCAGTCTGATCGAGACGCCGCGGTCCTGGGCCGCCGAGAGGCCGGCGATAATCTCGTCGGTGAGCAGGCCTTCGACGCTCATGAACACGATCGACTCCTTCGCTGCGTCGATAAACTCCAGAATCCGCTCGGTGACGGTCTCGCGTCCGGTAACAGTCCAGACGCCGCGTTGTTCCTCCAGCTGTCTGTTCGTATCGAGTTCCCCGACTGCGTTACGGAACCGGTTCAGCCCCCGGGTAAACTCCTGTTCGAAGTGCTGTCCGGCTGTCTCCTCCGAGACTGCCCGGAACCGCTTCGGAGTCGAGTGCTGGATGTCGACGAGCCCTTTCTGTTCGAGTTCGCCGACTGCATCGTACACCCGCGTTCGGGGGACCTCCGAAACCTCGCTGATGTCCTGGGCCGTTCCGCTCTCGATCCGGGACAGGGCGACGAACGTTTTCGCGGCGTAGGTACTCAGACCGAACCGCTGTAACTGTTCGATAGCAACCTGCCGTGGGTTATCTGACGGGTCCGGAGACATACTCTTGTGAAAACTGTCCGTGAGGACAGCAACGTACAGTCCGAGAGGTTGGGATCCAGATCGGACTGTACGCAGTACCCACTCCGGGCCGTTGCCGTAAAACAGTATTGTGATTAACTGGGTGAATTAGCCTGCGTGAATTTCTTTCTACTCTCACTCTGTAGCTGTTGTGACAAATATAGTGTGACGATTTGAGTGAAAAAAGTAAACGCACGATTTTGGAAATTCACAGAGGAAACCCCTTTCTGATTGTAACTAGAAGTACTAACAAGACTACCATCCCAGTAGTCGAGAGGTTGGGATCCATGGAACATCTAGCAAATCAAGAACAGTCGATAGAATTGCTCCAGCAACTCGGGCTCAAGGAGTACGAAGCCAAGTCGTTCGTCGCGCTATCCCGGCTCCCCCAGGGCACCGCAAAGGAGATCAGTGAGATCTCGGAGGTCCCCCGGACGCGGGTCTACGACTCGATTCGAGTCCTGGAACAGAAAGGGCTCGTCGAGATTCACCACTCGAACCCGAAACAGTTTCGAACGGTCTCGATCGACGAGGCAGTGAATATTCTCAAATCGGAGTACGTCACTCGGATCGAATCACTCAAAGAGAAGCTGACAGAACTCGAACCGGCCGGGACAGACGAGGAAACGGAGATCACACACGAGGTCTGGGCGCTCTCCGGTGCGGCCGCAATCGAGGCCAGAACCGAGCAGTTGATCGGAGAGGCCGACGGCGAACTGATCGTGGTCTTCGGCCGGAGCCAGATGATCTCGGACGTGTTGATCGGTGCATTGCAAGGTGCACAGGAACGCGGGGTGTCGATCGTCATCGGCGTCGTTGACGAGACACTCCGTGAAGCACTCGCAGACGCGATCCCCAACAGCCAGGTGTTCGTGTCCGAATTGACCTGGCTCGAAAGTTCACCCCTCCAGGGGGATGAGACACAGATCAATCGGCTGCTGTTGATCGACCGGAGTACGATCCTGGCGAGTTCGACCCACAGTCCCGAGACACCCGAAGCCGAGAACGCAGTGTTCGGAAAGGGCTTTAACAACGGTCTCGTGGCCATCGTTCGGCGACTGATGGTGACGGGGTTACTCTCGAAGGACGATCCCGGCGAGGCAGCAGCCTGACTCTGTCAAGACTCTTCGTCCGACTCTGTCTCTTCGGTTGGCCAGGTCACACTCCCGAGAAACGGGACGCCGATCTTCTGGGCCGCCCGTGCGATCATGTGCGCCCCGGTCGGCAC
>Ga0207753_1000748_pt1 | contig 12021 bp, 5 predicted proteins | sample PonA233FremontCA_2_FD_187273 | JGI IMG/M metagenome (GOLD analysis project Ga0207753, IMG submission 187273) | Salt pond sediment microbial community from Fremont, CA, USA - Pond A23 Sediment 3 (SPAdes) | ecosystem: Environmental > Aquatic > Non-marine Saline and Alkaline > Saline | place: USA...
CTGCAGGTTGGACCACGCCTCCCGCACCTGCTCGTCGCTCTGGACGAGGCTGTTGTACGAGCTCGTGGCCCCGCAGCCGACGAAGCCGAGGACAACCACGAGGACGACGAGGGTGATGGCGCCTTTGCTTCGCATGGACGCGGGATCTTCTGGTGACGGAAGCGGCGTGCGTGTCAGGTCGCCCCTACGGCTGACTTCGTGTGGAGTTGCGCCCTGATTTATCGGGCCGCCGGACCTGGCCTGCCGACAGGAGCACACGTAGACGATGAGGGGATTCCGTCCGGGCCCTAGCACCGTCGGCCTCCGGAAACGCCGGCAATCGCGTCGGGCACACGCGGCCCGGATAGAACCTCTCTTCGGCCCCGCGCCCCGCCTCCCTACTCTGCAACCACTATCGCCAGCCGGTCGCCGGACGGCGACACGGCGAGACGCGAGGCGTCCACCGTGTCCAGCGCAGCCACCGGGCGCCAGTCTGCCCTGCCGCGGCGCCACGCCACGAGTGAGTCTTCGGTCGTCATCAGGAGGTGTCCACCCGGCGTCCAGGCGTGGTCGCCGGTCGGGGCATTCGTGGGCGCCTCCGTCAGCCGACGCGTGGTGAGGGAGGCGCCGTCGAGCCGGTGGATCGCAACCGACGAGTCGGGCCCCACCTGGACGAAGCTCACGTCCGCCCGTCCGGGCACCGACTGGAGCGACCGGCCGATGCGGCGGGCCACGACCGTATCGGTGCCGCTCGTCACGTTGGCTACGTGGAGCGTCGGCGGGGCGCCGAGGACGAACAGCGCCACGCGGCTGCTGTCGAGCCAGGCGTGGTAGCCCACCGAATCGGCGTCGGGCAGAACGGGAGCGTCCGGGGTGCCGTCGGCCCGGTACCGCCAGAGGCGCTGCCGCCCGTCGGCCTCGACGCGGACGAGCGTCAGGGCGCCGCCGGGCCGGGGCGTGGGGGAAAACTCGCTCTCGGGGGTGTCGGTCACCGGCGCGGGACCTCCTTCGTCCTCAATCTTGCGGTACACGTCCGCCTGTCCGTCGTGGATGGCCGTCCACACGAGCCCACTTCCGTCCGGCAGAAAGGCCGGCTGGTTGTCGTAGCCGGGCCGCGTGGTGGCGGGCGTCGGCCTGCCCATGCGGAGCGTGTCCCCGGATGCGTCGAGCGGCGCTACGATCACGTCCGTTCCGGGCGCCGCGGCAGCAATGGAGTCGGCCGCCGCGGGGGCGTCCCCGTCCGGAGGCTCCGTGCAGCCCCCCAAGGACATCAGAATGAGCATGCCCCCCAACCTCCACGACTGGACGAGCGACATTGGCGGGCGAGGGCTGTTTGTGCGAAATGACTGGACGCCGTGTCTCCTCCATCTTTCTACTCGAAATACTCTACGGTCGTGCCCCTCTTGGAGAGGCCGGGGACGACAGCGTACACCCAAACGGGCAACCGATTTCTCTTTTCCTCCAACTGACCTCGGCAAGATGACTCACCGGTGGTGCGCGGCTTACTGCGGAAGTTCAGGACGTCGCACGCGACGGGGCCGCTCGGAGATGGAGTGGAGAAAGGCGACGAGGGCGTCCGTTTCCGCCCTCGTCAAGTCGAGTTCTTTTAGAAGGGGAGAGGTCACCGGATAGTGGGGATCATCCTCCATGTCGGGCCGGGGCGTAGGGCGCGCCATGCCGTGCTCGTACATGTTAATGGCGTGCTCCAAGTCGTTGACGAGCCCGTTGTGAAACCACGGTCCGGTGTAGGCCACGTCCCGCAACGACGGCGTGCGGAACTTCCCCATGTCATCCGGATCGCCGGTCACATTGTACCGCCCAAGGTCTTCACGCTTCCGCCCGTAGTAGTGGAGACCGAGGTTGTGGAATTTCTGGTCCGTAAAACGGCGGCCGTGATGACAGTTCATACAACGGGCCTTCGTCCGGAACAGGTGCAGGCCTCGCAGGGCCTCGTCCGAAAGCGCCTGCTCCTCTCCCTGCACGAACCGGTCGAAGTCGCTCTCCCGCCCCACAATGGTTCGCTGGAACTGCGCGAGGGCCCGCCCGATGCGCCCGAGCGTGATCGACGAGTCCGCAAACGCCCGGGCAAACAGTGCACTGTAGCCCGGAATTGCCGCCAGCTTGCCGGGGAGTGCGTCCGGGTCCTGGTTCATCTCGATCGAATCCGAAACGGCGTGGATGTATTGGGCGGCCAGACGGTCCTCGCGCCCGTCCCAGAAGAGCGGATCCATCGCCCAGATGTTAAGCAGACTGGGGACGTTGCGCTTACCGGTTTGGTGATCGTGCCCCACCGCTGTGGGCCGTGCGTTGGACCACCCCCGGGCCGGATCGTGACACGACGAACAGCTGATCTGGTTAGACGAGGACAGGCGCGGGTCGAAAAAGAGCTTCTTCCCGAGGGTCGTCAGGCTCTCCAGGCTGTCGACGTTCCGGTACGGGGAGTCGGGAAGAGCCCCCAATGCCTTCCACTGAATGGAGTCCTCAACCGCAGGCTCGGGCCAGTCGGACGGATCGGAGGCGTACACCTCCCGGAGCGACTCGGGCTCACTGGGATCGGGGGACCTACGGAAGTCCCAGACCACAACTGTGATCAGAATGAGTAACGTAACTCCTAGAAGTAGTCCGTGGCGCATCAGTTCTATTTGCTCAATATCGGTTGCCCATGGGTCCTCAAAGGGGAGATCCATTCCGCGCCGGGCCATCGGCGCCCGCTCAGGAAGAACACGACCGCATTGACAACGCCCAGCGAGAACGGCACCGGAAGACGGCCCCTTCTCCCCTTCCACCACTCCTCAATGAATTGCCTGAGGCTATCTGTGCTCGTGACGCGAACAAGATAAGAGAATCTCCCTCTTCGTTTTTCTACTCATTGGGGGCCACCCGGAAAAAGCTCCTCGGCGAATCCGCCGTGATGACACACGCCTGCCTCTGACCTACGGCCGCGTCCAACGTCTGCCCAGATGAGGCGGCAGGAGACTGACGGATGCCCCGTGGCTCTTCAGGAGTGTCGTCGCTGGCGAACAGCAGGAGCGAGAACACGGTCAGAAAAATGGTGCATTCTCATAAAAGAGAATAGGGTTGCATTGAGAAAACTGATTGCGCGTCGTCGCTAATGGAAGAACTGCAGGGTCATCGAAATAGTGTTCCGGGTCTCTCCCGGCAGAAATTCGGGGGTCCCCAGGACCACTCCGTCCTCGACGGCCACCCGGCGCCGGTACTCGACCAGCAACCCGACCGACAGCGTCTCAAACTGCTGCAGGAGCTGAACGCCTCCGCGGAGCCGCACAGCGCGGGCGGTGTGCCTGTAGTAATCCGGAGCGAGAACATACTTGGTGTACAGATTTCGGTTCTTCCGTGGTACGCGGGCGGACTGGGAGAGGGGGATCCGGTAGGACGCCCCGGGAATGAGGGTGTATCGCCGCGGGCCGGTCGTCCACGAGTACTGCGCCGACAGGCCCGGCGCCAGCCAGGCGTACTCGTAGTGATGGGAGGCATTGCGGTCAGTGACGGATTGGCGGTTGTAGTCCAGGGTGGCCTGAAGCGTTAGGGGCTCCGTCCGGGGGTGTATAAACAAGTCAAGATTCTGACGCCATCCAGTACGGAAGTAGTTTGCCCCCGCAACGACCTCATTCCGGTCGTGCCCATCCTCGTACTGGGTTTCGCTTCGCACCTGTAGGCGGTACCCCGGCTGGGAGACGGTCAGGAAAGCAGTCCCCCGCACGGTCTCTTCCCGATAGGTCCCCGGTGTCTCGCGGGTATCACTGACCGTCCGAATGAACTCGGATTCACTGCGTCCCCCGACCAGTTCCCCAGTAAATTGGACGTGGTTCCCGTCGACTGCGTACGTCACCCCCACCTCGGTTCGCGTCGTCGGCCGCTCGTAGGAGCTGAACCGCGCGAAATTGTAGCTCCCAAGCCCCGTCGTCGTGATGACATTGTATTCCCGCTCGCCGAAGCTATCATGCGCGCGGTTGTAGTTGCTAACGTCGCCGTTTTCTTCGGCGTCGCCGGTTCCGTAGTGCAACGCCACGGTGTGGCCGCCGATGCGCCCCCCCACCTGTCCTTCTACAAACAGATTGTAGTAGTTGAGGCTTGGACGGGGGTCGTTGTAGCGGGCCAGTCGTTCGATCTGGTAGTCGACCCCACCGGCCACGAGCAGATGGTCCCCAAAGAATGTGGTTCCTCCGTTCAAATTCACCTCATAACGATCGTTGTCCCAATCGCCCGGCTTGATGTTGGCAAAGTAGTACGGGCGGCGGGAAACGTTGCGACCAAGCTTCCACCCAATCCCGTTCTGACGCTCTTTTCGGTACTCGAAGCGGCCTTCCAGCCGAAGTCCTCTGTAGGACGTGAGTCCGTACGAGGTCAACGAGCCAATACGAGAGGACTCCGGGTCCTGATACGTGCGTAGCGGGCCCTGCGTGTTGGTGGCCTGTAGGACGCTGGCGCTGTAGGTTGTATCGGCGAGTAATGATCGGATCGGTAGTTCAGCCCCGTGTCTCAGTGAAAGCCACGCGGACGCGGACAGGTCTCCGCGGATCCCGGACAAGTCCTGTGCTGCAGCGGTAGAGACCGCTGCAGCACAGAAAAGCCCGAAGACGAGTGCCACGAGTGGTCGTAGTCGTCGGACAGGATGGATCATCGGTTCACTCCGGGGGCCCACCGCGAGTCGAACATGTCGAAGGACGTCGCACGCTCCCGCTTTGTCCGCAGACGATGTCGTTGTGCATCGGCTGGGGGATTGGCCGTCTGGGGCGGCATCGCCCGTGGGGTCGCCTTCTCTAGAAAGGTGAAGTTCTCCTCGGAGTTGTTCGTATCTTCCAGGATGGACCGGTCTTCCTGGTCTTTGGAGAGCAGACGAATCACGGATTGCGAGGAGTAGAAGTCTCCCGGCACGAACGTGTAGCCTGCGTCCAATCTATTCTGCAGCTTCCGCGGAATCTGATCGTCGGTAGGGGCGGGCTGTGTCTCGACGGCGTCCACGATCCAGTCGGTCGGAATTTGTGGGTACAGGGTTGTATTTCCGGTCACGTCCCGCTCCGTCGGCTCGGCGTACGCCTCGAAATCACTGGCGGGCGTATCGGTACGGAAGAGGGCGTAGGCATCTCGCCCAAGCGGATCGAGAATGAAGTCGTCCCCAAAGATAAAGATGCTACGCAAGTTCGGCACGTTGGGGTTGTCGAGGTCCGAGGGCTGCGGGTCATCGATTTGGTCAGCCAGGTACACCTCGTAATCGGCCCCGCTGAGATCCACCGTCAGGCTCGGGTCACCGGCCGAAACCGTGTCCCCCTCTGCGTTGACGTAGGGCTGCTTGTGATTGAGCGCGTTCTGTGCAATGACCACGCTCTCTCCCGGAGGCAAGATGTCAGGCGTTCCATCTTCCGGAATTTGGTAGATGTACCTGGCGTAGAGGAAGTCCTCGTTGGCACTGACGTCGTCCGGCATGCCGACAGACTGATTCCAGTCAAACTGTCCGTTTTCGGTCAAGTACTGGCTGTTTTCGCCGTCCGGGGTCCTGTTGCCGTGCACTCCCATCACGTACAGCCCGTCCAGGTTGATGTCTCGATTGGAGTTGTTGTAGATCGAAAGATACTGATCACGGAAGCCGGCCCCCTCAATGATGTCAGAACCAGCGTAGTAGATCTGCTTGATAACCAAGTCGCCCAGTCGGCCTGCCGCGAGTTCCACCGTGAGCGGCTCGGTATTTTGGTTAATTCGCACGTCGCTGACGGTGCCATTGAACGACAGCTCGTCTTTGTCGGGATAGTTGCCGGTCAACTCGAAGACCGTTTGGCGGTCGAGCGTGAGCACGGCGGAAGCGTTGTAGTTTCCCGCCGGCAAGTCTTGGAAGGACGCTTGTCCCTCCTCGGTCACCTCCGCCTCGAAGGTTTCCTGCGAACTGATGTTGGTCAGGGTCACCCGGGTCCCGGCGGCCGCCGCGCTGTCGTAGCCTTCGCTGAAGGCCAGATTTACGGTGATGTCGACCGGTTCTACCCCGGACGGATTGGAATCACAGCCCGTGAAGACGGCCCCGATGGTCAGGAGACACAGGTACAGAAGGGGAGTACGAAGCAGTGCGTTCATCGTGGTCTACGTGTTGTCTCGGTTACAGAGTAAGGCGGAGTTCCATCCCCACGTAGGGCGGTTGGTTGAGCCGCTCTTTTGGACGCCCATTCTTCCACACGCGGGGACGTAGATTGAGAACATTGTTTGCAAAGAAAGAGAGTCGTACAGCCTTGCCAATGTCTTTGCTAATATTAGCGTGGAGATTGAAGTAGGCAAAAGGGGGGTAGTGTCGGAAGGTGCCTTCCGAGGGGGCCCGGTCCAGCACGTCGAAGCGCGCATCGTCCACCTCCCCTTCCGGAATCGGGACGATTTCCGCTTCGTCATTGACGTAGGCGACGGCCCGATTTGAATTGTCGAGCGTCCGCTCGTAGTCGTACAGAAACGCCTCGGTGCGAAGCGTCAGCAGCAGTCCGAGATCCGAAATGTGATGCGTGGAGGTTAACGTGCCCTGGAGCCGCCCGCTTTTTTGCTTGGTGTTCGGGTAGACGCCGTACCGAATCTCATTTTCCGGCTTCGTCACCGGATCGGTGGCGTTAAAGCTGTTGGACCGGTTGTAGTAGTAGCTCTGGTTGTAAGAGAGATTCAGGGAAAAGGAGGTCTGAATCACCTCAATCTTGGGGGTGGAGGCGGTCAGCTCCACGCCCCAATTGCGGGTGTAGAGGGCATTGGTGACGTAGCCCTGTGGATAGACGACCCGCTCGGTATCGCCGGTGTCGACGAACTCGGGCGCTCCATCCGCCCCCCGCCCCTGCATCTCATACACCGGCAGGTTTATGTGCTCCGGCCTCCGCTGCACGGTGATGCCGTTATCGGTGACGTTGCGGTACGCCGTTGTGCTGATCGTCGTCCCCTGAGCCGACCATTCCAGCCCAGCCTCTAGGCGTCGCGAGCGCATCGGCTGTACGTCATCGGTCACGTCCCGCTCGACGTGGGTGTACGCGAGGTACACACTTTCGCCCACGTCTCCGGTATAGCTATTGAGAAGGGCGTAGTCGCGATAGTCGGCACCGGGGTAGAGATGGATCAGGCCCGGGGATTTCACCTGCAGGCCGTAGGCCCCGGTCAGGGAGAGATGATCGGTTAGGTAAAACCGCGTGTTGATTCGCGGAGAGAGGGTCTCGTACCCGTGCTGACTATCGCCGCGAAGACCGATGGTGCTTACAAGTTTCTGGCCGCCAATCGTCCCCGAGACGGTACTCTCGACGTACGCCCCGCCCTGTACGAGAGCCGGGCGTCTCGCCTCGAACGAGGTCGACCGGCTGGAGGATATGTTTCGGGGAACGGGACGACGGGGATTGATGAGGCGTCCTGCCCCGTAGTTTGCGTCGACGCTGACGGTGGCCCCGTAGGAGAGGTTTAGATCCCAGTCCCCGACCCGGACGGCGCGATTCAGTTTCAGGCGCGCACCCAACGAAACCGGCTCCCCCAAAATCTTCCGTTCCCCACGGTAATTGGGCGGGATGAAGAAGCCTTCGTTGACCCCTTCCTGTTTCGTATCATTGCCGGGTTGCACCCCGGGATTCACGTACTCGTTCAGCAGGGATTTGCTGCGCGCCCAGCTGCCCGACGCCGACAGTGTCATCTCGTCGTAGAGTACATTCTCGGCCGCTAAACGGAGGCGGTTCGAAAAAGAGACCCGTTGGTCTCGGTAGAAGACGCGCTTCCGGGTGTCGAAGTCAGGGTCAATTTTAAAGCCGTCTACGTTCGTTCGGTACGACAGGGACAGGGTGTTGCGGATGTCCCGATCAGAACCGTAGTAGGAGGTCCACAGTAGCGACGAAGAGATCCGGTTGAACGTCTTGATCTGATCTCGTGGGTCGTCGTTGCTGCGCAGATAGTCGAGGCTGGCGTTGAGGATGTGACGGGGACTGATCTGAAAGCCCTTGTTCACACCGAGGTTGAACTCACCGCCCGACCGGCGCAGGTGTGCGTTCCACGGAGACCGGCCCGCCGTCGTCTCAATGAACACGCCCCCCTCAAGAATATCGCCGTGCTCGGCCGAGGCAACCCCCCGGACAACTTCGACCTCTTCGATGTTGCCGACCGGAATTTCGCGAAGGTCGAAGCCGCCGCCGGGTGTATCGCCGGTCTCGTACTCCCGATCCCCAAATCGACCGCCTTCCAACGACCGGAAGGGCACTCTCGGGTTCTCGACCGGATTGAGCCCCTGCATATTCGCGTTGTTGTTGATCTCCCGACCGTTCATGAAGATGCCGACCCCGAACGCGTTATTGCGGCTGTAGGGGCCGGCGGCATCGGTGCGGACGTTGATCGTCTGAGCCCCTTGCAGGCTGGGATTGGTGATCGATTGCCCCGGGATGAGCTGCAACAAACCCGCAAGGGTAAACGCTTGGGACTGCTCGACGGCGGCACGATCAATGATGTAGGTCGAGTTCGAGACGCTTTCCCGTGCCCGCTCGGCCGTCACCGTCACCTCGTCCATGTATAGGTCGAGGGCGGGAAGCCGGACGTCGTGCCGCAGGCGACTGGAATCCTCTGGAACTTGCAGCGTCGCCCGGTGGGTGCGCTTCCCCACGTAGCGCACCTCTACATCAATCCGGGTCGGCAGGCCGTTCCGCGGTACGCGAAGCTCGTAGTAGCCAGTGGTATCGGTAAGGGCAGCGTGATTCTCCTGGACACGCACGGTGGCGTTGAGTAGCGGAGCCCCGTCTGCATCCGAAACGATCCCGTGGAGGATGAGCTCATCGGTGTCCTGACCAAGAACAGCCCCCGAGGACAAAACCACGGTGAGAAGCATCGCAAGGAGGAACAAGCGCATCGGAAGGAGCTGGGTGGCGGGTTTTCTTCTTATTTAGACTTATTACAAACAACTTGGGACCATTGTATAGAGGACGACGGGGGCTTCGCAAACGAAGAGTCTCAGAAGAGCCGCAAAGATTCCAAGAAGGGCGCGGGGAGGGAACCGCCATCGCTGTTCGCCTCCCCACCACGCTGAAAGAATATTCTTCGCGGGATATCCGGGCCCACCAGAGAGGCGTCTCGGCCTCGGACGCTGGTCAGAATCGGCCCGAGGGCCTCATCCATCGCCTTCAAGCTGAAAGAATGAACGCCTGCGGGGTAGAATTAGCGGCCCTCTGCTGTCCGTGACCGATAACATTCCACGTCGAAGGCGTCCGGGTGCGCTTTCCATCGCGCGGGGTGTGCCTGCGGACGAGACCATCCCCGACAAGATGTTCGAACGGAGAAGACCTGTTTCTCTCCGTAACGGGTTGAGAAGGGCGACTCCGTTTCCCGCACTCCCTGTTGTCAATCGGCCCTGTTGTCAATCGCACCTGCTCCCCAACGATGGTTGCCTATAAGGCGATAGTTGCCTATAAGGCCAACCGCGTACCGCGCGCAGCAACATGGAGCGGGCCGCCGCCCTCCCGCCGGCACTCGGGCCCCGCCCGCTTCGGAGAGCGGGTCGACGTCGCGCACGCAGACGGGCGGCCCGGGGATGTGCCGCAATCGGGCACAGCACCCCGCCTCGGAACAGATCTTGCTGCTTTGAAAGAAGAGGAATTTGTCGTTTCTTTCGTCTAGAACGTACACTGCATTCGGTCGGCTTCGACACTTTGGCGGGCCTGGACCCGAAGTGCCTAACGGCCCTCGTTTCGCCCACGCACGCTCTCGCGCACGCTCCATCATGCACGCTCCAGTATGGAGTCAGACGAGCCCTCCTCCGCTCCGTTTTCTCGTCCCTCGTTCTCAGAGCCCGCCGACCGGGGTCCAGACACAAACGCGCCCGCGGCGGTCTATGCCGATCCGGGGGCCGATGTGGATCCCAAGCGCTCCCTTGGCCGTGTTCTGGACCTCGCCACCCGCCTCTTCGCGGCCCCAATGGGGATCGGCACCCTCCACGCAAACGGGCAGCCGCGGGTCGTGGTTGCCGACGGGCTTCGGGAGGCGGGCCTCCAGGACGAGGGCGACGGGACCAAGGCGCGCCTCTGCACGCGGGCGCTGCGGTCGCCCGGGGCGACGGTCGTCACGGACGCCACACGCGACGACCGGCTCGCGGATCACCCATGGGTCGCGGGGGACCCTGGGATTCACTTCTACGCCGGCGCCCCGTTGGTGGGCCCGCAGGGCCACCGGATTGGATCGCTGTGCGTCCTGGACACCGAGGCCCAATCTCCGCCGCCCGCGGACGTCGACCGGCTCGAGGGCCTTGCCGAGATGATCGTCAACGAGTTGGAGCTGCACCGCCAGGCCGACGCGTGGGACCGGGCCCGGCAGCAGTACGAGGCCATCTTCAACCATACCTATCAGTTCACCGGCCTGCTAACGCCCGACGGCATTCTCGTTGAAGCCAACGACACGGCCCTCGAGTTTGGCGGGCTGGAGCGGGAGGAGGTCGTCGGAATGCCGTTCTGGGACACGCACTGGTGGCAGACGGGCCCAGAGACGCAGCAGAAACTCCGGGCCGCCGTCGAACAGGCAGCCGAGGGCGAGTTTGTGCGGTACGAGGCGGACGTCCAGGGGGCCGACGAGACGCGGACGATCGACTTCTCGATCCGTCCGGTTACCGATGGGGACGGGTCGGTTACGATGCTGATTCCCGAGGGCCGCGACATTACCGACCGCAAGAGACAGGAGCGCCAACTCCGGAAGGAAAAGCGGAAGACCGAGGAGGCCCTCCAGACCCGCGACGCCCTGCTCGGGTCCATCACCGAAAACATCTCGGACGGCATCTACCGCTCGACGCCCGGCGACGGCCTCGTGTACGCCAACGAGGCCCTCGCCGACATGCTCGGGTACGAGAGCGTCGACAAGGTTTTGGAGGCCGATCCGGTTGAGTTCTACGCCGATTCGAGTCGGCGGGCGGACGTCCTTCGGCGGTCCAACCGGCACGGTGGGATCGACGGGGTCGAAGTGGAGTTTCGGCGCACGGACGGGACGACCTTCACGGGCCTGCTGAGCGCCACGACCGTTCGGGGGCCCGACGGGGCGGTGCAGTACTACGACGGGGCCGTCACCAACATCACCGACTGGAAGCGACAGGAGAAACGCCTCCGGCAGAGCCGCGAGCGGTGGCGGCGCCTCGTCGAGAAACTCCAGGATGGGCTCCACATCGCCGTGGACGGGGAGATTCGGTACGTCAACCCGGCGGGGGCCGCCATCGTGGGGGCGGAGGCCCCCGAAGACGTGATTGGCCGCTCCCTCCAAGAATTCGTGGTCTCGGACGGGACGCAACAGGACCTCATCGAGAATCGCCTCCGGACGGTCTATCAGGAGCGGGCGTCAACTCCGCCCCGCGAACTCGAGATCGTCGGGGTGGATGGAGCCCGTCGCGTCATCGAGACCTACACGGTCCCCATCGAGTTTGACGGGGAGAGGGCCGGGCAGACGGTGTTTCGGGACATCACCGAGCAGAAGGAGATGGAGCAGGCCCTCCGTGAACGAGAGAAGCAGTTCCGCTCGATCACCGAGAACGTCTCGGACGGGATCTACCGGTCGACGCCCAATGAAGGGCTTGTGTACGTCAATCACGCCTTCGTGGAGATGTTCGGATACGAGAGCGTCGAGGCGCTCCTCCAGATTGACCCGGTTCAGTTGTACGCCACCCCCGAGGCCCGACAGGAAACCCGACGCATCACAAAAGAGAAGGGCCACATAGACGCGGTGGAGGTCGTGTTTGAGCGCAGAGACGGATCAACGTTCACCGGCCTCGCCAGCGCCACCACGGTTCGCGACAAAAACGGCGAGGTGCTGTACTACGACGGGGCCATCACCGACATCACCGAGCAGAAAGAGCAGGCCCGGACGCTGCGGGACCGGCAGCAAAAGCTGGAATCGCTCTACGAGGCCACGCGCCGCCTTCTGGGGGCCGACACCCCCGCCGCGGTCGCGACCCGCATCCAGGACGTACTCCGGGATGTGTTCGACTATCCCCTGGCGGGCGTCGACTTCGCGGAGGACGGCCGGCTCGTCCCGGTCGAAGGCACGATCGCGTCCCCCCGCCAGACGCCAACGATC